>Ga0209512_1000660_pt1 | contig 52903 bp, 49 predicted proteins | sample frozenSSSSmetaG_FD_184142 | JGI IMG/M metagenome (GOLD analysis project Ga0209512, IMG submission 184142) | Glacier valley bacterial and archeal communities from Borup Fiord, Nunavut, Canada, to study Microbial Dark Matter (Phase II) -... | ecosystem: Environmental > Aquatic > Freshwater > Ice >...
AATTCAACTGATATCGATAACGACATCCGTAGGCAGGCGGCAGAAAGTTTAGGGAAAATCGGTGCGGGTAATGAACAAGCGATCGCCGCTTTAGTGCAACTGCTGAATTCAACTGATATCGATAACGTCACCCGTTGGCGGGCGGCAGAAAGTTTAGGGAAAATCGGTTCGGGTAATGAACAAGCGATCGCCGCTTTAGTGCAATTGCTGAATTCAACTGATGTCGATAACTACACCCGTCAGCGGGCGGCAGAAAGTTTATGGGAAATAGACCCTGGCAATGAACAAGCGATCGCCGCTTTAGTGCAACTGCTGAATTCAACTGATATCGATAACGACATCCGTAGGCAGGCGGCAGAAAGTTTAGGGAAAATCGGTGCGGGTAATGAACAAGCGATCGCCGCTTTAGTGCAACTGCTGAATTCAACTGATATCGATAACTACACCCGTAGGCGGGCGGCAGAAAGTTTAGGGAAAATCGGTTCGGGTAATGAACAAGCGATCGCCGCTTTAGTGCAATTGCTGAATTCAACTGATGTCGATAACGTCACCCGTCAGCGGGCGGCAGAAAGTTTAGGGAAAATCGGCGCGGGCAATGAACAAGCGATCGCCGCTTTAGTGCAACTACTGAATTCAACTGATGTCAATAACGACATCCGTAGGCAGGCGGCAGAAAGTTTAGGGAAAATCGGTGCGGGCAATGAACAAGAGATTACAACCTTAGTGCAACTGCTGAATTCAACTGATATCGATAACGTCACCCGTTGGCGGGCGGCAGAAAGTTTAGGGAAAATCGGTGCGGGTAATGAACAAGCGATCGCCGCTTTAGTGCAATTGCTGAATTCAACTGATGTCGATGACGTCACCCGTTGGCAGGCGGCAGAAAGTTTAGGGAAAATCGGTGCGGGTAATGAACAAGCGATCGCTGCCTTAGTGCAACTGCTGAATTCAACTGATATCGATAACTACGCCCGTCAGCGGGCGGCAGCAATTTTAGGGAAAATCGGCGCGGGCAATAAACAAGCGATCGCTGCCTTAGCGCAACTGCTGAATTCAACTGATGTCGATAACTATACCCGTCAGCGGGCGGCAGCAATTTTAGGGGAAATAGACCCTGGCAATGAACAAGCGATCGCCGCCTTAGTGCAACTGCTGAATTCTACTGATGTCAATTACCTCACCAGTAGTCAGGTGGCAGCAATTTTAGGGAAAATCCTGCAATACGGTCAGTTTGCAGATATGGTTAAAGCTTCAAAAGACCACTTATATGAATCTAATGAATTAACATATTATTACCAAGTCATTTGGCACAGTGCTCAGAATATGTCCTACCCTGAGTTCTATCAGGCTTGGCATCATGACACTCCTTGGTGGCGAAGAGTTGAATTGATCAAGATCGTTCGCAATTGCTGGAAGAAGATATTGCCTGGGTATTAAAATATAATTTGTATGTTTAGTAATTCTGTTTTTCACGGTTATGATGGTGTATATTCACATATTGCGAAATATTTTATATATTGTGGCTAGATATGCTTGCTGTAAGTTACATATTTTAGAAGTGAGAAATCCGGTATCAAGACCCCACTCTACAAAAAAACACGATATTTACCCCTGCAATACCGTATCTAGGATAAATCATCCTACTACAGTCAATACATTTTGGCTAACAATTTTCCACGTTAACATACAATATCGGCGTGCAAGCATTGCACCTCTACAAAGCCTGATAGCACTGAGGGCGCGGCTAACTGAATCGACTGGGAAGTTTTCGCATCAACACATAAAGATCTTCTTCGCGCCTTTCTTTGCATTTAACGGCAACGCGAGTGCTAACATATCTTTGCATGAACCCCTCATCTCTAACTCAATACGGTTCAGTTAATTGTTGTAGGGGCGCAATGCTTGCGCCCTGATCCCGTAGGTAAGTGTAAATGATTATTAACCAAACCTTATTGCCACTACAGTTACTCCGTAAAAACTTGCAATTCTCACGCGACTACCTATCAGAGTAATCCCTTGGATCACTATTCTATTGAGTTGAAGTAGTAATACGGTAGACTATCGAACAAATAATTTGTAGGCTTATGCCAAGAACTGTGTTTCGTGGCTGGTGTAAAGATAATGACATCGAAAATAGCAGATAACTTAGGGCGTTTATTTGAAGTTGGGTTTAATATCGGAATTCTCGCTTATATTCAACATTACAAAATTAACCACAATTTCGGAAATTTATACATCCAAGAGTTGCAGCAGCTAAAGTTACCGAAGATGCTGAAGCACATGGTCAACCAAGTTATCAGCACTGTGGAAAGACAAATGGCTGAGAAATGGGGGACATTTTTTATCCAGAAAGGGTTTTTATCGGGATTAAACTTTTTTGGCGAATACATCCAGTCTGTGGGTTGGAGTGAACCGCATCAGCTAAGAAATGTAGAAATTTTGTATTTCCAATGCAGGTTTAGTGGCGATAACAGTATTGGAACTTATGAGGAGAAAAATACCCGCCAGTGGTTTCGCGAAGTATTGCACCAATTAGATATCACAACTGACTTAGAAGAATATATCAGACGATATGTTTACGCGGAAGTAGATTTAGGTAAAAAAGGTGAGTTTGTCAATGCAGATACCTTAATGCTACTGCGATACCGCCAGCAGATGCGGATTATGTGTGTGGATTTATCTGTGTTTTCAATTAATTCTGATACAGATGTAACAAATATTGACTATATTGAAATTATCCGGCGTTTATTAATTAAAGACATTAGTTATTTACGGTCAAAAAGTGTGTTTTCCGAACTTCGGATAGATACAGAATCTTTAGGTATGGAATTTTCTGAAGATTTGCAAAGTTACTTTACAGCTTTTAAATACCGGGATAAAGAAACTACCAAATCAATCCAAGCTGGTGGTTATGCTTATAGCTTCTATGGTTTTCTCCAGGAAATTGGTATTATTAATGAGAAAATGTCAGTGGTATTGAATGCTGTGGGATATAGCGATCGCGGTTTAAGCGCGATGTCAATCATTCCTGAAAATATTAATATCTTAAAAACTTGCTATCAGATTTACAAGCATGATTCTAGTCCTAAACAAATCGACGATGCACGCAAAGAGGTTTTAAATCGCATTAAGCGCAGTGCTTATCACAGTTTTCATAATGGTAAAGATTTTATTGATAAGTTATTAGCGATTCCGGCTAACCAAACCAGCATTGTCACCTACCAAGAACAGATTACTGGTTTTTGCAACTCTGTAGATCAAGTTCCTGAGGAATTGATGCACCAGTTAGGACTAACAGGGACAATGCACTTGCGACAAGCACATGCAAAATTAATTCACAAAGCACTCGAATCTGACGCTATCTATCTATTTCTAACTGGTAATCCAGGGATTGGCAAAACTACGGCGATTGTCAATTTTTTGAAAAATCATGTTGATGAAGGTTTTCTCTTTTTTTATGTCAGTCCGAGAAAACAAGTTAATTTAGATATTATTGAAAAATTTAAGGCTGATAACTTAGAAGAATTGTGTGATTCGCGGATATTTGCGATTAATACTCATAGTAATCTGATTACAGATAATTCTGGACAATATACAGTTCAATATCTCTGGAATCAGCGACGCGGAACTTTTACCAAAAGGTCTGTAAATTTTGTCGATGGTGGTGCGACGCATGGAAAGCGTTTAGACCGACTTCAGCGAAAAACAGAGGATGTTATTCAAGATGGTGGACACAAGACACGCGGTGTATTAAATAGTATTTGCGAAGCCATATCCACACTACTAGACTTTGAGATATCAAATAATATTGTCGCCACTGTTTCGATTCAGTCTTTAAAAGAAACTCAGACCGAAAACACTTTAAAGCATTTTGAGAAAGTTTTCCGCGCAGCTTACAACGAAAGAGTCGGCGCTGTTATTCCCAGCAAAATGCAAGATATATCTAAGAAAATCAAGCATTTGTTTATTATGATTGATGAAATTACTGGGGATGATGGTGGTGTCGCCTTCTTAAATGGAATTCATCAAATAGTTTCCAAATATGAATTAGCAAATAGCGAGCATGGTTTTAATACTAAAGTGATTGTTGCTGATGCTTCTATTGTTGATCGTAATATTATCAAACAGCACTTAGATGAAAATTCACCAGAACCAGATAAAATCTATTTTCGGAAAACTACTGAAAATTGTCAACCTCTTTCTCAAGAATTATTTGAGTTTAAAAATCTGCCAGCGATGGTAATAAATTCCAACTCCTACCCAGCCAAGAGTTTATCTATTACCTACAAAATTTTACTAGAGTCCTACAAGTTCAGTGAAACAACTCGTAAAAAAAACAGACAAATCACAAAGACTCTCCAATCACAGATTCTCCAAGATTTAGAAACTCTTTTAAATCGAGGCGATGTTGACCAAGTAATCGTGTATATTCAAAATAAGCAGAGATTAACTGAGTTAATTGAGTCTATTCGTAAACATAGGCTAGATAACTTTCAACCATTCCAAGATTATCTGGAGATTCACGCCAATATTTCGGAAGTAGAAAAGCAGCAAATTAATCAGTGTAAGAATGATGTCAAAATAGTTTTCATGACTGCGAGTGGAAGTAGAGGCTTATCTTTTCCTAAAGCGAAGCATATTCTTGTAGAAATTCCTGGCTTTCAAATTGAGAAAAATCTCATGGAAGTAATTCAAGTGATTTACAGAGGTCGGGGAAATGACAAAATCGATAGTCAGGATAAAGAGTTATGCTTTTATTTAGCTGAAAGTTCAGTATATTACGAAGATGATCAACAGTCTTTGCAAGAAAGTATCCTCAGCTTACTGAATATATTATTAATTTTAAAAGCCGCTATCATGACTAGGATTGTCGGTTATGGCAAAATTGGTAGAGATAACTTTATCATAATTCCGATTGGCGGTAAGTCTGTGTTTGCAGCAGGGGAATCATTTTCTGGTCAAATGGCAAATCTCATCAGTCAACTTAAGAAAGAACATAATATCAATAAGAAAGACATTTTCCTAGAAAAAGTTTATACAAGTTTAGAATACTTATTAGGTCAGGCAGAATTTGTTGTCAGAGAAACAACTCAACCTAATTATCTTGCCTTACAAAAGTCTTTTAATACTAAATTTTCTCAGTGTCATCACTTAGGCGAATTGCTTGATTTTGGTAATATTGAACGTGGCTATCTTAGTGGTAGCCTGTTAGTTGTGCCGATTGCTAACAAGACTTTAGAAGAAACTTATCAAATCGGGTTGCTAGACATCGCCACACATGCGAATCAGCAACTATGGCGCAATATGCAGGAAATCAGCCACAGCACCTCTTACCCAGAAAATTTACGTGCAGCCGTCAAAGATGCGATAGAGTTAGTGAAAAAGCTCAAAGATGTTGACAAATCTCAGAAGCTAGAACAGTATAGTCAACATTCAGACCAGTACTATGCCCTACCGCTATTTGCATTTATCAGCGGTGATGTAATGCGCGACTATTTCGCCAATCAGCCGGAGGAACCAGAAGATGAAACCTTTAGGAAGATTCTGGCTAACTATATTCGCTTACTTTATCCTGTCGGAAATATTCTCCCAATTAGCGATAAATATAGAGAATTTCCCTTTGTGGTTTTTAGAAGCTATAGTTTAAAAGAGATGAGGAAGAAGTATTTCACCAACAAGTATCTGTTGGCTTCTAATGAGTTAAATGTGCTCAATTTGATTTTGTCAAAAGATACTTGATTGTCTTAAACACTTAAAGGTGAGAAAAACCAGCCTTCGATATTCGGTTTCAATTCAACAGTCCCAATGACGGCTGTAGCTGGGATACCAATACGGTTCGGTTAGATACACTTACCCGTAGGAAGAGGGCGCAAGCGTTGCGCCCCTACGATAAAGGAAAAGGTTTTGTAGGGGCGCAACGCTTGCGCCCAGATGCTATGTGTAAATCTGTAAAATTGTTAACCGAACCGTATTGGCTGGGATACCATAGACATGAGGAAATGTTTCTCCTTTGATATTTGGGTTTTCCCAGATGAGTGGTGCATCAAGTTTAGTTTCGTCGATTTTTAAAATTACTAAATCTCCTTGGTCGTATTTTTTGCTACTTGCCAATCTTTTATATGTGTAATTCGATAGATAATCTTTTCTCAGGTGATTTACATCAACCATATTCCAATACGGTTCAGTTAAGCATCTTCTGCACTGAACCGCAGGACAAGGGCGCAAGCGTTGCGCCCCTACAAGACGACTAACTGAACTGTATTGAACCATATTCCACCTTTGCTAAAAGCTTAACCGATTGCAAAATCTGTTAATTGGCGCATTTTAGGAGTATGAAAACCAATGACAATATCATGTTTAGGTATTCCCATCTCAACTAACTCACTAGCAATATCAATTTCCGTTGTATTTTGCTGAATCCACACTTTATCATTTTTTATATCCAGATGCATCATCGCACCATAAACCCGCTTTTGATTATTCCAACCGACACTCATGATTTGATAATGATCGCGTTCAAGATCAAAAATCTGTTCAACCTCAACTTCCCCGTAACTAGGTTTAAACTGAGAGTGTTTAATTAGTATTTCCTTAACCTTGTCCCGATATTCTGCTAAGTTAGCCATTCGACAATCTCCTCTTTATCAATATCATAAATAATAATTTTTAGCTGATTCTCAGTGACTACTGTTTGAGTAAACGGTAAATTAAAAAAATCGTTATAAATTACTAACTGAACCGCTAAGTATAAAATTCTTTCTGGGTCTTCTGAGCGTAATGCTGTGCGATAGTTAATAAATTGTCCGAGTGCCATATGAAACTCAGAAATTTTTGAGGCACTAACAAAGTTTTTAATTTCAACTGCTATTTTCTCTATGCCTTTTTCTGCTGCTAGAAGTTTTTCGATACCTAAATCAATCTGAATGTCAACACCACCACAACGGATGCTTAATGGGTCATCTGTAATTATCCACCCATCTTTTTCCAGTGCTGACCTAACAATATTGTGAAATAAATCACGAGCCATATCCTAAATCAACTTTGCATCCATAATTTAGTATTATAATACCAATGAACTGCCACGCGATGAGTCAACCGCCACAACGCGCAACGTCTATGCTCCGTTTTGGGTTAAGTAATCAACTACCTACACTGCCATGCGAGATAGTGTAGTCTTGCGGAAACTTTAATTGTATAACTTCAATTTGGTTTTGTCGAAAGCTACTTAATTGTCTTAAACAGTTAGAGGAGAGAAAAACCAACCTTCAATATTCGGTTTCAATTCGACAGTCCCGATGACGGCTGTAGCTAGGATACGACCATAGACATGAGGAAATGTTTCTCCTTTACTATTTGGGTTTTCCCAGATGAGTGGCGCGTCAAGTTTTGTTTCGTCGATTTTTAAAATTACTAAATCTCCCTGGTCTTGGTAGTGCGTGTTAGCAACATATTCAATTTGGGAAGCACTACAGGCGTGAATAAAACCTTCAAGCTTTAAATCTGCACTTTCAAAATAACCTGTATTTTGTGCCGCTTGCCAATCTTTAATATTTGTAATTCGATAAATCATCTTTTTTCTGGTAACTTTACATCAGTCTTCTAATTTAGTCTTGTTCTGGGGGAATTTTCAACCACTCCATCACCTAATTAGTTTAATAGTATTTCTGCCATCTTGGGGATGCTCTCATGCAAATAAAAAATAGCTACGTATATTGTCAAGTGTTACATTATAATGACGCAGTATTCTACTGTTAGGCAATTTAGTGTCACCAGTGAGTTATGGTATGTTAGCTGTTACCGCCAACTACGACATTACTTGGGAAAAACTACCCGATGACTTTGTATTAGACAACGAGCCAGTGGACAACATCAATCAGCCATCCCTCGCCGCAGCTTTGACTGAAAGCCTGGAAAGTGCGAAAAAGCTATCCCCCAATGCGTTAACCACTACAAATTATGGTATCTGTGCCACTTTGAATCAAAAAATGGTCGTCAAAGCTCCAGATTGGGGTTACGTACCATCGATTCGAGTGCCACGGGAAGAAGTTAAACGCAGCTATACCCCACGACTTCAGGGTGATATTCCTCTTGTTGTCATGGAATTCCTCTCGGATACAGAGAGAGGTGAGTATTCTAACAAGCCTACTTATCCTCCAGGAAAGTGGTTCTTTTACGAGCGTATTCTCGAAGTTCCCAATTATGTGATTTTTGAGCCAGATAGCGGAGAAATAGAATTTTATCAGTTAAATGATTCAGGGCTATATCAGCTACAAGAACCTGATGCTGATAATCGTTACTGGATTGCTCAAATGAGTCTATTTTTGGGGGTATGGCAAGAGACGCGCGAAAATCGCATCGGCAACTGGTTACGATGGTGGGATGAAGATGGGCAACTTTTGCTTTGGGGTGTGGAACGTGCGGAAAGACTAGCAGCACAACTAAGAGCAGCGGGAATTGAGCCTGAGATTTGAGTAAGCGATCGCATAGCACTCCTTAAATTGCAACTAATGCTTAACACACAGACAGATCATTACAATCCGGCATCAATAAAAATACTGAGGCTAAGTAAAAATGAGAACTGAACATGAGAGGGAAGAAATAATTAAGGCTATTAACGTACTGCTAAATCAAGCTTACGATACTGATTTAGATAATATCTTAGCATTTCTACAGCATATAAAAAATCTGGAAGCTGTAGGGGATATCAACGCTCTTATAGCGGCTTTAAATGAACCAAAAGTACCTTACGAGCAAGTGGCAAAACAATTATTTACAAGACGAGAAAATCTTAGAGCTATCGCCTACAGTATGGACTTGCTAATCCCAGGGTTCTATTTTTGGTGCCCATATTTCACAATTAGAATTGGAGGCGTAATCCCCGATGATCACCCTTATAGATATCCTGGTCAAATTCGCAGTTCCACAGGTATCGGCATAGTGATACCAGGATACAAAATATTTACAAGCTATCAAGATAGCTATGACGCTTGACAAACATACAATACAGGGATTGGCTGCATTTACCAGTAAAACATTACCTAAGAGCGAGTTTGAAAAACTGATGCTTAACGCAGGATATTTTGAAGTCGGAACCGCACCTGCACAAGGTAGGAGAGTGAAAATATGGTGGTCACACGACAGTTACCCAAGAGTAGAATCTATCTACAGTCCTGATAAAAATACTGTGTTGACTGCATATCATGTCTAATAAAAAATACATTTTTTACACCAGTTGCTTTTGTGCCAACATAGTTACAATAGCAAAATTTAGACGGAGGATGTTACCTATATGTCAGAACTTAAACTTATTGACGAGGAAATAACCCAACGTGGCAAAGAACTTTATGAAAATAGTATTCGTCCTCAAGTAGAAATACCAGAAAACATCGGCAAAATCATTTCAATTAATGTTGAGACAGGCGAATATGAAATAGGTGATGATTTGCTGACAACAAGTCTTCAGCTACGAGCCAAACAAGCAGATGCAGCACTTTGGGCTGAAAGAATAGGGTTCAATGCCGTCTATGCGGTTGGTGGCACATTGGTAAATATCTTTGAAAACCATCTTTCCTAGCGGGCAGATATTCGAGGTTCTGTAATACCTTATCTTAAATCACAACACTCATAATATTTTTAGCTGATCAACTCCTTTAGATTTATGGTAAGCGATCGCGCAAAGCACTTCATCCCTTTAAGGTATTGCATAGCTTTCAACATGAACCATACTGGTTAAAATCAATAAAAATAGCTATAAAATAAAGTCAGTTGGCTAGAGATCTTGTGCCATGTATTCAACCGATTTACCGCGTCCGGCTCATGAAACCCTACCCACAATGTACGATTTGCCTAGTGAGTTGGTGGGGGAAACAGGATTGCCAGACGAATTTCATCGCCTTCAGTCGGGTTTATTGGAGGAAACTTGTAAACCATCTAACTACCCAGTAGATGAAGTATTCACTGCTGCTGACCTCAATCTTTACTATGATGTTCGTCATCCTCAGTGGTACAAGCGTCCTGATTGGTTTTTGGTTTTAGATGTACCTCGTTTTACTCAACAGCAAGAATTACGGTTAAGTTATGTGATCTGGCAAGAAGGGGTGACTCCACTTCTGGCTGTAGAACTGCTTTCACCTGGGACAGAAGCCGAGGATTTGGGGCAAACTTTGCGCGATGTCAATAAGCCACCGACTAAATGGGAAGTGTATGAGCGAATTTTGCGAGTTCCCTACTATGTGGTGTATGACCGCTACGAAAATAATTTACGTGCTTTTCGACTAAATGGTACGCACTACGAGCCAATATCACTGACAAATCAACGTTTTTGGTTGGCAGAGGTAGAACTTGGCTTACGGTTATGGCAAGGTTGTTATCAACAAACAGAAGGTTTGTGGCTACGTTGGTATGATGCAGAAGGTTGGATACCGACACTCGCAGAAAAAGTACAGCAGGAACAACAACGAGTAGAAGAAGCAACAATCCGAATACAGCAGGAGCAACAACGAGCGGATGAAGCGACAATCCGAGCACAACAGGAGCAACAACGAGCGGAAGAAGAACGCCAAAAAGCTGAGCGATTGGCAAATTACTTGAGATCTCAGGGGATTGACCCGGACAATTTACCTTGAGACTTTCTAGTATTTTATAAGAAGACATCGCATTAGCACAAGGAAAAGCATGAAAGCGCAAGAAATGATGGGAACCGTTGATGACCAGGGTCAACTATCTTTAGATGCACCTCTGGTAGCGAATAAACATAGCCGTGTGCGGGTGATTGTGTTGTTTGCAGAAGAGATAGATGAAGATGATGAATCTAAGGAGTCTGTTTTAGAAGGTCTGAAGAAGTCTCTACAAGAAGCAAAAGCTCTTAAAACAAGACCAGTTTCTGAACTTTGGGATGGAATTGATGCTGAGTGAGTCACCCTCGGTTGAAGTTAAATTCACTGATGAATTTCAGCATCGGTTACGCGCCCTTTCTAAAAAGTATCGGCAAATCCGGTCTGATATTCAGCCAGTCATTAAACAACTTCAAGCCGGAGAGTTTGTGGGCGACCAGATAACCGGAACAGGCTATACAGTGTTCAAGGTACGAGTCCGCAATAGTAATATACAAAAGGGTAAAAGTGCTGGTTATCGGCTGATCTATCAGCTTAAGTCACATACGCGTGTTCTTTTAGTACTTATATACTCTAAGCTTGATCAGACAGATATTACAGCTGAAGAGATCCAGTTGACTATTGCTAAGTTTGAAGAAAACGATGAAAACTTTTTTACTGATGGGTGATGTGATATTGACAACAAGCGTCGCCAGCCATTCACTTTCAAACTAAGAGCGCAAGCAGCGAATAGCCTGCAATAGACCTCTGGCTTTATTCAATGTCTTTTCATACTCTGTCTCTGAATGAGAATCAGCAACCAAACCACCAACCCCAGAAATGCTAATACGTCTGGCGAGGATCTTCATGAGGAGGATGTAAGCCAACTTTTACCCAAAAGCCCCGAGCGCTTTCAATCGAATCATCCTTTTCATAGCGATCATCATTTAGGTCAAGCCGTTTGCAGGTGGCTCGACCTATGGGAGTGATACCTATAATAGTTCGACCATCTGCTGTCCAGATAAAATGTGCTAACCACTGTTGCTGACGAGGATTAAATAAAGGAGCAATAGCTTGAGTGTCCGGATCAAATCCTGCTACGAAGTTATAGCGACGCTCATTGCAACGACGACAAGCTAAGGCTAGATTATCAGCATTGTCAGAACCTCCTATAGACTTGGGTATCACATGATCGATAGTGAATCGTGTCGTACAAATGCGCTCTGGAGAGTGGCAATATTCGCATAGGTAGTTTGCCCGTCTTCTCACTGATTGTCGGGTAATATTATCAACGGTCATGTTTGAGCAACCAACATTGCATTGATGTGAGTGAAAATCCGGTCAAGTTCTCCAATTGCGTCCAACTCGATCGCTTCTTCTGGTACAAGCAAATCAGCTTTTTTTCGCTCCAGAAGTTCTTCCATCCGTTCTTGGAGTTGATCGTTAAATTTAAACAGATTGAAGTTGTCTACTTTTTCGACTTGGATGCGACCAAGCAAAGATGAAGGCTTGCTAATGGCTAGAGTCATTGTTAACAACAGAACTTTTTGCGAGGTATTGGTATTACCTATTATAATTACTGGCAGACATCGCCCCTTATTTAAGAGCGCAAGCAGCGAATTGCCTGCAATAGACCTCTGGCTTTATTCAATGTTTCTTCATACTCTGTCTCTGGGTGAGAATCAGCAACCAAACCAGCACCGGCTTGGACGCTGACGATGCCATCTTTGACTACCATTGTACGAATAGCGATCGCACTATTCAACTGTCCTTCAAAATCGTAATATCCGTACACACCGGAATAAACACCGCGCCGACAAGTCTCTAATTCATGAATAATTTGCATTGCCCGAATTTTCGGTGCGCCGCTGACTGTTCCGGCGGGGAAACAAGCTTTGAGTAAATCCCAAGCTGTTTTTTCTGGTGCTAGGTCTCCGACCACATTACTCACGATGTGCATTACATGAGAGTAACGCTCAATAGTCATTAACTGATCAACTTTCACAGTACCAGTTTGACAAACTCGCCCTAAATCGTTCCGACCCAAATCAATTAGCATCACATGTTCTGCGACTTCCTTGGGGTCTTGTAGCAATTGTTCAGCTAAGGCGGCATCTTCGCCCGGTGTCTTACCTCGGGGACGCGTACCGGCGATAGGGCGGACTGTAGCGACCATCCGACCATCGTTTGAAAGTTCGGCTTTCACCATTACTTCTGGACTAGAACCGATAATTTGCCAATCTTGGAAGTTGAAGAAAGACATGTAAGGCGAAGGATTGATTTGGCGCAGGGAACGGTATAGCGCGAAAGGATCGCCTGAATATTCTGTAGATAATCTTTGGGAGAGGACCACTTGAAAAATATCCCCTGCGGTGATTCGTTTTTTTGCCTCAACTACATTAGCGCAGAATTGGTCGTGGGTGACATTACTTGTATATTCTTCTTTCCCCACCACCGTTCTACTTGGCGGAGTCCAGGTTAAAGAGGTATTTTGAGGTGATAAAGGTAAAGTTAGTTTGTGGATCATTTGCTGAACGCGATCGCCCGCCTTTTGATACGCCATCCGTAAATCTACGGATTCTTCGCGTAAATCAGCAAAGGCAACTGCCCAGATTTTCCGCTTCATTTGGTCAAAAATCAACAGGTGGTCTACCTGCATCCACAAACCATCTGGCATATCTTCTGCGTCGCCAGAGTATACAGAAACGCGCGGTTCAATCCAACGAATCAATTCATATCCCCAAAATCCGAACAAACCGCCAATTCCGGGCGGTAATTGGGGTAACTTCACAGGTTGAAACGGCTTGAGACAGTCTGTTAAGGCGACAAAGGGATCACCAGTAAACACAACTTGAGAACCATCACGATGGGTTTGAGTTGTGATTGCGCCTCTGGCTTCTAAAATCCATAAAGGATCGCATCCGAGTAAACTATAACGTCCTAGGCTTTCCCCACCCTCGACTGATTCCAATAAAAAGCTATAGGGCTGACCTGCACAAACTTTGTACCAAGCAGATACAGGAGTATCCAGGTCGGCGACCCACTCTTGATAGATGGGGATAAAGTTACCTTGCTTAGCTAGGTCAGTAAATTGGGAAAAATCCGGAGAAATCATTTATACACTCTGCGATTTTGATGTTGCCTCAATCTATTGTAGAGACGCAATTCACATCTCTACAATAGTCTTCACCTAAAATTAATTAAGCGTCGTAAGGAGCGACTCCACCAAACTTCAGTTTAGCAGCGCTGGGGTTTTCGCCGATTCTGCGGTCTACATAACGGACTTTTTCGCGACCTGGATTTACCTTTTCTGGGAAGACGCCATCAGAGGGATGGATCATCTGGGTTTCCCCGTTGGGATAAATCCGGTAGACTTTGTAGTCAGTAATTTTCATTTTTGACCGCAGTTGCTGACCGCCTAAAGCAATTCCGTACTCTTTACGGGCTAAGTACAGCAAGTTCTTGCCTTGACGCATGACAGCAGTGCCACCTGTCGGCATTTCAAAAATTTGTTCTTTGGGGCTGGTCCAGGTGATAGCGTACTTCTCTTCTTCGTATGCCTTTGTGAGCAAGCCGCCGGTGCTGCCACCGAAGATCGGAGTTTGTCCAGAAAGTTTTTCTGTCATAAAGTTGTACTCGCAACAGTTTTTCAGGCATCGTAACACCGCGACTAGACCCACATAGCGACCATGTTAGGAACTGTTACAGAAGGAGAGTCCTAATTGCTAGCTTTTGGCGAATTTTCAAACACTGGGATCGTAAAGTGTACTTGACTACCTTGCTCTTTCCCTTGTGACTCTGCCCAAATCTCACCCCCCCAGCCGTTGACAATTTGGCGACAAATTGCTAATCCCAGACCTGTCCCACCTGTAGTGCGACGAAGTGCGCCTTCTTCTTGATAGAATCGGTCAAAAACTATTTTTAGACGATCCCTGTCAATCCCGCGTCCGGTATCTGCGACTGTGACTTCCAGTGTCTGATTGTCGTTGCGAATAGCATTAATTTTAACTTGTCCTTCTGGGGGTGTAAATTTGCAAGCATTATCTACTAATTTGGCAATCACCTCTACCAACCAATCCCCGTCAGCTTTAACTAAAGGGAGGTCGCGAGAAACGAACGTCGTCACCTGAGGCAATTTTCCGCTCGCTAAGCTGCTGCGAAAGCGCGTCAGCGCTAGTTCTACACATTCCTCCAGCGGGAGGGCTTCAGGATGCCATTGTACGCGACCGCTTTCGAGATTAGAAAGGGTTAAGAAGTCTTGCACAAGTTTCCGCATGCGTTCGGAGTCAGTCAAGGCGGTACTGAGCATTATTTGTTGTAACTCTGCTGGCATATCTGGTTCGCTGGCGAGACTTTCTAAACAAACTTGAATTGTAGATAGGGGAGTCCGCAACTCGTGTCCAGTGATGGCGATGAGGTTGCTGCGTGTGCGTTCTAGGGCTTCTAGTTGTTGGTTGAGTGTTTCTAAGTTGGCGTAAGCTTCAGCTTGAATTAAGGTTGTGCCGATTTGGGTCGCGATCGCTTCTACTAACGATAGTTCTGATTGCCACTGGTGAGGTTTTGGCTGGGAGTAGTGCAACTCCACCATGCCTAATAACCGCCCTTGGTATAATACTGGCATGATTAACCATGAACGAATATTATATTCAAGGGCAATCGCTGTTAACGTCTGATGAGACATGACTCGCTGATCTGTCTCAGTATCGGCAATATAAATGCCTTCACCCTGGGTCACGACTTCTTGAAATAGCGGATTGTTTTGTAAAGGCCAGGAAAGTTGGGTTAGAGATAAAATCCCTGGACTCAAAAACTCGTGTTCGATGGTGGCAGTAATATCAGTAGCCGAGGCGCGGTATATAAAACAGCGACATGCGGATAGCGCCATGCCTAATTCTTGAACTGCTACGTTGAAGATTTCTTCTGGATTGAGCGATCGCCTAATGGCTGTAGTGATTGAATTAATTAAACGCTCTTTCCGTTCTTGAACTGCGATCGAGCGATATGCTTTGTGTAATTTGTACTGACTAGATTGTAAGTATGTAACTAACCGCTGGACGAAGGGGTCGGGATCGATACTATAAAAACCTGTACTAGGGTCTATGGTTGGCGCACTCACAAACGGTATTGACGTGCCGATTTGGTAGCGATCGCGGGCTAGAGCAATTTTGTCAGCTAATTCTGGTCGATAAACCAATATCCTCGCGAGTAGCAATTCTGCTGCTTTGAGACTGACTGAGCGTTCTGAGGTCCAAATTCCTTCAAATCGCCGCGCTGTATCCATGTCTACAGCAGGAGTTGGGTCTTCTGGGTCTGGATTTTTTGCCAAAGAACCGAGACTTTCCCGACAAACTAGGCAAGTGGCATAGTTTTGGGAAATCACGATTAAATGCCATTCTTGACTCAACCAATCTGCTGGCTCAAAAGCTACGGTTTCGTAGTCATTTGAGCTATTCGTGAATTCAGTTTCTGGTGCAGCTAGTACGTATACTTGATCGCTACGTTGGGCAAGCCGCTTATAACGATGGGCTTCCTGGCGATAAAATCTTTCGCGTTGGAAACTCGCAATTACTAAGGGTTGTCCGAGACTAGACGCCAAAACCTGATCTTCCATCGCGTGGGAGAGCGCAGTTAACGAAGCCTTAAAATAGAGTTGAGGTCGCAGGTAAGGTAGTGCCTGTAGCAGATCGTAAAGTACTGAAGTCAAAATGCTCATGGATGTCGCTCAAAGTCTAATCAAGGCCAAAGTCCACTTTTTTACTGGCTCATGCTACAGATTGCTCTACATACCCGATTCATGTCGTATGGTGACAAAGTACGATAGCGAAGGCGCATAGCTCTAAAAGCGGATCTTATTGATGGCTAATAACCCAATATACATTCTCGACCATAATGCTGTTGCTTAACGGAAACATGAGGCTCAAGGCGTAAACGCGAAATATTTTTTGCCAAAAGTTCACATAAATTCAACTTGAAACTGAACAACTAGCAATTTTATCAAAAATCGCTCTCTCTAAAAGTTGGCTTTTTGGCTGGTTAAGAATTATTCTCCGCATAAGTCAGCATGCTACATCTTTTTTGTATATTTTGTTTCGCTATTAATTAAGTATACCCGAGGCTAGTGTGTGTTTACCCTATTTTTTCTCTGCCGTAAGTAACAAATTTAGCAATTATTGAATGAAATTATAAGTTATAAATAATACATAATATTGTTTTATACTGGGCGCTATCAATTGAGCTTAAACGAGCAAAGTATTGCTTTAAGCAGGAAAAATAAATTTATCACGTATTGTTAACCACAAAGCTAGATGAATATTTGTATACAGACATACGAAAATAACTACTGATATACGCAGAAAAATTATGTTTATATCAGCTTTCAAATATCTAGATCGTGGGCTAATATTCTGGCATTGAACAACCGAACACTAAACATGAGAATTGCCCAAGTTGCCCCTTTGTGGGAACGAGTTCCACCATTTCGGTATGGGGGTATTGAATTAATAGTCCAGTTGCTGACAGATGAATTAGTCCGACGCGGTCATGAGGTGACTTTGTTTGCCTCTGGGGACTCAATCACGAAAGCGAAGCTGTTTTCCGTCCATGACCAAGCTTTGCGTCTTGACCCCAGTATCAAAGAACCAACGCTATATGAGCAAATGATTTTGTCGTCCGTTTATCAGAACGCCGAGAATTTTGATATTATTCACTCTCATGTAGGTTGTGCGGCTCTTCCTTATAGTGCTTTGGTGACAACCCCCACCGTGCATACGATGCACGGAATTTTCACCCCAGATAATGAGAAGATGTTCCGGATGTTTGCACCGCAACCTTACATCAGTATTAGCGAAGCTCAACGCGAACCGGGCTTAGGCTTGAATTACATCCATACTGTCTACAACGGCATTGATACAGAAGTTTATTCTTTTTACCCCACACCCAAACAACCGCCTTACCTTGCTTTTGTGGGGCGAATGTCTCCGGAGAAAGGACCGCGAGAAGCGATTCAAATTGCTCTGGCGACAGGATACAGCTTAAAAATGGCTGGTAAAATTGATACGGTTGATCGCGATTTTTACCACGAACAAGTCGAACCGATGATTGATGGCGAACAAATTCAGTATCTAGGTGAAGTTACTCATGAAGAGAAAGTCAGCTTACTAGGTGAAGCTAGCCTAACTTTATTCCCGATCAACTGGCGAGAACCTTTTGGTTTGGTGATGATTGAGTCGATGGCAACAGGTACGCCTGTAGTTGGCATGGCTTTAGGTTCAGTACCTGAAGTAATTTCCAATGGAATCACAGGTTTTGCCTGCAATTCTTTGGAAAAAATGATCGATAGTATTCCTCTTGCGCTTCAATTAGACCGTCAGACTTGTCGGAATTTTGTGATTAACCACTTTAGCGTCCAGTCCATGACTGATGAGTATGAACGTGCATTTGCAATGGTGCTCAAAAGGTAGGATGATGAAGGGAACATTGACTTGAACTGTGGCGTCATCCTTGCCCATGACTGCTAAAATACTCAACTAGTAGTCATGCAGTCCGCAAATATCCCTATTCTCGGCGATACTGCTCCCTCCATTTTGAGAATCTATGTCTGTCAAAGCCGGATCTAGATATCACGCAGTTAGGTTTGTGTATAAAAATTGGCTGATTGCCTTAAGCAGACTGTCCTAAACCGAAATTTCTATCCTGGACAAGGTGAAAAGTTGGGCAGTCTGTATCTTTACTTACAGTTTCTAAGTTTTATTCCTGCCATTTTGAGGGCTAGGTGTAAGTATTTAGACGCTCCTTCAGTAGTAAGCCGCATGTAGGCTGTAAACTGCTCAAACACCACAAAAAATAGACCCTTATACGGAAAGATCGAGAATGACACCGGATACATTGATGACACCGGAGAAGATTTTGCTGGATGGAAAAATGTTTGTTCCTGCTGAACAAATGCCAATGCCAGAATGGCCTTGCGTTTTGAGCGAAAAACCGCAGCCAACTCTCACGGTTAAAGATGACGATTTATTTTTAGTTACAGACACTCTTGGTAACATTTCTGGCTGTCAGAGCAACGATAGTACTGTGAGTATGGGACTATTTTGCGGCGACACTCGATATCTCAGTCGCTTGGAGTTACAAATTGAAGGGCGATCGCCTGTATTACTCAGTAGTACTGCTGATAAAGGTTTTTCGCTCTCGGCTTTGTGTACTAATCCCACAATTGACGATCGCTTGAAAGGCGATACGCTGGGAATTAGGCGGGAACTTGTATTGAATGGAGCGTTATTTGAAGAAATAGAAATTTCTAATTACAGTACAACGACTGTTAGTTTTGAATTGACCTTGAGTTTTGACGCGGATTTCCTCGATTTATTTGAAGTCCGAGGTTTTGACCGGGATAAACGAGGCAAACTTTTACGCTTGATTGCGCCAATAACTGATGAGGCGAACGAGTCTGTTCCCGAATCGTTGACGCTTGCATATCTTGGTCTTGATAATTTGGTGATGGAATCTCGCATCCAGTTTCAACACCGCAAGCCAGACGATTTCAAGGGTTACACCGCAATTTGGCGCTTTGAGTTGGCTTCCCACGAAACCCAAAAAGTGGGTTATCGACTAAATATGTTGACCAACAACAAATCTACCTCCACTGTGAGCGCTCCTGTCACCTTGGGTCAGGCGAAAGCTGCAGAATATATGGAGGAACAGCAATGGAATCAACAAATTACCCGAATTCGTTCTGATAAAAATACGTTTAATCGCGTCATTGAGCGAGCTGAGCAAGATTTATACTTATTACGTCAGTCTTTTGGTAAACACCAAACTGTCTCTGCTGGCGTACCTTGGTTTTCCACGTTGTTTGGTCGCGATTCACTAATCACGGCTTCCCAATGCTTGATGTTAAATCCCTCCATCGCTAAAGAAACTCTGATGCTACTTGCCTTTTATCAAGGTAAAAAAGAAGATGAGTGGCGTGAAGAGGAACCAGGTAAAATCCTGCACGAAATCAGATTAGGAGAAATGGCGCGGTGTCAGGAAATTCCCCACACTCCTTATTACGGTACGATTGATGCGACTCCTCTATGGGTGATGTTGTATTCGGAGTACTTCTCTTGGACTCATGATCGCGAAACCATCGACCAACTTTGGCCAAATGCTCTTGCGGCAATGGAGTGGATTGACGAAAATAGCAAAGAGACTGGTTATCTCGGCTATATCCGCAGATCTCGGCGCGGTTTAGTGAATCAAGGTTGGAAGGATTCTGGTGATTGTATTGTTGACCGCAAAGGCGAATTAGCAAACGGGCCAATTACTCTCTCGGAAGTCCAAGCTTATGTTTATTCGGCAAAAATCCGGTTGGCGGAAATTGCCAGAATGAAGAAGGAATTCAATTTGGCTGAACGTTGGGAGGAAGATGCGAGAAATCTGAAAACCCGTTTTAATCAAGATTTTTGGATTGAAGATCAAGATTATTGCGCTTTGGCTTTAGATGGCGATGGCAAGCAGGTGGATAGTATTACCTCTAATCCTGGACATTGCTTGCATCTAGGTATTTTAACTCATGAAAAAGCCTATAGTGTCGCGGAGCGGCTGCGGGCACCAGATATGTTTAATGGTTGGGGGATTCGTACCCTCAGTAGTTTATCTCCGGCTTACAATCCAATGGGTTATCACATTGGTTCGGTTTGGCCTCATGATAACTCTTTGATTGCGATGGGTTTGCGATCGCTCGGTTTAATCGACCAAGCATTGGAAGTTTTCCAAGGTTTGCTAGATATGACTCTACAGCAACCTTATCTCCGTCCACCAGAATTATTTTGCGGTTATCAACGCAATGGTGATGGTGCTCCGGTGCGATATCCTGTTGCTTGTAGTCCCCAAGCTTGGGCAACTGGCAGTGTCTTCCAATTACTACAAATGATGGTTAATTTGGTTCCTGATGCCCAAAATAACTGCTTGCGAATCATCGACCCCACATTACCGGAGTCGATTAACCGCTTGTCACTGCACAATTTGCGCGTCGGACCAACGGTTCTAGATTTAGAATTCGAGCGTAGTGGAAGCACAACTGCTTGTCGCGTCGTCAAGAAGCGTGGGAACCTGCGAGTCGTGATTGAGGCTTAAAGGGAGAGGGGGAGTGGGGGTACACTCTCTACTCTCCACTTCCTTCTTCACCGCGATAGCCTGGAGAAGCTTCATAAAGCGCATCCAATTGTTCGCGGGCGTCTTCTACAGTAATGGAACGCATGACTAGTAAAGGATCTTTGATGATGTTCCCGGCAGTATCTAGCATTTCGGGATGGGGGACTGAGTCTGAAGCCATGTATGATAGGCGAGAACCATTTCCATAAGGTGATCGATTCTGTGGGTAAGTTCGCTCGCGGTCAAAGCTGAACATGATTAGGTTACGAATCAAGTTACCTACAGCGATAAAGGCAAGGATGGTAAAAGCCAGAATATAAAGTAGTTGTAGCAGTTGCATCGCGTTTTCCTCCAGAGCCGGTTTAAAAAGTTTATATCGTATCTTGGTGCTGCGTCTATCAGCGTTTTTGCTGTCACGAGCGGTCAAACATTTGTCTTATTAACAAGCACGTTCCTGCCCCAAAAGCAAGTAACGATCCATGAACTGATTTCTATAACTCGACTTAAACGTTGTTTTGCTGTTGAAATCCAGAATTCTGACGGAACTGCATTGCTACTTTCCAGCATTCTGTAACCAATTGATGCCACGGCATGAGTGTTGCCATGTCGATGCCTACCTGTTCACCAGTTGCCTGAAAGAGCATATTGGCTGTGTTCACCTCTAAAATCGCGTGCTTAACTCGCATCAGTAAGTCTGATTGCTCTTCTTGACTGAGAAATTCCACACGTTCTGTTTCGAGAAAGTTCTGTGAACGGGCAAACCAATATTGAAAATCTTCTAAAAGCGGTTGTAATACCGTTTTTAGTAGTTCAGGTTCTGGTAAATTTGAGTTAAGCATGATTTAAAGTCGGACTTCTATTCTACATAATTAATATTAACTCTATTTACGTTTGTTTACATTTAGTAATATTCCGTCAAAAGACAGAAGTTAGTCATCTGTTGTGAATCTGGCGTTTAGTCAAGTCAGGCGGTGATCCCCGTCCTCAGTTGGCAGCAAGACCAATAATGAGAGACTCCCTGTACTCAAGACAACGCGATATTTGCAATCTGCATCTTTGGACACTCCCGATGTAGCACCAAATGTAGAATCTCCACACTTTCTAGTCGGGATAGTGTCAAGTAATATAGAGGCAGTACAACTAAAATGCCTTCTTAACATAATTTGCTCATGGTTCAGCCACTAGTGTCGCCAAACTCCTCAACCGATCAGCCAGAAAAACCGGAAAAAATCTATCTCCCGCGTACCAGCGAATCCGAGACATTACAAAAGATTCGCCATACGGCTTCTCATGTCATGGCGATGGCAGTGCAAAAGCTGTTTCCGAAAGCGCAAGTTACGATTGGTCCCTGGATTGAAAACGGATTCTACTATGATTTTGACAATCCCGAACCTTTTTCGGAAAAAGATCTCAAATCCATCCAAAAGGAGATGGTGAAGATTGTTAACAAGAAATTGCCAGTAATTCGGGAAGAAGTTAGCCGCGAAGAAGCAAATCGCCGCATTCAGGCAATAAATGAGCCTTATAAGCTGGAAATCCTCAATGATATTCAGTCAGAACCGATTACTATTTACCACCTGGGAGAAGATTGGTGGGATTTATGCGCTGGTCCTCATCTAGAAAATACTAGCGAACTTAATCCGAAAGCGATCGAGTTAGAAAGTATTGCTGGTGCTTATTGGCGTGGAGATGAAACTAAAGCGCAATTGCAACGGATTTATGCTACTGCTTGGGAGACGCCAGAACAACTGGCTGAGTATAAGCGACGTAAAGAAGAAGCACTGCGGCGCGATCACCGGAAACTGGGTAAGGAACTTGGATTGTTTCTCTTTTCTGACCTTGTAGGACCAGGTTTACCTTTGTGGACGCCGAAAGGAACTTTGTTGCGGACTCTTTTAAAAGACTTCTTGGAGAAAGAACAGCTAAAACGCGGTTATTTACCAGTAGTGACTCCGCACATTGCTAAACCAGATTTATTTAAGATGTCTGGTCACTGGCAGAAGTATAAAGAAGATATGTTTCCGTTGATGGCGGAAGATGAAATTGCGGCGGCTGAGGAACAAGGATTTGTACTCAAGCCGATGAACTGCCCGTTCCATATTCAAATATACAAGAACGAGTTGCGGTCTTATCGGGAATTACCGATGCGTCTGGCTGAATTTGGTACAGTCTACCGTTATGAGCAATCGGGAGAATTGGGCGGTTTAACTCGGGTGCGCGGTTTTACAGTGGATGATTCTCATTTATTTGTGACTCCAGAACAACTCGACAGCGAATTTATGAGTGTAGTAGATTTGACTTTGTCGGTGTTCAAGAGTTTGCAATTGAAGAACTTTAAAGCCAGACTCAGTTTTCGAGATCCGAGTAGCGATAAGTACATCGGTTCAGATGAAAGTTGGGAAAAGGCTGAAGGTGCGATTCGCCGTGCTGTGGAACATCTGGGGATGGATCACTTTGAAGGAATCGGGGAAGCGGCTTTTTACGGTCCCAAACTGGATTTTATCTTTAGCGATGCTCTAGAGCGCGAGTGGCAATTGGGTACTGTACAAGTAGATTACATCTTGCCAGAACGGTTTGATTTAGAATACGTGGCGGAAGATGGAACTCGTCAACGTCCGGTGATGATTCACCGTGCGCCTTTTGGTTCTTTAGAAAGATTGATTGGGATCTTGATTGAGGAGTATGCTGGTGATTTCCCGTTATGGTTGGCACCAGTTCAGGCGAGAATATTGCCAGTGGGAGAGGCTCAACAAGAATTTGCTCTCTTCGTGGCGTCGATGATGCGATCGCTCGGGATTCGGGCTGAAGCTGATATTAGTGGCGATCGCTTACCAAAACTGATCCGCAATGCTGAAAAACAAAAAGTTCCAATTATGGCAGTGGTGGGTGCCAAGGAAGTAGAATCTAATAATCTGAGTATTCGCACTCGCGCCCTGGGAGATGTCGGAGTTATGTCTGTCGATGAGGTATTGCAGAAAATGCAAACGGCGATCGCTAACTTCGAGAATTTCTAACAATCTGTAGGATGGGCGATGCCCATCTTACAAAACTAAATATAAATTAATTAAAGATGATACTATGACTACGACTAAAGAAAAAATAAAATCTCTGTTAAAACAATTGCCCGATGATTGCTCAATCGAGGATATCCAATATCATCTATATGTAATCGAGAAAGTCCGTCACGGGGTGGCAGTAGCAGATACAGATGGAACCATCACTAAAGAGGAAGCTGAAGAACGCTTAAGTAAATGGCTTATCGAGTAGTTTGGTCGCCCAAAGCCTTGGAAGATGTCGAAGCAATTGCTTCATATATATTTCGCGACTCGCCTGCTTATGCTGCGGCTGTAGTCGAGAAGATCCTGGATACAACTCAAACCTTGACCCAATATCCCACCTCAGGTAAAATTGTGCCGTTTGGTGACGAGGAAGTGTGGGAACAGCTTGCTTATAGCTATCGGATTATCTACCGCATTCAGGAGCAAGTGATGATTATCGCCGTGATTCATGGCAAAAAACAGTTGGATAAATTTGACAAAATTTAAGTAGTGTGTTAATAGTTGTGCGAAGATGTGCAACTACGAGGCGAGAAGCCCACGTATTTAGTGCTGGCTATTTTTCGCATACCATGTTTTTAACAGTCGTTCGCGGTTAGTGATCGTCATACTTGGCTTTTGGTCTTGCTGATTAGAAGTATGTTCCACGCTCCAACCATTCCATTCTCGAAAGGCATGGTAAGCCCAATCCCAACCATTCTGCTCAAAAATCTCAATCAAGTCGTGTAAATAAATATAAGCACTATCTTTTGGTGCCCATCGAATCGCACTAAATTCGCCGACATAGATGCGAACACCGTATTGACGTTGATAATCCACTACCGATTGCAAAACCCGTTGTAACTGTTGTTTGTCCCAAAATTGGTTGTCAATCTTCCCTGGATAAAAAACACCAGATGGACGACCACCAAACCCTTGATGGGTAAAACGTAGAGGTTCATACATATGTACGCTGTAAACAACTCCCGGAATGGGTAGCGGTTTCAAGTCTTTTAGTGCTGTTGGAGTACCCCAAATCGGTTCAACGATGATCGCATGCTGTTGATCAATAGCGCGAATATTTTTAGCTGCATTTGTAGCTAATTCATGCCAGTTCATCAGCCCCATCCCCACCATACCCTCTGCCGGTTCGTTGAGCAAGTCATAGCCCCAGATAATTTTATTATCTCGATAACGATGGGCGATCAGATCCCACACTTGCAAGAATGCATCTTGAAATTGTTGCTCTTGAAAAAGCCGAAAATTTAGGTCTCGACTGCGACCACCGGGCGGAGTGTGCAAATCAATCAGAACTTTCAGCCCAGACTGTTCACATGTCGCTAACAGTTGATCTAAATGAGTTAGTGCGGCGTTGAGCCATGCATCATAAGCTTTGAGATCGCCTCTATCTGCAGAACTAAATGGATATCCGTCCCAAAGTAGTTGCCAACGAACATGATTAGCCTTCCATTGACGTCCTAAGGTTTCTAAGTCGGCGGCGGTGACTTGCGGACTAATCATTGCCCCGCGTAAGCGCTCTTGACTTTTAAGTGAATCGCCTGCCTTGTGAACTATCTGTGTACTAGCTAGTAAGGCTTCCCACGGAAAACTGGAAAGTACTTTACGGCTGGCAATTTGAGCCAGCACAAATGTTGAATGCACCACCAGTAAAACAATTGTCAATGCAACGATCGTTTTTATCAGTGCTTTCATCTTTACCTTTCTCTGCAAACGGATATCTCTGCTAATTCTGCCTGGGTAATGGTATCAGTCAATCATAGTTCCTATCTAAACTAATTTATTCACAATCTCAATTTAATCAATCTATAGATGAGTTCGCTTTCTGACTATATGTGTATGCATCATTTATTATCCTAGTTCTAATATCTAGAGTAATGTTGCTGACTCAAAATATTAAGTATTAGTTAATTTACCAAGTATGTATAATTTATTTTTTACTATCTCCAAGTCAAATAGTTGAGGACTATTTTTTATACATTTACACTCGGGTTCATTTCCAGTCATACGTTTCGTATTAAGTGATTTAGAATCAGGCTGGATTTAATACTTAAAGTTATTGTGCTTGATTTTACTGATGAATACCCTAAATAACTGAGCTTTGCGGAAGTATTAATATCTAAAATCTGAGTCAAGTAAGTTAAAGCTAATTTAAAAATGGCACGTAGCTATTGGTACATAAAGTTTACGCGCCTCCAAACATATTAATTGCTTGAATTAATTTTGATTATGAAATTTATGTGAAATATAGATAAAGTTATTGTAAAGTTGTATTCATCATAAATTTTTTAGGAATAATTCTTGTAGGGCAATAAATATTTTGATTTCTGGAGAACGATAATCAAACATTAATCGATTGTGAAGAATTATTGATTCTAAACAAATCGAAAAATAGGATAGAAGAAAAGCTTCTGACACTAAAAACAATTAACACTGAGTAAAGTACTAGTAATTATTCTTTATTTAATTGCCCGCTCACAATCCTAAACGATTCATCAAAATTAGTAGGTGTGAAAGGGTGTGCGTTTGGATGTGGTGTCAGTTCTTCCCTTTGGATAAATGACTAAAGTATTAAAAAATACTTTGTTTTGAAAACGCTCGCACAAGGAATTGAATGGTGACAGTCACTGAACTAAGTGTTGGTTTATCACAAACAAGTGAAGCTATTGTCAATCGCCAGATTTCTCATAGCTTGTCAGAATTATTGGAGATATCTTGCATTCGTACAGATGGGGCGACACAAGCGCGTGTAGGGTTGGAACAAGAAGTAATTGATGATTATGCCACAGCCATGATCAATGGGGCTGTATTTCCACTAGTCACCGTATTTTATGACGGAACTATGTACTGGTTGGCAGACGGTTTTCATCGACTGGAGGCAGCTAAAAAAATCGGGGCTATCACTTTGAGTGCCGATGTGAGACAAGGAACTAGGCGAGATGCTCTCTTGTATTCCGTAGGTGCAAATGCTACTCATGGCTTAAGACGTACTAATGCAGATAAGCGTCGTGTAGTGGTCTTGTTGCTTACCGATCCTGAATGGTCATTGTGGTCGAACACCGCTATTGCCAAAATCTGCTGTGTAGATGAAGGACTGGTTCGGTTGGTGAAATCGAAGTTAACTTCGGATAATCCGAAGTTAGATAACGAAACTCTGGCAAAGAAGTGCGGAGTTGATGTGTCTGTGATTGAAGAAGCTAAAAGTCGCATTCAGTCACTACCTCAAGGCAGAACAGCGCGGCGAAATGGGAAGATCTACACTGTGAACATCGACCAAATTGGCAAAAATAGTAAAAGCAATAGCCCCGATGTCGCTGAAAATCAAGTTCAAGTTAATCAAATTAACTGCAAATCCACACAGTCGGACAGGTCTAATCAACTAGAGACATTTAAAGCGCAAACAGAATTTGAACTGCAAAATGGCAGAAATGGACTTTCATCTGAAGCACTATCAATCGACGATGAAACCTGCACGATTCAATTAAAACTTCCTGTGCAATGGCTACCCTTGATTGAAGCAGCAGTGAAGAGCGAAGAGCAAGCAAGTATCGAAACCTGGATATCTCAAATCATTGGTAATCACCTCAAAGAATGATACCAAAAGCATGAGTATTTCCTAATTAAATAAACTTTCACAGCCAGTTTTGCTGGCTTTAAAGCTTTTGTTAACCTCAGATGAGGTTTTTAGTCACCACTTTTAATAATTCCCGCTTCATGGAGTGAAAGAGCGTGGATGACTAATTACAGCTATTTTTCCAGGTTTTCTGCTTGAGAAAGTAAATTAATTTTGACCAATTAATTCGATGTTCTAGTAATTTCTGGAACTAGCTTTAGCACATTCTAAAAAATTGAGCATAGAGGAATCATGATTAAAAGCTTGTTGTCAAATTGGCAAAATATCAAACCCATATTTCGATTTTCTGACATTGTGACTGTCATGCAAGTATCCTTACGAAAGGTAGGCAGTGTAACTAGAGAATATCCAGGGTCGAAAACAGAGCGGCTAAAAGCAGTTAAGCCGAGATTGTCAATCATTGGCTGTCGGGGAATTCCTGCTAAATATGGTGGTTTTGAAACTTTTGCTGAGCGTTTAGCTCTTTACTTAACATCTACTGGCTGGGATGTGACTGTATATTGCCAAGACAGTGATAATAGTTCCAATTGGCAAAAATATTGGCAGGGTATTCGGCTGATGAATATACCTGTGTCGGGTAAGAATGCTGTTTCATCAATGATTTTTGACTGGAAATGTATTCTCCATGCAGCTCAAGAACAAAATTTAATCCTGACTTTGGGTTATAACACGGCTATATTCTGTTTCTGGTTGCGCTTAAAAGGTTTAACCAATGTCATCAATATGGATGGCTTAGAATGGCAAAGACAAAAATGGAAACTTCCTGAAAAAGCATGGTTGTATATCAATGAGTGGTGTGGCTGTTGGTTGGGAAATCATCTGATTGCTGACCATCCAGAAATTAAGTCGCACTTAATGACTCGCGTTGCTGCACAAAAAATTACAGTCATTCCTTACGGCGCTGAAGAAGTTATTACTCCCGATGTCCGCTTGTTACAACAGTACGGTTTCACCAAAAATGAGTATGCTTTAGTCATTGCCAGACCTGAACCAGAAAATAATATTCTAGAGATAGTACGGACTTTTTCTAGTCAGCGTCGGGGAATTAAACTCGTTGTCCTCGGTCGATATTTAAGTGATAGTTTTGATTATCACAAGCAAGTATTAGAGGCTGCTAGCGATGAAGTCATCTTTCCTGGGGCGATTTACGAACCTGCAATTACTAAAGCTTTGAGGTTTTATACCAGGCTATACATTCACGGTCACACAGTTGGTGGGACTAATCCCTCTTTAGTAGAAGGTTTAGCTGCGGCTTCACCTGTATTAGCGCACAATAATCGTTTTAACTATTGGGTTGCGGGAACAGGTGCTCATTATTTCAATAACCAAGAAGATTGTGCGCGAAAGCTAGATGAACTCTTAAATGATGCCGCCGAATTGCAGCAGATGAGACAAGCTAGTATTAAGCGTTATGAGGAAGAATTTTCTAGTCAACGAGATGTGAAGCTTTACGCTGATTTGCTTATGCAATATACTAGTGTTGCGTCGGCAAATAAATAAATTACTAGTGCCAACACTTTCAGCCCCTTGACGACAAAAGCTATGTATCACTTGATACGTTTTCAATATAAACCCAAGATAGCTACTGACGATGCCTGATCAACCTTTAGTCAGCATTATCATTAAAAACTACAATTATGGACTTTATCTGGCTGCGGCTATAGACAGTGCTCTCAACCAAACTTACCCGAACATAGAAGTCATTATTGTGGATGATGGTTCTAGTGATAACTCGCGGGAAATTATTAGTAAATATCAAGGTCAGATCATAGCAGTTCTTAAGGAAAATGGCGGACAACCTTCAGTTTTAAATGCAGGTTTTGCGGCAAGTCTCGGTGATATAATTTGTACTCTCGACTCTGATGATATCTTTGCTGGCAACAAAGTTGAAGAAGTTGTCAATGTATTTCTGTCGCATCCAGAGATTGGCTGGTGTTTTCATCCGTTAAGATTGGTAGACATCAAAACTAAGGTATTGCTTGGCACGACGATTGCATTTCCTCAACGCGAGAATATTTCCTCATATTGCGACTTCAGAGCGCAGATGAAGAGCGGTAGAGTTGACTTTTATGCTCCATCAACTTCTGCTCTTTCTTTCAAGCGATTGCTTCTAGAAAAAATGATGCCTCTAGCTGAAGATTATGAATTTTGTCAAGACCGCTATCTTACCCATGTAGCAATGGCTTTGAGTACAGGTTTTTTTCTCAGTCATGAATTAACAACTCAGGGGATACATGGAAATAATATCTCTACTTTGAGGATAGGAAAAGAGCAACAGCGGGTATCAGCAAAAATCGCTCTATCCACAGCTTATTGTATAAAAAATAAATTTCCATATTTAGTTAAATTTACCAACCGGACATTTGCTAGAGGTCTTAGTCATTACTGGCGATCTCAATGTACGGAAACAAAGTATCGGGAGATTATTGAAAAATATTTTTTTACAGCTTCACTATTGGAAAAACTGTATATTTTAGTAGTCGCAATTTATCATATTCGTCCTTACAAAAAAGTAAATCTATATAAACTATCCGGTAAAACGCATAATTTAAAAACTTTACGCTCTGAAGAAAAAATATTGAAATTTTAATTTAAATAATTTTGAATTTAGTACCGAAAATAGTTGAGTAAATACCGAGTTTTTGGCAGACTATGATGGCACTCACGATGTTCATTAAAATCGCGCTGATTGTCGAAGCTAATGCTGCTCCTTCTATTCCCCATTTAGGAATTAGCAATAAATTGAGAGTTACATTTAATACTACAGTTGCAGATGCATTCATCGTTACGTATTTTTCATGACCAGTCATGTTGAGCAACATATCAGACGAACCTGTAACAGTACCGAATAACTGTCCAATACAACAAATAATAAGTGCTTTTTTACCTTGGACAAACTCAGCACCAAATAGTAATAGGTACCAATGGCTCAACCCGATTAAGATGGCAGATGCTAAAAGAGCAACTAAAAACACTAAACGAGCGCTTTTTGTCATCAACTTTTGGAGCTGTACTCGATCGCCTTCAACATACAATTTTACCAGAGCAGGTGCTAGAGCAGTATTCGCTGCTAGAGGAATCCAAGTAATCAGTTGTGCTCCGCGATTGACAGGATAGTAAATACCTACTACCATCATGTTTTTCAGCCAACCTAACATCAGCATATCGATTAGAGGGCTAATGTAATATATGCTTTCCAAGCACATGAAAATTAAAGAACTGCTGAACCAACGCTTAATTTGATATTGATAATTCGCTTTAATCACACTACTTAACATAATTCGCTTCGCTAACACCGTGCTAGCGATCGCACTAACGCCAGTAGCAAACACATAAATTGCGATAATCAAAGGAAGGGTCAGACGCTCTTTCAAAAATAGATATGCCAACCCAGTAACGGCAAGCTGCACTATGGGTACAATTAACATCTCTGGGAGAAGTCCCATGACTACTCGGTCTAATCCTCTCATCACTCCTCGTTTGATGTTTCGCAAGGAGGCTATTGGCAAAAAAGTCATAGCAATGCAGAAAGCTAAGAATTTGCTGGCATCAGTAAATGTCCAAAAGAGCGATGCGACAGCTAATGCAGATAAAGCTAGCCCTACAGAGAACCCTAGGGCTAAGCGTTGCGACCAATGCAAGAGTCCGCCCATTAAATTCCAGTTTTCTTGATTTTTATAGGTAGCAATTTCCCTTACTAATAAAGTCTCCAGTCCCAAAGTTGCGGGTACACCTAGTAAATAGGCGCAGGTAATAATATATGTGTAAAAGCCAAAATCTGACGCTCCTAAGAAGCGAGCTAACAAAATGCTAATAATGAAAGTAAAACCAATATTCGCAATTCTTACCCCAAATGTACCGGCGGCAACTACCAGCAGGCGTTTTCTCACACTTCCTGTTTTTCCTAGCATTTTCAGGATGAAGTTTTTCACATTCAATTGCTTAGGCATATCGTGGATTTATTTAGAGTAACAAAAAATTAAGGTAATTAGTATTTGGCGAATCAATATTTAACTGATTCAACTCTTGATATTAGATGCTAGTTAAGATAAATTGTAATTGCACCTGTTGCATAAATATTTTTTGTCTCACGCAGACAAGCGCAAGCTTTGCCGTTAGGCATTAGGCGCAAAATATAACACTAAAAACAGGTAATGAGTGTAAGATATCTATTAACGTTGAGCAAATTCGCAAAGTTTTGTTGGTCTAATTCAAATTAGGAGTTTGACTGTGAGTTATAAACTTTTATCTTATCATACTGGCAGCGAACACGATCTTCATCAATGGGAAGACCGCAGCATAGAAGGCGAATTAAATAGCTTTGACGATCGCACGATTGTTCGCATATTCAACAAATATTTGACTGGGAAGAAAGCGCGGATTATTGAGGGCGGTTGTGGATTTGGGGCTTGGTGTGAGTGGTTCCAACGGCGAGGTCATGATGTTGTTGGGATTGAATATAGTGAAGAGATTGTCAGGCGGGCGAAGGAATTTGAACCAAATATTCCTGTAGAACACGGAGATGTTACGGGTCTCAGATTTCCTGATAACTATTTTGATGCTTATGTCTCTATTGGGGTGGTAGAGCATTTCGAGGAAGGACCAGATAAAGCTCTTAAGGAGGCTCACCGCATACTCAAGCCAGATGGGTTAGCTTTTGTGTCGATCCCATATTTGAGTCTCTTCCGGCGATTGGTTTCACATCCAATTCGGAGTCTTTACTTTCTCAAACGGCAATTGCAAGGTCAACCAAACTATTTTTGGGAGTATCGTTTTACTCATCATGAGTTGAAGACTTTTCTCGAAAATGCTGGGTTTGAAATTCTTGAGAGTGCTGTTGAAGATTACGAAGCTTATGAACACAAGCGTCATGTTGGTCTTTGGGCTGATTGGTTCTTTTTGAGAAAATCGGGGGGAGAAATTTGGGAATTAAATGACGGTGGTAAGTTTATCCTGCGGCTTTTAAATTTGTTTCCGCGTTCTTGGTACTGCTCTGGGATGTTAATGGTGGCGCGAGCTAAGAAATAGTTGTCTTACGCAGATAAGCACAAATGTAGGCGTTAGAAGCGAAGAATCAGAACAAGTGTTATTTATCCATTACCAGCTTAATTAGCGCCAAGCTGGTTTTTGTTTTTTGATTTACGGGTAGTGCAACCTGGAGTTTGAGTGGGTTTAACCAACCACAAAGAGCGAGCGCACGCGTGTGAAGCGCTTTGCGCTATCGCGTTACCGTTAGGCACAAAGAGAAAAGGAATTTCACAAATCACCTAGGATCTTTCCTAGGTATTAAGTTTCATTGTTTCTCGACCGATCTTCTTGTGGTTTTTGATGATGCTCGCGCCAATGTAAATACAAGCCAGTGATGACAATAAAAGAACCAGCTAGACCTGTTAAGCTCGCAACTCTGTCACTAGGAGTATTTGGATCGTTGGGGTTGGCTAGGTTTGGCTCTACTACTAATTGCACTGGTGGATAAATAGAGTAATTGTTGTCCTTTCTCCAGTTCAGTTGAGCTACAGTTGAAGCAAAGGTGGTCTCAGCAAGTTGCAAATCCCGTTTTAACTTGTCAGCAGTAAGTTGTTCTTGAGTCAGTAGCCGCAGACGGGTCTCTAATTGGGCGATTTGCTGGTCTAATTCCTGGCTTTGGGCGGCGAGACCGGACTCTTCTACTCTACTTGTCACTAAACTTTTTGATACTTCTTCGCGTGTTACAGCGACTTTTGGATCGAGGGTAATAGTGATTAAGCGCATTAACTTATCTTGACTAACTGGTTTACCCAAAATTAATGAGCCGCGCTTCTCTAATTCATTTTTTACGGAGGTGAGCGTATTTTTTTCCTGGACAACTTGCGGATTCTGCTCTGTAAATCGAGACAATAAATCAAGAACCTTCGCACTGTGCTCAGCATATATTTTTAAATATTGCTTGTACACATCATCTGCTTGCAATTTATAAGCATCAGAGGTATCGGGAGAAGATGAATCCACGTTACTCCGCGATAATTCTTGCAGACGTTGCAGAGAATCCTGTTTCCGCGCTAGTAATTCAGCCCGTTGACGGCGCAATGTCTCAATGTTGGTTGACAAATTCGTAATCTGTTCCCCAGAACTAAAACGCGAACGTGATTGATAATTAGCTAGCTTTTGGCGAGATATATCCACATCCTGGCTAACGCCTACTAAAGCTGTTCGCAAATCTTTTTCTCTGCGAATTGCATCACTTTTTCTCAGCTTCTCAATATTTTGAGATATGGTCTCATAAAGTGCTATAGCTTTTTGTTGTGCTTGTTTGGGACTGGTACCTTGTACCTCAAAGGCGATAATTGCACTGTCTTCATCCACTGTAATTTTTGGTTTACCAAACTTTTTGGTTGGCATTTTCAGTTTGGTGGCTGTTTCATCTAAAACGTTTAAGCTGTTGGCAATATATACGTAATCCTTCTTCGGATTTTGGAATTCTTTTGGTCTTTCCGAAATCGGATAAGGCGCAGCTCTACCGCCATTAGGTAAAGAAATATCAATTCCCGGATCACCGCCTAAAATTCTGATGCCTCCACGACTACTGAAGGTGGCGGGAAAAAATTTAATGTAAAGAAACACTAAACCCCAAATACCCGCACAAAGCAAAATTCCTAAACCGAAATACTCTAAAAGTGTGTTTGTATCTTTTGTTTGCTTATTTCGGCGTTTCTGCGTTAAGACATCTAGCATATTGTCCTCTTTTTGGTGCTATATTTTTAAACTTAGCAGCGTGGTATTAATCTCGTCAGCATATGCTTTGGCTACAGAATCCCATTTTGGTAAATTGTTGTTATTGGGTAATTCGGTTCTAAGTCCCGTTAAAACTTGTGTAGCTGCACTTTTTGAGTCATGAATATCGACGGCAATAATCGCACTACCTCCAGCTTCGCTACTTGTTTGATTATTTCGACTGGTAATTACCCAACGACCAAATGCCACCGCTTCCGCAATCGGTAATCCAAAGCCTTCATTTTCCGATAAAAAGACGACTGCTGTGGCTTGTCTATACCATTGAGCCAAAGCGCGATCGTCAATGTAGCCATGATAATGAACCCACGGTAAATGCTCAACCGCTCGCAGAAACTCTTCTCCCCGTTGTCTCGTGGAAGCATTTGTTCCTCCTACTAAGTGAATTTCCCACTCCTCACCACTGATTTCTCTCAACTGTGATACTAGTGCAACTGCTTCTGGAAGACATTTAGCCTCAGGATCGATGCGACCAACAGATAACAGGAATGGTCTAGTTGGACTGGCAATCGGGATTGGTGGGAGATTAATTAACTGTGAGTCTGTGCCGTTGGGGATTGTTCTCAGCTTCAGCTGAAGTCGCTCTCTACGTCCACGAAAATGTAATAGATCTCTCTCCGTACCCTGGCTGACAACAATTACCCGCTTCGCAAATCTTAATGATGCATCTAGATAAATCAGCGATCGCAAAGCTGTTTTCCAGCTGCTACCATATTTATTTTTTGTCTTCCATTCATTGACATCGTGAATGACAGCAAGAGCCGGAGGATGCCAAGGCAAAACCATTGGATTAGAAAGCCAGACTGCGAGTGTGACTTCTTCTTCCCGGCAATATTTGGCAAAGTTCATTGCTAACCAGGCATAGCGCCGATTGGGAGAGTAATCCAGTGCTGGGAGAATATTCACTTGCTTCTCTCTCAAAGCTGGAGTATTCTGTGCTGAGTTGGGACTTGCAATAATTTTTACCGGGATTTTGTGATTTTTTAGCTCTGCTACTAAGGGTGGTAATAATCGGTCAAAATATTGTCCGACTCCTAATTTTGGACCTAGATAATGAGCTATCAAAGCAACAGACATAATTCAGCCTACAAATGTTAATGTAATATTATTTCCCAAAAGCAGAACTGAAGTCAGGAGCGAGAATGAAAGAGAGGATTTCTCGATTCATAGTTTGGTATAAAAATGCTCGTCAACATGGTGAAATGCAATTTTGGTGGATATTTTTAGTCGCAGTTTATACCCCATTTGAAGATTTCCTTGTGAAGTGGATACCGGGACCATCACTCATACCTGCTGTACTCCATTTTATTCCGGAAATAATTTTATATTCACTATTTATCAATTTACTTTTCCGGCGCTTACCTCAGCGTCAATTCCAAAAAACACCAATAGATGAGTTAGTTGTCATATTTTTTATCTCGGCGTTGATTTCCATTATCGTTAATGGTAGTCCTCTATTTGAAAGTATTTATAATATTCGTACTCTCTGGCGTTATATTTCCGCTTACTATGTTCTAGTTAACACTAACATTTCGCCTCAGCAGGTTTCATTAATGCTCAGTGGTATTAAGCTTACTGGGATAATCGAGAGTATAATAGTTTTCTTTCAATTTTTCCTCCCCACTAGCATTAATCAATTCTTATTTGCTCCTCGACAGTTAGAAATTGCTGGTTATCAAAAACAATCTCAAGCGGAAGATGGCAGTTTCAAACCTGGTTCAATATTTGGAACTTTTGATAACACTGCCGTGCTGTCAACATTTCTTTTGTTAACATCTGTACTAGTTTGGAATTTCATTTATGCCAAATCCAGTCGAATTATAAGTGCGAATCAAGATTTTATTAGCCTTTTCTTCCTTTATTTTGCTACCTTTGCTTCCAAAAAAAGAATCGCTTTAGTTATATCGTTAGTAATTGCGGTGATTGTCTTGTGGTATCGTCAGCGAAAAATCCAAGCCAGTTGGGTGATTTGGACATATACGACTGTTAGCTTTGTTGCTATTGCCGGAATGCTGTTATTCACCAGTCCCCAAGCTTCATCTCCACCTGCTAGCGTCCAGTCGGCTAAAGCTAACCAAGGTCCACCTCCAGAAGAAACAAGCAATGCTTCTGCTTATTTTCTGAAGATTTTCTCGCCAGAATTCTTAGGCGACTCTAAGGAAAATTCCCGGATTTGGATTGCTTCCACAACCCTTAACGCTATTGTTGACTCTGGTAGTTGGTTCGGATTTGGTCCTGACCTCGTCACAGCCAAAAAATCAATGATTGATTTTATCCCCGATCCTAAAGACCAAAACCGGATGATCAGATTCATCCCCTACGAAGATTTTTACTGGATAGCGATGATTGCTTACTACGGAGTGATTGGCTTAGGTATTTACCTCCTGATTTTGTACCGCCTATACCAAGTTTCCCGATGGCTAATGCTGCATTCTTCAGTCCCAGAATACAAATTATTAGCAACAACATTTTGTACTCTGAGTGTAGTGACAATTTTATATGCCTTCGTTGAACGCATACTGATACTGAGAACATTCAGCCTTTACTTCTGGGTGCTTGCTGGACTAGTTGTCAATGCTCGTTATCACAACCCTACTCTCAAGGAACACGGAAACAGATAATTTTCAAATCCCTATTCTGAGTTGCACCATTCTCACTCCTCGCCATGTAATCAATTCATACTCTCAGAATGCAATTCCATTTAAATAGACTGAAACGCTCTTCAAATATGCTTCTAGTCGATTTCAATGGACTTCCGCTTTCTTAAATCCCTGGCTTTTAACTTTGAGGCTGAAACAGAAAGTTATTGACGTAGCTTTTTAAATTATCATACTTGTGTCTATTGATATCATCCTCAAAGGGTTTTTGGTGCTTTTCATACACAAAATCCGAGAGTGGTACTAAAGTTTCCTGGTACAAAAAGTTACCTTGATATCCCAAGGAAATAATCTGCTCAAACACAGATTCAATTTGCTTTCCCCGGAGATGTCTTTGTTCAATTTCTACCAAAATATTCGGTTTTTCACGCAGAATAGTTTCCCGTCCTCCCTCAATCACTTCGCTTTCGTAACCCTCGACATCAATTTTTATTAGAGATACGTTATCAAACTTATATTCATCCAGCTTTTTGACTGGTACAGTAGTAGAAGTGCATTCTTCTTCAGGTTTTGAAAAGCTAGAAAGACCTGTAAAACGTTTTCCTTGTACAATCGGAGTATGAAGATCTAGACTACCTTCAAAATTTGATAAGGCAACGTTATGCACGTTGATACCGCTTTTATCTTGGCTGTAAGCATTTACCATCTCGAAACATCCGCTTTCAGGCTCAAATGCTTCCACTACACTGAAAAAACGTGACAGTAAATAGCTGTAAAATCCGTAGTTCGCGCCGATATCAATTGCCCGCTTACCATGATTGACTAGTTTTTTCTGCTGTATCAATTTTTCTAAATACAGAAGTTCATCCTCTAATCGTCCGCTCCAACCGTAGTAATAAAACATGAGCGGTAAGCGTAGTGATTTAGGACATAAGCTGATTAGGGAATCGCTAATACTAGTCTTCATCATTATTCCTCCAAAGCTGATACTTCTTAAGGTAATACAATTTAGGATATTTGGATTACTTTTTTTATTAATTACTTTGCCACTGTAACCAAAAGCTACTTAGTTTTTAGTTAACATATCTTAATTTTTGCTCAAAACAAAAGATGTAAATCTAATCTTCATTAAAATATCTTAACAGGCGGAATGAAAAATCAAATCATCAACTTAGTTTTGCAGATAATTTTCGGCTCCAGATTTGCCGAGTTTAATATTACTGCTTCCACTAAACTGGCTTTTTGGCGAATCCAAGGTGGTAAAAAATGCGTCTTAAAAGTAGGTGCTCTTTCGACAGTTAGAGCATTTTTATCTTTTGAAAAATCCCAATCAGAAATAATAATCGGTAAGCAAACCTATATTGGCAAATCTCATTTAGGTGTTTCTACGCGGATATTTATAGGGAATAATGTATTAATTTCTTGGGGAGTAACTATTGTTGACCATAATTATCATAGTATCTCATACTCACAGCGTGCTCAAGATATCTGTGATTGGAAAAATGGCAGTAAAAATTGGTCAAATGTTGTTTGTAAGCCGGTTCACATATCTGATAAAGTCTGGATTGGCTTTAATTCGATAATTCTCAAAGGTGTAACTATCGGCGAAGGTGCAATTGTCGGCGCGGGTTCAGTTGTGACCAGAGATGTCCCTGCATGGACAATAGTTGCTGGCAATCCAGCTAAAACGATTCGAGAAATTTCTGAAAATGAACGATAATTTAAACGGATGAGCGCTAAGTATTGTATGAGCGAAGTACAAAACTGATATACTGCGTGTTTTACTTCTGACAAATGTATTCTGCAATATGTCTGTATCTACTACTATTGTCACTGTTCCCGCCACGACTGCTAACCTTGGACCTGGTTTTGACTGTATTGGTGCCGCTTTAACGCTATACAATGAATTTAAGTTTACTCGACGAGATCACGGTGGTGTGACGATCTCTGTGACAGGGAAAGAAGCGGCGCGAGTTGAAACTAGTGAAAGTAATCTTGGTTATCAAGCGTTTCTGAAGTTATATGAGTATTTAGGTCAACAACCACCGCCAGTAGAAATTGAGATTAAGTTAGGTGTACCGTTGGCGCGAGGTTTGGGTAGTTCGGCGAGTGCGATCGTCGGGGGGTTGCTTGGCGCTAATATGTTAGCGGGGGAACCTTTGAGTCAGTTGCAGGTAATGGAACTGGCAATCGCGATGGAAGGACACCCTGACAATGTAGTCCCAGCATTAATTGGTGGGTGTCGGTTGGCGGCGACAGGTTTGAGTACGGGCTGGGAAATTGCGGAAATTCCTTGGAATCCAAAGGTAATACCTGTGGTAGCGATTCCTGATTTTGAGCTTTCAACTCAGGAAGCACGCAGCGTTTTACCAACAACTATCAGTCGCGCCGATACAATTTTTAATGTGTCGCATCTCGGTTTATTGTTACGGGGATTAGAAACAGGTAAAGGAGATTGGTTACAGGCGGCGCTGCAAGATCGGTTGCATCAGCCTTATCGACAAGCTTTGATTCCTGGTTATGCCGATGTGTCAGCAGCAGCTAAGTTGGCGGGGGCTTATGGAATGGTGATTAGTGGTGCTGGACCAACACTTTTAGCACTCGCTGATCTGGGACATGCAGCAGATGTGGCAGTGGCGATGCAAATAGCTTGGAAAAAAGTTGGCATTGGTGCTGAGGTCCTAAAGCTAGCTTTGGATCTGCAAGGCGCTAAAATCAGCTAATAATAGTATCCATTACGACTGTTCTTTCCCGCGCTTTGTCAACCGTAACACATACTACTTTTTTTACCCAGCATAGATTTGTAAACAAAAAATATTGCATGATCTAGATAGTAGTGACAGCTATTTGTTACATTTTTTATACAATATTTTACTTAAAAGCCAATATATCGATAATTCAGGTAGTTTTTCATACGTTATTAAGTGGATTTTACAGCGGAAAAATCAAGTATTTATACCAGGTTATTGTAAAGATTTGAATTTGATTACAAAGGAGTCTTTGCAAAAGTATATTAAACTTAATAAAATACAAGAGTATGCAATAAGCATTTATTCTGACAAATGAATATTACTGAATTTCCTTGGCTAACAACTATTCTGCTCATGCCTTTGATGGCTGCACTAGCCATCCCCTTTATCCCCGATAAAGAAGGCAAAACCCTCCGCTGGTATGCGCTGTCAGTGGGACTGGCAGATTTGGGATTGATGGTTTATGCGTTTTGGTACCACTACGATTTTCACTCCTCTGCTTTTCAACTAACCGAAAGATATTCTTGGGTACCGCAGTTAGGCTTGAATTGGTCACTAGCCGTTGATGGCATCTCAATGCCTTTAGTCTTGCTGACAGGTTTGATTACTACCTTGGCAATGTTCGCGTCGTGGAACGTCACTAACAAGCCACGTTTGTTTTACGCTTTAATGCTGGCAATGTACAGCGCCCAGATTGGCGTTTTTGTTGCCCAAGATATATTATTATTCTTCTTTATGTGGGAACTAGAACTAGTTCCGGTTTACCTGTTGATCTCGATTTGGGGAGGTCAAAAGCGACGTTATGCCGCAACTAAATTTATTTTATATACCGCAACAGGGTCTGTATTTATTTTACTAGCAGGTCTGGCAATGGCATTCTCTGGCGATACCTTCACCTTTGACATGGCTGCCTTAGGAGCGAAAGAATACCCGAAAAGCTTAGAGATGCTTGCCTACGCTGGCTTTTTAATCGCCTTTGGTGTAAAACTGCCGATCTTTCCATTGCACACTTGGTTACCAGATGCCCATAGTGAAGCTTCTGCACCTGTCTCGATGATTTTGGCAGGAGTACTACTAAAAATGGGTGGTTACGGCTTGATCCGGATGAACATGGAAATGCTGCCAAATGCCCATGTAAACTTTGCACCTGTATTAGTAATTCTCGGTGTAGTCAACATCATCTATGGTTCCTGCTGTGCTTTTGCCCAAAGCAACTTGAAGCGCCGCTTAGCTTATTCTTCCATCGCCCATATGGGGTTTGTGCTGATTGGTATTGCTTCATTTACAGACTTAGGCACTAACGGCGCTGTCTTGCAAATGTTGTCTCACGGTTTAATTGCCGCTTGCTTATTCTTCCTCTCTGGTATAACTTACGAACGCACTCACACCTTAGTGATGGACGAAATGGGTGGGTTGGCGAAGCAAATGCCGAAAATATTTGCCTTATTTACTATCGGTTCATTGGCTTCTTTAGCACTACCGGGCACGAGTGGCTTTATCAGTGAATTCACTGTATTCTTGGGTATCGCCAACACCGATGTTTATAGTTCTATCTTCAAAAGCGTTGTCGTCTTACTGGCAGCAGTCGGTGTGATTTTGACCCCGATTTACTTACTGGCGATGCTGGCACAGGTATTCTCCGGTAAGCTTCCATCAAGATTCAATGAGCTGATACTCGATGCCAATCCACGCGAGTTATTTATCACCGCTTGTTTATTAATTCCCACCATCGGCATTGGATTATATCCTAAGCTAGCGACTCAGACTTATGATGCGAAGACAGTCGAATTAGCCGCCCATGTCCGTCAGGCATTACCATTTCAAGCTCAAGAAGTAATCTATTCACAAACTTTAAGCGCACCAACGCTGGCTGATGCAAGCTTAAATTGAGCCTGAGATTTGAGTATAAAATAAGCGTTCGTAGTTGCGCTTTAGCGCCACAGCTAAGCATACGCTGTTCGCGCAACTACAAACCAAACTACACTCTTTCAAGCATGCGGCGAACTACGAACCTAAGTAATTACTTTAAAGATGAGCCTGCTTTCGCCAATAACTCTCCTAGTTGTTTCACCTTAGCCGCAACATCGCCTTTAGCACCAGCAGATGCTTCAGTAGTGTCTTCACCAATGTCAGTTAATAATTCTGCTAAAGACTTGCTACCAGCACTACCAGTTAAAGCTGATTTGAGTTGACCTAAATCTTCAGCTAAGTCAGTGCCTTTAAGCTGTTCTTCCCAGCTAGAAATAACTGCTACTGCTTGTTCAGGAGGAATCGAGGTTAAGCCCTTTTGCAAAGCCGAAATAGTCGCGTCGAGATCCACATTGTTAGCTGCCATAATTATCTCCTAGTTAATTGGGTTGAAGTGACAAACAAGGAAAGAATTCCGTCTGACACACCGCTTCATTTTTCTTAGCGTGAGCCGTTATTTCCTCTGTCTATAGGTATAGATAATTGCTCACCTCAAACATTTTGTTAGTATATATAAATACTGAGTACAGATAGGCTGACTTACTGTAAACTTATGTATAGGCGCGAAGTGCAAGCTAAAAATAATCATTGAGAGAGAGTAAGTTCAGAAAACAAAGATGCTAGATTAACGGCATTAGCATCCCACCTAATAAAAAATTAGGTGTTTCCATAAAAATTCGCTACCAGGCGAACTAAATGATCAAAGCACAGTTCGAGGAGTGAGCAACGACATGCAATTAGAAACTAGTAATCAATCTTCTCTGAACCAAGATGTGGAGATAGAAAACCAAAAGCTGTCCTTTGCTCAAGCCGGTATCTGGCTATCTCAATATAGGATTATTTGTATAGAGCTAATTGTCGGATTATTCATCGGTTTGATCTTTGTAGCAAATAACGTTGGTGCTGGGGCTTCTATTCTCAGTGGTATCGCTGCCGGAGCGTTAGTATCTTATATATGCCGTGTATTCTTTAAAAATCCGCTTAAACCTAACACAAATATTCGCAAACTCGGACAAGCTCTCGTTGGTCTGACGATTGGTTTTTCCATTGCTCATAACAATCTTACAGATATTGGCTTAAAATTACCAATTTTAATTTTAATCACTTTATTCTTGCTTTTGAGTTCTGTGCTAATTGGCTATGCCTACTCAAAGTTAGGCAAAATTGAACTTTTGAGTGCATTGCTAGCGGTGACTCCTGGTAATATAGGCGTGATGGCAAGTCTTGCTGCTGATTATGGCAGAGATGTTGCCTTAATTTCCTTAGTGCAGGTAATGCGCTTTACGACGATTATCTTGGTTGTGCCAGCGATCGCAAACGTTTCTACTCCCCATGACGTTAAAGTGCTAATTTCGTCTCTCACCCAAAATTTATTATATTGGAATCCTAATTACCTATTGCTACTAACTCTCGTCCTCATAGTCACACTATCTATAGCACGGTTGGGTAGCAAATTCAAGATTCCTGCGGCTTATCTATTATGTTCAATTTTGGTCGGGATACTATTTAAGTCTGTACCAGAGTTGGATTTTAGCTTACCACCTTTATTGAATTTAGCTGGTCAAACCTTACTCGGAATTACAATTGGTGAATATTGGGGGATAAATCCCAACTTAGGTAAGCGGGCAATTGCTTACGCCACCATTCCCGTTATACTGACCATTGCTGGCGGCTTCGCTATCGCCGGAATCTTGACAGTGTTTACCCATTGGGATTGGTTAACTTGTTTGTTAATGGTTTCTCCTGGCGGCTCACCGGAAATGATCTTAATTGCTTTAGTATTAGATCATAATGTCGAAATAGTGACAGCAGCGCATCTAGTTCGGCTGATTGCAATTAACTTATATCTGCCTTTATTACTTTGGGCTTGGGAAAAATATGGTAGCGACATGGTGAATACCAAAATATCTCAGCCAACACAAATGTGATGAGTCAGCTTGGCAGAGTGATGATTGCAGCTTCAGCCTCCTTTGCTGCTACCAATATAGATGACTTAGTGATTTTGACAATCTTCTTTGCTCAAGTCAATGCTACTCTGCGGTGTCGACAGATCGTAGTTGGTCAATATCTGGGTTTTACCGCCATTATCATCGCCAGTTTACCGGGTTTTTTCGGTGGATTGCTTGTTTCTAAGGCTTGGATTGGCATCCTCGGTTTAGTACCAATCGCCATCGGTGTCAGGAGTTTAATCAATCTTCACCGGGATGATGATATTCAAGCTGTGTCCGACGAAGTGATGCCAAATACATCTGTAGTATCATTTCTAGCTAGTGTTCTTTCTCCCCAAACCTATAACGTCGCCGCTGTAACTTTTGCGAATGGGGGAGACAATATCGGTATCTATGTGCCGTTATTTGCCAATAGTGACCTCACTAGTTTAGTTGTTACCCTCGGAGTTTTCTTTGTGCTCCTGGGAGTTTGGTGTTACATTGCTTACCAATTAGCACGGTATTCCGGAATCGCTCACCTATTGACTCGTTATGGAAATGCGATCGCGCCGATTATCTTGATTGGTTTAGGAATTTACATTCTAATTGAAAGTGGCACTTATCAGCTAGTAACAGATTTTAAATGGATATGATGTCATACTAAAATCACCCTGCCGACTGAAGACGCTTGACTAACTCATAAAAAAGTTGCCAGTTTTTTTTCCCACCAGTCGTCAGTCATTTGAATTGGCTCTCCACTGTCTAAGCCTTCAATTAACATGTTCTCTAGTTTTTGTTGCTCGGCACGTTTTTGCTCTTGTACAATTAGGTGGTAGATATATTCGTCAGTGTTACTGTAACCGCCTTTGGTAACCTGTTGCTCAATAAATTCCTGTAAGGATTCGGGTAGAGAAATATTCAGTGTGGTCATAATTAAGTAATGAGTATGTACTGACGATAGGTTGCTATTTCATTTATTTTATCCATGCCGCCATCTATTTACCAACTGGAAATTTATTTATGTTCTTAAAATGCAAATCACTCTCCTGACTGAAGACGCTTAACTAACTCATAAAAAGGTTGCCAATTATCTGCTTGAGCGATCGGTTCCCAAATTGATTCAATTACAGGTCTAAGTAATACTGTTTTCGGATTATTTTTGACCAACCGCATTGCTTCCTGCAACTCATCGGTCGTCAGATTAGCCAACATTTGCTGATAAAGACCGCACCAATTAGCAAAACCAGGTGCTGCTGCCAATTTTGGCTGAATATCAGTACCGTGAAAAATGGCATCAGCATCTTGCCAATGAGATGAAAAGCCATGTGCTAGTTCATAAAAGAACTGATGATAACCAACTTGCGTCTCCATCAATAATTGAATTGTCTGTGATAACAACTCTTCCGCCACTGGTGAAATCGTCTTAAACCCCAGCTTTTGCAACATTAACTGGTTGTATGTCGCCGTATAATACTCATCAAATCTCGCTAAGGCTGCATCCATATCCACTCGGTCGATCGCAGCGGATAAAGGATCTGCAAGCATGCCTAAATTTAATTTGCAAATCCCTGGTTGATTAGCATAACTATAACGCCCGTAATAGTCAAAATAAGCAGCAGTGAATTGCGGGTCGTATGTAGGGATGAAAGCGTAGGGACCATAATCAAAACTTTCGCCAGTAATCGACATGTTATCAGTATTTAAAACTGCATGGCAAAAACCAGCCGCCATCCATTGCGCGACTAATTCAGCTACCCGTTTAACTAACTCGGCATAAAACAACGCATATTTATGCACTTCTGTAACTAAACTTGGGTAGTAAACAGCAATCACATGATCCAACAACTTAATGATTAAATCTGGACGCTGTAAATAGTGTAATCGCTCAAACGTACCAAAGCGAATGTGCGATCGGTTCACCCTAATCATCACCGAAGAACGAGTCGGCGAAGGTTCATCTCCCCGCCATAAACCTAAACCCGTTTCAACCATGCTTAAACAACGAGAGGTACGGACACCCATACGATGTAACGATTCTGCAGCCAGAACTTCCCGCACACCGCCTTTTAAAGTCAGCATCCCATCACCACCTCGCGAGTAAGGAGTCTTCCCAGATCCTTTAGTCCCAAAGTCATAAAGTTCGCCATCAACTCCGCGTACTTGACCGTAAAGAAAGCCTCTACCGTCACCCAGTCCGGGATTATATTCCCCAAACTGATAGCCGTGGTAACGCAAGGCTAACAAAGGTTTCCTTTCCTGAAATTGACCAAAAGCAGCGGTGAAGTCTGCGTCTGTAACTGCATGCGGATCTAATCCTAAAAGCGGTAGCAATGCGTCGTTACGCCAACGCAGAATCTGTTCGGGAAATTCAGCTGCAGCAACTTCATCATAATAGTCATCGCCTAAAGATTCTAAGGCTTTTTCGTAGTTAAGGTTGAGGAAGGGATTGGTAGCAGTCATGAGCGTCGCACGGCGGAAACTGTATGCTTCTCCATTGTGACATGTAGAAAGCTTAGCAAATACAGCAAAACGGGAGACAGTGCAATCTATCTCCCGCTACTCAAATAATTACAATTTGCGCCACTAAAATGGTATTAGCGCTGTATAGGTTGCGAAGGCATTGAATTAGATGGTGCGGTTAAAGGTGCTGAATTTGATGGCGCTGTTAAGCTTGATGGCTTTGATTGTCCATTCATAATCTCTCTCATCTTCTGGGAAGCCGCAGCTTTTATAGATGAAATCTGAGTTTGCTGGTCTGGTTTCAGAGTTAGAGTTCCTAAGGCGCGGCTAAATTTTTGACCGGAACGCATAGCTTCAGTCAGTTGGGTTTTTTGGCTTGAGTCTAATACAGCCTCAATATCGCTGTTCCGTTTGGTCATCACAGATCGCATTTCTTGCATCTGCTGTGGAGTCAATTTGACTCCTTTTTTGACAGAGGTGCGACGCATCGGAGTGGTAGTACCTGTCGCCGGAGTAGTCGGAGTCGTTTCAGTTGGCGTCGTTGGTGTGGTGGGTTGTGCTGGGACAGCAAAAGCAACGCCAGGTAAAGTTGCCACAATCACACTTGCAAATACAGACAGTCGGTTTTTCAAATTAATAGCCATATACAGACACTCCTAGAACACTTTAAAAATCGGCACTGATCCAATAGCCAGAATCAGTCTCTAGTTTAGATGTGTCTTTATGATGTACTTTATGTGGCTTTTTGATGAACTTTTTTAAGAAAGTACACATAATTACAGATAGATTCCCCTCAACTTCAATCCAGAAGCGGATGTTGAGAATCTAGAAGATAGAATTTAATAATTTCTACTTTCAGTCTTGCTGACAATGAACTCATTTTAATAAAAAAATGTATCTTTTTTAGCTTGACTTGATAGCAATTATCTGCTATACCATACAATTTTTAAAATTCTTAACAACGACGTAACTGACTCAGCAACACCACAATCTCATCGATCGCTTGTCGCATCACTTTAGCCGACTGATCTGATTGATTTACAATAATACTAAAAACCAAAGGTTGCTCAGGAACATTCACATAACCCGACAGTGAAACAATCCCGCTAACAGTACCAGTTTTTGCACTGACAATACCTTCGGCTGGAGTAGACCGAAAACGGCTTTTAAGAGTACCGCTTCTCCCCGCCAGAGGTAAAGTAGCGCGAAACACAGCCGCAGAAGGAGACTTCGCCATCGCCTGCAAAGTCTGCACCAAAGCTTCCGGACTCACCAAATTATGACGAGACAATCCCGAACCATCAACTAAACTATATCCCGTAACATCCACCCCTAAAGAAGTCAAAGTTTTCTGCAAAACACCTAAACCAACATCAATAGTCGGATTAATCGTAGATTGAGGATTCTTCGCCCCAATCTCCCTTAAAAACACCTCAGCATAAAGATTATTACTATTTTGATTCGTCTCCAACAACAACTGAGACACAGGAGGCGATTCAACTGTAGCCAACTCCCGATCATTACCACCACCACCAACCGCCAACATCGCCACAGAAATCCCCTCCCGCGCTAAAGCCGTGCGAAAATGCCGGATAAAATGTGCCACAGGATCTACAACAGCGATCATCATAGTTTTCGGTGCAGCATCCACACTCAGCTTACCCGTAATCCTGAGAACGCGATCGCGTAACTCCCGATTAACATCAACAGAAGCAGACTCTCCAACAACCCCCGTCTGCGAATCATTAACAACCCGCCAAAACCTCGCCTCAGCCGGATCTTTCCACACCAAGCGCAAAGGCTGACCAACAGCTTGCGGTACCACCTGAAAACTCACAGTATTTTCATTCAAAATCAGACTATCAACAGGTGCGCCATAATCTGCCAATAAATCGCCCCACTCCCAACTCGAATTCACAATCTCCCCGCGAAAATAACTATCATCAGCAACCAACCGCTTCACCTTGCGAATCCCGTGACGATATAACTGCTTAGCCAACTGCTGCAACTGCACATCAGTCAAACTCGGATCACCCCTACCCACAACACGCAAAGTTCCGTTACGCCAATACACAGAAGTGCGAATCCGGTAATTAGCACCTAATTGCTGTAGGGCTGCAGCAGTCGTGAGTAACTTAGCATTACTCGCCGGGATAAAAAACTTGTGAGCATCATGATCGTAGAGAGTCTGGGTAGCAGATTTTACCAGAATGCCCCAGTGAAAACGACTGTATTCGGGGCGATTGATGATGGAGTCGATGTTGGGGGGGCAGAGGGGGGGCATGAGTTTTTTTTTGAAACGCGGTGGGCGCGGAGGTGGCGCGGAGGGACGCGGAGGGGGTTTAGAGGTTGTTGGCTATGCGTTTGATGCCTTCTTTGAGAAGGGGGACGTTGAAGTTTAGGAGGAGACCTAGTTTTATGTTGGCTAGTTTTAGGTAGGTTAGGAGTTGGACGGAGTGGATCGGATGAATAGCTTCGACGGATTTAAGTTCCACGATGACTTTATTTTCTACGAGTAAATCTACCCGATAAGCACATTCCAACTTTACCTCTTTATACACCAACGGCAAAGGTATTTCCTTCCCTACACTCACCCCAGCCTCCTGCAACTCAAAAAACAAACACTCCCGATAAACCGACTCCAACAACCCCGGTCCCAAAGCCGTATGTACCCGCATCCCACAACCAATAATCACCCCCGCCAACTCATTCTCCCTCATCTCCATCTCCCTCATACTCAGCGGAGAAGCTCCGCGCCACCTCAGCGCCCTCCGCGTTTCAAAAAAAATCCCCACCATCACAGCGGGGATCTCCTTACCTACTCACTTACTCATAACTTAGTCCCACAATCCGGACAAAACTTATTCCCATCCTGACTCTTAGCCCCACAATTCCCACAAGCAACCACCTCTACCGCCTTCTGAGACTGCTTCGGCAACCCCACCATTTGAGCATTACTCTTACCGGGTGGTATCATTGGGTAACAGTTTTCATCTCTAGTAACCCGCAGATCGACCAACACAGGTCCATCGTGAGCAAGCATTTCCGCGATCGCATCTTTTAATTGAGCGCGATCGCTAATTACCATCCCTTTGATACCATATGCCTGTGCCAGCAATTCAAAGTCTGGCATCGACGGTTTCATATTTGAGGATGAATACCGTTCGGAGTAGAATGCTTGCTGCCATTGGCGTACCATCCCTTGCCAACCGTTGTTGATAATCACAGTCTTGACATTTATGCCAAACTGTGCTAATGTGCCAAGTTCCTGCAAGTTCATCTGGAAGCTAGCATCACCACTAATACAAATCACTTCTTCGTTGGGTAAAGCGACTTTCGCCCCCATTGCGGCTGGCAAACCATAACCCATTGTTCCTAATCCGGCACTTGATATCCACCGCCGAGGACCGTTTTTCAGGAATTGGGCTGACCACATTTGGTGTTGACCGACGTCTGTGGTGTAATAAGCGTTGGGTGCAAGGCGACCAATTTCGGAGATTGCTTCTTGAGGTGAGATGCTATCGGCATGATGGGGGACAATCAGCGGGTAGTCTTCTTTCCACCGACCGATCAGTTTTAGCCATTCTTGGGTTTGGTTAGGTGCTATAGAAGTGTCTTGACATCGTCGCAACATGTCTATTAATACTTGTCGCACGTCACCAACGATGGGAACTTCGGGAACGCGGTTTTTGCCAACTTCGGCGGGATCGATGTCGATGTGAATGACTTTTGCACGGGCAGCGAATTCATCTAGTTTGCCGGTGACGCGGTCGTCAAATCTCGCGCCGACGCAAATTAATAAATCGCAATCTGTGACGGCGAAGTTGGCGTAAGCGGTGCCGTGCATCCCTAACATGCCTAATGCTAGAGGATGGTGTTCGTCAAAAGCCCCGATTCCCATGAGGGTGGTGGTGACGGGGATGTTGAATAATTCGGATAACTGTTGAATCTCGGCGTGGGCGGAACTCGCGATCGCACCGCCACCGACATACAATAGTGGACGGCGACTTTCACGAATTAATTGCAATGCAGCATTAATTTGCCGAGGATTGCCTTTAACTGTGGGACGATATCCTTGTAATTTCACTGTCCCTGGTTCTACAGGTACGTAATCAAATTCTTCTGTGCCTACATCTTTGGGAATGTCAATCAACACTGGTCCTGGTCGTCCAGTACTGGCGATGTAGAAGGCTTCGGCAACGATCCGCGCCATGTCTTGAGGATCGCGGACGACATAAGAGTGTTTGACTATCGGTAAGGTAATCCCGAAAATATCTGTTTCTTGAAATCCATCGGTGCCAATAGCCGCACGCTGTACTTGTCCGGTGACAACTACCATTGGAATCGAGTCCATATGGGCGGTGGCGATGCCTGTGACCAAGTTGGTTGCCCCTGGCCCAGATGTGGCAAAACAAACTCCTACTTGGCCTGTGGCGCGGGCGTAACCATCGGCGGCGTGGGCGGCACCTTGTTCGTGTCTCACCAAGATATGTTGAATGCCACCAGCGGCTTCAGCACGGTAGAGTTCATCGTAAATTGGCAGAATTGCCCCGCCAGGATAACCAAAAATATGCTTGACGCCGTGGCGCTTGAGGCTGTCAATCAGGGCAAAACCGCCAGTCACACGTTTGGCAAGACTGATGGGCGCGATGGGGACAGCGGCGATGATTTGACTTTGTTCGAGAGAATTATCGGGGAGCGATCGCACTAGTTTTTCCTCAATTACGTAACTTCAATAAATAAATTTTGTAGTTTTAAATGCATTTATATCTAAATTTTAATCCTATGTTGACACTATTTCCTGACTTTGAGTGAAGCCGTGATGCAGAGTCAACATGCTTTAAAGCAATTTCTGCAACACGCGGCGGCCAAAAAACCAAGTCCAAAATCCCACAATTGCCACTAATATACTCATCCCTACAAGTTCAGTTCGTAATCCTAGAGCATCAGTTAGGGGGCCGGCAATTGCCAGAGGTACTGAAAGGGCAATGTTTACGGCATTATTTTGCAATCCAAAAACTTTACCCTGCATTTCTGGTGGAGTTTGCTGTTGAATCTGAGTCTGCATCGGTACATGAATAAATGCCGACCCCATTCCCAAAAAAGCACAAAGTCCTAAACCAATCAGGAGATTATGGGTAAAAGGAAATACGCCCAATGAAAATGACATACAGAGAAAACCTATTAAGGGCAAAGGTTTGTGGCGCAATTCCTCACCCCTCTGTCCTAAAATCACGCCGCCAAATACCATCCCAATCCCAGCGGCTGCTAGCAAAAATCCGAATTGTTTGGGTTCTAAACCAATCTCTTTGGCTAGGGAAATCGCAATAACTGTGAGGGCGGCAAACACGCAGTAACAAGCTGTAATTTGTAACATCGCACTAGAGATTAAGCGATTGTGCTTGACGTAGCGCAATCCATCTTTTAATTCCCCCCAGGCATTACGAGTAGTCAGCTTGTCCTTTATTACTTGGGTTTCTGGAAACCTAATTGCCTGGATAATTACCGCCGAAAGTAGGTATAAAACTCCTACCAACACTTCTTGACCGTATGCTCGGTTCCAGCTTTTCGCCCAACTTAAGATTGGTTCCCCAATTGCAAAACCGACAATTAAAGCTCCCATCATTGTGGTGCCAAATAAAGCATTCGCTGCCATTAAGTTATCGTGCGGCACCAGCCTCGGTATCGCCGCTTGCTCTGCAGGCGCAAAAAATTGTGTCACCGTCGAGATCGCAAAAGCTAATACCAGCAAAATCAGAAACTGCCGTGGTAGTACGGGAAGTAGTAAAATTAACAGCCCGCGAATGATATCAGAACCAACCAAAATCGGCTTTTTGGGAAAGCGATCGACAAACACTCCGCCCGCCGACCCGAACAAAATTGCTGGGATGGTAAATGCCAGCAGCAAAGTTGAGCGCATGGAATTTTCTGTACCAGGAGCAGGATGATAGTTTTCTAATGTGGCAATCAGCAAAACGAAGAAGACCTTATCTGCTAGCTGGGAAAGGATCTGCCCAATCCACAGCGGCATAAAATCACGATTTTTTAGGAGGGCGCGAAACCCACTTTTAGGAGCTTTCGGTTCAGTGGAAGGCATGATTTGCTGTATAACGTTCCAATAGTATGTGCAAATATTCAGTCGCGCTTAGGTATTCTCTGGATAATGAGTTTAGACGCCAGCCTTTAACTGTTTGCGGCTTTCTCCATAAATCCAAATGCTCAACTGGGGGATCGGCATAGAAGTTATCTTGCCCACCCTGTAGCCCTGTTGAACTCCAGTGTGTAAAATAATCATGACTGATCCGATGGATAGAAAAATCACCGAATAGAGGTACTCCCCAACCATCTATAGCAATAAAAGCCCGAACTTGTCCTCCTCCTAGTTGCCAACCCCAGGCTGCAGCTATTGCGCCGACGACACCAGCACTGAAAGCAATAAATATTAGCGGCGATGCTTTCTTCTGACCCAAGTGTGCTTGTAAAAACTCCAAAATATCAAATCCTGATAGAGCCGAAACACCTCTAGCTGGAAAAATCAGTATATTCCCTGAATCATTCTGATTTGAACTGTCAGAAAATAGCGAGTGCGTACAGACACGGAAACTGCTAAATTCGTTCGGACTTGTATCTGATGAAGATACCTGACAACCGGATATAAAGTCTTGAGTGAACTCTGGAGCATGGATTCCAGGGCAGCAGATAATCATCGTCATAATTATTTCAATTGAAAGAAGAACGAATTTTTCTCAATTTTTTGCTCAAAAGTGTTTTGATACTACATACTCAAATTAAATCTGAGAACTAATTTACGCATTGTATTGATCGAGATTATTTATCAGGAGGCCGTGGCAGTAACAATACACATGATGTGCTGTTACCGCAAGTAAAAAATCGGCTCTTCAGTACTTCTTATGCTTAACTGATAGTCTTACGAGTAAAGCAATGTTAAAAGTTGTCTCAAAAAGATGCTAGGATTGTTGCTGTAGTTGACATACAAGGAATACTTGTTGTTAACTATA
>Ga0209512_1000662_pt1 | contig 52896 bp, 41 predicted proteins | sample frozenSSSSmetaG_FD_184142 | JGI IMG/M metagenome (GOLD analysis project Ga0209512, IMG submission 184142) | Glacier valley bacterial and archeal communities from Borup Fiord, Nunavut, Canada, to study Microbial Dark Matter (Phase II) -... | ecosystem: Environmental > Aquatic > Freshwater > Ice >...
TATTGGGCATCAATAACCCAAAGTAGTCCTGTCTGGCAACGTGGTTAACCTATATGGGGGCTAAATCTGAAATTTTTAACGAAACTATAATCCATGATTTACACACTTAAGACACCTCGTGAGTTTTTATAAGAAAGCCCTGCCTGACGGGGTTACTTTTGCGTTACTTTTCGCCCGGGGTTTTGCACTGATAACCGGGCGAAAACTTCACAAAGTTTACACCCATAAAAAAGGGCTATAATACACCCCGCACCGCGGCAAACCTGTTGCATAGGTACGGCGGCAAATGTCCCAAATGTCGCACCTTAAAAAAGGACGCTGACCACCGCACCGGGGCGAAAATCCGACAAACCCAACACCCATAAAAAAGGGCTGACGACCACCGCCTGACCACCGGAATAGACTGATTACTGACCAAAACAAGATTCAGACCATGACCAACCCATTCGATTTGACGCCGATAATGATCGAATGCCGGGCATACGTAGATGCCATTGCAGATTTCAAATTAGAAACACTCGGGCAAACGGAATATACACGAGATGCTATTATTCAGTATGAATCTCATGAGAGAATAAAGATTCTGCTAACTGAGTTTTTACTTGAATGCGAGCAGAAGTTTTCAAATAGCCAATTGGATTTGATGCAATTGTTGAGAAGGAATAGGAACCATTACCAAGTAGCTCAGGGAAATACGATTAAAAAACTTAATGAACTAATCGAAAGAGCAGAGGGGGATGATCTCGCCCGATATGAGGATAAACGAGAGAGGTTCCTTAATTATTTCCATCATAATTATACCCTGATAGATTTGATTTTGGCAAGGCTAACGAATAGCCCGTTGAGCGAGCATGTACAATTCAAATTGAAGCGGGTAGGACTTGACTGGATTGTTAACAGTAGTCAACCTCTTGCCCTTCTACCCCAACAGCTAAATGAGATTGATGACCGGAAAACGACCAAACCAAGAATAGACCAAATGAGCAGTTTAACAAGTTGCGTTTCTACATTCACTGATATAAATTTCAGAGTGAGTTTACTTAGTTCATTCGGTGTAAACTTGTGTAAGGACCGTTTAGACCCGACCATCGTTAAACAGCTAAAAGACTTCATACACACGGACGAACTAAATGATCTTCTCGCTGAATTTTTTGCATCGCGTAACGAAATAGCCTTGCAGCAAACATACGCGAAGGTGTTGATAGAAAGACTCTTAAATGATTGGCTACCAACTATCAAACACATTGAAAGAAAGTTGCGAGAATTACAGGATTTTCAGTATGTAGAAATGAAAACTTCAGCGACCGGCGAACTACTTTCTGTCACTGAAAGGGATTTGTCGGGTCCAGAGTTTTCGGCCTTCAAAGAAAATCAAAATCAATTATGGTTTTTGCATGGCTCCCTTAGCAGCTACAATAGAAGGATCGTCCATCATATAAGGCAGTTCGCGCCTAATCTCTATTTGCAGTACAGAGACAAGTTTCAGGAACATATAAATCTCAAAGAACACGAATCGATCTTAGTCGAACATGAATCTCAACTAATCCAACAACCCGCCCAACCCGACGCCCCCGCCCCCCAGCCGGACGTAAAGGGTACCAAAGAAAATATAATGAAAGACCAAACGATTACTTGGAATCTTAGCGCAAGTGTACTGTATGATGTGTTCGCTCAACTGCTCAAAATGACACTACCCAACGGGTCAACGCCTATTAGTCGGGAAGGTCACACGGTCAAACACCTCGCGGCAATGATTCACCAGAATATTCACTTTGCAAAAGGCAATAGACCCACCCTCGACCAGATAGAGAGGGAATTACAACGAATGTCAGCACCGGAAGGTATTGGAGCCAAAAGGGACAAAATCACTATTATTTGCAAATCTGAACCCGATACTGAATAGGGGTTTACGGTTTTTAGACTTTTTTGGTTACGCCGTAAAATCACCGTAAAAACTGTCTTTACCTCACTTGCCAACTTGCAGCCGTAAACAAATCAATTACGGCTATGTACGGCACGATCACACAAATTCACGTCACACCCGACCAACTGATTGAGTTGGTACGGGGCGCAGTTCGTCAGGAACTGGCTACTTACACACCCCCCGCCCCCGTTGGCGCAGAGTTGCCCGAACTGCTGACACGTCGGCAAACGTCGGAGACGCTGCAAGTCTCGCTCACTACACTACATGATTGGGCACTCGATACCGACGACCGCCCCGCCGTACTGTTACCGCTCAAAATAAACGGGCGGGTTCGCTACCGTCGGGCCGATGTATTGGCCGCGCTCAAACAACCCCGCAAATACAAACACCACAAGGCGCAGGAGGGCCGGAACGCATGACGTATTTACCCGCATCCCACCGCCTAATGTTTACCCTCGACCCTGACCGGGGGCGTTATCTGGTTAGAGAATGTGAGCCGGGTTTCTGTAAAGTCCCGCGCGAATTGATTGCTGAGGACCGGCGATTCAATCAGAACATAGACGCCAAATTCATTCTGCGCGGGCCGGACACCTCCAAAAAAGAGGGAACGGGCAAAAAGGCAGGACGAAAGATCAACTTCTTTACGGGGCTGCAACCCACCGCCGAAACCGGCGTTTACCTCGGCAATGTCCTGACGTTCGGGCGCAGCGGGGGCCGGGTCCAAAACGGCGTATTGGTCCGATTTGCCGCCGACGCCGGGCGGTTGACGCTGCTGTACTTTCCGGCCTATTATCCTTTTCCCAGCGAGCGAGCCGCGTTCGTGTCGGCAGTACTGAGCCGGGGTTTACTCTGATTCTATCCACACCTAACAACCCCGCCCCCGACGTATCAGCCGGGGGCGGTTTGTATCGCTATGTTCGATGGTATCAAAATTCAGGACGTTACGGTATATGCCGACTGCAACGGCGTACCGTCGCTGCTGACTAACGACCGGCTAACGTTCGGGGGGTTGGTTGACGGGCAGACGGGGGCCGTTCTCGACCCAACCCAGCGGGCTATCGACCGGGGGCTGACCTTCCGGCTTGTACCCCGACGAACGGGCGGGGGCCGACGAGTTGAGGTGAAAGGGAGTTTGCACAAGTTTTACAACGATGGCCAACACAACGCCGATCAGTTCACCGCTGATGACCTGCTGCTGACGCTCGATCAATTGGTAACGGATTATTGGATTGACCCGTTTACGTCAAAAATCAACAACATCGAATTTGGGGTTAATGTGGTCCTGCCTTTCGCGGTGTCTCATGTGCTGCAAAACCTCGTCAGCTACAAAAACAAACCCTTTGCCCGAGATACGCACAGTAAAACGCTGTACTACGAACACCAAACCCAGCGGTTTACGATGAAGTTGTACGACAAAGGCAAACAGCGGGGTTTGGCCGATAACGTGCTACGGGTCGAAATCAGGGTTAGAAAGATGGTCTATTTTGACAGGACGGGCGTTCACCTCAACACCCTGGCCGATTTGCTGAACGTAGCCAATTACGCGCCGTTGGGGGCGTTACTGTCGGATATGTTCAGCAAGATAATCGTTGACGACCCGACCATAAACCCGGATGAGCTGACGCCCCGCGAACGGGAGATTTACCAGAACGGACGAAACCCACGCTATTGGCAAACACCCGACGACCTGACACCCACACAGGCCAACACCTACCGCCAACGATTGCACCGTATTGAACAGCATTACCGGGCGTTACTCGCTACCTACCGACGGGGTGAAGACTGGCAAGACCAAACGGCGGTCCTGATTGCCGAAACGTGGCAGCGATTAACCGCCGTATCTGACGACCTGCTGACCCGTATAGACGACCGCCGAACGGCATGGAAGGCGTTGGTAAATGCCGGAATAGTGCTGACCGAAAATCAGGCCGTCTACTGTGAATCTACTGTGAGAAACCCGCCCGCAACGTGTCACGAATTAACCGGGTCAACAATCCCTATTGCAGGGAATTTTGCCGGGAATCAGCGGGGCGGAAACTGTCACGAATTAACCGACCCCGTACCGCCCGATTTGTCACGTATTAACCCTTTATGTTCAGGGTTACAATCTGACGCGATACCACCACCGCCAACCACCGCAACAGACGCGGCAGTATGTCCGGTAACGGGCGTCTCTATTCCCGATACCAACGGCGCGGGCGTTCGGCGGTACGTGTCGGCAGTGATGCTGCGAAACGACGACGACCTGCTGCTGCAACTGAACGCCCAGTTTGGTCAGTACGCCAAAGGGTCGAAAGAAGACGAGTTTAGCCGGGCGGCTCACAACGTCCGCAACGCCCACACCAACCCCCGCAATAACTTACAGCGTAGCATTAATAAGATTTACCGACAGCCTACTTTGTTCGACGTCTCGGACACATTGCGACTGACTGCTGACCAGCGGGCCGCACTCGATCGTCGGTAGGAACGTATCACGTGTGTACAACTTCTCTATTGCTGACATTACATACCACTCAAAAATATTCAGTGTTTCTTTACGAAACACTAAGGGTGTCAAATCTGATTTAATCAGTAGATTTCCTCAGATTCCTTTTCCTTCTTTTTGTAGAAGAATGAATACCCTTGATAGAACCATAAGTAGAGTTAGAAAGAATATAGTCAGTAAAAAATATATAATAAATTCAGCAAACAGTGATATCCATATTAAAATATCGTGCTGATTTTTATTTTGAATAACAGAGTAAAAGAGAAGTAATAATACAATAAATATAGACAAGAGTATGCAAAATGAGATATTAGAATTTATCTCATTTGCAAATCTTTTCTTAATATAGGATGCGTCAGGAGTATTTATTTTGTCAATATAACTATAAATTATTGCCAATAGATTAAAGAGAAACCCACCAAATATTGATATAATAGCGATTAGATTTGAAACTTGTGACGATAGGTTTACTTTTGACAAACTAAGTGCACAACTAAGAATAATTGGGAAGGCAAAAAATATTACTTTGTCTCCCCAATACACAGAAGAATCTTCAGCAGTCTGATTAAGGCTACGAAGTGTCTTCAAGTGTGCTTTAATTATGCCTGTTAGATTAATACGGTTCAGCATTGGGTCTAATCACAAAAGTATCTTCTACTATTTCAGCACATTTCTTTAGCATTGAATTAAGTAAAGGTTCTCCCGTCTTTTGATCTTTGTCTATTTCGTAAGTAACGTCAATATCAGGGATGGTTTTATTTCTATTATTTGCATAAAAAGTCTTTCTTCTGCCATTCAATTCTAACTCGAATTGAATCTCATCATATTCTTTTTCGTCGCCATTAAATTCCACAAGAGCGTTTCTATCTGTTTTTAAATACTGAATCTTTGCAAAATTGACAAAACTTTCAGATAAACCATTCTTGGATTCTATTGTAGTGGTCATGTATCCATCTTTCAAGGATGGATTTTCATTATTTTTTATGTAGTCCTCTATGTGATTAGGTATGTGATTAACGACGAAATTAATCTTCTTTAATTTCCCATGAGATAACATCTTATTAAACAGAGTACCGTTGAGTACCGCATTCACAGATATATACGTATCACTATATCCTCTCTGCTTAATCCATTTTTTCAGAAGAGTAGTAAAGGCAGACTTTACCCCAAAACGAGATTTCTTCTGAAGTATCAAATATGCCGAATCACTTTTGAAAGGGATACTTATGTAAAAAAACAGATTTTTGTATAAACCATGGTTGTCTCGATCGCCTTTAAATACCTCCAATTTAGTATGTCGATTCTTGACCATGATGTCTTGACCGGAAACGCCTGCATCGAAGTATCCGTATATTATCCGTTCATCACTTATCACGATAGGGGGTTGAGTCAATGTCAGATTTAAAGTAGTGTTTCTCTCATCTTCGTTGCCAACCTGAACAGGAGTTGTAAATATCTCTGTCAACAGTGCCACTACTTCGGGCATGATATCATCTTTACCATTGAATTGACCCATAAGGTTGTATCCATCTATTCGACTATTCTTAGCCCGAATTTTGTAAGTCGACAGGAATATGTTCTCCATGTAATTTGTGTCAGAAAGTCTTTAGAAGAGTACTTGTGCGTTTACATACTCATAAGGCGAACAACAACGTGTAGTAAGTCTAAAATTGACATCTGGGCAGTGGACTGCATTCGATCACTGAAAAAGTACCATGTTCTATACACAGACTTGAGCGGTTTTTCTACGTAGCGTAGGCACCTTCGGGGGTTTGGCGTAATAGGGCCAGCGCGGTAAGGGTGTCTAACATCGGCTGTACTTTTTCGGGTTTAGTACGGGCGAAATAGGCGGCAACCTGTTTGGTACTGAGCGGTACGCCCGCCTGTTGCACCACGTCCCGAATGGTCTGCATTTGTTGCGCCAATTCTTTTGGCCATTCCTGCTGACTGGCAACGGGGGCGGCTGTTGATTTGAGTACCGTAGTGGGCAGGTCAAGACCCAACTGCTGTTGTCCGGGGGCCTGATACGACGAGCGCAGGTAGCGGATTTGCCCGGTGGATTCCTCAGCGGCCCGTTCGTGGTTTAGCTGAACAAGGCGTGTTAATATCTCACTGTCTGGCAGGTTGTGCGGCCATCCGTAGGCATCGGCCACAGCCGCGTCAATCTGTTGGTGCAAACTAAGGACCACCGACGCCAACCCCTGTTGGTTCGTGGTCTGCTCTTTCGCGCTGAGGACCTCCCCAGCCCGCAATTTTTCAACGACGTTGTAGAGGTCCGTTAGAGTCAGGGTAGGATTTTCGTCCTGTTGCCGTTTGCGTAGCGCATCCAACTGTTCAGCCAGTTCACGGATACGGGCCTGCTGTTCTAACGTTGCAGCCGGAAACGGAAACGGGTCAAAACAGCGAGAATTATTATAACGGGGGGTGTTTCCTCCTAAATCTCCTCCCACTGCCAATGTCCAAACAACGTGAATATTTGACGAGAGAACACCTAAGTAATACGCATCTTCTAAGGCGAAAGAAATGATTGCATCATCCGACAAAACTTCACTATCCAAGAAAACGAATACTCTATGTTTGGCAGTAACCACGGTAGCAATATACCTCCTTGTACCATCCAACGCCTGTTTAAGTTCGTCGCGAGTTCTGCCAAACAGCCACCATCTTAGTTTAACTTTCGGCTCATTACTTTGGTCTCTCTCTGGTTTGACGCGCTCCAGTATGTGTTGATATACAAAAGGGTATTCGGCTAAAACTTCAGTGTCTGACAACCCCCTCAAGTCTATTACATATACCCCCCTGTTGGTGCGTGTAAAATCCTTACCATTAAGATATAGTTTTATGACCTTCTTGCTTCTTGGATCTGCATTAATCAGTTTTTCCGCTAACGCTTGATCTACGATAAACCCAGCTCCATACAGTTGGATACCTCTGCTACTCAGACCTTCGTTGGCTCTTAGTGATTTGGCCGAATCAAGTTCCGCACCGATTGTTAAGTCAGACAAGATTGGCCCCTGTTGCGAAAGGAAAGAGACCTCAGCGGCATCATCCCCAGCCGGAACACTTTCGGACTTGACGGTTAGCAAATTTCCGTTAGCGGTTCCGTTTCCCCTACGCTCTCCCACAGTCATGGCAATTCTCACAGCCGCCCCGTCCGCACTCTCTACCCATGGGTGGTCAGGTATAGCGAACGTCAGCACCAGCGCAGATTTATCGCCTTCTAAAAACGGCTGCATGACTCGCCGGTTGAAGGTCTGTTTTAGGCTGTTTGTCGTGATAAAACCGAATTGTTCAGCGGTCCCCTGTTTTACCTGTTCAGCCGCGTTATACCACCAGTACATGACCAAATCAGCGGATTCCGGCACGTTGCCTTTATACGTTTTACGCAGGGCTTCGGTATAGCCATCGCCTAACGCGTCACGCATATATTTGTTACCCACAAAAGGTGGGTTGCCCACGATAAAATCAGCCCGTGGCCATTGGGCGGGTTTTGGGTCTGGATAGTCGTAAACGGGTGTGCGGGCGGTTTCGTCGGGTACGGGTTGGCTGGTTGCCGGGTGTAGTTTGGTCGTTACGCCATCCCACCGCGTAACGGGTTGGCCGTTGGCATCCAATCGCGGAACGGGCGGGCCGTGCTGCAATACGGCGTCCTGTTGGCGGATGTTCTCGTATTCGTCTAACAGCGGTTCGGGTAGTTCACTTTCGCCGTGGGTGCGCAGGTGCCATTGCAGGTAGCCAATTTTCAGCACCACGTCGGCAATAGCAGCCGCGCGAGGGTTCAGTTCCAGCCCCAACAGTTGCCGGGGCGAAATGGTCGTACCTCCGCTGAGGTTGAGCAGCGTAGTGCCGCCGTAGGAGTTGATAGCCGCCAATACTTCACCCTCCAACCGTTTCAGGTGTTCCAGCGTCACGTATAGGAAATTGCCGGACCCACAGGCCGGGTCTAAAATCTTGATGGTCGTTAGCCGCCGTAGAAACCGTTCCAGTTCGACGCGGGCCTGTTTGTCTTTCCCGTCATCCAACAGTTGCGCAGCCGCAGCCTGAGCAGCTACCCATTCCCGGCGTAGGGGTTCCAGCACCGTTGGCAGCACCAACCGTTCTACGTATCGGCGTGGGGTATAGTGCGCCCCTAAACTGTGCCGTTCGCGGGGGTCTAACGCCCGTTCCAGCAAGGTGCCAAAAATGGCCGGTTCTACGGCGGTCCAATCCGATTCAGCCGACTTCAGTAGTAAGGCTATCTGATCGGCGTTCAACGGCAACGCCCTGGCATCGTGAAAGAGTTTGCCGTTAAACTTGCGTAGTTTGGCCTTCACCTCAGACGAAAACCCGCCCGTGTCCATTTTAGCCCAAAGGTTTTCTAAGGCATCGGGTAGCACCCCGCGCAGGTCCGGTTGCGAGTATTCGCGCAACATACCGGTAAAGGACGTTTTAGGAATCAGGCCTACGTCCTCCGAAAACATCGTAAACAGGCAGCGCATAAGAAACTGCGCTACCAAATCGGGGGCGTGGCCGGTATGCTCTAACTGCGTAGATAGTTTGGCTAAGTAGCCAGCCAGTTCACGGGTTACGCGGGCGGCTCGTCGGCTCTGATCCAGTTCGCGCGGGTCGGTGAAAATGAGCCGCAATATATCCTGCGTTTCGGCGTCTGCCAGTTTCGACAACGGGAGCCGGAACCGGGTTTGATCGGGAAACGGCACGAACTGATCGCCAACCCCCGTAAAGTTGCTGTACACATCAATGCAGTACCCAACATCAACGACTATCACGAATAAAGGCCGGGGTTCGTCAGTTGGTAATGCCCTAACATAGCCCAACGCCTGTTGGCGGGCGGTTTCCATCATTTGCCCCCATTTGGCCGTACCGCGCACGGCGTGACCTTTCCGGCGTTTTTCGGGCGCAAACCCTAATTCGGCCCGGTCCATTGCCTTTTGCTGGTCGGGTGTATCGGTACCCTGTTTAGTTTCCAGCACGAAACAGCCACGTTTGTAGAGGTCAATACGGCCCGTACTGCGTTTGCCGTTATCGTTAAACTCAACCGCCCGTTCCAGTACATAGGCATCCTGAGCGGGGTTGTCGGTCGTTGGGTCAGGTCTGTCAACGCCGATGAGGTCGCAGAGGTCTTGCAGGAACAGGCCGTAGTTAGCACGTTCGGCACCACCGGAGAGTTTCCAGCGGGTTTCAAATTCGGGATAGGTCACAGGTAAAGAGGTGCTGATATGAGGTTACTCAAATATGACAAAGGCGAAACAGCCCGTAAGATAATGGCTGTTGGCAAGTCTTCGGGCGTAATTTATTCAGATACAATTCGGGAGTAGGCAGGGGCGGGTCAATTATCCAGCAACGCCCCACCACATACCGTATGTCCAGTCAAGAAAAAACGGTGCTAAAATTCAGGCGTAAATTACCCATGTGCTGAAACGGGCGTTTGGGTTACTTTTGGAAATAACGGTTAGATCACGACATAAAAGAAGGACGAACGGAATAGAGTCACAGCCGGAAAATGGCTAAATAACGGTTATTTAATTCGAGAAAATTAGTACGAAATGGCTCGACAAGACATCTGGCAGGACGGAGTTCATACCCGGTTCACGTCCGAGAATCAACCCGCCAACCGGGGGCGCAAAAAAGGACGACCAAACCGGGCTACTATTTTGCGGCTCGTATTTCAGTTTTTACAGGAACGTCAGGAACAGATAGACCAGCAACGGCGGGACTATCGTAACGCCCGAAGACGGGAACGGTACGCGCTAAAAAAATGGGCCGGAGGAACCACCCCCCGACCCTAAAATAGTTACTGTTTTTGTTTCGGAATAATCAGGGTTTAGCTACCTGCTTAATCTGAGTTTCCAGTTGCTCAATTCGTTTCTGTTGCTGAATTAGATACAAGGTCAGTTCCTCCACCTTTTCTAATAGTGTGGCGTTCATCCTGACCAAATCAACACCCTCTCTGACTACCTCACTGGCCGATGGCACGCCGGGCAGATGACCATGCTTCTGAATATAACCGGCAACAGATGCCAACGGGCGTAGCTGATACGTTGGAGCAAAAACTTTGTCACTCCATTCTTGAGGGCTACTAATTCGTAATTGGTACCGGGCTTTGATGACATCGCCCCGTTCATTGACCGTCAGAAACTGGTCGGCGTGTTGAGTAGTGGGGCTGATAGTCGTGAGTTTGCTCAACCGCAACCCGCTGTCATGCTCATTGGGGCTAACTACTTCTAACCGGGTGGACGGGGCCGAGGTGCCAATACCTACGTTGGCATTGTTGCCCAACACCACTGCATTACTGACCGTTACCCGGGCATCGGCTCCGATGGCGGTGGCATGATCCAAGGTCATAGATTCAGCACTGGCCTGATGGCCGATCATCGTGTTGCTGGCCCCCGCCCATAAGCCTCCACCGGCTTCACCGCCGATGATGACATTGTGTCCCCCCTGCCCACTACCTGACTGAACATTGTAACCCATCAGTACATTATCATCGCTGTTTGTGATAGCAGTACCGGAGTTGGGGCCAATGATGATGTTGTTGCTACCATTGGTATTCTTGGCTCCGGCGTTGATACCAACGAAGGTATTATCTTGGCCCGTCGTATTCAATCGTCCAGCGTTGGAACCTGTAAACACGTTACCCTGCCCGGTGGTGTTCGAGTACCCTGTATAGAAACCCGTAAATACGTTATTGCCTCCGGTTGTATTCGCAGATCCTGCTTGTTGGCCAGTAAATACATTCCTACCTCCGGTTGTATTCGCAAATCCTGCCCGTTGGCCAGTGAATACATTGTTCTCTCCGGTGGTGTTGTTAAATCCTGTAAAATGACCAGTAAACACATTTTGCACACCTACCGTATTAGCCTGCCCAGCTCCGGCACCACTAAAAACATTGGCATAGCCCGTTGTATTGGCTACGCCTGCGAAGTAGCCGGTAAACGTGTTGTAGGATGCATTCGTGTTAGCGAAACCCGCCTTGTAGCCATTGAACACATTTCCAGTTCCAACCGTGTTGTTTTGGCCTGCTTGTGTCCCCAAAAATGCATTCCAAGTGCCGCTCGTATTGTTTTGGCCTGCCTGTGCACCTGAGAAGGTATTTTCATAACCCGAAACATTATTTTGACCTGCCTGACTACCTAAAAAGGTATTCTGATTACCCTCCGTGTTGGATGATCCTGCATAGGGGCCTATAAAGGTGTTTTCACCACCTGTTTTATTGTTTTGCCCCGCCCCCGCCCCCACAAAGGCATTGAGGGTTCCTGTCGTATTAGCAGAGCCAGATAAAAATCCCAGAAACGTGTTTTGACCGCCTGATGTATTGTTCAAACCTGCATTGTATCCGAAAAAGGAATTCTCTGTGCCGGTCATAGTCCCATTACCCGCCGAGGGGCCCACGAGTGTATTGTTATTGCCAGGCGTTGCTGAGTTAGCCGTATTGGCCACGTAGTTATTCTGAGCCAATAAGATATGGCTCGTCAACAAAATGGGTAACAGGAACAGAGTTTTCATAGTTAGGAGTCGTTCATTGGTGTGAGAAGGTAAACGGCCTTTACAATGGCTTATACTTGACAATCAGTGATTAACCCCTTGCGTTTTATTATACGGTAATTATGCTGCTACTCAGTAGGGCAGGATTCATCTAACGGGAGTATGCTAATCCGACATCGGGTATTGGTAACGGTGTGACACTCGAGAGATGTGGTAAAGGAAAGTACGCTGAAAAAAATGGGCCGGAGGAACCACCCTCCGACCCGATGAACCGGAGGAACCACCCGCCCGGCTCTGACCAAACCAAGTAGTCATTGCTGACTATTCGATTTAGTCAAAGATAAAACGGCATGAGGTGAATCCGTCCCCTATTGCGTTATTTGTCCAGACAGTAGGGTAATCCGTCCCCTATTCCGTCCCCTAACAAAAAAACTACCCGTAACTAACTGATAATCAATGGCGGGTTTGGCTCCCTTCGGGAGCACAAGCCAAACCCGCCGACATCCTCGGCGGGTTTTTTGTTGTCGATGGATATGTATTTCAGAGATTTCTCGAAACAGAACAAACCTTTCCTGCTTTCGTTTTATTTTTACGGCCTTACCTCATAAGTCTGCTCTTACATGGAAACCCAACAAACCACCGATACACAATACCCATGGCGTCGCTTTTACCCAAAGGGAGTGCCGTACACTATAAACCCGGACGCTTACCCGTCGCTGGCTGATTTAATGACTGAAGGCTTTCAGAAGTTCAGTAATAGACCAGCTTATGCCTGCATGGATAAGCAACTGACATTCAGTGAAGTTGATGAATTGTCCCGACAGTTCGCGTCATTTTTGCAGAACGACCTGCGCCTACAGAAAGGCGACCGGATTGCCATTCAGATGCCGAACTGTCTGCAATATCCGATTGCTATGTTCGGCGCGCTCCGGGCCGGGCTGGCGGTGGTGAACACCAACCCGCTTTACACGCCCCGCGAAATGCAGCATCAGTTCAAGGATTCGGGAGCTAAAGCTATCGTGATTCTGAGCAACTTTGCCAGTAATTTAGAGAAGATTATTGCCCGTACCGACATCAAACATGTGGTGGTGACGGGTCTCGGCGATATGCTTGGCTTCCCAAAGAAACAGCTTGTCAATGCCGTAGTGAAGTACGTAAAGAAGCTGGTACCACCCTACAACTTGCCCGACGCCATCTCATTCAGCGACGCGCTGAGTCATGGCAGTAGGCAGACATTCAGGCCGGTAGCTATCAAGAACACCGATATGGCGTTTGTGCAGTACACCGGCGGCACGACGGGTGTCTCGAAAGGGGCGGTTTTGTCGCACCGGAATATCATATCGAACGTTGAGTGTCAGCACGAGTGGATGAAGCCGGGCGGCATTCCCGACGGAGAAGGAACCATTGTGGCTGCATTGCCACTGTACCACGTCTATGCACTGACAACCAATGCCTTGGCTTCGCTCAAGGCGGGGTCGATGAACCTGCTCATTACTAATCCCCGCGACCTGAACGCGTTTATCGACGATTTGAAAAAATACAAAGTCACGGCGTTCACCGGCGTTAATACACTGTATAACGGCCTGTTGAATCATCCGCGCATTGGCGAAGTGGACTGGAGTTATCTCAAAGTGACCTCGGCGGGAGGCATGGCCCTACAAACCGCCGTGGCTGAGCGCTGGACCAAACTGACCGGTAATACGCCCTGCGAGGGCTACGGCCTGACCGAAACCTCGCCCGTGCTGTCGTCTAATCCGCTTGGTAGTGGAATACGGGTAGGCACCATTGGTGTTCCCTGGCCAAGCACTGAGATGAAGATCATTAACGACGACGGTACCGATGCCGCCCTTGGCGAACCGGGCGAGATTGTAGCTCGTGGCCCGCAGGTATTTAGCGGATACTACAACCGCCCCGAAGAAACGGCTAAAACAATGCTTGGCGACTGGTTCAAAACCGGTGACGTGGGCGTAATGAATGAAGACGGATTTTTCAAAATCGTGGACCGTAAAAAAGATATGATTTTGGTGTCGGGCTTCAACGTGTACCCGAATGAAGTTGAAGACGTAGTGGCACAGTGTCCGGGTGTGATGGAAGTAGCCTGCATTGGTATCCCGAACGAGAAATCGACCGAGATGGTCAAGATTTTTGTCGTCAAAAAAGACCCTGCTCTGACTGCCGAGCAAATCACGGCGTACTGCCGTGAGAACCTGACGGCTTATAAAGTGCCAAAAATGATTGAGTTCCGCGATGAATTACCTAAGTCAAACGTCGGCAAAATCCTTCGTCGGCCCCTGCGCGACGAGGAGATGGAGAAGCTGAAGAAATAGGTTATTATCTCAAACGTTCGAGGTCCTCCGTTCAAAGTTGCGCCAGCCGGTACACCGGATCACAACCTTGAACGGGGGACCTTGAACGTTTGAACGGAACAGCTTCTAAGCCAGCCCGGTCATTCCGTTGAGTTCCTGCTGAAAACCTCTGACTTGCTTGATAAACGAACTGGCTTTTCGACGCGATACCTCAACCCGGTGACCATTCATTAAGCTGACGCTTAGGTGATTATCATCTGTTTCGATGTTTCCATCGTGGATATCTTCAAGATAGAGCATGTTTATGATGTTCTTCTTGTGCGGACGCACAAACACCTTCGGCGAAAGCCGGGCTTCCATTTTCTTCAGCGTCAGCGACACCATCAGGCGGCTTCCGTCGGCAAAATGAAACAGAGTGTAGTTGCCTTCTCCTTCTAACCGGACGATGCGGTGCATGGGCATTTTTTTGCGGCATCCCCAGAATGGGAGCATCAGATCGGGCATATCGAACTGACCGGCAATTTCTTCGACGCCAGCTTTACTAAGCGGCTTAGCCAACATGGCTGCTTTCATGGTAGTATCATTAAGATGGTGTGAATAAGACAGGCAGTTGCAATACTGACCAATGGCCGTTATTGATTCTACCTGACAGCAAGTTTACCGAAAATTCAATAGCAATCTGCTTGCAGTCAGGAAAATAATTTTGTAGCTCAGCCATCTTACGCTGTTGGATGATGGGCCTGCTTTACGAAACTATTTGCTGGACTTTGCGACTTCCTTCATAAAGCAAAAGATTCGCAAACATGGCAACACTGCTTGAACTGGTGGGAAATACTCCGCTGGTAGAACTGAACCGGCTCAACCGAACAGCCAACGTCCGGGTGCTGGGTAAACTGGAAGGTAATAACCCTGGTGGCAGCGTAAAAGACCGGGCAGCTGTCAGCATGATTCAGGGTGCACTGGAGCGGGGCGAACTCAAACCCGGCATCAAACTCATCGAAGCCACCAGCGGTAATACCGGTATTGCCCTGGCCATGATTGCCCGGCTGTATGATATCGAGATAGAACTGGCCATGCCCGAAAACTCTACCCGCGAACGGGTGCTGACCATGGAGGCTTTTGGGGCTAAAGTCACCCTGACCGAAACCATCGAAGCCGCCCGCGATTATGCCGACGCGCAGGTGCAGCAGGGCGGCTATTTCATGCTCAACCAGTTTGCTAACCCCGATAATTATCGGGCCCATTACCGTACCACCGGCCCCGAAATATGGCGCGATACCAACGGGCAGGTGACGCACTTTGTATCGTCGATGGGTACTACCGGCACCATCATGGGTACGTCGCGCTACCTCAAAGAGCAGAACTCCGCCGTGCAGATTGTGGGGTGCCAACCTACCGACGGCTCGTCCATCCCCGGCATCCGTAAATGGCCGGAAGCCTATTTACCCAAAATTTTTGACCCGACCCGCGTTGACCGGGTAATTGAGGTATCGGCAGAGGATGCTACTGACATGACCCGAAAACTGGCCAGTGTTGAAGGCGTTTTTGCTGGTATGAGCAGTGGGGGCAGCGTATGGTCAGCGTTGAAACTCGCCGATGAACTCGAAGCCAACGGCGTGGAAAATGCCCTGATCGTCTGCATCATCTGCGACCGGGGCGACCGCTACCTCTCGTCAGGGTTGTTTGGTTGACTGGTTCGTTGTTAGTACTATTGACTCATGGAAAACATACCTGCCCTCATTGAAGCGGCCAAATCAATACAGGACAACAAAGGATTCGTAGCCGAATCTTGGGGAGCATTAATGACCAAGTTGGTAGGCAAAAAGTCAACGATTATCTTCACGGGACTTCCTGGTGCGGGTAAGACGACGTTGCTTGATAAGATTTCCGGGAAAACAGAACTGCCTGATTATAAGCCGCCCGGTCGATCCGTTAAAATTGAAAAAGGCCTGAAAAAAGTGCCGGTCAATACCATCCGGGACGAACCCAAAAAACGGCTGGCCTACGTAGTCATACCGGGTCAGGAATCCTCGGTTAGGCAACGGGCCTTTGAAGAATTGTTCAAGGGCGATGAAGACGTTGCGGGCGTCGTTCACGTAGTTAGTGGCGGACTACCTACCCTGCGCGAACGCGTTGCGATTCAGGTAATGGCCGAACAAGGGGTTGACACAATAGAGAAGTTTCGTAAATTTCAGGTAGCAAACGAGTTAGACGATCTGGATTCGGTATGCGACGCACTGGAGCGATACATGACCATCTCCCGAAAACCGTTGTGGCTTATACTGGTTGTCAATAAAGCCGACCTGTTCGCTGCTACGATCAATCACGAAATAGACGGGTATATCAAAGCAACAAGTCCATTTGCTGAGCGACTCCGGCTATTACAGAACCGGGTTGGTAGTTTGTACTTTGACTGGGATATTGCCCCGGTAAGCGCGTATCTGGAAGATTTTACGTTTCAGAATCAGACAGTCGAATCTACTCTGAAACCGTTGCAACAGCAACAGTACGTAAAAGCATTTGTAGAGAAACTAATTGAACGGTGTTGACATGGAAGCTCTCGAAGAAAAATACGTCAAGCACGACAGTTTTGAGGAGGTGGATCGCATTCTGATAATCGTTGAAAACTCGAAGAGCGAATTCGAGAGAGCAAGGAGCAGTATCTACTTTCAGTTCACAGCGATGACAGTATTCACAATGGCTTTGATTTTATCTCTTAGTGGGACTATTGACATATTGAAGGGAAATAGGACGAAACCAGACTATATAAATTTTATTGATCCAGCATTTATGATGTGTACAGTTGCTTTGCTTACCACTTTCATCATTGTAATGCTGTCGTCTTCTTACAACAGGTACCGTAAAAACAGAGCGTATTATAAATCAACCATAAAAGCTGCTGCCGAAGTAATCCGCGAACTGGTCCCAACATTGTCAAGGTCGGAAAAGTGGTCAAGCTTGCGAAAATTTGAGCTTAAGTTACGTCTCTCTAAACTTAACATAAGTTCAGAGAAGCTGTTTCCAGAAAACACTTTCTGAACCGCCGTATCTTTGCGTTTATGTATAAACGCATTATCCTGCCGCTGCTGTTTCGGTTCGATGCCGAGACGATTCACCATAGCGTAACGGCTCTGCTCAAGTTTGCTCTGGCTTTGCCCGGCATACCTGCCCTTTGCCGTAAACTGTATCTGCTAGAGGATAAACGACTGGAGCGGACGGTGTTCGGGCTGACGTTTCCGAATCCGGTGGGTATGGCGGCTGGCTTCGACAAAAACGCCGAACTCGTCAGTGAACTGGCTGATCTGGGCTTTGGCTTCGTAGAGATCGGCACCGTAACGCCCCGCCCGCAGCCGGGTAATCCGAGTCCGCGCCTGTTCCGGCTCAAAGCCGACGGTGGGCTAATTAACCGCATGGGCTTCAACAACAAAGGAGCCGGTCCTGCCGGGGGCCGGTTGCGGGAATTTGCCAAAAATCGGAATGGTCGGCGCGTCATTGTGGGTGGCAACATTGGTAAGAATAAAGACACGCCCAATGAAAACGCGCTGGATGATTATCTGCTCAGCTTTCGGGAGTTGTTCGATGCGGTCGATTATTTCGTGGTCAACGTTAGTTCGCCTAATACGCCCGGTCTGCGCGATTTGCAGGAACGCGAACCGCTGACCCGGCTTTTATCGGCTTTGCAGGCTGAAAACCGGCAACACACTTTGCCTAAACCCATTCTGCTGAAAATTGCACCCGACCTGACCAATGGGCAGTTGGACGACATTATCGCCATTGTTGCTCAGACGGGCATTGCGGGCGTAATTGCCACGAATACGACCATCAGCCGGGCCAACCTCGCTACGTCGGCGGCTGCTGTTGATGAGATGGGAGCGGGGGGCGTTAGCGGCAGACCCCTACGAAACCGGGCTACGGAGGTGATCCGATACCTGCACCAGCAGTCGGGCGGAGCGTTTCCAATTATTGGCGTTGGCGGTATTTTTACGGCAGAAGACGCGCTGGAGAAATTAGACGCCGGAGCCAGTCTGGTGCAGGTTTATACCAGTTTTATCTACGAAGGGCCAGCTCTGACCAAACGCATCTGCCAGGGATTACTGTAAAGTCCCGTTGAGCTACTTTTCACGCTATTTTTAGTAGTTATTCGTTAAAAAGCGGGAAATTTACTCCTGCCGCCCGGCCTAACCCTGTCTCAAATGGCCCAACCTACAACATCACCCCGTCGGAACACGCTTCGCGAACCCATTGAACCCCGAATCACCACCCGAAACAACGGCGAATCGGCCCGTAGGCCCCGCCCCAAAGTGTCTATAAACTGGGGAGCTGCGCTCGACGGCTGGTTTACCGACTACCGCTCTACCCTGACGCTGGGGGTTTTAATGATGGTCGTAGCCGTTGGTTTGCTAATTGCTTTTATTTCGTATCTATTCAACGGGGTTGCTGATCAGAGTACAGTCGCATCGGCCTTGTTGCGGCCACTGGCCGAGTCGGGTAACGAAACCCGCAACTGGCTGGGGCTGGTGGGGGCGTCGGTTGGTCATGCATTCGTGTTCCGCTGGTTTGGTATGGGGGCATTAGCGTTGCCGGTTATTGTGTTTCTGGCGGGCTACAAACTGGTATTCCATACTGAACTTTTGCCACTCCGTCGGGCTACCATTGGCCTGTTATTTGCCGCCATCTGGACAAGTTTACTGCTGGGCTACATTGTGCTGGTTACCGACTCGACCGAAACCCGTAGCGTATGGTGTGGGGGTATCGGCTACGAACTCAACGTAGCCCTTTACAGCCTGTTTGGTTGGGGGAATCTGGCGTTTATTGGGTTCGCCCTGTTTTTCTTTGTCGTCTATTTTTTCGATGTCCGCAACATCAAACTGCCTGACTTTACCCCGAGAGAACCCCGTAAAACTCCGCAGTATACCGACGAAAGCCCGCTCCAGACGTTTGCCGAAAGCGACGAAACGCTTGAGCCGGATGTAGTAGAGGAGGATAGGAGCGAACCGATATCTGCGGCAGATGCGCCTGTCTATGAGCGTATCGAGACGCCGTTGCCGGAAGTGGTAGCGCAGTCATCGGGGGTGGCTTTTTCGGTCAAAAACCGCGATGCCGTATCGGATAGTGACCCTGCCGATCAGGAAGAACTTAGTGCTGTACCCGCGCCGGTATTTGAGCCGGATGCCTTCGAGGAAGACGATCTGGTGGCTATCCACGGCCTGTATGACCCAACGCTCGACTTACCGCAGTACCAATATCCAACTGATAACCTGCTGGCCGAATACGCCAACACCCGTAAAGCATCGGTATCGGACGACGAACTGACGGCCAACAAAGAGCGTATCGAAACTACCCTGCGCAACTTCGGTATTGAAATTGACTCAATTCAGGCTTCTATTGGGCCAACGGTTACGCTCTATGAGATTGTGCCGGCTAAAGGTGTTCGTATCTCTAAAATAAAAAGTCTCGAAGACGACATCGCGCTCAACCTGTCAGCGCTTGGTATTCGGATCATTGCACCCATGCCCGGCATGGGAACCATTGGTATCGAGGTGCCGAATAAGAACCGCGAAATGGTGTCGATGCGGTCTATGATTACGAGTGAGGTGTTCAGCTCCAGTAAGTTCGATTTACCAATAGTGCTAGGAAAAACCATCTCGAATGAAATCTACGTAGCCGACCTTGCCAAAATGCCCCACCTGCTCATGGCCGGAGCCACCGGTCAGGGTAAGTCCGTAGGTCTGAACGTCTTACTGACCTCGCTGATCTACAAGAAACATCCATCGCAGTTGAAGCTGGTATTGGTTGACCCTAAAAAGGTGGAGCTAACGCTGTTCAATAAACTTGAACGCCATTTTCTGGCTAAATTACCCGACGCCGAAGAGCCGATCATCACCGATACCAAAAAGGTAGTGAATACCCTGAATTCGCTGTGTATCGAGATGGATAACCGGTACAATCTGCTGAAAGATGGCGGCTGCCGGAACCTGAAAGAATATAATGTCAAATTCGTAAAACGTCGGTTGAATCCCGAAAAAGGCCACCGGTATCTGCCGTATATCGTCTTGATTATTGATGAGTTGGCCGACCTGATGATGACTGCTGGTAAAGAAGTTGAGCAGCCCATTGCGCGACTGGCGCAGCTGGCGCGGGCCATTGGCATTCACCTCGTAGTAGCTACGCAGCGGCCATCGGTCAATGTCATTACGGGCCTGATCAAAGCTAACTTTCCGGCGAGACTGTCGTTCAAAGTCACCTCCAAAATTGACTCGCGTACAATTCTGGACACGGGTGGGGCCGAGCAATTGGTGGGTATGGGCGATATGCTGCTATCGTCCAACTCCGACATTATCCGGCTGCAATGCCCGTTTATCGATACCAACGAAATTGAGGAAATATGCGAATTCGTGGGCAATCAGCGCGGTTACGATGATGCGTATAACCTACCCGAGTTCCTGGGCGATGATGGTGGCCAAAGCGACGACAAAGACGTGGACCTCGACAACCGCGACCCCATGTTTGACGAAGCAGCCCGGCTTATCGTCATCCATCAGCAGGGTAGCACCTCGCTCATTCAGCGCAAACTCAAACTTGGCTACAACCGCGCCGGTCGCCTGATCGATCAGTTGGAAGCAGCCCGGATTGTTGGTCCCTTTGAGGGTAGTAAAGCCCGCGACGTTCTCGTGAGTGACCTTCAGACGCTGGAGGAAATACTGAAACGCCTGAAAGGTGAGTGAGGTTAAACTTTCGCGTCGACAGATGGTCTGTTTAGTATAAAAGGCGGTTGCATAGCTGTCATTCAATACCCAACTCTAAGAACGTTACCAATTGACTATGAATAAGATACTTGGCACACTAATACTCGTTACATTACTTACTCTGCCTGCCCTGGCGCAGAAAGACAAGCGTGCACAAACCATTCTGGACGGGATGAGCAAGAAATATCAGACTATGAAATCATATCAGGCCAGCTTTACGTATTCAGGAGCCGGGGGCGGGGCCAAAGGCGATTTAACCGTAAAAAATGACAAGTTCCGGCTGTTGCTGGGCGGGCAGGAAGTATTTACCGATGGTAAAACAATGTCTACCTATATTAAGGAGTCAAACGAACTGAACGTGCAGGATTACGAAGTCGGCTCGGGCAGCGAACTCAACCCAACTCAGATTTACACGATCTACAAACGCGGATTTGACTACCGGTACCTGAAGCAGATCAAACAGGGGGGACGTACGCTTGAAGTAATTGAACTGACGCCTAATCGCGACAAGAGCAATATCAAAACCGTGCAGATTTCGGTCGATAAAGTAGATAAGTCGGTGCGGAACTGGGAGATTGTCAATAAAGATGGGAAGCGTACGTCCTACACCATCACAAAATTTACGCCCAACGTTAACGCACCGGACAGCTACTTCGTCTTCGACAAATCCCGTTATCCAGGGGTAGAGGTGGTGGATTTACGTTAAATCTTCTCTCCAAATGCCAGATCACCCGCGTCGCCGAGGCCTGGAACGATGTAGGAAAGCTCATTGAGGTGGTCGTCGATGGCCCCGATCCAGAGATGACATTGTGGCAATTGCCGCTGTACGTGCCGAACGCCCTCTGGGCTGGCAATGGCAGCGGCAATATGCGTTTGGGCGGGTATGCCGTAGCGCAAAAGAGCATGATATACTTTTTCGAGCGAACGGCCTGTGGCCAGCATGGGATCGGACAGGATGAGAATTTTTTCGCTCAAATCGGGGCTGCTGATGTAATCCATTTCAATCTCGAAGGTTTCTTCCTGGCCAGGGGCGTATCCGCGATAGGCACCTGCGAAAGCGTTTTCGGCCCTGTCAAAATAATTCAAAAAACCCTGATGCAGGGGTAGTCCGGCCCGCATGATCGTCGCCAGAACTGGCTGTTTGCGAAGTACTTGCGCGGTGGCAACTCCTAACGGCGTCTGTACCGCAGCGTTTTTATAGGAGAGCGTTTTCGAGATTTCGTAGGCCATTAGCTCACCGAGCCGTTCGAGATTCCGGCGGAATCGCATCCGGTCCTGCTGAATGGCTACGTCGCGCAGTTCGGCGAGGTACTGATTGGCAATTGATGGCTGATGGGCAAAAACAAACATGGAAGTGGGGGTTACTTTCGCCGTAAATTAGCCGCACGATTGGCGTATATGCAAGCCAACTGTTAATTTAACCCACTCGTTTAGCTCCTAATCTGTGAGAACAATAAGCGACAGTGATTTCAGGAGTTAATAATCCTCATGCGAAGTATCCGTTACCTTTCGTTTTTTCTTGTGCTGTCCTGCACCGCCGTAGCGCAAAGTCCGTTTGTGCCACTCAATACGGATTACTACCATTTGATTGACCGATTTGAGATTCGGCAGAACCGCTGGGCAGAGGGCTTTCACAGTTCCGTGAAGCCGTATAACCGACAGGGAGTTATTCAACTCACCGACAGCGTTATTGCCCGCCCTACGCGCGATCTGTCAGACACCGATTATTTCAATCTCGACTACCTGCGTAACGATAGCTGGGAACTGGTCAACTCGCGCTTCGACTCGCTGGCCGTCGATCCGTTTTCGCGGCATCTGATGCCTACTGCCGGGCCGGGCGATAGCCGGAAGCCTTTCCTAACCAATTTTTATCGTAAAAAAGCCGATTTCTACAGCCTGAAAACTCCTGATTTCGACCTGCACGTAAATCCGGTTTTTAATTTTGGTTTGGGAGCAGAGAACGTCACGTATCGCGATCAGGGAGGCAACGCTCCCCCCGACAACAGACAAACTTTATTTGTCAACACACGCGGGCTGGAAATACGCGGTACCATTGCCAAACGGCTGGGCTTTTATACTTTTTTCGCCGACAATCAGACCATCTACCCCGAATACATCCAGCAATATGGTCAGACGTACAGCCGCTATGATGTTGAGGGAGCATCGGCACCGGGGCAGTCGTTCGTTAAAAAATTCGGTACCAACGGCGTCGATTTTTTGTCCGCCCGGGGCTATATCACATTCGATGCACTGAAAATAATTAATGTTCAGTTCGGCCAGGATCGTGTATTCATAGGGAACGGATTCCGTTCCCTGCTCTTGTCTGATAATGCTCCACCGTATCTATTTGCCCGATTTACAACCCGATTGGGTCGGCGAATCCAGTACACTAATCTATTCACGCAACTTCAGAATACGCAGGCACCTCTGGCTACGGGCGTGCGCCAGATACCTCCGAAGTTTGCGGCCATGCACCACATAAGCGTTAACATTGGCGATCATGTGAATGTTGGCGTCTTTGAGGCCGAGGTCTTTAGTCGGGACCGACTTGACCTGAGTTATCTTAACCCGCTCATTTTGTATCGTTACGTAGAGTCAAGTCAGGGTAGTGCCGACAATGCGCTGATCGGTATAGATGCTAAAGCCAATTTCCTCTCGCACTTCATGGTTTATACGCAGGTCATGCTCGATGAGTTTGTGCTGCGCGAATTGCGGGCCGCTAACGGAAGCTGGACCAATAAATTTGCTGTGCAGCTGGGTGGCAAATACATTGATGCTTTTGGTATACCCAACCTCGATTTGCAGCTTGAAGGCAATCTGGCCCGTCCTTATACATACTCACACGAGAGTTCGCCAACGGTTAGCGCAGGGCAAACCAACTATGCCCATTATAGCCAGCCATTGGCGCACCCACTCGGTGCCAACTTTTTTGAGGGTCTGGGTATTGTTCGGTATCAGCGCAAGCGACTTTCGTTCAACGGTATTTTTAGTGTCATGACGTCCGGTGCCGATTTGCCTGGCCGAAACTATGGCGGTAACATTCTGCTCGATTACAATAGCCGCGTGCGTGACGATGGTAATTTCATTGGTCAGGGTCGTAAAATCGTCACGACCTATGCCGATTTGCGGGCGTCGTATATGTTCCGTCATAATGTTTTTCTGGAAGGGCGCGTATTATATCGCTATCAGGACAGTCAGAATCGTCAAAATAAATACACTGATCAGGTAGCCACGCTGGCCCTGCGCTGGAACCTGCCGTATAGCAACTGGGTGTTCTAAATCAGATAGACTAAAACCGGTTAGCGAACCCTTTGGAAATTAGGTCCGTTAGTTCATTATCAACTAAAAATCTCCTGCGCTTCGGCGACTATCCTCATGAGTGACACTATCAAACATGAGTGCGGCATTGCCCTCATCCGGCTCCGCAAACCGTATCAATACTACATCGACAAGTATGGAACGGCTCTCTACGGAGCTAATAAGCTGTATTTACTCATGGAGAAACAGGTGAACCGGGGGCAGGATGGTGCTGGTATTGCCAATATTAAACTCGACGTACCTGCCGGCCACCGCTACATTAGTCGTTATCGCTCCGTTGACCAGCGACCCGTAACGGATATTTTCGAGAAGGTCAACAAGAAGTTTCAGAAGGCACTCAAAGGGAATAAAGACAAAGCCAAAAATGCTGATTGGCTTCAGCAGAACGTAGCGTTTACCGGCGAAGTCTGGATGGGTCACCTCCGCTACGGTACGCATGGCAGTAACGAAATTGAAAACTGCCACCCCATGTTGCGGCAAAGCAACTGGCGCAGCCGAAACTTAGTTATGGCGGGTAACTTCAACATGACCAATGTTGACAGCCTGTTTGATAAACTCGTTTCGCTGGGGCAGCACCCTAAAGACAAGGTCGATACCGTGACGGTGATGGAGAAAATCGGCCACTTCTTAGACGAAGAAAATCAGCGCGTATTTGACCGGTTCAAAGGTATTTACGAAAACCCCGATCTATCAGACATTATTGAGGACAATCTCGACTTGCAGCGGGTATTGCACCGCTCCTGCCGCGATTTTGATGGGGGCTACGCTATGGTTGGCATGACGGGTTCTGGCGCGGCTTTTGTTGCCCGCGATCCCGCCGGTATTCGCCCCGCCTACTGGTACGCTGATGATGAGGTGGTTGTGGTTGCGTCGGAGAAACCGGCCATAAAAACTGCCTTCGACGTTGAGTATAGTGAAATTCAGGAAGTAAAACCCGGCCACGCGCTCATTGTTGACAAACACGGTGAGTATGGTGAGTATGAGTTTATTAAGCCGGAGGAAAAGCGGTCGTGTAGTTTCGAGCGGATTTATTTCTCCCGCCCCACCGATCCTGACATCTACAACGAGCGCAAAACACTGGGGAAACTGCTCATTCCGCAGATTTTGAAGGAAATTGATTACGATCTGGAAAATACTGTTTTCTCCTATATACCGAACACCGCCGAAACGGCCTTTTTTGGGATGGTTGAGGGACTGGAAGAGCACCTGTACAAGCAGCGGAAGAAAGCTATCATGGAAGGTATCCTGTTCGAGCAGGAACTGGATCGGGTGCTGTCCTTCCGGCCTCGTATTGAAAAGCTGGTGGCCAAAGACGTGAAGATGCGCACCTTCATTACTGATGATAGCCAGCGCGATGAGATGGTATCACACGTGTATGATACTACGTTTGAAGTGATTCGGAAGGGGAAAGATACCATCGTAGTTGTTGACGACTCTATTGTGCGCGGTACAACGCTGGAAAAGAGTATCCTGAAAATGCTGGATAAGCTCGGTCCCAAGAAGATTGTAATCGTGTCGTCCGCTCCGCAAATCCGGTTTCCCGATTGCTACGGTATAGACATGTCTAAACTGAAGGAGTTTATTGGTTTTCGTGCCGCTCTCGATCTGCTGCGCGAACGCGATCAGGAGTATATTCTCGAAGAGATATATGCCCAGTGCGTAGCGGCCATTGAGTCAGGGAATGCTAATCAGGAGAACTACGTGAAAGCCGTTTTCGAGCCGTTTACACACGAAGAGATTTCGCGACAGGTAGCCCGCATCATAACACCACCCAACCTCAGAGCTGAAGTAGCCGTGGTCTATCAGACCGTTGAAAATCTGCACTTGGCCTGCCCCAATCACTCCGGCGACTGGTATTTTACGGGTAACTACCCTACCCCCGGCGGTAATAACGTAGTGAACAAGGCCTTCGTCAACTTTATGGAAGGAAAGCTGGTACGGGCTTACTGATGAGAGGGGTAAGAGAAAGGTATAAGGAGTAAAAAAGTGAGTAGGGTGTAAGATTCGCGTCAGCTACTTACACCCTACTCACTTTTTACTCCTTAATATGTCTTACTTTCTCCACTGCAACGCATTCACATTACCGCCAATTTTTTTGCCTTCTATAAGTCCAATCGCATTGTCCTGATCGGTATGGATGTTGCCGTAAAAGCGCGAATCGGCAGACTCCTGCGCCGAAGCTGCAAACGACGTAAATGAACGTGGTTTGAAGTCAACACCCCGCAGCGCGTCACGGACGCGGCCCACATGCGAATCGTCGGTGAAGGCAAAGTTGTCGCCAAATACGTCGGTAAGCACTGTGGCTGCTGCCGATGATTGAGTAGCATGACCCGACGGAAAACCCGGAAACGGGGGTGCGGGCCAGAACGGATTCCAGGTGGGGTCAATGGCCAGCCGGACGTAGGTGTAAGGCCGCAGGTTGTTGTACGTGAATTTACACCGCCAGCACATCACAAATGCATCGGAAACGGCCAGGCCTGTCCGGGCAAACGTTTCAGCGGCTTTGCCGAGGTCAGCCTTTTGCTTTAGTACAGCCGTGCGGGCAATATAGTATGAGTGGCCCGGAGGGGTTGAGGTTTGGCCAGGATTATCGGCCCACCAGACCGCAATCTCTTTCTCTGTCTCGGTCAGTTTTTTCGACTTTTCATAGACGGCGAGGTACTGCTTAAAGAAAGGCGAATTGACGTTAGTTGAGTATGGGAAGGGCTTCGGCATAGGCAACTCATTCGTCGCTTTTACGAACGTGCGATTGTTCCCCCAGTAAGGCTGTACCGGGATTTTCTGCCCGTTTTCAGTAGGCTGCCACATACCCGCTCCGGTTGGTACAATAAATGATGCGGGTGTATTGTGCATAAAACCTTCATGGCCACCGTCAGTTTTTGAATACGTAAAAATAGCCTCGCCAATTTTTTTGCCAAACTCAATAGATTGTGTCAGTGTAGCGGCATCGCTCTCGGCCAATTGAGTCGTCATAGCCCGTTCGAGCGAGTCGATAGACGCCTTGTTGGTACCCGAAGCATTCGGATAAAGGCTGCGCAGAATGGTTGCCTGAGCCGCATTGGCACTTACCGCCCAGTTGTAGGTTTTGCCTGCTTCGGGCTGTGGTAACGCGGCCAGTCCCTGGAGCTGACCCACCAGCGATTTGCCACTTTTGATACCCGACACGACCGACTCATAAAGGGCCAGGCCAGCATAGCCTATTGCCCTGGCTGCCACTGGGGGGGAGAATCCAGGCGTTTCTTTTGTCAATTTAAGTTGCAACGTGGCCCAGTTGGTGGCTACGTCAGCATTGTACAGATCAGCGGTCTTGCCTGTGGGGGCCAGAGGCCCGCCCACGTCTTCGGGATCAGTCCGGCAGGCCTGTACAAGAACCAGCAGCGCAAGAAAAAGCGTCAGTAACCGACCCTGCCAGCGGTTGGGAGAGCGGGAAATGGGGGGTAGGTATTGATTCATAGAACACTACGTAAATTTATAAACCGGCAATACGCCGGCATGAATGAACTGTGTTGGTCAGGCAGTTGCAAAAACTTTGCCAAAATAAACTGGGGCTTTACTAACGTCATCGGGGCAGAAGCTGGTCTTTCGCCGTAAATTTGATTCTGTCAATCAGCGATTGATATTTCAGGTCAGCCATTGATTGATCCAACTGTATGCGTATTCCCGAAGAAACCGTTGATCGAATCCGGCAGTCTGCCGACATCCTCGAAGTTATCAATGACTTCGTCTCACTCAAAAAGAGGGGCAGTAACTACATTGCCTGCTGCCCGTTTCATAACGAGAAGACACCATCGTTCAATGTTAACCCTACGCGCCAGATTTACAAGTGTTTCGGTTGCGGAAAAGCCGGTGACGCCGTTCGGTTCGTAATGGACATCGAGAATATCGGTTACGGTGAAGCATTGCGTTATCTGGCCAAAAAATACGGCGTTGAGATTGAAGAGCAGGAGCAAACGCCCGAGGATCTGCTGCGCCAGAACGAGCGCGAAAGTCTGTTGATTGTACTGAATTTCGCCAAAACGTTTTTTCAGGAAACACTACTTAACTCTGATGAAGGAAAGAGTATTGGCCTAAGCTATTTCCGCGAGCGGGGATTCACCACCCCTACTATCGACGCGTTTGATCTGGGTTATAGTTTAGACCAGTGGGACGGGCTATTGCAGGAAGGATTGCGCCGGGGACACAGCCGGGAAATGATGGAAAAAGCCGGTTTGATCCTGATCAAAGAGAACGACAAAGTATTTGACCGGTTTCGGGGGCGGGTCATGTTCCCGATCCATAACGTATCGGGCCGGGTTATTGCCTTTGGTGCCCGGATTCTGAAGATTGATAAGACGCAGCCCAAGTATCTGAACTCGCCCGAAACGGCAGTATACCACAAGAGTCAGGTGCTGTACGGCATTTTTCAGGCTAAGCAAAGCATCCGACAGGAAGATATCTGCTACCTGACAGAAGGGTATACCGACGTTATTTCGCTGCACCAGGCGGGTATCAAAAACGTAGTTGCCTCATCGGGTACCTCGCTAACCACCGAGCAAATTCGGCTTATTGCCCGTTTCACACCTAACGTTACGATTCTGTACGATGGCGATGCCGCTGGTATTAAAGCGGCCCTGCGCGGGCTCGACATGGTACTTGAAGAAGGGCTGAACCTACGGTTACTCTTACTACCCGATGGCGAAGACCCAGATAGCTACGTACATAAAGTAGGGGCTGATGCTTTTAAAACCTACGTTAAAGAGCAGTCGCAGGATTTCATCGACTTCAAGGCCCGACGCTGGCTTGCTGAAGCGGGCGACGATCCGCTTAAACGCGCAGAGGGTATCTCTGACGTTTGCGCCAGCATTACCCGCATTCCGGACCCGCTCAAACGGCAAACACTCAGTCAGCGGGTGGCGCAGGTTTTTCATGTAGGTGAGCAGTCTGTTATTTCCGAAATTAACCGTCTGCTACGGCAACAGCACGATCAGCGGAACAAAGAAGCCGACCGGCAGCGCGACCGCGATAAACGTCAGCAGAATCCAGCTACCCATTCTGGTGTACCTGATCAGACGCTGGACGATATCAACGCCCTGCTCAATGGGTTGGACATTGATTTACCCACCGACCCCCACACTACCCAGACCGTAACGTCTGCCCCGCCACAACACCGCCAAACCACTGTACGAACGGCTTTGTCATATCAGGAAGAGGAGTGTGTCCGTTTGCTCATGAATTACGGAGCGCGGGAACTGGAACCTGGTATTACGCTTTGTCATTACGTCCTGAGCGAACTGAATGACATTGATTTTCAGACACATCCGTACGACCTTATTCTTACGCTGTATCGCGAATCGTATGGTCAGGGCAGGATTTTGCTGGCTAATGACTTTCTGAATCGGCAAACTGACATAGATTCTCAACAGGATGATGCTATTCTGCATCATGCCATCAACCTGACAACCCCCCGTTACGAAATCAGCGGTGGCTGGATGAAACATGAAATCTTTGTTCCATCCGAAGAGGAAGACGAAATTCTGGCGACGGCTGCCTATCGAAATATCTTACGAATCAAGAAAACACTGGCTGAGCAACGTATGACCTCGCTACAACAGCAGTTGCGCGATTTGAAAGGAGCAACTCCCGATGAAGCCGACCAGCTTATGGTCGAATACATGCATGTTAAGCGAATAGATATGCAAATATCGCAGGAACTTGGAACAGTAATTTCAGGACAAGGGTAAGTTACGGAATATCCACCAAACGGAAAAAATTAAACATATTCACACACTATAAACAAATAATGTATCCTTAATTGTCAAAAAGTAACCCGATAATAGCTATTGAACGTAGTAAAAATTTACTACGCCACCTAAACATAAAAGGCTCCCCAACAGAGTTAGGGAGCCTGCCTTTATAAGAGGGGAAGTGAACACTATGCTTGGGCAACTATTATTCCAGCCGTTAATTCGGCGTCAATCTCTTTGCTTAACTGAGCCAGCATATTGGCATGGGTATGCAGTTGGCCTGGTTTTGACGATTGCATAGAACGATCTGGTTTCTGCTCTGAAAGATCGAGCAGAAGGGTCATCAGCGCATCGCTCATATACTGACGTAATTCAATCAGCTTGCGTAGTCTCTTGCGGCTCTCATTGGGATTTCGCTGGGCCGATGCCTGTAGTGTATTGATGATCTTCGTTAGGTTAACGTGACGCATACGAAACCCTTCGATAGACGCTGCCCAGTCGGTAATAATGCCCTGAACTTCTTTTGTCGACACGTCGTAGGTTGTCGATCTCTTTGTCTTTTGTTGATTCATCACTCCAATTCTTTTGTGCGCTGTATCCATTGTCCTAAAACAAAGTAGGCTCAGTAATTTTGATCCATCAAGTGCTTCTGCGTGAAATCACCGTTTTCGCGTGCGAAATCACTTAAATAGATGCTCTAATGCAATCTGACCGATGATTTAGATAGAATTGGGTGGGTGAAGTAACAGCGCTTAACGGCTGATAACTGTCTTCTTAAGCTGTCATAACTCCAATAAAACATTCAAATTATAGCCAAAATGAATCAGTCAACCAACGATCAGGAAGCAGCCAGAAGCTTCGCAATACGCCGTCGGGATTTCTCAATTCTGGTAGCCCAGTCCGAAGTTTTCAACTGCGAAGTTCTGAGTCAGCTTCTAAAGGAACAGGGTTACAATGTAGTGGGGCGGGCGGTAGAGTTGGATGACACCATTCAGCAGATTAGGGTAAAACGCCCGGAATGTGTGATTCTGGAGTCAGAGATGTCGGGTAAACAAAGTTTCGATATTGTGTCTCAGATCAGAGAAACTAACCAGAAAACAAAATTTATCTTATACACCAGCAAACCGGACTTACGCCAGATTGCCAGTGCTATGCAGATGGGTTTTTTTGGATTTCTCTACGCCAGTGACGGCTTAGACGAGCTATACCGCTGTTTCCATACTGTAAGCGCGGGAGGATGTTATTACAGTAGCGGGTTTACAGCTCTTATGAAGAACTACGGGGTCGATGTGTTGACCGAGCAGACCCGCAACGAACTTAGCAGGCTGACTGACCGTGAACGAGAAGTACTGAAGATGGTAGCCAATGGCTATACCGCCGATGAAACTGCTGAACAACTAGGAATAAGCTATCGAACAGTTATTAACCACAAGGCTCACATTGCTCGAAAACTGGATCTGGATGGGTGTCGGCAACTGCCTCGTTATGGTATTGCTGTGAAAAATCATCTGTAAAGCACGCACGTCAGGCGTTCTGGGTGGGGAGAGTGAGCTGTAGCCAATCTTTAAACTCGTTCATCCGGTTACGCGGCACAACAATCTCGTAAACGTCAGGCGTGTTAAGTCGTACAATATATTTGCCGTTTTCCCAATATGAGAAGCTTTGCACAGCCTGTCGGTTGATAATGTAATCGCGTTTGATACGGAAAAACACATCTGGATCAAGCTCCTTCTCCAGTTCATTAATCGTCTTGCTGATCTGAAAGCGGCCCTTAGTTAACTCAGCGTAGTATATGCGATCCTCAACGGTATAAAAATAAGCCTCGTTGACTGTGAAGGTCATTTCACCGGTTAACCCCTTCCCTTTTAAATGGGTAAGGTAGGGCGTTGGTTTAACGGGTATAGGTCTTGGAATAAACGTAGCTGACAAAGCCGCTATCTTTTGTTCCGCTTCGGTAATCTGAGCCTGGGTTGCCTCGTGTGTTGAGCGTCGCTGTTTAGAGCTATCAATGATCAGTGAGATATTGATAGCTAAGTAGCCAATCAGAAGTACAGGGAACAGATACGTGAAGTAGATAGACCATGTATACGTTTTGATTATGTAATCCTGCCAGTAGTCCTGAAAACTATAAATAGGAAAGTGTTCTGTGAGGAATCGAACCGTTTGTGTAAATGGGTTAAAAAAAACAAAAGCTATGAGCAAAACAGGGCAAAGAGATAGCTCATAGGTAGCTATACCTTTGAATGTGTTCGGTACGTACCTTATTTTGGCTAATTCGTGAAAACTGTTCAACAAGAATACGACAATGAACAAGGTTACGAGTTCGGGAACGAATAACCTGGAGATCAGTAAGCCAATATATGGTAAGGCCCCACCGGCCTGATCCATCTTGGCTGACTTGATACTATAGCCTATCGACCACGATAAAGCTTCCATAAGCAACACAAGACCCAGGAGGATCATCACGCTGCTGAGGGGGTTGCGTAGAAAGCTTCTGGTCAGTCGGATTTCCTTCATACTACTATACTGCTGAAATCAGGACTAAGATACTGGTAATAATTAACTAATTACAACCGGCTATTATGACTTTTTTGTGATTGATGACCCTTCGTTGGGCTGGTAGCTTTGTATCAACAAAAAGGGGCAAAAAACGCTCCTCAGATGAAGCAACCAAAAATCAATCATAAAAAGCCATGAAAAAGCAATTCAACATCAAGCCAGTAGACATCGCTAAAGTCATCAATAAAATTGCTGCTAAAGCGGAAACAGCCACGAGACTTAATTTTTTGGATGGCCCTGCATGCTGTAGCTCATGGGACCTGTCAGAGCCTACGAAATCTAGTTTCACAGCTGTAACGCTCTAACCCTACACGAATCATGCCAACTGCCCGGACCATGTATCGGAAGGAGTTGGCCCGCTGTCGGGAGCATTTTGAGCGGGTTGATTTACAACAGGAGCGGGGATATATGATGAAATTTACTACGTTCTCGGCTAATGTCGAGAACGTGGTTCCTCAAATTCCCCGCGCCAGCCATGAGAACCTGTTTCGGCAGGTCATGCAGCACGAGATTTACGCCACTTTCGACCAACAATGTCTTTCGGCGGGCGAACTGGTGCGGCTGAACGGTACCAGCCACCTGCCCGAAGCTAACCAACCGGCCATCTACTGCACCTACCATCTGGGGTCGTACCGACTGCTAACCAGTATGCTTTTTCGCCGGGGCGTAGACTGCGTTCTTATGGTGGGTAGCAGCATGAATCGGAATCAGGGGGATGATATGACCAGGCATATCGAAGGTCTGCGTCAGCAATACGGCTACACCAACGTATTCCGTGTGGTAGAGGCCGGTAGCCCAACTGCTGCCCTTACGGTGTTGCGCGAGTTGAAAGCCGGACGGTCGTTGATTGTCTATGTAGATGGTAGCCCGGAGTCTGCCCCTCAACCGGGAGAAGAGAGTCAGTACCTGTCAGTTCGGCTGGGTAATCGGCGTATTCTGACCCGAAAGGGTGTTGCCTATCTGTCGCACGCGGCTGGGGTACCGCTGGTGCCGGTGGTCAGTTACCGGGAGCAGGACCTGACCAATGTACTGCGCTTTCAGCGAGCCATCCGGCCCATTAAGAAGAGCGACCGGGAGATGTACTGCCATGAAGCCATGCAGCAACTATACGACGCGCTTTGGCCCTATCTACTGCGTTACCCGGAGCAATGGAGTGGCTGGAACCACATCCATTCGTTTCTGGAGCCGGAGAAGCCCCGCAGCGGGTTAGGGCGTCAATTAACAAAACCGGCCTTCAATGCCGACCGATACGCCCTTTGCGACATGGAACAGGCCCCAATTCTGTTTGACCGGCGTCTGTACCAAACCTATGAGATCACTGACGATTTGCGCGATCTGCTGTTGAATCTCAACAATGTTGAATCCGTAGAGAATGAAGTTGGTCAGGATTTATTCGACGAACTGGTTGAACTGGAAGTTCTCTGCTGAATAAATCAGGGGACGATAAACAATGAATGCCATTACCCGGACGTAATGGCATTCATTGTTTATCGTCCCCTGGTCTGACTTACGTCGTGCTACTGAGCTCAATTTCTTCGCCTGACTTGTTGAAGAACTTGAAATTGACGATTCCTAATGAGCTATCTTTTACAATTTTAACCCAGGTTTTGTACTTTCTATACCATTGCATCTGCTTAGAGTACAGGCCTTTGGTATAATACGAATACAGGAAAGGGTGCATGGAGATAGAAATTCCCCGCTCATTCTGTTTGGTTAGAACATGATCCAGGTTATTCTCGATCACGTCTGTTACCAATACGCTGGCCTGAATGGTACCCGTGCCGCCACAGGTAGGGCAAACCTCACGGGTAACAATGTTCATTTCTGGCCGAACGCGCTGACGGGTAATCTGCATGAGGCCAAACTTGGTCAGGGGGAGAATCGTGAACTTCGAGCGGTCGGGTTTCATTTCGTCGCGCATGATGTCCTGAAGCAGTTTTTTATTTTCTGCTTTCTTCATGTCGATGAAATCTATCACGATAATGCCGCCCATGTCGCGCAACCGGAGTTGGCGGGCAATCTCTTTGGCAGCTTCGCGATTCACGCTGATAGCTGTAGCTTCCTGATCTTCTTCCGAGTTCGATTTGTTGCCGCTATTGACGTCGACCACGTGCAGGGCTTCGGTATGTTCGATAATCAGATAACCACCACCAGGCAAACTTACCGACCGGCCAAACAGGCCCTTAAGCTGCTTTTCGAGTCCAAGAGCTTCAAACATTTTGCCCTTGCCGTTGAACAGCTTAACGATCTTTTCCTTCTCAGGCGCAATGGTGTGAATATAATCCCGGATTTCCTCAAAGGACTCACGACTATCTACTGTAATGCTCTCAAAGGATTCGTTGAGCATATCGCGCAGGATAGACGAGGCCCGGTTCATCTCACCCAGAACCCGGTCACGCGGTTTGGCGTCGGCCAGGCTTTTAATGGCCTGATCCCACTTGGCAAGCGAGTTTTGCAGATCACGGTCGAGTTCTTCGACATCTTTGTCCTGCGCTACTGTGCGTACAATAACACCGAAATGCTGCGGCTTCAGTGACGACATGAGTCGAAGTAACCGCGACCGTTCGGCACGGTCAGTAATTTTCTTGGACAGGTTAACACCGTCCGAAAACGGTACCAACACCAGATAACGTCCTGCAATAGAAATATCGCAGGAAAGGCGGGGGCCTTTAGTTGAGATGGGTTCTTTGACCACCTGAACCAGAATGGGAGCGTTCTTGGTCAGTACCTTATCGATTTTCCCGATCTTATCGATAGTCGGCTCCAGCGTTACGTTGTTAAGCCGACCGGTATTAACGCGCTTGGCAATTACATCTTTGACCAGTTTATTGAGTGAATTGATATTCGGCCCCAAGTCCTGGTAGTGCAAAAAACCATCTTTCTCGTGGCCAACGTCCACAAAGGCCGCATTAAGTCCCGACGATAGTTTTTTGACTGTTCCTAAATATAGATCGCCAACGGTGAAGTTGCTGTCTAACTCTTCTTCGTGATACTCCAGCAATCTCTTGTTTTGCAAGAGTGCGATCCGATCACCTTTCTGAGTCGAACTGATAACTAATTCATTACTCACAAGATGAATTGACGGTTAGAATGGCTATAAAAAAAGAAAGAAGCCACGTACGGTCTTCGCAGGCCGGCCGAGGCTTCTGTAAAATGAGTAACCAGTTGCCAGTAATCAGTTACCAGTAACCAGTTCACTGACGCATCTGTTATTCTCGTGTCAGTGAACTGATTACTGGTAACTGATTACTGGTAACTGATAAACTACTTTTTCTTGTGCCGATTTTTTCTGAGCCGTTTTTTCCGCTTGTGGGTGGCAATCTTGTGTCGTTTCCGTTTCTTACCGCAGGGCATGTGATACGTTATTTGATAGTAGAAAATAAGTCGGTCAACCACCCGGCTGACCCTGAAAAGTTGTATAGTTTTAAAGTTTTTTAGCGAAAAAGCTCGCTAACGCACTTGTCAGCTCAAGAACCTTGTAACTATCCAACCATATAACTCAATTGGCAAGCCGCACTTCGTATTCACGAATGGCGTCTAAAATTTGCGGGTCTTTCTCCTGCTGTTTCACTTCGGCCAACACCTTTTTTGCTTCAGCTTTCTGACCGGCTTCGGCCAGGCTGATACCGAGGTAAAACTTTGCTTTCCGACTCGCCGGGTTTACCACCAGGATCTGCCGGAACCGTCCGATTGCCCGCTCAAACTGGTTGGACCGCATAGAAAGAAGCCCCATATTGAACAGGGCCAGCTCGTTTGTAGGGTCCTGCTGTAGCACATCGCGCAACAGCATGATTCCCTGCATGGGGTTCTCTGAATTGACGTAGGTCATGGCCATGTTGGCCTTAGCCGAAAGCAGATTAGGATTTTTGTCCAGTGCTTTCTGGTACAGGTCGCGGGTTTTTTGACCCAGCATGGCCGCTTTCTTTTCATCAATAGCGAACGTATAAGCTTCAAAATACTGATCGCCCGCCTGCAACAGGTTAACTTCAGTAGGTTGTTCGGTTGCCAGAACACCTGCGTAATAGGCGGCACTGTCAAACCGATTCACCTGCCGAAAGACCTCAATCAACTGCGTTGTTACGGCTGACCTGCTTCCGGCGTCGGTAGTTGCGTACTGTTTACGAAGGGTTGCTACCCGTTCCTGATCTTTGACCGACAGCGGTTCATTATGCATCGACGCCCGATCAGGCTGACCGGGATCGGCAGGGCCAATAGACGCTGCCCGATTCAGCGAGTCTGGAGTAGTGGTTCGGCTACCGGGCGTTCGCGACGTCTGACTCAGCTGTTTGTCCTCATTACGTACTACTACCTTAGGCCGGGTGTATAAACCCGCCGTCAGTACCGCAGCCAGAATGACAACAAGCAAGATGAATTTATTCATGATTGAAGGTGACGTCGCAAACGCCGGATGCCAAAAAATTACTGGACCGCTTCTTTGGCTTTGTCGCTGGTTTTAACCTGCTCCACAAAGATCTTGGCGGGTTTGAAACTGGGAATGTAGTGTTCGTCGATCACCATGGCGGTGTTCTTCGAGATATTACGGGCTACCTTCTTGGCTCTCTTCTTGTTAATGAAACTACCGAACCCCCGCACGTAGATGTTCTCCCCTTCGGCCAGTGAATCTTTCACGACCGAGAAAAAGGTTTCCAAGGTATTGGTCACCTCTGCTTTGTCAATTCCGGTCTTATCGGAGATCTCTGCAATTACGTCTGCTTTAGTCACGACTTCTTAAACTTTAACGTGTATTGTATTGTTGAAATTCGGGTGTCAAAAATGGGACACAAAGGTACGGCTTTCCCCTAAATTATGAAACCCGTCTTTACCATTTCTCTGACCAACGATGCTTTTCCCGCTTTTATTTTGAATTGGCAATCAGACACTAACGTTACCGAGCGGATACTTGCCCCCACACTGGAACCCTGGTACGAGCGCCACAAGCGCGACCTTCCCTGGCGGTATACTACCGATCCTTATCGAATCTGGCTTTCGGAAATAATCCTTCAGCAAACCCGGGTTGTACAGGGAAAACCCTATTACGAACGATTTGTTGACAATTACCCTACCGTGGCTGACATGGCCCGCGCCGACGAGCAACAGGTACTCCGGCTCTGGCAGGGATTAGGTTACTACTCCCGTGCCCGCAACCTACATCAGACCTCCCGTTTTGTAACCGATCATTTGAGCGGCAAGTTCCCCGACTCGTACCGTGAGTTGCTGAAAATGAAGGGGATAGGTTCTTACACGGCTGCGGCTGTTGCTTCGTTTGCCTTTGGCGAACGGGTGGCGGTGGTAGACGGTAATGTGTATCGGGTATTGGCACGAGTATTTGGCATCACGGAAGATATCACGACGACGTCGGCAAAAAAGACGTTTGCCGGACTGGCGGCCCGGCTCATAGGACATGCAAATGACCCGGCCACGTATAATCAGGCCGTTATGGAATTTGGGGCAATCCAGTGTACGCCCATTTCGCCCGACTGCCTGCTCTGCCCGTTGCAGCAGCACTGCGTGGCTTACCAGACGGGGCAGCAGCATAAACTACCGGTGAAGGCCCGTAAAGCACCCGTTCGGGAGCGGTTTATCAGCTATCTGGTATTCAGGCAGGGAGAGCGACTGGCCCTGCGCGAACGAACGGATCGTGATATATGGCAAAACCTGTTCGACTTCTATCCAGTCGAAACGGATGAACCAATGCCTGATTTGCGCGGTCTGACGTTGCCGGAGTCAGTAGCTGATCTGGTACGGAGCGGGCGGGGAATGGGTATGCCCCTAACCGATGTTCAGTTGCTGTCGCACCAGCGGATTCGGGCTGTGTTCTATCAGATTGAGTTGTCCGATGCAGTGAATGGAGTGTTGCCGGGTGGTTTACAATGGTACACACCTGAACAGATTGGTGCGCTGCCCAAGCCCGTTATTATTACGAACTATTTGGCCCGAGTGCTTGTATAAGTGGCTGCATTTGCGTATTTTTATTTCTCCTAATCCCGCATTTTTCATCGGTAACTAACTAATTTTCAGTAATGGCAAGCTTAAACAAAGTGATCATCATCGGCAACGTAGGCAACGATCCCGACGTACGTTATTTAGACGGCGGTTCGGTTGTTGCCAAGTTCAGTGTAGCTACGAACGAACGCTACACCACCCGTTCTGGCGAGCAGGTAGAATCGACAGAATGGTTTCGGGTCGAGGTATGGAACGATCAGGCCAAAACCATCGAAAAATACGTTCGTAAAGGTCAGCAGATCTATGTAGAAGGTCGGTTGAAAACCGAAACCTATATGGACAAGGAAGGTAAAGAGCGCTTTTCGCTCAATGTGCGGGCTACTACGTTTCAGTTTCTGGGTGGTCCCAACGACCGGCAGAACGATGGTTCTGAACAGCAGCCATCTGCTCCGGCTCAGGCGGCCCCCGCCCCCGCCAAACCAGCTCCTGCCCGCCAACAGTCAGCTCCGGCACAGCAGCCTGCCCCGGCGTTTGAGAGCAATGGCAATGACGACGATCTGCCGTTCTAACGCCCTGTGGCTCGATTGTTGAACGAGATCTGACTTACATGGACCTTAGTGATCCTCTTCCTCGACAGGTGCTCCCAGTCATAGACGGCTGGGGCACCTATTTTGATTTTTACGGCCCTTACGCAGCCCTGCTTATGCTGCTGGTTACGCTGGCCGGACTGGTATCGGCTGCCGAAGCGGCATTTTTCTCGCTTTCGCCCGCTGACCGCGCCTTGTGCCGGGAGAGTGGACACCCCGCCGAACAGCGTATTGCCCTCTTGCTCGACCGCCCCAAGCGATTGCTGGCATCGCTGGTGATCTTCAATAATATCATCAATATCGCTATCGTCGTTATCGCTACTTATCTGGCATGGACGTATGCACGGGAACTGTACGGGTCAGGTTGGGTGCTGACAGCTGTTACGCTCACGACCACACTGGTCATTGTCCTGTTTGGCGAAATAGTACCCAAAGTCTATGCCAGTCAGAACAACCTGATGGTGGCCCGCCGAACGGCACCGCTGGCCCGCCTGGGACTCATTCTGTTCCGGCCACTGTCGATGCTGTTGGTTAGCCTGAGTAATCAGGTTGATCGTCGCATTGAACGGCGGGGTTATAAACTCACCGCTGAAGAATTAAGTCAGGCTGTTGAACTAACCGGCAAGGATGCTACCGTTGAGGAAAAAGAGATTCTTAAAAGTATTGTCAATTTCAGCAACTTAACCGTCCGGCAGGTTATGCGGGCCCGGGTCGATGTATCGGCAGTAGCCGACGATCTTTCGTTTGGGCAGTTGATTGAGCAGATCAACACGTCGGGCTATTCACGGGTGCCTGTTTATCACGAATCGCTCGACCGCGTTGAGGGAATTATCTATATTAAAGACCTACTGCCCTATATTCATCAGGATGATGCCTTTTATTGGCAGCCATTGATGCGGCCGGCCTACTTTATCCCTGAAAACAAGAAGGTTGACTATCTGCTTCAGGACTTTCAGAAACAGCGTGTACACATCGCCATTGTAGTTGATGAATACGGCGGAACCCGTGGCCTGGTTACACTGGAAGATATTATCGAAGAAATCTTTGGGGATATAAACGATGAGTTTGACGATGATGCGCCCGACGGTTACCGGCGCGAAGACGAGCGAACGGTTGTGTTTGAAGGCAAAACGTCAGTGCCGGATATGTGCCGGGTGCTAAACGCAGAACCAAATACGTTTGAGCTGGTGCAGGGCGATAGCGAATCGCTGGGCGGCCTGCTACTCGAACTCTTTAACCGACTCCCACAACCCGGCGAGCAGATCACCTACGGCAATTTTTCGTTTGAGGTACTGGTCGCCGATGATAAGCGGATTCATGAGGTGAGGGTCATAAAGAACGATTTGCCGGTGGCTGATACGTAGTACCATGCCCGCTAAAGCAGGAAAATGGAATACTTTGTATTCCATTAAATCCACAACCCACGTCCTGCGTTGTACTCGCGGCTTAGTTGCTCGATATCCTGCATGTCCTGCGTAAATACGCCTTTTCTACGCAGGATCTTTAGTCGTTTTCGATCAGTCCAGGACAGTTTGCCGTCGATGAGGACGCCAAAAACAAGTAATCGTTCTATGCTGAGCCTAACTGTAGCGGGCGAGGCTGCCAGCCGTTCGGCAAAGTGGCCCGTGAGTGTATCCGTAGTTTTCAGGGCGAAACGGTCGGTCAGGGTTTCGGTCAGCAGAAAGTTGGCGTAGTTGTACTGGCGTTTCAGAATGCCGGTATAGTGCAGGGCTTCCAGAATGAGTGACCGGAACTGATCATCTTTGCCCCATTCATCGTACAGTTCGTTGACAAATTCACGGATGGTAGTCGGTGCCATAATCCGTATCTGTGCTTCGTGAAACACCCGCCACGATGCCCAGGCGTTCCAGAAAGCATAAAAAGGAGCACCCACAAAGTCGGTCATCTGCCGGAATACGTATCGTCCTGCCACCTGTGTCAGCATTGTTTTGATGGCCAGCTCGCTGAGTGCAGCTTTGGCCAGATTGAGCAGCAAAAAAAACGTGACACCCCAGCGTGGCAGATGCAGGTAAGGATCAACGCCAAATCGAATAATACCTTTATTTGATTCTTCGAGGGCGGCATTGGCTAAAGCCCGCAGATGACGGTCATACTGTGCATCATGATTGCGCGGAAACTGGCAAACGTGCATGATAAGTTTAACGCCCCACCGGTTTATGGCCAGTAATAGGTTGACCTCGATATACACCAGCAAAGCACCGTAAAGAATAGTGATGAGCGGCAGTTCATAAACACTACCACTGATTGTAATGGGCGTATCGCTAAAGAATACCGGCCAGATTTGTTGGGGCAGGTACAACAGCGTAACACCGAGTATTCCCAGAAACGCGGCTACAACGAGTGTGGCCGTCTTGGTACGGCGGATAACCCGACTCTCCAGATCGTTTAGTACATATGGCTCGTCTGTTGGGTGCGGCACCGTGAGCGACTGACTCAGATAACGCATAGCGAGGTTGTCTAGCGAGTTAAAGTTTTGGGTAGAGCGAGTGGACATAGTGCGGGGTGTGTAGGGGAATTATCTCTACAACTGTGCAAGGGTACCAGTTGTTAAGAATCGTGCCAATTTTTGAATGAACGGCTAATCACCCTTTTTTCAATGAGCCGGGTCGATTGGCGACCCCGAACAAAAGTAAATACCGATGAGTATGACCTTTCAAAATCGTACGCTACAGGGTTAAATTCTTACCCACTTGCTTAAACATCTCTTCTATATGATCCGCTTGCTGATTTTTTGTCTGGTATTGCTTAGTTCATGCGTTTCTCACCGTGCCACAACCACATCGCCGACTGCCGAAAAGCGAGTAAAAGACGATATGCTCGATGCCGCCACGGCATTCATGCAAACGCTCTCGCCCGAACAGCAACGGCAGGTAACGTATCCACTGGCCGACGAAGAACGCTATAACTGGCACTACGTACCCCGTGAACGCAAGGGATTATCCATGCGTAACATGACCGAAACACAGCGTCAGGCCGCTATGACACTGCTCAAAACCGGTCTCAGCCAGCAGGGTTACGAGAGAGCAACGGGCATTATGGATACGGAAAACGTCCTGCGCGTAATTGACAACCGCCCGCCTAACGACACCTACCGCGACCCAACCAACTATTCGTTCACCATCTTTGGCAATCCTGCTGCACAGGAACCCTGGAGCTGGCGCGTTGAAGGCCACCATTTGTCTCTGCATTTTCTGTCCAGAACCGGTAAGGTACTGGCCCAGACGCCCACATTTTTCGGCATTAATCCGGCTGTGCTGGCCTTTGACAGCACAATGGCCGATAAACGAATGCAAAATCCCCGTATTAAGGACCTGCCCCAGAAAGGCAAACGGCTGTTTGAACGGGAAACTGATCTGGCCTTCGATCTGATGAAATCATTAAATGCCGATCAGCGTAAACAGGTCATTGTTGATGCGGTAGCCTATCCTGAAATCGTGACGGCCAATAAACGCAAAGCATCTATTGAGCGGATGGATGGTCTGAAGCTGGCTGACATGACCAAAGAGCAGCGGGCTATGTTCATGGAGTTACTGCAGGTTTACCTGAAAAACTATCGTATCACACTGGCCAAACAGCAGATGGACAAACTGGAACAGGCCGGGCTGGATAATCTCCGTTTTGCCTGGGCAGGTGACCTGACGCCGGAGCTCAGTGCGGGTAAGGGCTGGTATTACCGCATTCATGGTCCGACTATTCTGATCGAGTACGACAACACGCAGACAAACGCCAACCACATCCATACCGTTGTGCGCGACCTCACCAATGATTTTGGCGAAGACCTCCTGCAGGAGCATTACCGCAACAGTGCACATACTGGCAAACCGTAACAGACGCGTTTATGCCAGGGCGTTCCTTTTGCTCATAAATCCCACCTGCGGCAAACCTTTTGTTGGTCAAACCAGTAAGATAGTAGCAACTTTGTGGTTGAATTTATAGGTTCGATCCGCTACGATATTCATGAATCATACATACGTCATCATTATGGCAGGGGGCGTTGGCACCCGCTTCTGGCCTTTTAGCCGCACGAATTACCCCAAGCAGTTTCATGATGTTTTGGGTACGGGCCGCACACTACTGCAACAGACCGCCGACCGTTTCGAGGGCATCTGCCCACCCGAGCATATCTATATCGTCACCAGTTCGCTTTACAAAGACCTGTGTCAGCAACAGTTGCCACAACTCTCTGACGATCAGATCCTGTGCGAGCCGGTTGCCCGCAACACCGCTCCCTGCGTAGCGTACGCCTGCTATAAAATTGCGCAGCAGGACCCCGATGCCAACATCATAGTGGCCCCCGCCGATCATATTATTTTGAAGCAGGACGAGTTCCAGAAAACTATTAGAACAGCTTTGGCCGCTACGGCGCAAGAGGATATTCTGGTTACACTCGGTATTCAGCCCAGCCGCCCCGATACAGGTTATGGCTATATTCAGTACATTCCTGAAGAGGGTGTGGATACCAAAAATCAGAAGCCGCTCAAGGTAAAGACCTTTACCGAAAAGCCCCATCTGGAATTGGCACAGCAGTTTATGGATAGTGGCGAGTTTGTCTGGAACGCCGGTATCTTCGTCTGGAACGTACGCTCAATTATTAAAGCCTTCAGTAAGTACCTGCCCGATGTGGCCGAGGTTTTTGATGAGGGGAAAGAAGCCTACTATACCAATTACGAAAAAGCCTTTGTTGACCGGGCCTACTCGCTGACGAAAAACGTTTCTATCGACAACGGGGTGATGGAAAAAGCCGATAATGTGTACGTACTGCTCAGTGATTTCGGCTGGTCGGACTTGGGTACCTGGAAGTCGCTGTACGAAGTATCGGAGAAAAACCACGACCTGAACGTTGTTGACGGGCATATTCTGCTCTACGATACCAAAAACTGCATCATTAAAACCCCTAAAGACCGGCTCGTAGTCGTGAACGGACTGGACGGCTACATTGTGGCCGAGTATGACAACGTGCTGATGATCTGCCGGAAAGAAGAAGAACAGCAGGTAAAAGCATTCGTAGCCGACGCCAAAGAACGGGGCGTGGAGTTTGTGTAATAGCCAGTATCATACACGCACGAACCAACGCACAGGAAACGGACTGATTGACGACGAAGTACATCTGCTTCGTTATCGGTCAGTCCGTTTTTCACCTGGCTAAAAAAGATACGTGTACAGGGCATTGGCCAGCTTTTGAATATCACCGAAGGTATGGTACGCGCTGATGACAAGGCGGGTATTGGCCGGACTTTGGGGGGTAGGGTATGCGAAAGAATACGCCAGAATGCCGTGTTCCAGCAAAAACGGGTAAAGGTCGTCGCGCTCGGTATAGAAAATCGGATAGCCTTTTGCATGACTGAACAGAGCCGTTTTGTCGAGCAGGGCTTCGGCCAGCTTTATGTTTTCTTTTAGTTGGCTATATGCCTGCTGATACACTTCGTCGGCCCGGCAGTAAGCGGCCAGATAAGCGGGTGGGATGGGTGAACACCCCCCGAAAAATGCCGTGCGACGTAGCGCAGTCAGTCTACCGGTATCGCCAAAAATAACACCTCCCGGCAGACCCATTGCCTTACCCAGCGAAGCCGTTACCAGCACCCGAATGCCCGGCTTCTGGACCAACTCTGGCCAAATCCCTGAGCCACCATGCAACAACCCCAGCCCGTGCGAATCATCGACAACAATCGTAATGTCCTGACCCGTCGGCAATCCGGTAATCCACGTAAAATCGTAATACGCCGACCGAAGGGCATCGACCGAATTGATTAGAATAGCTACCGGACCGGGTGGCAGGGCGTTGAGTTGTGCGGGCAGTTGCGCTATCCAGTCAGCAAACGACGTAGCAGGCAGCTCAACGGTGGATTCATGCCAGAGGGCCGGGTGCGTCTGGGGGCCATACACAAACTGCGTGTGCCGCGCCCGCAAATGCTGCACCACCACCTGACCGGCCATCATACCCGATGAGAGCGTCAGCGCGGCTTCGGCACCTACCCGGCGAGCCAGTTTCGCTTCGGCTTCGGCATAGACCGCCAGTTCGACGTTCCCATTGCGCGAACTCCCGTACGACGTTCCGTACTGCTCAATAGCCCCCGTTACCAGCTGCCGAAACGCCGGATTCTGTGACATACCCAGATACGACGTACCGCTGAAAAACAGATACTCGCGGCCCTCATACCGAATAGTCCGGTCAGGTAACTGATTGACAGTGAACGTGGTTAGATCACTTTTTCGCTCTTCCACTTTTTGCTATTTAATTTAGTTGCGCGCCGGTGCCGTTTTCGCTGGCGTATATGATCTGGCCATTATCAAACGTAACGCCGGTTGCGGGATCGTTGGCAATAAGTAACGCGCCATCCAGATCGGCATAATCAAGCAGGGGCAGCAGCTGTGCAATGGCCGAAATGCCCACGCTCGACTCGGTCATGCAGCCAACCATAACCTGCAAACCCAACGCGCGGGCGCGGGCAATCATACGACGGGCGGGCGTTATGCCTCCACACTTGGTTAGTTTGATATTTATCCCGTGAAAATAGCCTGCACACCGATCTACGTCGCTTTCCAGGATACAGCTCTCATCGGCAATGATGGGCAACGCCGATTGTTCGAACACTTGCTTTGCCCCGATCCAATCATTGGCGGGTAGCGGCTGTTCGATGAACTCAACGCCCAGCGCGGCCAGTTTGGGTGCAAGGGCAAGGGTCTGCTCAGCCGTCCAGCCGCAGTTAGCATCAACCCGGAACAGGGCGGAAGTATGCTCACGCATCAGCCGTATGGTTTCTAAATCGGTATCGGCCCGACGACCCAGCTTGATTTTATACAGCGGCCAGGGCCACGCCTGCATTTTCTCAACCATCCGTTCGGGCGTATCGAGGCCAATGGTATAATTAGTCAGTGGGCTGTTGGATGAATCGAGGTGCCAGAGTTGATAGAGCGGCTTTTGCTGACGTTTGGCCCATAAATCCCACGCGGCCTGGTCGAGCGCGCACAGGGCAAATGGATTGCTGGCCAAATGCGGTTGCATATTGGCCCAGAACGTTTCAGGGTTGGCCAGTTCATGGGCTTCAATTGTATTGCGGATGGCTTCGAGGTCGGCGGCCATGCCAGCAATTGTGACGCCGTAGTAGCGGGTAGCCGTCGCTTCGCCATATCCGGAAAAAGCGCCATCGCGCAGTTCAACAATCAGCGTGGGCTGCACATCGCGACTATCGTGGGCAATGGTAAACGTATGGCGAAGCCGCAGGTCGGCGGGGTGAAGTATCAACTGCATCGGGCAAAGATACACGGGTATAGGAAACAGAAGTAAGGCAGATGATGGGAGGTATGGCTATCACGTCGGCTAACCGGGCAAGCGCTGCGGGGGGCGTGGCCGGGCAGGCCATTTTGCAACACAAGCGGGGTGAATGGTGTTTACCTCATTACTCCATTCACTACCGCCTACTCAACGTGTATCTGCGTCATTTCATCGGCTTGCCATTTTGCCTCCTGACTCTTGTTGCTTCGGCACAGCGTAGGCCACTACCTGCCGATCACTCACGGGCTATTGATCCCGCTATTCATCAGCCCGCCATCTATTTCCCGGAGGCACCGCGCCCCGGCGAGTGGCGTAAGTCGCTCGGTGCGGTTTTTACCACCACGCCCCCCGCCCTGACCGAAGAAATAAGGCTGAGCGTGCCGGCAGTTGATTTTAACCTTCAGCGTGGTCTGACCAAACGTTTTTTCGTGGTAAGTCGGTTGCAAACGCAGTTTATCCAAAGCAACCTGTCGCTGGGTGTGCGCTGGGCTACGCCCCTGACTGACCGCCTGTTCTTATCCGTTGGCGACGATGTACACGGATGGATGGGCGTGTTGAAATTGAAAGATGTGTTTAATAGTCAGGCATATGGCGTGCAGAATATGCCGAACCTGACGCTGGGCTATCGACTTACGCGCGAATTGCAGTTGAGCGTAAAAGGCGAGGCCATTACTGATTTATACTACCGTTCGCAGGTGGGTACGCTGGCTATCGAGAATAGAAACCGGGGGTTCAACGGGGTAGCTTTTACGGCCGTTCTGGAGCAACCTTTCTACGGAAACCGGCACGTATCGCTGGGGGTGCGGGCGGCTTACTCCAACTTCAACTGGCAGTTCTGGTCGCTTTTTGACACGTTCGACCGGGACCTGTTTTACCCCCAGCTCATCTTCAACTTCATCCTGTGAAAACGCTCTGTTACCTTTCCATTTTGCTGGTGAGTCTGACTGGATGTCAAAAAGAATACGAGGCTCCTGTACCCCATACCTTTGCCAACAGGCCGGGAGCGGGTCAGTTTACGCCGTCTGTCCGGAAGGCCATAGAAGGTGTGTACGCTGTAACGACGGGGAGCAGTCAGTTTGGCGAACAGGTGGCCGTGAAATGGACTTATGTGGTAAACGGCCCTGACACAACCCACTACCTATCGGTTTTTACCGGGACTGACGTGGGGTATTTCAACTTCGAAGTAGTCAAAGCCGATACGATGGCCCTGGCCGGTTACTGGCGGAAATTGGTCAATACTGAAACCGGACGCGCGCGCCTGTCGATCAAAACAACGCGCAGCGGGCAGGTACGGCCATACCGGGGTCAGCTGGCCGAGGGCGATACGCTCATGTTGGATGGTGCATTCAGCGAAAAAACAGCCGAGCCTTCTCAATCCCTGCGTCTGACCTACCGCCGGCCGCTTAATACCGAACCATTCGCCATTCTGGCGCACCGGAGCGGTGGGCGTACCTCCGACCTGTTGCCTACCTCCGAAAATTCGCTCGACATGATTAAACTGGCGTCGCGACTGGGAGCTACGGGTATCGAGATTGATGTACGCTATACCAAAGACGGGGTACCCATTCTGTATCACGACAACACGCTGAACCTGCGGCTCATCCGAAAAAACGGACTCAAAGGCCCCATTGAAGACTATACGTACCAGCAACTGACCACGCTCGTCCGGCTCATTAATGGCGAGCAGATCCCGACACTCGAAGATGCGCTCGAAACGGTTATCAGTAATACAAATCTGACATTTGTCTGGCTCGACACCAAGTATATTGGTCCAATGGACAAGGTGCAGGTTCTTCAACAGAAATTTAGGCAGCGGGCCGCGCAGCTTGGCCGTAAACTGCAAATTGTGATTGGGCTGCCCACGCAGGACGCCGTCGATTCATACAAGGCACTGGCCGACAAGAGCAATACCCCCATTTTGTGCGAACTCGACACGGCCATCACCCGCAGTCTGAGCGCGAAAATATGGGCACCCCGCTGGACCCTCGGTCCGCAAACCAACGAAGTGCAGGCCATGAAAGCCGAGGGCCGAACCGTATTTGTGTGGACCCTGGATGAGCCTAAGTTCATCGACGAGTTTATCAATCAGGGGCAGTTCAACGGCATTCTCTCCAATTATTCACCCACTGTAGCGTATTATCACTACACCAAACAGCTATGACTTTGCGGGGCCGTACCTCTTTCTGGATCATACTGACGCTGCTGCTGACGGACCTGGTGGCAACGGCACAAACCGACTCGACAGCCAGTAAGCGCGGGCCTTATACACTCGTAATTTCGGCGGGGGGTGGTTTATCGTATTATGCAACGCATCTCGGCGTGCCGCCCCCGCTGGAGCAACTTCGGATGAGCCGGTTTGGCATGCCGGCTACGCTGCGGGTCATGTGGCACCCCGACCACCGGCTGCGTATTGGCCTGGAAACCGGTTGGGTACCTATGTATTCATACCGGGGCGTAACCGCCGGCGAATCGGCGCGGGTAAATGTGGAGGCCATCCCGATATTGCTGGTTTTCTCGATGCCTCTGGCCTGGCTGTCGGGTACGGAACGGAGTCTGGCCCGACGGTTGTCCATATCGGGTGGTACGGGCGCGTACCTTGTTCAGTCCCGGCTGCGCTATGCCGGTACGGTGGCCGAAAGCCAAACGAGTCTGGGCTGGATGGTAGCGGGGGCGTACACTCAGCCTATCGGTCGGCGGTTTCGCGTAGCTGCCGAAGTAGAATGGTTTAACGTTACTGCTACTGAAGATGCGGCTTTTACGGCCCAGCTTAAATTGGTCTGGCGGGCTTTTACGTGGTAATACTTCAAACCTGAAAGGTCTTTTTGAGACCTTTTAGGTTTTTAAATGCCGGTATATCGACATAACAGCGAATGACAAATAGTGACAACGAAAGCATATTTCTGAGCGATACCCAGGCCCCCATGCTGGTGGAGCGGCTGGTGCTGCGAACCCACCAGAATACGAAAGCCACCCGCATTATCTTCACCGAAATCCTGCGTAAAAAACCGCCTGTGCTATATTGGCTCGGCGATATCGTCTCGCTCGGCTACCGCACCAAAAAGTGGCCCGTAATTGATGAATTCCTGGCACGGTGTACCGAAAACGAGACCGCCGTGTACGCCATTATGGGGAATCATGATGTAATGGGCCGCCCCCGCAAAGGCGAGCGAAATTTCCAGCAGCGGTTTCCTGACCACAGCCCCACCGGCTACCTACAGCGCACCGGCGACCGGGCCGTCGTGATGCTCAATTCCAACTTCAGTACCATGTCGGCAGAGAATATCCGTAAACAGCATGTATGGTATGAGCAAACCCTGACCGACCTCGACGCCGACCCGGACATTGCCGTTGTCATTGTCACCTGCCACCACGCGCCCTACTCGAACAGCAAACTGGTGGGATCGTCCAAACTGGTGCAACAGCGGTTTGTGCCGTTGTATAAACAGTCTGAAAAAGCGAAACTGTTCATTACGGGACATTCCCACGCCTTTGAACGGTACGAATTCGACGGGAAAACGTTTCTGATTATTGGTGGTGGTGGCGGACTGCGGCAACCGCTAAATACCTCGCCCAGCAAACTTCCCGACTTAGCCGCCGAGTACAAACCCATGTTCCACTATCTTGCCGTCCGGCGCCAAGGAGCCAACGGGTTGCTGCTTACCTCGCACTGTCTGCACAAAGACTTTTCGGGCTTTTCGGTAGGCTATCAGTTCTCGGTATAGGTGTACCTCACCCCAATGTCCGCAGCATCCGCACGTGCGATTGCAAAGCCGCGCCGAACGATGGTTTCTGGTTGTAAGGAATATGGTGCTCCTGCGCCGTTTGCTGCACAATGCGGGCCAGAGCGGGGTAGTGCCGGTGAGACACCGACGGAAATAAATGATGCTCGATCTGATAGTCCAGCCCGCCAATGTACCACGACACCAGCCGCGAACAGCGGAAGTTGGCCGTTGTCAGCAACTGATGAACGGCCCAGGCATTTTGTATGCTGCCCAGCCCGTCGGGCAGGGGTTGTGACGCCCCTTCTACGATGTGTGCCAGTTGAAACACGATGCTTAAAATCAGCCCGGCCACAAAGTGCAATACCACGAATCCAATGAGCCACTGCCCGAATGAGATATCCGTGAAAACCAGTGGAATAACCCCAATGAATACCGCATAGATAACTTTGCTCAACACCAGAACGCCCATGTCCTGCCGCGTAAACGGGGCTACTTTGCCCGTGCCTTCGGCGTGTTGGCGGTTGTAGGTCAGGGCCAGCCGGAAATCTTTGGCCAGAAAGGAGAACGTCATCAGCCCGTATAACCCAAAGGCGTAGATGTGCTGAAAGCGGTGGTACGGCTTGTGGGCTTCACTCGCGCAAAGACGTAGCCAGGGTTTACCGGTAATGTCCTCATCAACGTCGTGAATGTTGGTGTAGGTATGGTGGAGTGTGTTGTGCTGCGTTTTCCAGTTTTTTACGTTGCCGCCAATTAGAAACAGACTCGCCCCAAACAGGCTATTGATCCACTTTTTTTCGGAAAACGACCCGTGATTGGCGTCGTGCATGACGCCCATGCCCACACCCGCCTTACCAATTCCCATCAGTACCACCAGCCCCAGCATGACCAGTGGAGAAAACTGATTGCTGATAATCAGGCTATACGGAATCAGCATCAGGGCCATCATTATCAAGCCTTTAACAACCATGCCACCTGTGCCATGCCGAACCTGTTCCGTATCGGTAAAATAGACGTCGATACGCTGGCGCAGGACCGAAAAAAAGGTCGATTTGTCTTTGTTGATGAATTTAACGAGTGGCTTTGTCATGGGGTAGTTACGGTTGTTCGAAAAGCATCGCTTTTGTTCGGATGTCAGTCTAACGAACGATTTTGCTCTATAACCAGAAGCCACCCCATTAAATTCTGCCTTTTAGGGAAATTCATACGGCTATGCATCAAGCCATTTACGTAACGCTGAGGTGCGCGTAGGGCTGGAAATGAACGCCTGTGACTGCCCCAAGCCGCACGGCAAGCCGGTCGCCGGAGTAGGGTTCAGTGCGTTCGACTTGGCGGACGTGGATGATTTTGCTGCGGTTGAGCCGGAAAAGTGCGCCGGGTCTGGCTCTCTGCCGTAGTTTCACCTCTCGCCAGGGCCTGTAGTACCTACAAGGGTCTGAGCAGGTAGGCCATGCCGTTGCCCTGAAACGCTTTGAGCAGAAACTGGTCGTAGGCGGTCGTGAAAATAACCGGGCAGTTGACCCGCTTTAAACCAGCTGCTCAAAAAGTGGCTTAACATCAGACAGCGTGAACTGATTGACAAAAAAACGCCCGAAACAGAGCAGAACGGCTGTTTCGGGCGGTATAGCAATGGGAAGAGGTATTAGGGTACGATGGCACCATTGAACTGGGTTACGGTACCAAAGTTTCCGGTGCCGTTTTGGGTGAGCATACCAACATTGTTGCTCATGGCCCCGGCCCCAATTGTCTGGTTAACCGTGCCGGTGTTGGAGATGCCAAGCTGACTGAGAGATAGCGAGTTGCCATATATACTGGCCCCACCCAATGAGGTTTGGTTTACGGTCACCACCTGCCCCGCACCGCCCTGCTGGGCGTAATTCCCAGGAGCGATTTGACCAGAACCGATAGATGCAGCACTCAACGGGCCGGTTACGACGTTGTTATTACCCGTCTGGGTAATGGTGGCCTTGTGGCCCGCTACTATACCCGCCTGACTCAACAAAGCACTGTTGTTCTTACCTTCCTGCGAAACTACGGCGGTCATGCTGGCTGCATCCTCAGTACTAGTTCCCATCACAACACTGGCTACGTTGTTGCTCGAACCGCCGGGCGTGGCCGTCAGGTTCTGGCTAATGCTGGTCGTGGCCGTAAAGCTGCCATACTGTCGAATATAGGCTTTATCGCCGGAACTGCCCACCCCCTGCTGAATAGAAGACTGATTGAAGCGGGAGCCTATGTCCTCATAAATATTCGCAAAGCCGTTGCTGCCCGCCTGCTGTATACTCGCGACGTTGAACCGGGCGTTCGAGCCACTGCTTTGCGTAATGGTGGCGGTGTTGCTGAGCGATCCCGTCGTTTGGGTAATGCTGGCCAGGTTGGAGGTAGCCCGCCCATTAAGGTCATGGTCGATGGTGGCAAACCCATTGGTGCCGTATTGGCCAATAAGCGCCGTATTGCTGGTAATCGTGCTGGAGCCGATTCCCTGCCGAACGGTGGCCGTGTTGCCGCTCCCCCCCGGCCCCTGATCGATACGGGCCAGGTTGGTGGTGCTGTTGGCCCCAATCTGCCGCACAAAAGCGGTGTTGCCATCGCTGAACTGCCGGATGTAAGCCTGGTTGGCCGTACTCCCGCTCTGGTCGATGGTGGCCGTGTTGCTGGTTACCGCTATATTCACAACGGGTACATTGGGGTCAAAACCCTGGTAGATGAGCGCTACCCCACTTTGCGTACCATTCTGGGTGGTTGTCGCCGTGTTGTTGTCGCCTTTCTGAGTAATCTCACCAATGTTGGCTTTGCTGTTGGGGCCATCC
>Ga0209512_1000665_pt1 | contig 52726 bp, 59 predicted proteins | sample frozenSSSSmetaG_FD_184142 | JGI IMG/M metagenome (GOLD analysis project Ga0209512, IMG submission 184142) | Glacier valley bacterial and archeal communities from Borup Fiord, Nunavut, Canada, to study Microbial Dark Matter (Phase II) -... | ecosystem: Environmental > Aquatic > Freshwater > Ice >...
TAGCCGGCTCATTCCACGGATAATTGCGCGCGCAGGAGTAGGCCATTCTTCGTTTTCTTTAGGAATACAAGGACTCGATAAGATTATATCGCTCATCTTTGATTTAGTAGTAATTTGGTAAAGTGGTCAATGAATTAAGAAATTTACAAAAGTAGGTGTCAAAAAAGCGACGCGTCGCGATGCTCGCTTAGGTGGGCGGAGAGTAATGGCCCCAACTCTTACATACGTGTAATAGGAAAACTCGTTCTTCACAGCCTACAACAGTGTACAGAGTAGCGGTAAGGCAAGGGAGTGACCGCAAGAGTCAGAGTATTCTTCACTGATCACGGTTCGGAATTTATCAATCTGAAGACTCCGTCACTCTGGATGACAATATATATTGGATGACAATATATACTCGGTAGAGTAAGATAGAGCAGTACAAAGGTATGCTTGACAGCTTGTATTGATTGAAAGATTTTCCTCGTCAAAATATCCGGCCGTGCTTACCTACGAGGCATGTTAATACAGTAAGAATTCCTGCCGGGCACCGGACTTTTGATAAAATCCGCTCGCTACTCCGTAGAGGTAAGTCATTATGTCAAGCAAGCCACCAAAAGCCATTTGGTAACGGCGGGCGAATCGTGAGCGCTGCAGGCCTGCAACGAGCCAGGATGCATCAACACCTCTGCACAACAGCACGTCTCCAGCCGTTTGATATATTTTGCTCCATTTCCTTTGATTTCCTTTGTCCATTCTCTCTCCATCTTCATCTTCATCTCCATCTCTATCTCCATCTCCTTCTCCTTCATTTACCTTGCCTTGTCCGTTTTGTTTTTTTATTATCCCGAAATCGCCTCAGTTCACAACATTGGACTTGTGTATCATGGCTTTATTGGCTTTTCTCACAAAGCCCAAGAAGGTCGTCGAGGCTGAAGAGCTCCCAACGAGCTCCTCCTCGGAACAAAACAGCACAAACGTGGCAGAGAAATCGAAAGAGTTTGATGCAAATGGCGAGTCTACACATCACAGGTTACAGCGCATCACGACAGAAGACATCAATGCAGAGCGGATAGATTATCCCCATGGCATCAAGCTCGCCCTCATCTTATTCTCGCTCTGCTGCGCAGTATTTCTTGTTGCACTGGACCAGACTATAATTGCAACAGCGATTCCAAAGATCACTGATGAATTCAACAGCATTCGAGACATTGGATGGTATGGAAGTGCATACCTCCTGACAGCAACGGCATTCCAACCCACATATGGCAAGATGTATACCATCTTCAGTGTAAGTCATCAACTGTGCCGAGCAGAGCCACACAATCAGACTGACTTCTTTGACAGATCAAGCTAATCTTCCTTGGGGCAATTATCATCTTCGAGGTTGGATCTCTTATTTGTGCTGTAGCGCCTTCTAGTACGGCTCTCATTGTTGGCCGAGCCATTGCAGGTATTGGAGTCGGTGGTATCTTTAGCGGTGGCATTGTCATTCTCGCATATACCAGTAGGTCTACTCAATCGAAGTTATAACCTACAAAGGGAAGCACTCACCACAGAGCAACATCGCTAACCGAGTAGTGCCTCTTGCTAAACGCCCAGCTGCATTTGGGCTCATGGGAGCAATGTGGGGGATAGCATCTGTTGCAGGCCCATTGCTTGGTGGCGTCTTTACTGACCATGTTACTTGGCGCTGGTGCTTCTATATAAAGTAGGTGTCCGACACCGACATTCTGAATACCATCAAGGTGTCCTGGATTTTTGAATACCCTCAGACCGTGTTTCAGAAGCTAACATGTACCAGCCTTCCTATCGGTGCCATAGCCATTTTATTCGTCATATTCATCCTCAAGATCGATCGCAAGAATAACCCCAACAATGACAGCATTTTCTACCGAGTCCAGCAACTCGACCTTCTCGGCGCGTCCATTCTCCTACCTGCGATCGTCATGCTTTTGCTCGCGCTTCAGTGGGGTGGCAGCACCTATCCGTGGAAGGACTCGCGAATCATCGGTCTGTTTGTCGGATTCGCCTGTATGATGATCGTCTTTGGGTATGTGCAATACCGTCTCGGAGATAATGGTACCATGCCCCCAAGACTGTTCAAGGACCACAACATCGTTGCCGCTCTTGTCTTCTCCTTCTTTTTCGGTGCCGGCTTCTTCGCTCTTATCTTCTACATTGCCATATACTTTCAATCTGTGAAGGGTTCGTCAGCTACGAGATCTGGCATTGAGATTCTTCCACTTCTGCTTGCTGTTGTCTTTTCATCAATGGCTACTGGTGGCCTCATCTCTGTCACCGGCCGCTACACACCCATTCTCATCGTTTGCATGGTTCTCTTCGCCATCGGCTCAGGCCTCATCACCACCTTTAATATTGAGACGACTATGGGAAGGTGGATCGGATATCAACTTTTAGCAGGCCTCGGAATAGGAAGTGGCTTTCAAGGAGGTATCCTCGTTATCCAGACTGTTATGCCACTCTCGGACGTTCCAATCGGAACAACAGCAGTTTCTTTCTGTCAGCAGCTCGGTGGAGCAGTCTTTGTGTCGGTCTCACAGACCGTGTTCGCCAATGGACTCCTTTCTGGTCTTCAGGCGAATGCACCCAGTCTTGATCCAATGATTTTCCTGCACAGTGGTGCCACCTCGATTAGACCGATTCTGGCAGATTTGCACGCTGAGGAGCAGCTCGAAAGTGTGCTGAAGGCGTACGTACGGGGCTTGAGCAACTGCTTCTGGATCGCTGTAGCTTGCGCGATTTGCGCGTTTATTACGGCATGTACGCTTGACTGGAAGAATATAAAGAAGGGGCATGGTCAGGACAAGCCGACGGATGAGGAGGCGGCAGGTGAAGCGCCACCGGGTTTGGAAGCAAGCGCAGAATCGGCATTAGGGAATGGAGCTGCGGAGGCTTCAGCGAAGGCCGAAGCGCTGACGGATGCCAAAAATGAATAATTAATGTGTGGGGATTTGCTACGTTCGCGACTATGTCGGCGATTGGGCTCTGGCTAGTGATAAAATACCATGGGAGGCGTCGTGTTTGGATTTACGATAGAGTTGTAATTTTTATATACTCCACTCGCGGTAGGGAAATCTTCATGTATTTTTATTGTATCAGCAAAATGGTACGAAGTATGTATGTACGAAGTATGGTTGATGTAAAATAGAGAGGATCTGTTCGCGATTTCAGGGATAAATCAAGCTGAGGCACCTGGTGAACCGTGCAGTAACATGACAGACAACACAGAGCTCCACAAAACGAGGCATCCTACTCCGACAATATGGACTCGGATTTTCTTAATTAATTCTTACGGAGTGAAATTGCTCATGAATTTCGCAATCAAGGAGCTTCTCTGTCATTTCTCCAAGGGAATGTCATACGCCCTCGTCTACTCCCCCTAATCGATTTCTGAACCGCGGCGCCGGCGAAAGCAGATCCCAATAATGGGATTCTCAACGACAGTCACTCAGATAGCGAGATTCGGGAACGATGCCTGTCTGTTTCCCTCCTCGGAACTGGTCTGAGTAAGACTGCTGCCACATAGACTGACTGACATGCTCACAGCTGGACTCGAGAAGGTGATGAGGCTATTTCAGGCAGTTTGTATGATAGCTGTTGAGCTTTTAGAAGGGAACAATGCCATGCCTTGGAGCAAGGCCAGGGCACAGCTCGCCCTTGGTAAGAAAATAGGATATAAAATTTATATAAACAATTATATGGCGGTAACTAACCAAACCGATTCTTTTAGGCCGCCGATATCTCCGTTTCTTCAAGTTCGTACCTACTCTCTCCGCCGCTTCCTCGTCTGCCTACTCGTCGTCGAACACTTTCGTCTCTCTGCTTGAGACAGGCAAGATGGGTTTCCTAGGATTGTATCTAATGCTAGAGAGTTCCACCATTGTGAGTTTTTTTTTTTGAATTTCGCACGTCTGCAATTTATTTCTCGGTTATCAGAAAGTATGGGCCTAACCGCGGTCTGACATTTCGATAGTTGGACGCCATGGCCGTCCATCCCACCGCGACTTGGGCAGCACAAATTACAATCGAGGCAAATCGCCTCTGGTTCTACTCCCTCGTATGCTCTCTCCTCCTGTGCATGTATTCATTCGCCACACTCTCGTCCATTCCACCAACATCCGTCGCGGTGGAAAGCCCTGAGAAATCTGCAACGTCGGAAAAGGAGACGCAGCTCACGCGTCAAGAGGCCGCGAGAAAGCTGTTGCAGCAAAAACGTCTGCTGGCGAGGGATGCAGTGATGTATGCTGCCGATTTGTTCATTCCGGGTGCGGTGACGGGGTGGCTGAGGACGGAGCCAGCGGTGGTGGGCGCGGCCATGGTGGTTAGTACGCTGTTGGGCAGTGAGGATATTTGGATGAGGATAAATGGATGATCCTTAGTGGGAGAGACTGTGTAACGCTGGCCTGCTCATCTTTGGCTTTGCCACTACTGCTGTTGGAATTGGATGCTTAATTAGATCCGTTATAGGCATTTTGAAATGTGGTCGTAGAATACCTCTTGCTAAGTGAAGAGAAGTCGTGCTGCTAGTTTTCTTTCTCCTTCGTTCGTTGCTACTTTCCTAATTATCTTTTAATATCCTTTCTCCTTTATCTAATCTGCGATAACTTCATCTATCACTATAGATAGTTCTTTACGGTATTTACATGGCCTTCTCGTTGTAGGGAATTCCCGACTCTAATAACTAAAGGTCTACTCTTCCTCTTCTACCGTGTGCATGTTGATTTCCGCCACTATTATAGATCTCATTAACTTCTTCTTCCTCCTCTTTCTACGAATCCTATGCTCCTCTTTCCTTCCTTCTAGAAAGGCTCTAGTTACCTACGAGGTGTTGTCTCTCTAGGCCTCTACTTCTTCCCTCCCTACTTCTTCGTAGTCCTCTGCCATCACTTCGTCTCCGCCATATGTCTGCACCCTAGGAGAGTCCGCCTAATCGGCCTTAGCTAATAACTCTGTATTCCTCCTCCTGTGGGATTTAGTCTAAGAGAAAGGCTGGGCTGCTGCATATGCTTTGGCGGGCTTATGAGACTTAAGATACCAGATTTCTAGCTCGTCCGTGGCTTTCCATATGCCTCCTGCCTCCTAGTCCAGTCTTTCTCTTTTCGCTGCGCTCGCCTCTTTATCAGTGACATCTTCTAACGACGACAATGACGGGTTAGGAATGAGTAACAGCTACTCATCCGCAAAGTAAGTGGCTAAGTGGCTGACAGCTCAGAGTACTCTATTAGTGCCCAGCGACAGGATTTGTTACGATCATGCATTTAATGAAACCCTTTGTTAATAATATCCCTGGTTATATTCGATGCAACTATTCTCCACCCTCACTACTCTATGAACGCTTCAGACTCCATGGACAGACAAACTGATCTAGTCATGCTAATAATCACGAGAAGAAGGCATCTCACATCTTGAACCAGCTTTCGTGCTTCCATCACAATGACATTTTTATTATACTAAGAAGTGAATTTCAATTTCCGAAAACAGCCTCACTGACATTAATGAGTAGAACTATAAGAAATCAACGCGACCAGTACCGATATCCTGGGTTAAATCATACAGAATGGGTATCAAATCAAATTATCCACAGTTTGCCAGTTTGCTTACGCCAGATACCATTACTCCATTTTTCAGAGCAAGCATCAACCGTTGGTCGAATTTCGGCAACAATTCAAGAGCACTCTTTTCAAACATATCCCACAGAGGGATTTTCTCATGTCTATTTTGGCACGTGTGCTGGCAGTTCGATGGGGGCGATGTGTGCCGGTGGTGCACCGTCTATCTTCTTGGTGTCTCTGTCTGCAGATGATCCGTCATTACTCGGCAACTCAGTTCGCTGAAATTGCTGTTGTTGATATATCCCCTGCGCAAACGCATTATGGAATGCTGAGTCCTGTGCCTGGCCAGGGCTTGCCATGGACAAGTACCCTGGAACAGAAGAACCCTGGAGTGACATTCTTGGATCGAACTGTTGTTGATAGCCGTGCATCTGCATCTGAGCAGGGCTGAAACCACTTTGCGAGTGCATCACCGAAGGGCCCGGATATATCATCTCATTCTGTGGTGAAAAGCGTGGTGAGCCGATAGATGAGTGAACAGACCCGGCATAGCCAAGGGACGGTGATGATTGAGAAGCGTAACTGCTGATCCTATCGTTATTCGTTGCTACCTCAGCAAGCTGTGCCTTGACCGATAGTCTCGCAACCAATTCAGAGTGAGCTTTTTTGAGCGTTTTTTTAACAAAGCTCGTCATGAGGATGTTGCATCGCATGTCGACGTCTTCGCGCACATATAACCCAACCATTGGCACATTTAAGCCCATCTCCACTGGCTGTTGCGGCTCACCAGGCAGTGAACCTCCAAGTGTCCATTTCCCCCTAATCTCTAATCCCATCGGAGCGTAGACATGGGTTTGGATCCCATTAGCCAGGTCGTGGAAGCACGCTGGGTAAGAGATGCGACCGGAGTAAATGCCACCCGGCAAATACTGAACCCGGTCGGTCACTTCGTACCAGACACAGTGAAATTCTTCGGGGGTTGCCTTCGGTGGCGGCTTTATCGGATGCCGCTCTTCGACCAAAGGATTCAGATCAATCATTTCGACGTGATTATGAAGGGTGTCCAAGACATGCGTGCGAGTCACGCCAGCTGGCAAAGGGGTGATTGTTGTGAAGACTGTGCGTTTGGACATCTCGAAGATAATCGCAAGATGAATTGGTGAGATACCGTTTTCGGCTTCAGTGCCAGATAACTCTTGAACAATGGTCGTGTTCGCCGTGGCCGTCGCCGTGGCCGTCGCCGTCGCCGTCGCAGGGGAGAGGGGGGTTCAATGTCGTTGCTGCTGTCGCAATCGCAATAATAATGGCGCACGTAGTCTGATGGTTAGTTATCCAGAATACGATTTGGGAGGCGAAACGCGTGGCAAGTACGAAGATATATGAAGTATGTGAAGATGGAAGATAGGTATCTGAAGATAGCAAGCTACCAGGTTCGTAAGAAATAAGGGTTTTCCAGAGGGGATGTCTCAGCCATTATTGCACGACAACACAACAAACAACAGAGCACCTGCAGTCAGCATCTTGTATGTAGATGAAGCGAGCAAATGGCGAGTAGAAGTTGCGATGTGCGACAGGGAAGATAATAATAGACCACATCTTATGTATAGACGGCAATACACACATACACAGTAAGCCTGACAGATAGATCTGACCGCATATGGGGCCACGAAGATTGCTGTCGTAGAGTACATATTACATATCCTTCAATCGAAATCTATTAAGTCAACTTCTCAGGATGCTCATAGCTATACATAGCTAGGTTATTGTCAAGATTTGTAGTTGGGTTTTACCTATAGGTTAAAACCTATAGATACTCGGTCTATCGCTCAGCCTCACATGCTCAGCCTCGCATCCTCAGCCTCGCATTTTTTGCCCCCTCAATTCCCTTCCTGGCAACATCAAGAATAGACATGCAGCTCCGAGATAGAGTACCGACCACCATAGAATAATGAGGAATGAGGAATGAGGAATGAGGAATGAGGAATGAGAGGTGAGAAGTATGAGAGTCCTACCGTGGCTCGAGGAGGCGCCTGTGGTTATATGGCTAGCAGACTTACCCCTATTCCGGAGCGATTCTCATCAGGAACTCTTCTTCGCTCCTGAAGGAACGGATCTCTGTTGATCCTCATCTGTATCCTCATTGCCTGTGCCTGTGGACGGATCAGCATGCTTTCTCTACTCTACATACCTACATACGAGGAGGATCATGGCTCTCAATTCGGAACGGAATCTCTGTACTCATTATTTGCCCTCATGTGCCAAACCTCACCTGATGTGTAGCTTCTAGCTCCTGGAATCAGCCAATTGATGCATACTTTTGATCTACTATCTACTAAGAGACTTCCTATGAGTGCTAGAATACTTACTTTCGTAGCTTCACGGCTCGCATTATCATTCCGCATGCATTTATTCGCTTACACTCTTCGATTTACGGAGGCCAAAGCACTTCGGAGCGGAACACATCTCGGAAGCGGAAGCTAGCCATTCAATACCTCTTAAATATGCGGGGAAATGACCGCTAAACAATGCTAGCTAGGTACACAGTTCCAGGTAAGCATTTCTGAATCCATGAATTGTGAGCTACCTAGGTACATACCATTATGAACTCCGGAACTGATATCTCATGTGCTCTGTGGAGTGCAGTGCGGAGTGCGGAGTGTCGCAGGGCGCGAGAAGAAGAAGATGCCGAACCATCGCCGAAGTGTAACCATTGCTGCTTCATCGGAGCAGACGACCTTGAGCTGAGCTTGCATTTATAGACAGGAGTCTGCTCCCTCTTCATCTTCATCTTCATCTTCATCTTCATCTTCATCTTCATCTTCATCTTCATCTTCATCTTCATCTTCATCTTCATCTTCATCTTCATCTTCATCTTCATCTTCATCTTCATCTTCATCTTCATCTTCATCTTCATCTTCATCTTCATCTTCATCTTCATCTTCATCTTCATTCTCACCCTCATCCTTCCCATCGTCCCCCGTGTCGTTGGATTCTCTCAGCCATTCTTCCTCGCAAGTCATCCTCAACATGGGCAAATCCTTCAACATCATCATCAACGGCGGTGGCCTCGGTGGCCTGGCTGCTTCTATTGCATTGGCCAGGAAGGGCCACAAAGTCATTGTCCTTGAGGGTGCTCCACAGTTGAACGAGGTCGGTGCCGGTATTCAGATTCCACCAAACAGCACTCGCATCATCAGGGAATATGGCTTGGAGGAGAAGTTCCTCGACAAGATCGTCTGGCCAGCCAATATCAACTTCCACAGATATTCTACCGGCGCCATCATCGGTTCTACTCCATTACATCCAACGATGACCGAAACATATGGCTATCCGTATGTCCTCCTTCGTCCAGCGATTAGATGCAAGCTGACCATAACTTAGATATTGGTTGATCCACCGTGCAGACTACCAAAAGCTTCTTTTTGATGGTGCCGTTGCCGCAGGCGTAGACGTTCGACTGGGCAGCTACGCCCTCGAGGTCGATGAGACTGGACCTTCGGTTAAGGTCCACACGGGAGAGATCCTGAAAGCAGATGTCATCGTTGGCGCAGATGGTATCCGCTCCAGGACGAGGGCTTCGATCCTCAGAGAGCGTGATCTTCAGGCCGTTTCTACTCCAAATTACGCATACCGTGCGACTGTTCCAAAGGAGATCATGGAGAACGATCCAATGATCGCACATCTTATGACGGACATCAACTCAAACTGCTGGATTGGTCCAGATCGCCACGTCATGGCATATCCGATGCGCAACGGTACCTTGTACAATCTTGTCATGTCCCACCCAGAAAAAGGCGACGGGTCCGGCAACTGGAATGAGCCGGGCGACTTAAATGAAATGATGGAACATTACAAGAACTTCGATCCTGTTATCCGCAAGGTTCTGGGTCATGTCACCAGCTGTCTGAAGTGGAAGTTGGCAAAGATGCCAAAGCTCCCAACCTGGGTCAGTGACAACGGTCGTGTGGTTGTGATCGGAGATGCCGCACATGGAATGGTTCCATATCTTGCCCAAGGCGCCGCCACCGCTATCGAGGATGGTGCTTGTTTGGCCGAGTGCCTTGACAGAGCCAACGGTGTCGAAGACATTCCAGCGTTGCTCCGTGCTTTTGAAGCCATCAGAAAGCCGCGTTCTGAGACTATCTCGGATGGTGCGTTGGCAAACGGTGACATCTGGCATATGCACGATGGCCCAGAGCAAGAGGAGCGCGATCGTAAAATGCAGGAGACTACAGTACAAGGGAAGGCTGAGGCGAAGAGCACAGCTGTCAATCCCAACAAGTGGTCCGATCCAAATTTCCAGCCTTGGTTATTCGGATACGATGCCTTCAAGGAGGTAAGAGATGCTTTATTCCTGTTTTTGATATCTGAAACTAATGAGTGACTATCCAGGCAAACACTTTCCTGGACAAGCACCTGATTGGACATCCAATCAGCGCGGTTTTATAAGTCCTCTTATAGGGTTGTGAGGGAATGCGGGTGCATGTAACGATCGAGCGGGACCTTGATGAGATATCAGATTTTGTATATATTTCATTTAGCATGAAGAAGGGCGCATTCCGGGGTACTGGGGAAGTCAGTCGAACAATGAATCAAAAATAAAGAATATATATTCATAGATCATGCTCTCTAAAGAATTCCAGGCCCACTATTGAGCCATGACATGTCGTTGAGGTCGAAAGTTATCCCACTAAAATCCAGGTCTCCTTGAAACTGATCAAAAGTACCCGATTGTACATTTGTAGCAGGGACTATCGTTGATGGCTCCGCGTGCGCACCCTCGATGTGTGGTTCGCTCCCCTCTGTTGACAGCGATACCTTCGCAGACAGAATCTCCAGAGCAGCCACGCATCTCTGGGCAGATTCTCCAAACAATTCGAAATATTTCAGACTTTCGATGGCATGTGCCCAGGAGCTAGCAGCAGAGTATTCTGTGATGCCGACCTCTATAACCGGTCTTAAACGCGCGGCTAACAGGACTGTTGCCGCTGTGTAAAGATCTGTCCGTGTCAGCAAGGGTCTATTCCAGAGATATTATGACTTACAGAATACGCAATACCACCATGCTGGTAATGGCCCAATGGTTCCATCCTTCGTAAGATTCATGTAGATGATATCAATTAAGTCATGTGCGGCACGTAAGCATAGCGTCGAGCATTGCAATACTATTCGTTGCGCGAGACTCTCGTCAAGAAAGGTCCCGGTATCAGAACCGGCCGCCTCTGGAAGGCAGAATTTAGACAAAATAGGCCTGAACAGGAGTATCCGCGTGTGTAGAAATCTGTTGGAGTTAGTATTAAACAGATAAGTCCGAAACATGCCATACCTAGAGCGGCATATTATTGCCTGACGCTTGAATAATGGATTCGCAAAGGATTCATATGATGATATGCGGAGATGAGGTGGCAATGTGCGGCCCCAATTCATCAGTGCCCTGTCAAGCCGAAAGACCATGTCGATGTTCGATGATTCGGCTGCGAACGAAAAGAGACCGAATTGATCCTTTTGACTCTCATCCTCATATAACGCCGCAAGAATATCATTGACTATATCATAAATGTTAAGAGACTTGACAAAAAATGCCATTGCAGATGGAGTATTATCTGGTTGGACTGAAGGAGACGAAGAATCTGAAGGGAGATAATCATCATCGGTCATGGCTGGCAAGGGAACCGAGTCTGCTAAAGTTTTTGCGATCATGGCCGGTCGTCCAAATGTCATGCTCAACACTCTACATCCGTCAATTTCAGCAAAAGCACAAGGATTGAGGTGTATAAGAAGGTCTTACCGATCCATTAAAACACATCCATGCCATATTCTTCGCGCCAGTTCTCTTTCCCGAGGGGATTGCAGGTTAGAGCTCGATTCGGGTAGATGAAACCCCAGGCTCTGAGCCACTCGGACAGCATGACCAATAACCATCCAACACTGATGATGAGTGTTGGTGCTTTGAAGATATTGGCCCATGAGAAGTAGACATTGAACTAGATCTGTCGAACCCGCTCCCCAAAGGTCCAATTGCAGGAGGTCGCGTGCACGTTTGAAGTACACATTCGCTGAAGCCTGCCGTTGCTCAGGTGCTATTGTCTTCGCAAGTTGGCAGCCCAAGGCGAACATAACATTTATCGTACACATGAGCAGACGCTCATCCATTCTGGTAGATTCGCCAGACCATATCGCTTTGTACGCCTGTTCCGTTCTTTGCCTGTCGAGAAAGGGATAAAGAGGATGCACCAACTCCCAGTAAACACCAACAAGTTCGTCGGCAATTCTTCGCGACGGCAGAATATATTCAAAAGTATTAGGATGCTTTCCTCCCGTATTGGGGGATAAGGCAAAGAGTGCGGGTTTGCCTGCCCCTAATTTGGCGGGCGGTCTGTTCGGGTAAAGAACTTTGTAATCCACAGCTGCCTTGATTTGCTTCATGAAAGAACTTGCACTACTGCTCCCAAAGAAAGCCTGGCCATCTGAGCCCACAGCACCCGTCATAGAATCTCCCCCGGTTGATAGGGGTTCGTGGAATCCAGGGTTGCCGCCACTCGAACCTCTGACGACCGCTTCTTGAATGTCTAGGTTCCTGGGACTCTTGAACGTTGTGGGCTGGTGATAGCCTTGTCCACTAGCATGGCCATTTTCATAATCTGGAGGAGTAGATATGTGCTTGCCCGTCTCACTTACGCAAACCGCCTGCCTATTGAACTGCAGCAGCAGCGATGCTGGGTGTGGCGAAACCGAGAGTTCACGGCTCCTATATTGGCTTCCTGGGACGGAACTTGGGTTGGCCGTCCGCCACGCCTCTTGTCGTTTCTCTTCAGAGTACCTACATCCAGCAATCTTGTCCTTCTTCTTCGCACAGACTCCGCAAACTGCATCCAGCGTCAGCGATTCTGAGAGTTTCGAGACATGATCACGTGATGACAAGAAAATCCAAGACAACCCACCTGGACGGTTGCCATCGCACTTCACCTTGCGCGCTCGACAGGTGTCGCAAGCAACGGCAATCTTCTGGCGCTTCTTGCGCTGCTCGGGCACGCCTGGCGTGGTGGGATCTGGCATTGCTTGTGCATGCAAGGCTGAGGCTGAGGCTGAGGCTGAGGTTGAGGCCGAGGCCGAGGCTGAGGGAGCAGCAGCTCCGAGCGAATTCTCCGTGGCGGGAACCGAGAAGTCGGCTTCAGAGGGCGGCGGACTGGTCATCCCGCGCTCGCGCTCATAGACGAGAAACATGGCATGATGGGATGAGAATCAGTCGCGGGGGGGTGTTTCGGAGATATCAGCTCCCCGTCTCGGTTGTCTCGGTGGCCTGGACTATTGTGATTATCGTGTTTATAGCGATGGATGTCTTCGTTTTCGTCTTCGACGAGAATGGCAGAGTCGTCGAGTCGGAGTGCACGCGCCGGGGCGTGGCGATGCCAAATTGGTAATCGGGTCCTATTTCCCCTCATTTCGGAACGACTTTCCACACACTAGCGACATCCGTAGTCTGTACTTAGATGTGGAACTACAAAGACTATAACAGACTTCACAATAGGGATTACAGACACTACAACAGACATTACAATAGGGATTACAGACACTATAACAGACACTACAGACATTACAATAGGGACTACAGACACTACAGACACTACCCACATTCCCTAGGTAGGTACATTTATTCTTTTCTGCATACTGCGGCATTCAAATCTCGGAAAACCTCAAAAATGTCTCCTCCCCGAGGCTACTCCACTATCGGAGCCCAGAACCCCTCCCTCGATGATCGGAGCAAATGCATCCATCCATCACACAATCTCGCCTTGCTACTAGAAGCCCTATATGAGCTTCTTCTTCTTCTCTCTCCCTCTCTCTCTTGTCAACTTGTAATCTCATACACGCCGTGCCTTCGTCCCTAGTCACATCAATCCACCACACATACACATATCCCCCTCCGCAGCAATAATGTCTTGGACTAAGTTGATCCGCTTCATCGCCGTTGATGGCAAGACAACCTTTGGTGATGCTATCGTAGATGATGCATCCGAGGTCCCCCAGAAGCTGGAGCAGAACGAGCTGTACGCTCTGGAGCTCGAGGGCAGCGATCCATTCGCGCTCGTTGCGACTGGAAAGAAGGTGCAGGTCAAGACTCTTCTCGCCATCCTCACTCCATCAGATGTCCCAGTTATCAGATGTATCGGCCTGAACTACATCAAGCACAGTAAGTTGTTCTGGTCATGTTGGAATCGTCCCGATATTAACTTTTGTTCCAGTCAAGGAGGGCGGCAGAACCCCACCACCATACCCATCTCTCTTCGTCAAGCCAAGAACATGCATCGCATCTTACAATGAGGATATCCCAATCCCAAAGATCACACAAGAGAACCAGTTGGATTACGAGGGAGAATTGGTGAGGATTACCCCAAAGAATTTACTTGGATTTTATCTGACAGAAGCTTCAGGCCGTTGTCATTGGCAAGTCTGGCAAGAACATCGCTGAGGAGGATGCGCTCTCGTACGTTGGCGGATATGCTGCTGCCAACGATGTTTCCGCACGCACATGGCAACGCGACCCTGCATACGCTGGTGGTGTTCCACAGTGGTGCTTCAGCAAGGGATTCGACAAGTTTGCACCAATCTCTCCCGTCCTTGTCTCGCCTGCCGTTGTTGGTGCCGCAGACAAGCTGCAGTTGCAGACCTTTGTGAACGGAGAGGTGAGACAGGACACAAACACCGACGATCTGCTCTTCGGCGTCAAGAAGATCATCGCCTTCCTCTCCCAGGGAACCACCATCGAGAAGGGAACTGTTATCTTGACTGGTACTCCAGCTGGTGTGGCCATGGGCATGAAGCCAGCACCAATATATCTCAAGGATGGAGATGTTGTCGAGGTTCGCATCGAGCACCTCGGCAGCGTCAAGAACAAGATGGTATACGAGTAGATATAGACAAATTATAAAATAATAGATATCCTTCACATATGCTACTTCCGGAACGAGATATTCCGTTCCGCCCATGCATCCATGCGTCATCGATCGATAATCAGAGGATCATTCTGACAAAAGTAGAGCAGCATGAAATAGGCACAGTAGAAATTGATGAATGAAAGTGATTGATTAACTATCTATGCTATGGACCATCCTTCCCTTGATATAGGTGGCCGTGACAAAGGCTCAAAGAGCCGATGGGAAGATGCATGGAATCATCCATGCATAATATGAAGATTCCCCTGGATTCTCATATTCCTGAGAATCCTCCGGTGCTTCGTAGGCACCATCCTCTCTATTCAACACATTCGTCGTTTTTTTTTTCTTTTCTTTTTTTCTTCGGAGAGTGAGAGTCGTGAATGACGTTGGAAAGTCTCTATTTCTCGCCCGTCGGTAAGGTGCCTCATGAGATGCGCCGGGTGTAAACAAGATAAGGCCAATCGCCCTAGCATCTCTTAGTCGCGGTTGATCTATTGGTCTATTTATGCCCCGCCTTGTCACCGGTCGGAGGAAGCTGCGGGTGGAGCATTGCTATTGTTATTGTTATAAGAGGAATCACTTCTGGCAGCCATTATTCATTATTAGCTACAGTACCTATTCAAAGCCCGTCATCACTGCCTCGTTGTCCAAGTCCTCCTTCCTCCCTCCGTTGTCTCCGTCCCGCCTCAAAATCCAATAATCCATACAAACACAATAATTACTTCACAATGAGTGTACCAACATATCAAGGAAGTTGCCTGTGCGAGGGTGTCAAATTCACAGTTTCTGGAACAGCCGAGAAGGTGTTTATATGCCACTGCACTGATTGTTCGAAGAATGCTGGAGGCCCGTATCAAGTCGTACGTACTCGGCATCTCCAAGGAGACTTCCAAGACGAATAACACAAATTGACCTTCCTCAGATTGCCAAATATCCAAAGAGCGCCGTCGAAGTCACATCTGGCTCCGACCTTCTTGGAAAATTCGTCATCACAAAGACAAGCAGCGGCGCGGAGAAGTACAAGATCTTCTGCAAACAATGCGCGTGCACTCTCTGGACAATCCCAATGCACACTGGAGGAAATAACTATATCGTTCGGACGCCTCTGATCGACAATGGGTGAGTCGATGGCCAATTTTGATTTCTTCCGTCTTCTAACATCCTACAGTCTCGATCTCGAGGCCTTCAAGCCAGTCGCAGAGTTTTTCTCTTCGTTGAGGCCAAAGTGGCTCCCAGCTTTGGAGGGCACCCAATGCTTCGACACCATGCCCGGCAAATAGATGGGAGTTCACATCCGCCAGCAGTCCGGATTTAGCGTTAGATGAAGAAAATATACCAAGAATTACTTTTCAACTGTTGCATCGAGATTATCACGTGAAATTGAGGCGAGTACAACCATCGCGGGCCATGCCCATACATACATGCATGCATTTCACAAGAGATTCCCCAGAACATCTGCTGAACAACAAGAAGAAGAAAAATGAGAAGAAGAAGGTGAATACTTGGATTTCGAAGTTATTTCCGCAGTCGTCGGCAGTTGCCCCTCAGTTTCATCTCAGTTATATACCTGCCTTCGATAAGTAACGCAATTGTTGCGAGGACCCTTCCAAGTCCTACCACAACCACCACCTCCACCTCCACCTCCACCTCCACCTACACCTTCTCGTTAATTAACCCCTATTATTTGTATTTGTATTTGTATTTGTATTTCTATTTCTATTGTACTGTAACACTGTAACTGCTAACGGGAATAGAAAGCTAAACAGCTCAGGAGCGCCAAGGAGCTAACTGACTAAACCAAAAGGTGCTGGGTTCCGGATGGCTGCGGGGTCATCCGCTCCGAGTTCAGTTCCGTTCCGCTTCCGAACATACCCCTTCTATGCGCCTGTGTGTGTATCGAGATGATTGCCGCAGCATGCTGGCTGACCTTTTGATATCGGCTCTACAACGCTTATCCTTCGTCACAACGCTTAACGCTCGGAAGATGGGCACTTGGAAAGAGCATCATCGATCGACATGCGGGCGGTCTCTCCGAGAATCATCTGCGGATTAAATTAGTCGTTGCGGGGAAGCTGGTTGCCTCCGCTTCACCCGAGGACTTGCAGTAGAGTAGTGGATGGTGGATGGACCTGCGGTGGTAGTATATAGTCCATTTGCCTTGCGCAGTATGATAGGGCTTTTTCTCTTTCTGCCTTGCTGTTATAACATACCATAACGCACCATATCATCCATAGCATCTCGAAGTAGCCTCGAAATTTACATAGCCACTTGTTCGATATCATCACATTTTCCAGCATGGCACAACCATCAAAGGAGGAGCTCGAGGCTTTCAATGCCGCCCTTCCACCCAAGCATCTCGAGCCATTATGGACGAAGATGTCCCAGCTCGTGCCTCCTTTCCCCAATCCTAAGGCCTCCGTGACGGCATGGAAGTACTCCGAGTGCGAGCCATTGCTCCTGAAGTCTGGCGAGATCGTCGGGGCGGAGGAGGCTGAACGTCGTGTTCTGATGCTCGTCAACAAAGACATGGGTGAGTTTTAGAGTTATGCGGCCTCATAATGTCATGTCATGCTAACAGACCTGCAGTTGCACCGCACACCACTGATACCATCTACGGTGGTCTTCAGTTGATCCTTCCTGGCGAGACTGCACCAGCACATAGACATGTTGCCTTTGCCATGCGCTTCATTATGGAGAGCAATGGTGGATTCACCGCTGTTGAGGGACAGAAGATGTTCATGACGCCAGGTGATGTTATCCTCACTCCCAGCTGGCACTGGCACGACCACGGCAACGAGGGCAACGGCCCGGTCGTCTGGCTTGACGGCCTCAACCTCCCCCTATTTACCTCTACGCCGGTCAACTTCGCAGAGCTCTACGCCGATCCCAGATACCCCAGCAAGTAAGCTTTCCCCTACCGCGGATACTAAGTGTCTTTCTGACGTGAAGCAGACGCAACGACGACTGCGAGTGGCAGTTCCCATGGAAGGACGTTGCCGCTTCCTTTGACGCCCAAACCGGACCTCACCGTTTCCACAACTATACGCTCAAGAACGGCCAACCACTTTCTGAGACCCTCGGTGCGCAAGCCGAGCGCATCGAGGTGGGCCATACCACCGAAGTTCACCAGGAGACCACCTCGTACATGTACCACTGCTACTCAGGCAAGGGTAAGACTATCATCACGCCGCCACAGGGCGAGCAGGTCACGGTCGAATGGGTGTCGAAGGATACCTTCGCCGTGCCATCGTGGAGCAAGGTACAGCATATCAATGAGGGAAGCGAGGTGGCACATCTCTTTGCTGTGAATGATCGGCCTTGGTTGAAGAATTTGGGCCTTCTCCGTGTTGCTTAAGCGTATTAAATCGTGCATTTACTTAATGAGGAATGACTTTGCATATATATTTTTCGTATTGAGACCTTCATATCTCCCACTCTCAATTTGTTTTCCAGGTGACAGTGAGTAGGATTTGGTTGGTAAATGGTTGGTTTTGGTATGATATTGGTCGGTCCAGAAGAAACAAGAGTCTGGGCCAGACGCGTGGGATTCATCCGTGCTTACTTGGGGCGAGCACAGTCGGGAGAAACAAGGTCTCCCTCAACCTCAATGAAAGAATATACGGGCTATGGAGACGGTTGTCACAAAAGCACAGGTTCAAAGGGTCGATTGAAAGATGACTTTCTGATTAAAATTGAATAGTCACACTCATACAAAATAATCTCCACCACTCTGACACGTGCGTCACCAAGCTCAACACATCTCTCCCAATCAAACGATTCGACATTTTTTAACCCGTTTAAAGGGCGCCCTTGTCGAGAACATCGACATGAAGGACATTGCCGCCATCGTCAACCTCCAGCTTCTTCTTCTCGACGGAAGCCTTGCGGGGGTTCTTGGCTTGGAAGATGTTGTCGAGTTCCTCGAGCTGCATGATATTGTAAGAACGTGTTACGAAGCGATGGGGAGTTTCTCTGGATGCAACTTACAGTTCGGTTCTTAGTCTCTGGAATGAGGAAGTAGATGATGACGGATTGGATGGCACACCAGCAGCAGAAGACGATGTATGTTCTCCAGGCGATCCTCTCAAGAGAGACGGAAACTCCGAATTGGTTGGCAAGTAGACCAATGGAGACGAACAAGTTAGAGAAAGCCATTCCCTTGGCACGCATCTCGAAGGAGAGGACCTCGACAGGGTACAGAGCCTGCATTGGCGTCCAGCCGAAAGAATAGCAGATCTGGAAGATGTAGACCCATGCGAGGACGGCTCTGCTGACATTGCCAGGAACGCTGTCGATCTGCTCTGGGGTGCTGTTTCCATCGATGTTGGCGATAGACGTGGCAACGGTAATACAGACCCAGCACAAAGAACAGACGATGTTGACGACAATGAGCATGGGGCGACGGCCGAATCTGTCGACCATGGTAGCACCGAAAGCGGCGAAGACAATTTGGATGCTGTTCATGCCGAGCTGAACGTTGGTCTTGAGTTTGTCTCCCTTGATACCAGCGGTGTCCAGGAAACTGCTCAGGAAGTAAGAGACGATACCGTTGCCAGCCCACTGCCCGAAAAGAGAGACGAGGCAGTTGGACATGAGACGATAGCGGGAGGCTCTGTTTTTGAACAGAGCACGGTAATCCCACCAGCGCTTATCAGTGCCATCTAACTCCAAATGTTGCTCATACTCCAACATCTGGAGCTTCACCCATTCGCTGTCTGGATTTCCTTCGCCGTGGTACTTGGCAAGTGTTGCTTTAGCGTCGGCGACCTTGCCGTGGACGTAGTTCCATCTTGGGGATTCTGGAAGGAACCAGGCGAAGATGACAATGATACCTGGGAACATGGCCTGCATCCAGACAGGAATTTGCCAGGTGGTATTTCCAGTGTACTCAAGACCACCACGTGCTGCACCGGTGGCAACGAGGGCACCAACAGGCCAGAAAACGTTGTACAAGCCGGTGACGACACCGCGATGTGCCGGATGGGAGATTTCAACGATATAACATGGACCAGCGGATCCAATGATGCCGACGCCGAAGCCTAGAAGGAAACGACCTCCCATGAATTGGCCAATGCTCTCAGTTGCGATGCAAGTTCCTTGGATGATAACACCGATAACAATGATACTTGCTGCGATGAACATGCCAGCGCGTCTTCCCCAGGTGTCAATGGCCGGGCCGATGAAGGGAATAGCGACGACAGAGCCGATTTGGTACATGGCAGTGATGATACCTTGTCCCCTGTTAGTGAACAGTTGCCGGGAAAACATGGAGGATACTCACCAGTCCAGGCACCGTCGTTCTCGACGTGGAAGAAGTCCATGAAGGTTTCGTTGGCGAGAAGGGTGCCGAAGAGGGATCCATCGTATCCGTTGGTGGTCGAACAGCAGAAACCGACGATGGAGACGAGATAGAGTAGGAGAGATGCCTTGCTGAATGGCTTTGGTGGCTCCTTGAGCATAGCCTGTTGGAAAGCCTCATCACCGATGACAACCTTCACAGCGGCCACCTTGGGCTCCTTGTCGAACTAGACGATTGTCAGCATCCTGAGAAATTTGCAAGAGCGAGCCAGACATACATCATTGCCGGGGTGCTCGATGATGACTTGATCGTTCTTCTCCGACATGGCGGCAGGTATACAATGACTGTGGGGTGTTTGTTGTCGTCGTCGTCACTGTTGATGGAGGATACTCTTGGTGCTGGTCCTGGATAACCAAAAGAGGATGAAGAACGACATGAGCTGGGGAAGACGTCTGTACTTATCCTCACGGGCACGTCTCCATGAAATTGGTTACTATACTGTGTTAAAACTATGAGCAGGTCCTGGGGTTTCTCATAGTGCTAATTTGGACAATGTGGTCGGTCAATGCAGGCATTCAATCCTCTTCGACAACCAGGCGGGTACAATCGTCGACGGATAGATTGCCCGCCTGCTCCGTCGAGGACATGTATGTGTGGAGTAGATTAGAGCTCGCGAGTATTGTGTATATCAAAACCCCAGGTTCACGCGAGGGCCATGTGGCCATGGCCATGCCAGTCGCATTGGGAAGGCGGGAGGTATGGTCCGTCGAAATGTGGGCGTCCCCAGATTTGGTGGCGGAGAAGAACAATATGGGGCCAAATGTCCGTTCTAGACGAAAGGTTTTTGGGCCTGGGGGGTGGAGGGGGGAATCGACGGGGAGCCGTACGCCGATGACATTTGTGCACTCTTCTACCTAGGTGGGTATGCAGGTCTGTCTTGACATTTGAACTTTTTCTTTTACACACATGGATAGGCAGGTATAGAAGTACATATGTACTTGTATCCCATCCATCTGTCAATGATCCCATCCCGACTTGTCGGGACTTGGAACCCATGAGGAAGCGACCAACGCTTCTTCTCTATTGGTGAAAAAAAAAATGTATGCGTAGATCGAGCCAATGACCGTTTTATTCCATTTTATTTTGATATTACTCTGTACTTTACTGTGTAAGCTAACTGTGTAACTTACTGCAGGAGTGAACTCACGACGACCACGGCAGAGCAGAGCAGAGCAAGCAGATGACGGCGGGTCCCAATTTCGCAAATTCGCAAATCCGTGAGTTGAGACAAGTGCACGACCGGCGGCTACGAGAGCGGCACAGGCGCACACACCTCGCTCTCGTCCTTCATTTTCCATTTTCCGTTTTCCTGTCACCCGCGTACTGCAAGGAGTGAGCATTTTAATATGTACATAGCTCTGCTCTATTCTGCTCTGCTCTGCCATCGTGAATCCGTCATGATTCGTCGACTCGTCCTGCTCCTGCCCGCCTCTCCGGAGTCCGAACGCCTCCAGCGACCAGAGCGGAGTCCGCGTGTCTGGTGCGTCGGTGACGAGGAGACGAAAGCGAAAGCGAAAGAGAAAGAGAAAGAAATCGACTTGCTTGTTCTTGGCCCGCTGCTGAGGTCTCGCGTGCGGTCCTCTCTCATGTCATCTGCAGCCTCTAGACCATTATGATGCATGTGTGAGGCGTGAAATGGTCAGACAATCGTCTGTCGAGGGAGACATAGGTATGTAGGCATAGGTAGGCATGGTGTGTCTCATGCTCTGCTCTGCTCGTGCGGACTCGAGGCTCGATCGATAACAGTATGCAGGTCTCCGTCGGACCGCCGTTCCACGGTAAGCGCGAACTGGGGGAGGGGGGTTTCATTTCGCAAATGCCAAACCCCAGCCCGGCCCTGCCCTCCCCTTGTCCGTCCTCATCCCCTTCCTACATACCTACAGAGTACGCTGTACGGAGCAGAAGACTCGTGGGTTAGGGTGTAGAGTACCTGCTCTTTCACACTGCAGGGCCGGCACGCGAAGTACTACACATATGCGACACACGACACACAACACAAGACGCTACCACTACCAAGATCCCTCACTACCATAGCGGTTATTAAGGGGCATGTTGCAGTATGAACGGAGTATGTGAGCTTATGTATGTACATACTCTCTAGGTGATAGGTACATGCAGTATCTGCACCTTAGTCACTACCACGTGGCAAGTGGAAAGTGGAAAGGCACGGCAGACGCATCTCAGGTGCACAGACATTGCGGGCATCGAGGCATCTAGGCATGGATGGATGAGGCATGATGGATGCGGCGTGGAAGGCATAGAAAGAAGGTGCTGAGGCTGACCACCACTCACTCGTCGTACTGTGAAAAGGGCCGAATATAACAGACTCCATCGTATGTCTTATATCTCCTTAACTAACACTTTAACATGATATGATATGATATGATATGTATGTAGTTACATAAGGCAGTCAGGTTAATTCCAGTCACCTGCCTGCATCGACTCATAGGGATTGGGGATTGGAGATTGGAGATTGGCATTGGAGATTGGAGATTGGAGATTTGGCATTGGAGATGGGGCCAGTGGGGATTGGGGATTGGGGATTGGGGATTGGGGAAGCCTCTGGCCTGTACAGTAGGAGGAGTAGGACTACTATACTCTCTACACATACTCCGTAGTACTCCCTCTACACATACCATACATACCTAAGCAATCAACCACCGTACTTGTGTACTCTACACAGTTCTCTACTCCATCTCCGCTCTTTTTAAAACAAGCCACCGCTCTGTTCCTCTCCTCTCCTCTGATATCCTCTCCGCATTTCCTACCTAGCATCTCTGAGCTGTGATGGGCTGTGATGGGTTGTGATGAGATGAGATGTGATGCACAATCCCGGAAGACATCTGTGGACTTCCGCAAAGTCCACAAGTCCACAACCAGTGGCTTGAAGCTTCATTCAAATCCCCAGTCCCAACGTTAAGAACCTTAAGCTTACTTTTTCAGCCCCCAACTCCCGCATCTTAATGAGGAGCCTTTCCATTCTGAGAGCCGCGAGGCTGGAGCAGCTGGGCCATCCATACTGGTCGTTTGTCCCAAAAGATGCTGGCTGGGCTGGGCTGCGGACCGTGGATTCCGGACGAACGCCTCGTCCAATACTGTATATACTGTATCTACTTACATAATACTCTATCTGACATCGCTATTTGGCTGGCAGGGTGGAGGAAGAGGACGGGGGATGAGAGAAGGAGGAAATGGGGAATGGGGAATGGGGAATGGGGAACGAGGAATGGGGGACCGATGTTTGTGGCCGGGATGTGGACGCGGGGCAGGTGGACGCGCTTTGGTACATATGTACGTGTTTCTCCAATACATCCAATATCGCCTGCATAGATACAGTAGGTATTTTTTATCTTATTTTGTTTTATTTGATCTTTGTTGTTGTTGTTTTTGCCTTTTTGTCTTTTTGTCCCGAGTCTGGCTGTGTCGGCCATCCTGCCGAAAGCTAGTCCAAGAGTCGACTACTCGACTAACACCAAGTCGAGTGAATCCCTTTTGTCTGTTGAGCATTTTCATTTTTCTTCTACACATTATTCTCGGCGTCTACAACGTTGGAATGAGACGGAGATGCAGACCCTGCAGATATCCTTCGACAAGAAATGGGGCCCCACAGTCCTCATATTGCTCCATGTTGCTCCATATTGCTCCATATTGCTTGCTCTGTATTGATCCACCTGTCAGAACCTCAAAAAGTCCAACACTGGCCAGGAGGCCCTGGCACAACATGGATTGTCGAAAACCCAACATATCGCTCTGTCTCGTGATGGTCCAATACGGCGCTCTCTGGACCCATATTCCTATCCCTTTTGGAATCATTGCATATGAACAGGCATGGATATGTACATCCTACGGAGTATGGTAGGCAGGTGCATCGCCAACCGCCTTACCCGCACTCTCCATCTGCATCATCACGCTACGGGACGGTTCGACAGGACCGATGAATCCTTGGGTTTGGCTCCGATCGAGACCTGCGACGGCAGGGACGGGATTCTTCTCCTTAATATCTACATCCTTGGCCATCATCCCTGAATCACGTTTTTTAAAGTATGCCGAGTCTATCGACATGGAATCGAGATCATCTCATCATCAAAATCCTTGTCAATCGAGCTGTCAAGCTGGGTCTTCTCTAGACTAACGGATCTACGGAGCAATCTTCTCGATGCATAGTTGTGGGGTCATGGCCTCCTTCGAGGGAGCTTTGCTACTCCGTAGTTGAGAGATTTTTACCATCATCATTCTCATCTTCTCCATCTCTCCATCCTCTCTTTCAATCGTCATATTTATACTCATCGGTCTCGATTTCCAGATGCCATCCCTTCGATCTTGCTATCATATGATATTTGACCCTATGATCTACGATGTTAGACCTCGATAATCTATAACTTTACCTTTTTCATCCAAACTTCTGGTCGTGACCTCTTCGTCTTGACTCCGCAAAACAACGGGCTACTGCTCACATTCTCATCTGGGTTCCTCAATATTCATCTTAAGCCATCGATCGCGCCCCCAACCATAAACCGAAAACTTCTGCGGATTTATGACATGCCAAGCTCAAATCCCAAGGCATGAGCAGAATATACGATGGGTCTGGAATGAAACAGTTATCCAAACCATTCGTCGCGCGGAACAGAGACTGCTATTGAATATATTGTGAAGCAATCTTTTCCTTTGAAGATGGGGTTTATTAGACGCAGTCATGGTTTTCAAAATCCAGTCACCGAGCAACATTGCTCAGAACTGTTAGCGACTCAGCCTTAAAGTGGACGGCTAAGTTGCTGACAGCTCCGAGTAGCACTGGATTTATCAAAACATTGACTGGAGTTAATAGACCCCTTGGCGTATGGTTAGGTTGGTGAGTACAATCAATGGCCAGTGATTGCCGTCTTCTGTGCCTTTTCAACCTCGTCTGAGGATTTATCAAATTCACCAGCTTACATCTTCTCTGTTAGGCATAAAAACGACACTCTCAGGTCTCATGCCGACGCTGCAGGACTTACTCCGCAATTCATCGGAATCACCGCCTTCTTATTTTTCTGATGCAAAAGTATAGAAGAAGAAAAAGGGTGTGCAGCGATGTCGACGCCCTTGGCAGATACATAGCAACAACATGACACAAAGCCATCTTATCCATCCAAATTCGACACGGCTTTGTTAGAATTTCGATGAAGTGGGATTTCGAGTTAACTAGGGAAGACCGGTTACAGCAAGAGTCGAAAACTGAAATTCGAGGTTTATCTTTCAAGAAGAGAAAAGTTGAACAAAAGGAAGCAAGGCAGGAGAGTTGGCATGATCGAATTTCAGGAAACTACAGACGAGCTCTAGCCACTCCGAATTATCCAGTCACACATCGAGGATAAACGATAGGGTCTCAAATAAATTCGAGTTCTTGCCGCCATCTCAAGCGATTATACATATCGATGCGGTATGTCAGAGAACAACATCCTATCCTCCGGCAGACGCTCGGTTGGAAGATACATATTAAATAGAGTAAAAGCGTTAATCACAGCGATTGGAACGCCAATGGTTCACCAAAGGCCGAGACTGCAGTTGCCGGAACAAGCAGCCGAGTGTGCATCCAATCGACCATCTGAAATAACGATAAGAGTGGAATGTCGATAATTATTATAGTATCCGAAAGCGTCAGCCAGACATGGACGGTGTTGAAGGCTCAGCAAATATGCGATCTAAAAGTCTGTAAGGCATCTGATTCCATACTGCCGGTCACTTTCCATCTTCCATCTTCCATTGCATGCTGATATTCATCAAGGCGAGATGCGGAAGGCATTAGCAACTCAGCCGTGAAGAAATTTGAGGACTCCTCCTAACCCGGGTTCTTTCGATATGTATTGCTTGGTCCAATATAGGTGATCTTATACGAAGGGTGCTGCACTAGCAAAAGCCAAGCACATACATTGCCTTCTTTCGAATATGCAGCAATACCTGATAGGTGCCTATGGAGAAGTTGGGAGTCTCTTGGTAGAAGCTTTCGATGTCTATCGCTGTGGTCTAACATCGTCGCTCTTACATAACAAATGTCGAATGCCTGATGGGACAAGTTGGGAGCGGCAAATATCTGGCTTTCTCCAGAACAAACCAGCCGGATCTTTACAGTACTGGTAGGAGCGGCTCGATAGAGTACAATGGGTGTGTCAAATCATTACCTCCAAGTCAAGTGATGTGAAGCATTCTCTTGTGTCAGAGACTAATAACAGCATTCTGACAAATCAGAAACACATGCATGATTTGATTTCTGGGTTGTGGCGACTCTCAGGATCCGTAATGCAGATGGAGACCCCACTACTAGCCCTTCTTAAGCCAGCAGGAATGAGCGGACTCTGTGCCGTGACATGATCATGTTTCTTACATGCTTCTTGCTCTTTTTGTCGGTCTTGACTCGGGATAAGATGAATTACTTGGCAGTCGCTTGTTCCAGGTGTTGTTTCAAGTTTGAGAGTCAAGAGCTTCTCTTGCATGATTACCACCGTAATCATCTTGTTTTGTCTATCAGGAGGTGGGGAGTCTCTCAGTCTCTCAGTGACTCCACGGAATACTTGATGGAGTACTCTGCTCCATGTCGTTCCAGATAGAGCAGTCGTGCAGGGTTTTCGCACGCCAAGCGTCGTCGATCGCGTCTATGGATAGAAAAGGGGCCGGACGCACGTGAAAATGTGTATGCTCGAAATGGCATGTGATCGGATGTGCAATGCGCTGTCCTCATTAACACGAAGCTTCCCATTCATACCTACAACCTATAAGCGGCTATAATCGTGCTCCCCTCAATTGTCATGCAAGGACGGCGGCGTTGGAGGCTCAGTTAAGGTCGTTGGTTCGGGATCTTCGACGTGTACGGAATCCTTCGTCGGTAAGCAGAGCAGTAGAGAACACAAGCCGCAGGCATTATTGTCTGGAGTTTAGGGTCCGAAATGTGGAGAACTGGAGAACTGGAGAATCATTCGAGTCTGGAGTCTGGAGTCCGGAGTACTCTAACGGAAGGTTGAGCCAAGAAGAGGTCGTGTAGTTCTCGGGATCTGGGCAGCTCCGGCGCAAGATTCCATTTGCGCACAGCACAGTAAGGATACAGCATGATAGATAAGGTAGATACCTAATATCACAGTACTTGTGCTCTGTAGTGCTGTCCACTGGAGTACCTAGGTACATACATATGTACATACTCGATGTTGAAGCATCACACCTGCATCAGTCAGGGCGACGGAGAGGGCATCTTGTTCGGGACAAGTGGCGACAGATAGACGGGGGGCGCTTCAAAAACGCCGGCGCGCGGGGGTCTGTCTGGTCTGTGTGGTCTGTCTGGTCATGCATGAGCGGGGCGTTATTTTGCCTGTAATTTCCGTTCTCGCTGCTGTTGCCGTAAATGGACCGGCAGTGGGTGCTTCTGTCGAGGGAGTGTTTGGAGTGTTTGGAGTGTTTCGAGTAATATTAATATCCGTAATATCAATAATCTCAATATACTGACTGGCACACACAGTACTCTAACAGGCTGACATTAGGTTCTGACATTTAGACATCTATGCGTCCGTATGTGCAACATTCCCGATGTGTACTTTGCATGTGGTGGAGGGAGGCTGGAGGAGGATGGACGAACACATGTCCAAACGACAGCATGCATACATACATACATACATACATACATTGTATTTATCACATGCTCAAGTCGGGCTGGGCGCTCGCTGATTGGCAAGCCTTGAAGGCCAGAGGCAGTTTTCAGATTTTCTTCGCGGCGATGGCTCTTCTTTTGTTTATGATTTGTGCAGGGATGTCATCAGACAGGACAACCAGACTAGACAGAACAAGACAAGCTCCGGACACTTCTCCAAAAAGCGCGCCTCCCCCGCGTCCCCCGCCACCCCGCCACCCCGCCTCCGCTCCCCACCTCCGCCTTCCCCGCTGCTCTGATTGGCTCCCTACTCCGCCGCTAGAAGCAAGATCATGTGGGATGTCGGATCACTCCAGGAGTGTGCCTGCTTGCCCGTCGCCCGTTGCGGTTGCGCGTAGTCGTCGTGCGCAAGAGTCCGGGGTCCCCAACAGTCAACAGTAGTCTCCTAGTTTAGTTCCCCACGACCCTTTGACCAAGACTCAAGAGTCAAGATCACCATCACCACCAGAGAAGGGCCATCGAGCCAAACTAGAGAGAGTAGAGCACTCAATACTTTAGAGTACTCAATACTTCCCTTTCTGTGGAGGAGACTACGAGAGGGATGTTCATTCTACCTGCTCATCTTACGCATAGTACATACAGTATCTACGCTGTAAAGTAGAGTACAGTAGGTAACTAACTACCTAACTACCTATCTAAGTAACTACCTATGCACATCTCCCCCCTCTCGCCCACCCTGGAGAAGTTAGACTTACTCCCAGATCTGACCTCTTCCCTCCCTCCCTCTCGTTTCTTCGTAATGGTGTCTCTGGCCAGCACTTGATAAAGCCTCCCGCTCCCGCGTCTCCCATTCACTGCTGTTATAATAGTCATATATATCCTTTGCTGGCTCGCCTGCTCACACTCGCTCATCACATTCCAGCCGCAAGTATGAGTCTGTCCAAGGACGCCTCCAAGGAGCAGGTCGAAACCACGATCGCTGCCGCAGAGGTCGAAGTCTATGAGAAGCCAAAGAGAGCAGGATGCATTGGCTTTGTGAAGAAGTGGTGGTGGGCGCTGCTCATTGTCATCGCCGTCGTCCTTCTCGTCGTCCTGTTGCCAATGTGAGTGGCTCCCGATATTATCACATAAACACATATGTAATTGTACCATCCGATACGCATGTATACTCACATGAACATAGGTTCTTCGTCGCCCTTCCAAAAGTTATCCAGAAAAAGGTCGATGACGCCGTCCTCACCATCGATGGAATCTCCGTCCGCAACACCCGCACCGATGCCGTCACCATCTCCATCAACTCCAGCGTGAGCAGCAGCGGCTCCATCCACGCCACCATCGATGCCTTCACCGCCATCATGTATCTCGAGGACAAGCTCCCACACACCCCCTTCGCGACCCTGCAGATGCCAGAGACCCACACCGGTGAATCCATCGTCAACATCACCCAGGAGCTCAGCACCGTCGGCGAGACCGCCCAGGCCTACATCGACTACAACGCCGCCTTGTTGTTGAACGAGTCCATCCGCATGACCGTCAAGGGCGACACCTATGTGCGCGTCAAGGGTCTCAAGGCCACCAAGGTCAACTTTGAGAAGACCGTCACTCTGGCCGGTTAGTCCTCATCACAACCCCCAAACCGCCTTTCCATTTCTAACCCCCTGTTCCAGGCCTCAACGGCTTCAAGGGCCTGCACGTCACCTCCGCCGAGATCGCCATCCAGGGCGACTCCCACGGCGACAACTTCCACGGCTTCGTCGACATCCCGAACGCCTCCGTCCTGACGCTCGAGATCGGCAACGCGACCTTCGCGAACCTCTTCAACGGCACCAGGATCGGCACCCTCTTCATCGACAACATGCTCCTCTACCCCGGCGTCAACAACCTCTCCGTGCGCGCCAACATCACCCAGGCCCCCGTCCTCCTCGCCGTCACGACCCTGCCATACTGCTCGACCGGCATCCTGCCCTTCGAGCTCCTCGGCGAGAGCGTCGTCAACAACGGCCAGTCGCTTCCATACTTCGCCCACGCGCTCGGTCTCCAGGCCCAGGTCACCGATATCGACGTCGGCGCCGCGCTCGAGAAGACGTTGGGCACCAAGATCGCCATTTGCCCGACGGCAAAGTCGGCCTAAGGCGTGGGCGAGGATGGATGGATGTACGATGAACTGGATGTAGCGAGCGAGCGAGAGCATGCCTTGGGATTTATATATTTATTATCTATTCTATCTAATCTTGTGTGCATGTGTGGAAGAAGGATCTGAAGGGATTGAATAGCGGATATCACGTCTTGCATCGTGGAGGGGAGAATGATAGACAGGGGCCGTGTGAGAGAGAGAGTGTGTGAGAGAGTGAGAGAGAGCATGAAAATACCCAGATAGGCGTTGCACGAAATTCAAATGTTGGAACCGTTGCGATCAGAGTCACCTGCTGTGTTTCCATCAACATGTTGAGGCTCGGATAATGCACGTCTGACTTGCGTAGGTTAATTGAGACTGGAGGATGTATGTGTTCCGGGGTATGATACGTACTGGAGGGAGTGCGTGGCGAGAGCGTCTGTCCTCAATTCACCAACCCACGATCTTCCGGTTGTAACATTCGTCAACTTCTTTCCCCATTCTCTTGCCTCGTATCGAGAGTCCTGGTCCCGAAGGATCGTCGTCGCCCCAAGTCATGCGACGGCACTTTGCATGTGATGTTGCATCACTCATGCAGCTGCGTCGCAATCGATCTAACCTTCTCACCACCGCATGCCTTGGCTGCATCCGGAAGGATTCGATTCCGTCAGCACCTTATTCGGCGCGAGCCTGAGGGATTTCAGTCTTGAAAGCTTCGTGATGGCAATTTGCACATGGGTATCTCGTATGCTAGAAAAATCAGACGCTGCTAGAGTACAATTTACCAAATGCACATGCACAATCGCCATATGACATGACTTATGTATCGCACTTATATGACCAGACTCCAATAAAGATTGCCCCATCGCTGTCCATCTAACGTTCTGCCCAAAGAGCCAATGAAAATGCTCCCACGATAGATGAATGTAGACATTATCAACGTCATTCATACACATGATGAAACAAATGTTCGTGATATTATCCGCTTATCTGTGCAATCTTTATTGGAATCCAATTCCCTCCAACTCTTCATATTCATCGTCCTTTCACGCTTTTGGAAAGTCGGCCCTCGCTGACAATAATGATTGAAATCGTTCAAACTCTATTGCTGGTCGTCAGGCGGCACTGTAGCCGCCGGTACATGTTGTCCACCAGAAATTTGGATCCCATTTATTTGCGACGACGCTGCAAGATACGTGAGTGTTGTCTCAGTCTGGCCGATAGTTTTGTCTTTCGCTGCAACAGCCTTCCAGTTCCTCGCCACTTCCTCTCCTGCATAGACCTTTTCCTGGGCCTCTTTCAGCCAATCATCCCATTCTTTGGTATTTGGTGCTGCATTGCTGGACCTGACCCAGCCGACCTCACCAGTCTGCCGGATGGCATACCACATCGTCCTGGTGAAGCTTGCTTTTCCCTCGGGATCAGCTGCATTCTGAGTACTTTCTGCATCTTTGCAATCAGGAGGCGTTACATCCTCGCAATCATAGAGATTCATGTCCCAGAATTTTTTTTTCGGTACCAGTGATGCAGCCCAGTACAAGCCGTTGAGGACTATGTACGCAGCGCCTATCGCAGCCTGCTCGTTGAAGTTGCAGTTCCCGAGGAGAACAACCGAGACCATCAGGAGAAATGTAGCAATTCCAACTAAAGCGCGGTAGACGCGGATATTACCGACCGTGTACGTGCATTCCTCGGTACCAGTGTAGAGCTCCCGTGCAACATTCTCATCACAATGGACGACGACGAAAGCACCCTCTCGCGTCCTGATAACGACATCGCCAGGAGGGACGTTGACGCCGGAAGTTCGTTTCATGAGCTGAGGTGACCATAAAGAGGCATATCCGACGATGGAGGATACCATGGAGATGGTAATCAAAGCCAAGCATGCAACGCCATCTTGGTCGTATACCGACAAGCCAAAAAGACCACATGTCAATACGCAGGAGAAGATGCTGAGAAGATTCAATGGTGATGTTGTCTTAGCAGGCACGTGTGGAGGAAGCTTATCCGATGCGCCACCCGTGAGGGCGCCCGAAACCCTTTCTTTGAGTGTTGCTCGTCGATGTATACCTTGCTGGGCTTCTATTGACGAGCTGGCGCCTTTATCCACATGCATTGGAAGGAGCGAGCTCCGCTTGCTGCTCTTCTCGTCCAAGTTTGTTGATGGATTCTCGCCGGGTGCTTGATCCGAATGCTTTATCCTATAGACTCTGAAAGTAAAGGGTGACAGGTCCTCGATGGGATGAATGATATTGGGGAAGTAGTTCAGCGTCTGCACGATTATGCCATTCTTCACTCCAACCACGGTGGCATTTGTATGAGGCATTCGTGTAGGGCGGGTCGGCTTGAGGAGGACTTGAGGAGCCGGTATGATGCGTGGAAGACAGCATAACCACGAGGCTGTCAATGCTTGGGATTGTTCTGCCATCGACGACTCGCCAATGACGGCGAGCAATGACACGATGTCTAGACGCCATCCTGAGTCGCTGTTCTTGCCTTCTGGCCACCATCCTTCGCCATCACCTCCCCACATTATGGAGCGATGAAAGGAGAGGTGATGCTGGCTTTGTCGCCGTCGTTGCAATAAAGCCGGGACTGATGTCTTCGCTTCGAGCCTTGAGGCTGGAGGAGTCGAGCCTTGATTGTAGAATGCTTAAATTTGGTGTAGGAGATTGTAAGATCATCTTATAGAACTTATCTGGTTGATACGCACATAGTATCGATATAAAAGTTTGAAGAAGGCAGTCTTTTCCTGACGAAATGTATTATCGCCAGCGTCAAGGCGCCGCTCCGCCATGCTGGGCATCCATGCAGGAGGGAAGCCGTGTCGAGAGCCCTGCGCTCAGCCGCACGCTGCGAGATTCAGTATTGTGGCTGGGGCTGGTGGGCAATAATTGAGACAGGGGGAATAGCTGCGCAGTTTAACAATGTCGGTCTGTCGGTCTGTCGGAACAATGCGTCGGTCGCCATTCAATGCAGCAGTGGATTGGGCTGCATACTTCCTTCACCTCAAGAGTACCTAGTGTTGAGGCTCAAACAATATATATATATATATATATATTATTAGGGTGTCAGTCGTGATCTTCGCTGGGCACTTGTCAAAAGGCCTTACTCCGTTCTCACTGCATGCTACCGGTGTGCAGGGGCGAACCGCGGAGCATTTGACGTTCGTGCTTGTTTTCGGAGAATGGGCCGCTTCTAAGCGCTCTGTTCTATCAATAGATTCTTCCACCGATAGATACAAGCAAGCGAGAAGATATGTGCATTTGTAGGATCCGTGGCTGCTGACGTGGAGGACTATGCGTATCATGCAGATGAGCGTTCAGGACTTGGCAATCATCCATATACTTTAGGATTCCCCGTACATAGACTCAATATCAGCTTGAATTACTCGCGAAAGTACACATTGCCCATTGGATGTGATGAACCGAGATTCGAGGGTCGAGACGACATCATAACGTCTTGCTCATTGGGCGGCAATTCTTACTTCAGTACATGCATTATGAGTATGTCGAAATATGGAGGATCCTTCTAGGTACTGTACATAGGTATGTAGTTCGTTTAAGACCGTTCGGCTCGGCACGTTCGTGGAAGCTGTTATTTCGAAGGACATAACCGCCGCTAGACTACAACTTTGTATTTCTTTCACTTCTTCGCTAGGCCACTACCAAAAATCGTGGGATGGTATCAATGCAGGCCTATGACACGCTCAGTATTCCGTATCCTGAACGCCGTAATATCCAACTGCTCGCCCTGGATTTTATATTCGAGGATAGTCTCCGATGCAGCAATGTCGAGCAATAAAAAAGCGTGACTGCGGAGCCTGTGCGCTTTCCAGATCTCGAGGTGGCAACCTTGTATTTCTCTTCAGGCCACCGCGACTGGTCGACCGTTGTGTTTCGTCCTTGACGTAGATAGAATACCTGCTGTCGAGATGCTGACCATTGGAACTACAGCTTGTTCATGATAGCATCCACACCGTAGGCTCCTCTCATGAAGAAAGTGCTCTTGTGTTCTCAGCGTGGGTGATTGTGGCTGAAATCTTACCACCATATGTGTCAATAATCCACTGGCAATAGTTGTTCCACTCTTTGAGCCAAACATCCTTCACTTTTGCCTTTTCACCTGGCGTCATGCAACTATGTTCGAGACTCCACTCTGCGAGGACTCTCCAGCCATGAAGACTCATAGATTCTGAGCCAACCATGACTTGGTAGAAGTCGTGAGACAATGTAGACCTTATAGAGATATTAGTATATTCCAAGCTCCCAAATCTGAAATGCAGCAAGGTGTCAACTTACCCATAAAATGTACTATTATCACTGTTAACAGTGCAATGGACGTTGTTGGCCAATAATATGGGTAAAGTATGGCCACGAATAGTTGGGCATAAATGAAGAATTTCATTAGAGATGGGGCATATTTCCAATGCAATGTCTCTCTCTTTGACCATTCTCATAGCAACCGGATGCTTCGGCAGGGCAAATCCATGGCCGATCCGCTTAGAGTTAAGCAATATCGCATCCAATAAGTTCTCATCAACAGAGCTACCAGTGTCCAAGGTCTCTCCAGCGTGGAAAAGAAACGGAATATCTAACATCTGCTCATTGCAGGTGGCGCGAAAGGCAAGGAGCTCTTTCACAAATCGTCGTATAGGGTATCCAGCTTCCTCTCCACCTACAAGATCGTAACCTGCAAACATGAGCAAAACTGCGTATTGAGACAGGCAAATTAGTTACTCACCGCAGATTAACTCTGGGAATTTCTTCTTCAACTCAATGCACTCATTCAAGGACGCTTCAACTTTATCGTTTGGAAATGACCGTGGGCAGCAATAAATCACCTTTAGACCGCCAAAATACACTCCGCTTCCGCGCTGCTTCTCGACCGCATCTGCAATTATTTGTAATAATCCAACATTGTCAATAAATCCAGTGGCGTCTGATCTGACAAGAGAATTGCTTGGGAAGTTTGGGCGTATTTCGGCATATTGAATATTGTCTTGTATGAAATCTTTTATGCACGCCTCTGTGTAGGCTCTGAAAGCATCTTCATGTCCAAAGAGCCCCTTTAACATCCGAGTACGCGTACCGAAGCGTAGCCAGATACTATCATCGTCAGAAGCTTCAAAATAAAGACAAGAAAAAGAAAAGGAAAAAAAAGTCACATGACTCACTTCTTCGCAGTTTGAGAAACTCCATATACCTCTTCTTCTGTGAAGAGTAGCTTCGAATTCAGCCAGTCTTCGGCAGCCAGCGCGCCACCAGGATATTCTTGAAGGAATTTGTCATAACTGTACCACCCTCTTCTCTTGTCGTTCGCATCGAAAGTTGCTTGATAGCTATCGTGTAGCAGGCTGACGCTCGCTTCCAAATGCCTTTCCTCTTCCAAGACATGCATTTGGAACTGTATTTCGGCTCTTCCTCTGTTGTCCTCCGAAGCGAGGGCAAGATTGCTCTTGATGTACATATGAGCGTTATTCTTTGCTTGCTGAAGCAGAAAACGAGGTGGAAGACAAGAATTGAAGTGACAATGCAGATGAGCGCCTTTGGGCATGCGCTGGGCGATTTTGAATAGCTCCGTAGATTCGATGTTGGAAGCATTCCCGACAAAGTGAATCTCTGGCGTCATAACTTGGCCAGCTATGTCCCTCCCAGAATTATAAGATAATTCTGCATCTCTCTGTCTGACCTCAATGACGATGTCATTTGCGCGCCTCTCTTGCGCAGAAGCTGTGAGTACGGCTTGCCCGTCAAAGCTCTCTGCTTTCTCCTCCGCGAGTAATGAGCTGCGCTGCTCTTCATACTCATTGACTGTTTGAAATTTGTTATGGTCATCCATCGCCTTCATTTTTCGACGGGTAATTTTCTCATGAAACCAGATCGGTGACATCTTAGACATATGGTGCGGTCTAGCAGGATTCTTGGTTTCTGAGAGAGCCTTGTCTGGAGGATCGTCGCCAGTGCTTGCAACTGAACAAAGGGCATCCATGTGAAAGCCTCATATGCTTTGATGATTTAGACTGCAAATTCTCGAAGTTACTAGGACCTAACCGTGACTTCAACAGGTAGAAATCCTGCGCTTGCACATGTATGTATCTATATATATATATATATATATTTGCGAAAGCTATAGAATGAGGTCGTGTATGAAGTTGTTGTAAGCACGAGACATGCAAATGTGACACCGGAACTGGTAAATAATGTTGCGTCGTGGGGCTGGAAGCCCACTGCCACCCCCAGCAGTCTGCGAGGGGCTGTGCAAACTGCAAGCGAGAGACCTCGATCGAACAAGGCTGACCAGGCAGTCTCGTTTCATTTCTTAGAATCGCGCAAAGAAGCAGAATATAACCTCAACAATCATGAAATCAAAAAAAAAAAATCGCCAAAGATGATCAAATTGATGTATGCTCTGTTTCATTTGAGAGTCAATGTCCCCCCCCCATATCTATATGTTCTTGGCATCCTTGGCAAACACATCACGTGATTATCTTATAATTCGTCCTCCTCCACCCTGAAAATAGCTGATGGCATCTACCATGTCCGTCCATAAGCTGCATATTCTAAACTTGATATAGAGATCTGCTCAAACTTGCTTGTGCATTCTTCATCTCTAGTCCTCAAACTTAATGCCCTTCTTTCCGTCGACGTCAATATATCCACCTCGGTAGCTGCCACGCTTTTTCTTGTTCTTTTCCTTAGTGAACCCTTTGCCTCTTGTGACGATGAGATCTTCATGAGCTCTCTGTGCATAATCGTAAGGAACGAAAGCGTTGCTTGCAAGTCGGTCGTCGACGACGATGTCCTTTGGAATACGAGAGAATGGCACATTATTCCTCTTGGGCAGTCTTGGCACAGGGGTTGGAGGAAGTGGAGGTGAAAGCTTTCTTTCTTGTTTCTTTGCATTGGTTGCCTTGGTTTCGGCCTCGGAGTCGCTCGAAGAGCTGTCGGACTCCGAGCTTGCAAGTGTGGCGGTGCTCTCAGACTTCGCAGTGGTGTCGGCCTTCTTCTCATCATCAGATGAAGAATCGCTGTCGGAATCAGAAGAAGAGGAGTCAGAGGAATCTGGAAGAGGAGTCTTCTTGGCTATGGATTGAGTGGAAGAATCGGAAGAGGAATCATCGCTCGAAGATGACTGTGCAGCCTTAGCAGCCACTTTCTTGGCATCATTGTTGCTGTCAGAGGACGAGTCGCTATCTGAAGATGAAGATGAAGATGAAGATTTGGCAGCTGCTGGGGCTGTCTTAACCTTCTTTGACTTCGGTGCTTCATCTTCAGACGAGGAATCGGATGAGGAATTGGACGAGGAGCTGCTGCTGCTGCTCGAAGCGGCCTTGCGTTTCAGTGTATTAGCTTTCGCTTTTGGCGATGCCACCTTGACCACAGCGACAGGCACTTCTTTCTCGTCGTCCGCATCGCTATCTGAGCTTTCTGAACTTGAAGATCCGGATGATGAGGAACTGGAAGACGCTGCTTTTTTGCTCGCGGGCTTCGTAGTTGCGGGAGCATCATTCATCTCGACGTCGCTATCTTCGCTGCTGCTTGAAGAATCCTGAACAGGAACTGGCTTCTTCTTGATCTTATTCTCTTTCTTCGCCAATTTGTCTTTCTTAATGGATAACTTCGTGTCTTCTTTGGTAGTATCGCTCAGCGATGTCTTCTTCGTCTCAGTATCTTTTTGATACCTTTCAAATATATCCTTCAGAGTAGCAACAGTCTTCTCTCCATGTTGGTCGTTCCATCCTTCGATCTTGCTTCGGCTTTGGCGTTCAGTTGCGAATGTGCGCTGAGTGGTGGTGAAACCGTAATCGGCAAGGAATGCCCCAATAAGAGTAAGCAATTGAGGCGGAGGAGCAGGCTTTCCGGTGGGCTTGGACGCCGGCGCTTTGGGACCTTTAGCAGACTCTTGCTTTTCGATCTGGATGCGGGATGATGAATTCTGGGGCTTGGTGGTGGTAGACTTTGAGGAGGAATCTGGAAATAACCAGTCCGGCTGCTGACCCACTGGAGCCTTTGGCTTCCTCTTGGCCACAGGCACAAGATTGGGATTCATGTCGTTGAGTTTGTCTGTGTTGATTGTTGGCAAAAAGTGGTTTGCGACTGAAGACAAAGTGAGAAAAGAGAAAGGTCTTGTTCAAAAATTATTATTGATTGTAAAGTTAAGATTGGCAAAAAAAAGTTTAGCCGAAAGCGGACGGGAGCTAAGGCTGTGCGCTAGCGGGGCAGCCGCACTAGCACCAAATGTGACTAGCTCCACCTTTCAAGAAAAGCACGGCCCCCAGCGGTGCCAAGCACTCCGTAAAGCCGTAGAGGACGGACTCTAGCGCGAGTCTGAAGCCAGAGTAGATGAATCTCAGTCGGTCTACCTCACAATCAGACAAGCTTGTATGTATGTACATACACACCTCAGCACAAGCAACGTTTCTATTCACCGATATCTCACCATCTCACCACCTCTGCTTAAAGGGGAATCTCTCTCATGCGAAAGCCTTCAGATATGCCATTTAGGTGCATAGCTCAACGACAACCGTCTGTCCTTTCGTCCTCATTTGAAGCGACCTGCGGTTAAACTCATACGAGCAAGCAACGAACAACAAACACGACAGAAACTAGATGGATGGCTCATCATTGGATGGATCCGGCGCAATCAACGGTTCCAACAACAACGATGCTACTGGTATGAACAGGGCGGAAAAGTTCGAAGATGAGAAACGGAGAATCATCGAGAGCTGTTTCGCCAAGGTCGATCCTGATGGAGCTTGTATGTATGACCCTATGAGGGAGGCGCTGTCGCCGCAACGCTGACATTCATCTACCGTCTTTCAAGTGCAAGAATCGTATATCACTCATATCCGCATAACCGAAGATGGCGCATATCAGTCCTCTCCTCCACCTCCGAACTCGAATCCGGACCAGAAAAAACAGCGCCTTATCATTATTGCCGTTCGCAAGTCGGGCCGTGTTCGCATGCACAAGGCAAGAGAGAATACAAATGGCACATTTTCTATAGGCAAGACGTGGCCGCTTGACGACCTCTCGGCTATAGAGTCCTTCAGTGGGTTGGTACCGAAGAATGTAGAGGAGGAGCAGCGAAAGCAGTGGGCTGGCGGGGTCGGATTCATTGTAACGATAGGCAAGCCGTATTATTGGCAAGCCAATACTCAGAAAGAAAAGCAGTTCTTCATTGGCAGTCTTGCCAAGATATACACGAAATATACCGGAGGCAAAGCACCAGAATTGATCGGCTTTGACGATAGAGAAAGGGAGCAGGTGCTTGGTACAGCCTCGGCTTCGCAGCGCCCTCAGCCTCTAAACAGATATGTACAACCATCCGGACAGCGGGCTTCACCTGCAAGCAATGCTCCTCTCAGTACCAATGGTCGGCCGATGCCGCCTCGCCAAATCGCCGAATCGAGAGAACCACTTGCTCGACAGGAGATGGCTGCTTCATCTCAGCCCAGAGACCCTATATCCCGGCAAAAATCCTCAGAAGATCAGATACTTCGCTCACAGGTTTCTACGCCTCCGTTCAGTGCCAACCGCCCTTCAACATCAAGTTCTCAGACACAACTTGCTAGACCATATTTCGAAGCTGGGCCAGGCACAGGTGCTGGAAATCAAAGACAGCAAGCACCATTAAGTTTACGCAAAGTAGCGGCAGATAATCAAAGTCAAGAGTCCGTCGCAAGTAGAGATGATGGGAGAAGTCTGTCACCTAGGTCTCGAGGAGGTCTGAACGGCATGGCAAATGTGTCAGGCAGGTTTCAGGACCGGAGTGCGACACCTGTCTCTCAAAGAGCTCTGACTCCAGATAGCAATGTCACCTCTCGTCAAGATCCTCCTAGTGAGATGCCGCCTGTTCCCGCTCCATTGGCCTTCCCACCAGAAAGGAGAAGGCCACCTCTGCAGGTTTCTCCAGACAGGGTCCATTCGCGAGAGCAGAGCGCGGATATGGTCCCCGCGCCTTTGGCAACGCCTTCACAACAGCGTGAATTTATGAAGCTTCCGGCGCGCAGCACTGAGAGACCAGAACCTCCCCAGCCATTAAGGGTTAGCAATGCAGCAACTGGGAATGCGAATCAAAATGCTCGCCCGGAAACAGCAGTTGTGTTAGGCCATAACCAGAAATCTTCTGATGCCATAGCCGGTGATGATCAAGCTGAAGCTTCAGAGAAGAAAGCGACGCTCCCAACTTCAGTGCCTTCACAGCTTCCAGGCGTTTCAGAAAAAGTTCGGACACCTGCTGAACCTTCGCAAGACGAACGGCCTGGTCTTGGCCCAATGATTAAGAAGAAATCGAAAGCCGACGTCGCAAGCGCTTTTCGCAAGGCTGCCAGTGCGGCCAGTGTTGCAAATGCGTTCAAGCCACGAGCTGGCGGTGCTGCCGAGAGACTTAGAGAGCAACAGGCAAAGGCATCAGAAGGTCCTGATGGAATCACTAGCGTCGTACCTGCCCCTTCGTTGCTTCGAGGTATTAGCAATGGCAATACCCGAACAGGCACCCCAGAGCCAGTTACTCAAGAAAAGCCGAGTATGGCGACATCAAACGAAACAATTCCGGAAGTTAAAATAACGATTCCCTCGGGCCAAAAAGGAGTGCCTGAACAAAAATCCCCGGAGGCGATACCAAAGCTTGCCATGCCCGAGAAGAAATCTCGAGAAGTCAAGCGTCAGAAGCCAACTTCTGAAATAACACAAAAGCAGCTTGCGTCATTAGGCATAGATTCCAGTCTTCTTGATGGTAGAGGTGCCAAATTTGCCACATTGCTCGACAATTTTGGATGGGCTGATGAGGGCATCCACACAAAGAGTATTGATCAAATAAATGACGAAATTGAGCGGGAACTCAATAAAACACAGATAGGAGGCTGGTTTGGTCGATTAGAAGAAGAGGATGACAGAGTTGAGGCAATAAAGCAAGGTCTTGATGTTACCATTGCCGAATGCGAAGAGCTCGACGGTTTGTTGACTCTGTATGGGGTTGAGCTTGGCGTACGTATTTATTTCTTCAAATCCGAAGAACTATTCCACTGACATTTCCAGACGCTTAACGAGGACATTGCCTACATTGAAGCTCAATCACAAGGATTGCAGGTTCAAGCAGCGAACCAAAAACTTCTTCAAGCTGAACTAAAGTCTCTTCTTGAGACAATATCAATATCATCCTCTCAGCTCCAGAGTCTAAAGGAATCCTCTCTTGAGTCATCACAAGGCCTTGAGCAGATTGAGGCATCTCTGGTTCTATTATTCAAAGCTATGGTTACTATTGACCCTAATCTCAGCTTATCTGCACCTCGTATCAGCGAAGACGACAGTGTCCGCTCTGGGAAGTTTGAAAATAGCGAGATCGGCAGCATGCGTGTCTTACAAGAAAAGAAAGAAATGTACAAGAATGAGAGCGCCTTGTTCCTACGTCGGCTTAAACAATTCTTGCACGTCAAATTTGGCGCTGCCATTGATGAATGCAAGAAGGCGCTCGAACGTACAAAAGAGTCGAACCTCAACAGACGCACCGGAAAGACGAAGCTCGATCCGCGAAATCACGACTTGGCGAGAGATTTCTTGGTGAAATATAGTCCGCTTATGCTCTTTTTGAGAGAAGTTGATCGGAGTGAATGGGAGGATTTCATGAAGACTTACGAATCAACTTCTAAGCCAGTGTATCAAGAAGAAATCCGAGATGCAGTAGCTGCATGGCAGCGACTTGGGAGAAAGCCAACTGGAGACGAGCATGAAATTCTCTTTACCTCACAAATTGAGAAGCAAGCTGAAGGCATCGCTACAACAGCTAGAAAACTGACAGTCAAGCGGAGTCAAACGTTGGCAAAAAGCTTAAGGTCGCCTCTTGGAGATAATGCTAGTCGGACTGCTGCAGACAAGATTCAGGATGGTCGCCTGTTCCGATATGAGGTCCTCGGCAATATCCTTGACGACACAGTGCCCTTGATCATTGTCGAACAAAATTTTCTGGTCGACTTCTTTCATGTTTCTTCATTCGAGGAGCAAGACTTTCCCGAAACTGTATCAGCTGCGCCACCTGATGCGCGATACATTGGTGATCTCAAGAAGCTCAAGCTGATGGATCCAAACCGCGATCTTGCTAAAATTGTTCTTGCCGCAATGCATGAAATGTATTCTTTCTTACCGGGTGACCTCCAACAATTGATCGAATGGGCTCTCCGAGACGATCCATTGTAAGTTTAGTACCGCAGTTCTCATGACTCCATCTAACTATTCATAGACAGGGCGTGGGCATCATAGCAGTCATCCAGCGAAAACTCTTGGAGATCGAAGAATCCAACCAAGAGTTTATCGCACGGACATTGCACAAGGTACATAGCAACCTTGGCGGTCTTTTCGTCAAATTCCTCGATGAACAAATACGAGCTATCGAGGACACCAAAGTCAAGATCAAAAAGCGCAAAGGAGTCATCGCCTTCATCCGCATATTCCCGATCTTTTCTGTGGCCATTGAAAATATGCTCGTCTCGGCCGACGACCTTGATATTCGCGAGACCGTCAATAATGCATATCACCGGATCAATAAAACAATGTTTGAAAGTCTCAAGATTATCGCTCGTGAGAATACGGGAATTCTAGAATCTGGAGCGGGAGGGATTGGGCTTGGCCTTGAAAACAAGGAAGAGTTAAATCATCAAATCCTCCTGATCGAAAATATGAATCACTATCTAGAGGAAGTGGATCCGCGGCGAAATCCCGTGCTTGAAGAGTGGAAAGAGAAAGCAGCCCAGGAATTTGATGAGAACCTCGGCAGATATGTCGCCGCTGTCATGTCACGGCCCCTCAAGCACCTACTTCTTTTCCTTGATAGTGTCGAAACAGCAATGCTCACCCTGGCTGAAGGCGTTCCTCGGTCTACGATCGCGCAAAATTCGCGGCAGAGCAAGATTGCCTTTCAGCAGATTCTCGCAGAACATGATTCGAAATATGTCCGGAACGGAATATCGGCTTTAAAGAAACGCGTGGAGAAGCATTTTGGCGATGCAGATGACCCAGGTCTATCTCGGGCATTGGTTGCCAAAGTCTTGGAGGCCTGTGAAAGGTACTTTGATGACGTGGATGAGAGGGTACGGGCTATTAGTTCGGACGTGTACGATGGAGTACCTACCATTGAATGGACAAAAAGCGATATTAGTTCGTCTTTTAGATAGGGCATTTTGGTACATACTCGGAGATTGACTATAGTTTGTAATTTTAACAACCGAAAGTCGTTGTCGTTGTTGTAATATACGTACATCACTTAGAGCTTGTTTGGAAGGCTCTGGATAGCTGTTAATTGGTGTTCTGGAAGCTGGAAGGCTTCAGGTTATCACGGCTGAAAAAGCACGAATGGTTTAGAGAAGTGAATTGTTACTTCGAAATGTTATTATGTTGATTTGGTCGTTGCCCCCCTCGTTGCAGTCAGTGTTGCTAGAATACGTCGATTACATTCGCAACATTTGCGAATGAATACGAATAATACATTTGTAAATAGGACAAATAGGGTAAATCGAATACATAGAATACACGAAGACATGAATGTATGTATCTAGGCACAGAATCATTCCACCAACACTGCTTCATCGTGGTTGAGAAGATGGGAGCGGGGAGAAGCTTGGCCGTGAGCCGTGGACTTGTCTCTCCTGCTTATCTCTACCCACCTACAGTATCTATGTATCCACAAGATCTACGCTATTCTCTAGGGCGGGCATCTCGGACGATACTCCGTTTATTTGGCCTTCTCAAGCACGCCCGCTTCCACCGATAATTCATCTATCTAGCATATACTTGATGATTTGCGACAATACTTGGAAATTGCAGACGATGGATTGACTGACTGACGTACTGACTGACGGACCATTCTACTCTATTCTATTCCAATATTGCATCAAGATACACGCACGCATGGCATTGAGGCTCCCGAGTCCTTGAAGCGCAATACCACCAAAGGCTCCATTCTGATTGCTTAAAAGCTTAAGGAAAGTGCAGTCATCTATCCTAAACTGCACCATTCGGGCAATTCATCGCAATGGCGGGCATACTTAGCATCCCGGTGCTTGCCTTGGTCCTCCTCTTCGCCCTTGTCTTCTATAAGCTGATCATCTATCCTATCGCCATATCGCCACTCTCCAAGATTCCAAATGCCCACTGCAGTGCGCCCTTTTCTTCTCTGTGGATTCTCTGGGTTCGATACAGGCTTACCGAGAACCGAGACGTCCATGCTGCTCATCTCAAACACGGTGCTATCGTGAGATTGGGACCGAATGAAGTCAGTATCAGTACCATTGATGGCGGCGTCAAGACTGTCTTTGGAGGCGGCTTTGAGAAAGGCGACTGGTACTCGGTGTTCGATAACTATGGGTACGTGAGATATCAATAGAAACATGTAGGCTTTTCTAACTGTGATAATAGTGTCATATGCACATTCTCGTCGCTCTACGCTCGCCCTCACTCAGCTGCCAAGCGTATGGTGTCTCATGTATACTCAAGATTGGCTCTGCAGACGTCACCCGTCATTGTCGCCCAATCTCAAAACATTCTATTCACCCGATTGCTGCCTCTCATCAAAGCCTCAACACATCCGTCGCAGAAAACTCAAGGAATGGATGTCTTGGAGCTTTGGTATGCATTGAGTATGGATTCCATTACGGCTTATCAGTTTGGGCTGGCGAATTCCACCAATTTCCTCGGTGATGTTGCTTTTCGGAAGCATTTCCTTGAGCTTTATCAAAGCAGAAAACGGTATACCTATTTCTCACAGGAGCTACCGCGAACGACCAAGTTTTTGGAGTCCATTGGCATTCATTTGGTGCCGAAATGGGTGGATTATGCAAATCAAGAGATTGAGGATTGGTCAAGATCTATGTGCACGGCCGCTACTGCCTCGATCAACAATACTTGTTCTTATTTTGACAACCCTGGTGATGAACCTGTTGTTGTCGGGGCGATGCTCAAAGGCATTGAGAAGGAGGGTCACAAAGAACAATCGGTTCTCTCTCAGCGCATCGCCGAGAACAAGGAGCTCATGGTCGCTACAGAGATGCTGGACAATCTTGCGGCTGGTCATGAAACTTCCGGGATCACTCTCACTTATGCGACATGGCATCTATCCCAGGACTCCGCGTTACAAAAAGCTCTTCGAACGGAGCTTCTCACGCTGGATCATCCGCTCGTTTATTCATCGGAGCAGATTGTGCCTGGATCTCCATTGCCGGGAATCCCGACTCCCAAACAACTGGACTCTCTTCCACTTCTTCACGCGGTACTCATGGAGACGCTCCGTCTCAACGCGGCCATTCCAGGCAGTTCGCCGCGTGTAACACCTCAGCCATCCTGTAATCTCGTGGGCTATACTCTTCCTGGTGGAATCAGGGTGTCCTCCAGTGCTTGGACTCTGCATCGCAATGCAAGTGTTTACGACAGACCTGAAGAGTGGGACTATACCCGCTGGCTGGATGATGGCAAGCCAGAGGAGGCAAGGAGAGATAGAGATAAATGGTTCTGGGCATTCTCGAGTGGGGGTAGAATGTGCGTGGGGAACAATTTTGCCATGCTCCGTGAGTGGTCCTCAACAGACTGCTGCCAGTGTGCTAACTCTGTTTCAGAAATGAAGCTGGCGCTCGCCGCTGTCTACACGAACTTCACATCCCATATCGTGAATGACGATGGAATCGAACAGGAGGATGGCTACACATGCGCGCCGAAGGCCAAGAGGTTGATTTTAAGATTCGAAGACGTCCAGGACTGAGGATGATGAAGATGATATGAGTCTCTGGCGCGGCAAATGGCCACATTCAAATTACGAAGCTGCATAGCTCCGCACCAGTAATTTTGCCATTGAGAATTTCTTTGCATGCATATATCATCTCTATCTCACCCAAATAGAATTCTGTACATCTCCCCATTCTTCTCGTTCCAGAGCACCAGCCCGTCCCTAAAAGACGTCCCCTTCGGTCGACCAAAAATCAGTTTGCACTACAAAACAAGCTCTAATTCCCTCAAAATTGCCGTGTAGGAAGGAGTCTAGAAATATTCTTAAGATGATGCATGAAAAAAATGATTGCAAAAAAGAAAAACGTTACCAAGTTGCCAGGTTTACACCACCAAGAAGTAAGTGTTGCCCATTCTCGGAATCGAATGGGGCAACCAGATTGGACGTTCAAGGCAAGTCCGCTTTTTGTTCTACTTAAAAAAAAGCATTGGTTTTACAAGATCTAATTGCCTCTAAATTCTCTAGATTCCTAGAAAAATTGCTAACATAAAGGCACAGAAAACCCAAAAAATATCAAGCCATACAAAAAAAAAGCAAAAAGTTGCCCATTCTCGGAATCGAACCGAGGATCTTCTCATGTCTAAGATCACGTGATGGTTATATGACTATACGAGTGAGACGCTGTACCACTAAGCCAAACGGGCTTGTTGTCAGTGTCAGTTAAATATTTAATAAAAAGGAACATTCATACCTTGGCATCATCCTCTATTGAAGGTATTATTCTACAGCTCATTATTCTTCCTTTTGCATTATTATGTATTCGCATTCTCAGCTTTAATTTCTAATGGATGGCATTGTGTTGTGGCAACGCATCCAGTAATGTTCTAAGAGTGCTGAACCAACTTCACCCTCACCGATCAGAGCTGAACCAAAAGGCGTTCTCAAACAAGCCACAACGCAAGTGAGCGCACTCTAAATATTTTCGCTATATGCAATCTTGGCACCGCTTGGACGTTGTACATTATTCGAAGTTTGATCTTCAACAGGTTTCTTCTGGTTCCAGTACTCCGTAGGTATCTACTCTTGTTGCCCCTTCGATTCTAAGTTCTAAGTACTTTACCAGATAGTACACAGTACTCCATAGGGAGGTGCCTTCTGCTTCGTGGAGTATGTCTTCTGGGCCGGAATTGGCCGTTCAAATCTTAGCTGTGCTTAGCTTAGCCCACCGGGAGATGGTGGCGATCGTCGGCGGCCCAGGCTGTTGGTTTGGTTCATTTCTCCCAAGTGAGCTGAAAGCCGAAGACGGGCGGTATATCCGCTTGCCCCTCCCTCGCCTCCCCCCCTTGGCTTGCTGGATGAGTGGAATGAAAACTGTAAAGAAAGTACGGAGTAAGATCCTCTCCCTCCCGTTCCGCTCATGGAGCACTGTGCGGAGCATGTACCGTAACGTACGTAGGTAGTCAGGAATGAATACCTGTTGTCTGCGCCTTCTCACATCCAATCAACCAAGCTTCCCAAGATCTGGGAGATCAGATGCGGACGGTGCTTGGCATTTTCGGCGTTCTCCACACTCTTGGACATCATTGATTGGGTTCTGGGCCTTGACGGCTCTGGCACGATCGAAAGATTCCAGACGACCCGAGGCTCCAGCGAGCGTAATCTCATCGCCCATTCGCAGACGAAGGAAATCAGCACATGGAGAATCTCAGTAATAATCGCCAGGCGTCAGACGTCTGGCCTGGTTCCTTCGAAATTGCCATGGTGGACCGCGTTCATACGGTTACTACAATTATTGACGTGTCACAAAAGCAGAAGAGGCATGTGATTATCGTCACGAATGACTTAACTAACGCCCATGGATGGAAGAGGAGGCGGAATGAGATGATCGTCGTCCCCCATTCTGCCCATTAATATTACGCCACGCCCCTCTGGAGAGGATCTCCCTTAGGCTCTCCCTCTCCCTCTCCCTTAGGCTCTCCTCCCTCTCCCTCTCCGTGTCCTTCCTCTACATAGTAGCTTCGTAGTAGTAAGAGTACCTGGCCAAGTAATAACGATGACGCCACGCCAAGTGGAAGGCCTTCGCTGGTCAAAGAACAGATGCCTGCTGTCCACGCGAGTTGAGCCCCACGTTATCGGCGGTGTCGGTGTGACATGCACGGATGCCCCTATTCCGTAGGTACGTAGTCGAAGTATCTGCTAGTACCGTCAGCATTATTATCCCACGGCTAAATATATATATATATATACATATATATGGGATGTACAGTATAGGATATATGAATTTAGATGATGAATCTTACCAAAATAGCAGAATCACAATCATAAACATTACTCTACTACGTCCATAGAGGGTGATGTGTTACATACCTACCAAGTATGTATGAAGATGATAGTGGCACTACTACACTACTACTACCCCTCTGTCTCTCTGGATTCTTCATTGGTCACGCACGGTTCTTCCATCGCACAAAATAGAAATTCGGTCAGGCTCGCGTCGCGTCGCTCCAACGCTTGCATGAATCCCAGGATGCTCCCGTCTTCGCCGCCTTCCGGCCCGCTGCATTCACGGAGAGCCAGGCCACGAGCGCACAGTGGCTAGTGGGTTGGCCATGCGTCTGGCGGGGGGTGCCTGGGCACATTATTCTCTTGCTGTATGTACGTGTACACATACATACAAAAATATAGGTGGCAACAGTAAGTACGTATAGCAGCAGAACAAGGGAAAAGAAAAGGAAAGCGAACGTGAAAAAAAAAAAAAAAGGGGGGGCAAGATACATAGGTACCTATCCTGGGGAGTTAAAGTACAAACAAAGACTGGGGTACCAAGACTGGGAAGATCCAGGCCGCGCAACAGCTGACCTGCGTGCCATGGCTTTTCCCGACGCTGTTGGGTGCTGCGGGACGGGGACTCGTTATTAATACGTGCACACATATGTACATATGTATAGATATGTATAGATATGTATAGACCTCCCAGATATTTATCAGAACACGCGTATTTTTCATGTATCTAGCCCTAGTGTCGCTTAGTGCAAGTGTTGGCTGTTTGCGGGATGTCTTGATGTCTTGATGTCTTGATGTCTTGATGGCCTGCAGTGCCGTTGTCGCCATCGCCATTTCAAGTGAACAATCGTGTACTTATAGTACCTACAGTATCTAGGACCTATGTAGTATTATGTAGTATTATGTAGTATTATGTAGTACTATTATATAAATGTATTATATGCAGTATATGCAGTATATGCAGTATATGGAGTAGATTGACCATGTACCCTTGTACTGGTACTGGATGTATGTACTAGCGTCCCCATGCCTAAAAAAAAGCCGAAGCGATGAGCGGACGGAGCATTGCGGCATCTTGCAGCGGGGCGGGTAAGTATGGGTTTGACCGCCAGTACCAACGGCTACTCGCATACGATTTTGGTCCTGTGACCTCTCAACAAGGACAAGCGGTGTGAAAGCAGACGGTGCAGACGGTGCAGACACCAACCACTCTTGCCACCGCATAACGAAGAGTGTGCTAGTCTACAGTAAGTACACAGTAAGTACACAGTAGGTATACAGTAGGTACACAGTAGGTCTCTGGCCCTCTTGATGCCTGACCTTAAGTCAGCGCTCAAAATAGAGACAGAGAAGAGACAGAGAAGAGACTCCGTCCGTCTAACTACAAGACTATCTCTCTATTATCACCCAACTTGACTGCATTGCATAAGCAGGATACCATGTAGAGTTCATGTATGTATGTATGTATGGTATGTGTGTATGAGCATGTCACGCTGTTGCCGGTGAGAATGAGGCCATAGCATAGCTTCCAGTACGGAGTATGCAAACACGCTAGGATGACACCGTAGGCAAGGCGCGCCTTCGTAGATTGCTGCACCTCGCCGAAAACGACAAGAACAACAACTGTTAAGAGGACTGTGCTGTCATATCTGTCGTACTTCGTAGTAGTCCTCTGCCTCGAACTACGCGCCACAACATCCAACATGCAGCACTCGAGCTAGGTTTGCATAAGTGCTGCTTATGGCTTGCTCTTCCGTCCTCTTGTGGCGAGTTGCGGGATGCCATAAGACTCCATGAATAGGTACTCGATGTGGCTCTCGCTCCTCAGCGGAAGAAATCGCGTGCAGGCTGGGTCGTGAATAGATCATCGTTTCCGATGGTTCGAGAAGCCGGGATGCAAAGGAATGGAAATAATGCAGATCACGAATGAAACATCAAGAGAATGTTCTTCACTGAAGGAGGTACTGAAGTACTGAAGTACTGAAGTATGTGCGTGCTTGACCCCGCCTAAAGGTCAGACAACGATGCTGCAATATGCAATAATGCCGACCACATAGCACAATAATCACACGAACCAAGACGAAAAGGAAAAGGAAAAGGAAAAGGGCGGCGGCGACTACTCGGGTGTCCGAGCAGCGGTCAGAACACTGCGGTCTGGCCAGGATTCGGCTGAATTTGCTGGAATCCTACATTTTTATCGCGGCAAATCCTTCAGAGCAGTCCGTAGAATGTCAAGGGTCGTCAGGACGACGTAGGTACCTGTCTGCACATACCGTATATGTGCATATACTTCGTACGTACATATCTTACATTTTATCTTACATTATTAATGAAGGATTCCAAGAAGTTCATCAAGCCCCAGTCCGACTGATTGATTAAGTGATGGATCGGGTCAAGGCCTGCGGGAATGCCGCCCTCCCTCCCGCTGTGGTGATCCTTCCAGGCGGCCAACTTCTCGGGTCTTTGTCAGACAGAGTTATGGGGAATGCTAACGTTGCCTCACCTGCCAGGAACTGGAATGCGGTGGCGGTGGCGAGGATGATGATAATAATAATAATGATAATATTGCACTCTAATGGTGACCCAGATAATGCCCGCCACACGTCAATAATTGATCTGACGGGAAGATATCTGATGGCATTTCAAACAAACACCCGCTTCGGCTTCATTCTGCCTTCATATTTTTGGTTTTTGACGAGACTCTTTCGGTGGGCTGCTCGAGAAGGAGGATTCGAATTGTAGCGTTTGCTTTGGGAGGGGAGGCGAGGGGTGAGGGGAGGTTTCGAGTATCCAGTGTTTGTTTGCTACCTAGCTAAGGTGTGCAGCTATGTACTTCGACTTCGTATGCAGCGACTGGGTAGTGATTCCAACTTCCAACTTCCTTCCAACTTTCTGCACAGAGAGGTATTCGTACTTACTACACCAGGGACGCCCTGTCAACCAGGCCATACTCTCGGCCTGCCTTGCGCGGAGACCATTGGTTGAGGGCGTCATCCATTCCATCCGCCAGGATCCATGCAAGCCGTCGATATCCAGACGCAAGTCACTCGAGGTTGGGTCGCGCTTGCGCACAGTTGACGGAGGATAGTGGAGGATGAAGGTGGAGGATGAAGGGTATAGTAGCGTAGGGCCCCCTCTCCCCCTCCCCCCGCCCCTTTTTGGCCCCTCCCCCCTTGGCTCTGCAACCAACGACGGGAGGTTTGTGTGTACATACGGTGGAGTACGGAGTAAAGCACCGAGTAAAGCACGGAGTACGGAATACGGAGTCATCACAGGTACCTGGGATGTATAGTGCAGTGCAGTCAGTACATAAGTACCTGCTCCATATGCTTGTGTGTGCGTGAGCGTGAGCGTGAGCGTGAGCGTGAGCGTGAGCTTGAGCTTGAGCTTGAGCGTGAGCTTGAGCGTGAGCTTGAGCTTGTCCGTCCGTCCACTTCGGAGCCTACTACAACTGCCACCACTATCCCTAGTACTACTACTGCTGCGTAAGTGCGTAAGACTCGAGGACTTCTGTAGACCGCATCGGCGATCTCTTCCTCAAGAATACTTGTTGGGCGTATTGTGCTGTTGCGCTGGGCTGAGCTGTACTGCGCTGTGCCGCGCCTTTTGTTTTGCCTGTACATAGAAAATACAACAACAATAACACGAACTGGAATCCCCAATCTCCTCTTGTCTTGTCTTCGACTTCCGTTTCAGCAACGCATCACCATCCTCTTTCTCCCTCACTATTGAGACCAGACCAAGGCACCAGCAGAACAGAGGAACTTTAGTGATCCTGCCGAGAGAGCCCGAAGGCTTTTCATCCATCACTTGATCCGAAAGAGCGCATTCACTCTCCGACACACGCACACGCACATAAGCAACATAACAACATAAGCAACATAATTGGAGAAACGACGCATAAGATTCCTGTCGCAAAGGTGTTCGGAAAGGGAAAGGCAAAGGCAAGCGCAAACGCAAATGCAAACGGAGACGGAAACGACATTGAGCATCTGTGTTTGAATATCCGAATATCTCGTCGCCGGCTCTTCGGACACGTTGTTACAGTTGCTACAGTACCTATTTACAGCCTATCTACCAGCACTTTCAAGACGATCCTCATCATAGCGCCGTTCGGTCCGGCACGCTGTCTCGCGGTCTCGCTGTCTCGTGGCAACTCGATTTTCTGGACTTGAGGATCAGCGCAGTTTGTATATCTGGTAACGGGTCCGCGCCAAACCTCAAGCGGCGGCACCGGGGCGACATCGACAAACGGCAGGGCACATAAGACATCGTGAGGAAGGGAAGAGAATATCTGTGCATACATACCTACCTTGGTATCTGTTGGCCCTTGGAAGAACCTTTCGATATCTTGACGTGAACGGAACGAGGCCAGTACCCAATATCCAATACCCAATATCCAATACCCATATCCAATATCCAATATCCAATCTCCAATACCCAATACCCAATAATACAACCAACGAAAGCAGCGAAAGCAGCGAACACAAAACCGTGGCCGTTGTGCGCAGACTTGTTGTCTGTTGATCCCCCAAAATCATCATCCAGTAGGCAGTCAGTGACGACCAGTTTTGGTGGGGGAGGAAGTTGTTCAAAGTCTGGTACACTTGTCAGCGCCGTCGACAGACGAACCGACGAACCTCACGCTTAGAGGGCTACGGGAGGGAAGGCGCGAAACGCAGTGGGACGTGGGAGACCAGGGAGACCAGGGAGACCAACGAGACCAAAGAAACCAAGCAAACCAAGAAAAATCGAAGGGCCCCAGGAAGAGGAAACCGAGGAACCCAGCGGAACACATCAGCTACTTACGTCTACCTAGATAGACCTTTTTCCTCTCCTTTCCCTCCCTTCCCTTCTTCCCTTCCCTTTCCCTTCCCTTTCCGTTCCCAGGCCCTGCCCTGCCTGCATTCAGCGACCCAGAGCGACCCAGAGCGACCCAGGGCAACCAACCCAGGGCCACCCAACAGCGCAGGAAGAAGCTGGCCTGGCCTTGATCGAAACCCCAACCCCGTAACGACAACTCGCTATTTCCCACGCTAAAAGCGCTCCTAGGGGTGTCTAATAGTCCGTTTAAGAGCCTCCGGAGAGCCTGAGTCGAGAAAAATCCCACCTACCCAGTCTTTGGAACGAACCCCTCTGTCCGACACCCACCCCTCT
>Ga0209512_1000669_pt1 | contig 52342 bp, 63 predicted proteins | sample frozenSSSSmetaG_FD_184142 | JGI IMG/M metagenome (GOLD analysis project Ga0209512, IMG submission 184142) | Glacier valley bacterial and archeal communities from Borup Fiord, Nunavut, Canada, to study Microbial Dark Matter (Phase II) -... | ecosystem: Environmental > Aquatic > Freshwater > Ice >...
GAAGATCTTCGGTGTGAAGGTCGATTCCGTCAACACGCTGAACCGCACGGGTAAGACCCGCCGCACCAAGTTCGGCACCGGCAAGCGCAAGGACACCAAGCGTGCGATCGTCACGCTCAAGTCCGGTTCCATCGACATCTTCACGGCTGTCGGCTAGGGACTGAGGGAGAGACAACAATGCCTATTCGTAAATACAAGCCCACGACTCCCGGTCGTCGCGGTTCCTCGGTGGCAGATTTCGCCGAGATCACCCGCTCGACGCCCGAGAAGTCGCTGCTGCGCCCGCTGCCCAAGACCGGTGGCCGCAACAACGCCGGCCGCATCACGACTCGTCATATCGGTGGTGGCCACAAGCGCCAGTACCGCGTGATCGACTTCAAACGAAACGACAAGGACGGCGTCAACGCTCGCGTTGCCGAGATCGAGTACGACCCCAACCGCACGGCGCGTATCGCGCTGTTGCACTTCGTTGACGGCACGAAGCGATACATCATCGCTCCGAACAAGCTCAACCAAGGCGACATCGTGGAGTCGGGTCCGTCGGCTGACATCAAGCCGGGTAACAACCTGCCGCTCAAGAACATCCCGGTCGGAACCGTTATCCACATGATCGAGCTCCGCCCGGGTGGTGGCGCGAAGATGGCCCGCTCTGCCGGAGCATCCGTTCGTCTTGTCGCCAAGGATGGCCCGTACGCGCAGCTTCGACTTCCGTCGGGCGAAATCCGGAACGTGGATGTGCGCTGCCGCGCAACCATCGGCGAGGTCGGCAACGCCGAGCAGTCGAACATCAACTGGGGCAAGGCCGGCCGCATGCGCTGGAAGGGCGTGCGCCCGACCGTTCGCGGTGTCGCCATGAACCCCGTCGACCACCCGCACGGTGGTGGTGAGGGCAAGACGTCCGGTGGACGTCACCCCGTTACCCCGTGGGGCCAAAAGGAAGGTCGTACGCGCAAGCGCAACCTTCCCAGTGACCAGCTCATTGTTCGCCGCCGCAATGTCGGCAAGAAGCGCAAGTAGGAGAGTCAGAAGATGCCACGCAGTCTGAAGAAGGGCCCCTTCGTCGACGACCACCTCCTGCAGAAGGTCGTTAGGGCGAATGAGGCCAACAACAAGAACGTGATCAAGACCTGGTCACGCCGCTCGATGATCATCCCCGTCATGCTCGGACACACCATCGCGGTGCACGACGGACGCAAGCACATCCCGGTGTTCATCACCGAGACCATGGTCGGGCACAAGCTCGGCGAGTTCTCGCCCACCCGCACGTTCCGCGGGCACGAGAAGGACGACAAGAAGGGTCGTCGTCGCTAACGCGGCGGCGGAGAGGTAAAGAGAAATGGTTGAATCCATCGCTCGCGTGAAGCACATTCGCGTCACCCCCACGAAGGCTCGTCGTGTCGTCAACTTGATTCGCGGTAAGCAGGCTCAGGAGGCTCTTGCCATCCTGAAGTTCGCACCCCAGGGTGCGAGCGAGCCCGTATATAAGCTCATCGCGTCCGCCATCGCTAACGCCCGCGTCAAAGCGGATGCCACCAACAGCTACCTAGACGAGCAAGACTTGTTCGTCTCGGCTGCGTTCGTCGACGAGGGAACGACCCTGAAGCGGTTCCAGCCGCGTGCACAGGGTCGCGCATTCCAGATCCTCAAGCGCACGAGCCACATCACGATCGTGCTGGCAACGCCCGCCGAGGCTGACGTCGAGAAGGCCACGCGCAAGACGGCCACCAAGGTAGGGAAGAAGTAATGGGACAGAAGGTAAATCCATACGGTTTCCGTCTGGGGATCACCACCGACCACGTGTCGCGCTGGTTCTCTGACAGCACCAAGGCCGGGCAGCGCTACAGCGACTACGTCGCCGAAGACATCAAGATCCGCAACCTCCTCAAGACGAGCCTCGACCGTGCCGGTGTGGCACGCATCGAGATCGAGCGCACGCGTGATCGCGTTCGCGTCGACATCCACACGGCGCGTCCCGGGATCGTCATCGGACGTCGCGGGGCTGAGGCCGAGCGCATCCGTGCCGACCTAGAGAAGCTCTCGGGCAAGCAGATCCAGCTCAACATCCTCGAGGTCAAGAACCCCGAGGCCGAGGCTCAGCTGGTCGCTCAGGGCATCGCCGAGCAGCTCTCCGCTCGCGTGGCATTCCGCCGCGCGATGCGCAAAGGCATGCAGGGTGCACAGCGCGTTCCGTCGGTCAAGGGTGTTCGCATCCAGGTTTCGGGCCGTCTCGGTGGCGCTGAAATGAGCCGTTCCGAGTTCTACCGTGAGGGTCGCGTTCCGCTGCACACTTTGCGCGCCAACATCGACTACGGCTTCTACGAGGCCAAGACGACGTTCGGCCGCATCGGTGTGAAGGTTTGGATTTACAAGGGCGACATCACGAACAAGGAGCTTGCTCGCGAGCAGGCCACCCAGAAGTCCACCCGTCCGGAGCGACGCGATGACCGTGGCGGCGACCGCCGCGACGCTCGTCCGCCCCGCTCGTCGGCCCCCAAGGCCGACGCACCGGTCGCAGCAGGAGTTGAGGCGTAACCATGTTGATCCCACGCAAGGTCAAGCACCGCAAGCAGCACCACCCCGGTCGCAGCGGCCAGGCCACCGGTGGCACTGTCGTCTCGTTCGGCGAGTACGGCATCCAGGCGCTCACCCCGGCCTATGTCACCAACCGGCAGATCGAGGCAGCTCGTATCGCTATGACGCGCCACATCAAGCGTGGTGGGAAGGTGTGGATCAACGTCTACCCCGACCGCCCGCTCACGAAGAAGCCGGCCGAAACCCGCATGGGCTCCGGTAAGGGTTCGCCCGAGTGGTGGATCGCGAACATCAAGCCGGGTCGCGTGCTGTTCGAGCTCAGCGGTGTCGATGAGACCGTCGCTCGCGAGGCGCTCACCCGTGCCATTCACAAGCTGCCCCTCAAGGCACGCATCATCAAGCGCGAGGAGGGCGACGCATAATGGCGATCGGATCCAAGGAGCTCGCCCCAGTCGAGCTCGACACTTTTGAAGACGAGCGTCTGCTCGAGGAACTGAAGAAGGCGAAGGAAGAACTCTTCAACCTTCGTTTCCAGTCCGCGACCGGACAGCTCGAGAGCCACGGTCGCATTCGCGCGGTCAAGCGCGACATTGCTCGCATCTACACGGTGATCCGTGAGCGCGAGCTGGGCATCCGTGCCACTCCCGTTGTCGTCGAGGTCGCCCCCAAGGCGACCAAGAAGGCCGCGGCCAAGACCACCAAGACGGATGACGCGGCAGATGCCGCGAAGAACGTCGCAGCAGACACGAAGGAGGCATAGTCATGGCGAAGACCACAGAACAGGCTGCCACGACCGCCGACATCGCACGCGGCTACCGTAAGACCCGCCGCGGACTGGTCACGAGCGACAAGATGGATAAGACCATCGTCGTCGAGGTCGAGGACCGCGTTAAGCACCCGTTGTACGGCAAGGTCATCCGCCGCACATCCAAGGTCAAGGTTCACGACGAGGCCAATGGTGCCGGCGTCGGTGACCTGGTTCTCATCAGCGAGACCCGTCCGCTCAGCGCCACGAAGCGCTGGCGCCTGGTCGAGATCCTCGAAAAGGCGAAGTAGTCCAGCGCCCGCGCTCGATTACAGATAAGGAACTGGCATGCTCCAGCAAGAATCTAGAGTCAAGGTCGCCGATAACACCGGCGCCAAGGAGCTCCTCACCATCCGTGTACTCGGTGGCTCCGGCCGCCGCTATGCGGGGCTCGGCGACGTCATCGTCGCCACCGTCAAAGATGCGATCCCCGGCGGAAACGTCAAGAAGGGCGATGTGGTCAAGGCCGTCATCGTGCGCGTCGTCAAGCAGACCCGTCGTGCAGACGGCTCCTACATCAAATTCGACGAGAACGCCGCCGTCATCCTGAAAGCTGATGGGGACCCCCGCGGTACCCGCATCTTCGGCCCGGTCGGCCGTGAGCTTCGCGACAAGAAGTTCATGAAGATCATCTCGCTGGCACCGGAGGTGCTCTAACTCATGGCAAACATTCGCAAGGGCGATCTCGTCCAAGTGATCAGTGGCCCGACGCCCGAGCGCGGCGGCGACCGTGGCAAGCAGGGTCGAGTCATCGGCGTGATCGCTGAAAGAGACCGCGTGATCGTGCAAGGCATCAACTTCGTCACGAAGCACACTCGGGTTGGACAGACCCAGCGCGGCTCGAAGACCGGTGGTATCGAGACCATTGAGGCCCCGATCCATGTGTCGAACGTTGCGCTAGTCGACCCCGCAACCAAGCTGCCAGCTCGCGTTGGCTTCACGGTTGAGACGGATGTCCGCGGCAAGACCACACGCGTTCGCTATTTCAAGAAGTCGCGCCGAGTTGAGACCAAGAAGTCGAAGGCCGCACGTGCCTCGGAGGCGGCGGCCGAGAAGCCCGCCAAGGCCGAGCCGAAGGCTACCAAGAAAGATACCGCTGTGGCCGACGCGCCCGAGGCGACCGAGAAGGACGCGAACTAATGACTGACACGACTACTGCCGCGAAGAAGGCGAGTCCCTCACAGGCCGCCAAGGCTTCCGGCACAGCGCCCGTCAACTCGAGCCAGCCCAGACTGAAGCAGAAGTATCGCAGCGAGATCGCGCCCCAGCTGAAGAAGGACTTCAACTTCACGAACGTGCACCAGGTTCCCGGCATCGTCAAGGTCGTCGTGAACACCGGTGTCGGTGAAGCAGCCCGTGACGGCAAGATCATCGACGGTGCCGTCAAGGACCTCACCGCGATCACGGGACAAAAGCCTCAGGTCACGAATGCCCGGAAGTCGATCGCGCAGTTCAAGCTGCGCGAAGGCCAACCGATTGGCGCTCACGTGACGCTGCGCGGAGACCGTGCCTGGGAGTTCCTCGACCGTCTCGTCACTCTTGCGCTTCCGCGCATCCGTGACTTCCGTGGTTTGTCAGACAAGCAGTTTGACGGCAACGGCAACTACACGTTCGGCCTCAACGAGCAGTCAATGTTCCACGAGATCGACCAAGACAAGATCGACCGCGTGCGTGGTTTCGACATCACAATCGTGACCACCGCTCGCACCGATGAGGAGGGTCGCGCGCTGCTCAAGGCGCTCGGCTTCCCGTTCCGCACCGCCGAAAACTCCGGCAACTAACCCAAGCACCACCGATCGACCAGGTCGGCCTCCGCGTAACGGATGCCGAAACCGGACGAGAAAAGATAGCCACTATGACAATGACAGATCCGGTAGCAGACCTGCTGACCAGACTGCGCAACGCCAACTCGGCGTATCATGACTCGGTTTCGCTGCCCAGCAGCAAGCTCAAGTCGCACCTCGCCGAGATCCTCAAGACCGAGGGATACATCTCCGCGTGGAAGGTCGAAGACGCTCGCGTCGGACAGACCCTCACGATCGACCTCAAGTACGGTCCGAATCGTGAGCGCTCCATTGTGGGCATCAAGCGCGTGTCGAAGCCTGGACTTCGCGTGTACGCAAAGTCGACCGAGATCCCCCGCGTGCTCGGCGGACTCGGTGTCGCGATCCTCTCCACCTCCTCCGGTCTATTGACCGACAAAGAGGCAACGCAGAAGGGCGTGGGTGGGGAAGTCCTCGCCTACGTGTGGTAACCGACAATGTCACGAATCGGAAGATTGCCGATCGACGTGCCCGCAGGCGTCGACATCACCATTGACGGCCAGTCGGTGGCAGTCAAGGGCCCGAAGGGCGAGCTCGCGCTCGTCGTGAAGAGCCCAATCGAGGTTGTCATCGAAGACGGCCAAGTGCTCGTCACGCGTCCGGATGACGAGCGCGCGTCGCGCTCGCTGCACGGACTCACCCGCACGCTCATCGCTAACCAGATCATCGGTGTGACCACGGGATACTCCAAGGGCCTCGAAGTCGTTGGAACTGGTTATCGCGTAGCTGCCAAGGGCGACTCGGTCGAGTTCGCACTCGGCTACTCGCATTCCATTACGGTCGACCCGCCCAAGGGCATCAGCTTCACGGTTGAGGGCAACAACAAGCTCACCGTCAGTGGGATCGACAAGCAGGCCGTCGGCGAGGTCGCGGCCAACATTCGAAAGTTGCGCAAGCCGGAGCCGTACAAGGGCAAGGGTGTGCGTTACGCGGGCGAAGTTGTCCGTCGCAAGGCCGGAAAGAGTGGTAAGTAGACATGGGCGTCGGAACTAGGGGCAAGAGTAAGTCAGCCGCCAAGGGGCGCAGGCATGCGCGTCTGCGCAAGAAGGTCGTCGGCACCGAGCAGCGTCCGCGCCTCGTTGTCACGCGTTCGGCACGTCACGTGTTCGTTCAGGTCGTGGATGACGCCAAGGGGCACACCCTCGCGTCAGCATCGACTCTCGAAGCCGACATGCGCACGTTCGATGGCGACAAGACGGCCAAGGCGCACAAAGTCGGCGAACTCGTCGCTGAGCGCGCCAAGAAGGCCGGAATCGACGCAGTCGTGTTCGACCGTGGTGGTAGCCGGTACGCAGGACGCGTCGCAGCAATCGCCGATGGAGCTCGAGAGGGTGGACTCAACCTGTGAGCGATCCCATTACCAACAAGGAGCAGGACGTGGCCGCTGAGGCTAATGAGGCTGTCGCGAACGAGTTCGTCGCAGCCGAGACAGTGGTTGACGCGCCCGCGACAGACCTTGCGAACGAGCCGCGCGAGGCCCGTCGCGGAGCTCGCGAGCGCAACCCCAACCGGGATCGCGGCAGCAGCCGTGATGCCGAGAAGAGCCAGTTCCTCGAACGCGTCGTGACGATCAACCGTGTTTCCAAGGTCGTCAAGGGTGGTCGGCGGTTTAGCTTCACTGCTCTCGTCGTCGTCGGTGACGGAAACGGACTCGTCGGTGTCGGCTACGGCAAGGCGCGCGAAGTTCCCACGGCAATCTCCAAGGGCGTCGAGGAAGCGAAGAAGAACTTCTTCCGCGTGCCGCGCGTCGGCGTCACGATCCCGCATCCGGTTCAGGGTGAAGCCGCGGCGGGCGTTGTCCTGCTGCGTCCGGCCTCGGCCGGTACCGGTGTTATCGCGGGGGGTCCGGTTCGCGCCGTACTCGAGTGCGCCGGAATCCACGATGTACTGAGCAAGTCGCTCGGCTCATCGAACACGATCAACATCGTGCACGCGACGGTTGCTGCCCTCAAGCAGCTCGAGGAACCTCGTGCGGTTGCCGCACGTCGCGGCCTGCCCGTTGAACACGTCGTCCCGGCTCGCTTGTTGCGCGTCGAGGCAGAAGCTAAGGCAGGTGTCTGATGGCCGAGCGCCTGAAGGTAACCCAAATCAAGTCCAAAATCAGTGAGAAGCAAAACCAGCGCGACACACTTCGCAGCCTGGGCCTGCACCGCATCGGCGATGTCGTCGTGCGGGAGGACAACGCGCAGAACCGTGGATACGTTCGCACGGTCGCTCACCTTGTCAAGGTCGAGGAGATTGACTAATGGCTGACGAAGAGAAGAAGGCAGCGGCCCCGAAGGTTGCTGCCCCGAAGGCTGCGGCCACCAAGACAACCGCCGTCGCCCCGAAGTCCCCTGCGCCCAAGACGACCGCGACTCAGTCCGCAGACAAGGCAGCTGCGGCCGCCAAGGCTGCGCCGGCCGCCAAGGCCGCCCCATCGGCCAAGAAGGCTTCGGCCGATGTCCCGTCGCGTCCGCAAGTTCTCAAGGTGCACCACTTGCGTCCAGCACCGGGTGCCAAGAAGGAACGCACCCGCGTTGGTCGCGGTGAGGGTTCCAAAGGAAAGACGGCCGGTCGCGGTACCAAGGGCACCAAGGCCCGCTACCAGGTTCGTCCTGGCTTCGAAGGTGGAAACATCAACTTCGTCATGCGGTCTCCGAAGCTGCGCGGGTTCAAGAACCCGTTCCGCGTCGAATACCAGGTCGTGAACCTCGAGAAGCTCGCAGAGCTTTACCCCAAGGGCGGTGAGGTCACGATCGGTGACCTCGTCGCGAAGGGTGCGGTGCGCAAGAACGAGAAGGTTAAGGTTCTCGGGGATGGCAATATTGCGGTTAAGCTGCATATTGCGGTCGACAAGGTCTCCAGCTCTGCTGAGCAAAAGATCGTTGCCGCAGGCGGTTCCATTAAGTAATACCCCGAGTGGGTGTGCGGGTGGGGTTTCCGTCGGAACCCCACCCGACTGCTTTACCTAAATAATCGGAGGCCTTGTGTTTAGAGCTGTCGCGCGGATCTTCCGTACGCCTGACCTTCGCAGGAAGATCGGGTTCACGCTCGGCATCATCGCGTTGTTCCGTCTGGGTTCGTTTATCCCGGCACCGTTTGTCGACTTCGGCAACGTGCAGGTGTGTCTCGCCAGCAACGCGGGTACCTCGGGTCTCTACGACCTCGTCAACCTCTTCAGCGGTGGAGCGCTTCTCCAACTCTCGATCTTCGCGTTGGGGATCATGCCGTACATCACGGCATCGATCATTGTGCAGTTGCTGCGCGTGGTCATTCCTCACTTCGAGACACTGTACAAAGAGGGACAGGCGGGCCAGTCCCGCCTCACCCAGTACACGCGCTACCTCACGATCGCGCTCGGCGTGCTTCAGTCGACCACCCTGATCACGGTTGCACGCAGTGGAGCACTTTTCCCGTCGAACTCGGGCGTTGCCGAGTGTAGCCAGCTGATCACCAATGACTCGTGGTACGCGATCATGCTCATGGTCATCACGATGACGGCCGGAACCGGGCTCATCATGTGGATGGGCGAGCTCATCACCGAGCGCGGCATCGGCAACGGGATGTCCCTGCTGATCTTCACGTCAATCTCAGCCCGCTTCCCGAACTCCCTGTCGAGCATCTTCCAGGCGAAGGGTGTCCAGATCTTCATCGCGGTGATCGCGATCGGAATCATCATCATGGCGCTCGTTGTCTACGTGGAGCAGTCGCAGCGGCGAATCCCTGTCCAGTACGCGAAGCGGATGGTCGGCCGCCGCACCTATGGCGGAAACAACACGTATATCCCGATCAAGGTCAACATGGCCGGTGTTGTCCCCGTGATCTTCGCCTCGTCGCTGCTCTATCTGCCCGCGCTCATTGCGCAATTCAATCAGCCGAAAGCCGGCGAGGCTCCGGCGGGCTGGGTCACCTGGATTCAGAACTACCTGACCAAGGGCGACCACCCGCTCTACATGCTGCTGTACTTCCTGCTCATCGTCGGGTTCACATACTTCTACGTTGCGATCACCTTCAACCCCGAAGAGGTCGCTGACAACATGAAGAAGTACGGCGGGTTTATCCCGGGAATCCGGGCGGGCCGCCCCACGGCTGAGTACCTTGACTACGTGCTCACGCGCGTGACCCTGCCGGGTTCGCTCTATTTGGGGCTGATTGCACTCGTACCACTCATTGCACTAGTGCTGGTAGGAGCAAACACGAACTTCCCGTTCGGCGGCGCAAGCATCCTGATCATCGTTGGTGTCGGACTTGAAACTGTGAAGCAGATCGACTCGCAGCTTCAACAACGGCACTACGAGGGACTGCTTCGTTGAGCCGGCTTCTCCTGATCGGTCCGCCAGGTGCAGGAAAAGGCACTCAGGCAGCCCGACTATCTGAGGCGTACCGGATTCCGGCGATATCGACTGGCGACATTTTCCGCGATAACGTGCGCCATGAGACTCAGCTTGGGAAGCAAGCGAAGGCGTTCATGGATGCCGGCGACAATGTTCCGGATTCCCTTACCAATGAACTGATTCGGCATCGGCTTGCCCAGCCGGATGCCCAGCAGGGCTTTCTCATTGATGGGTACCCGCGCACGATCGACCAGGTCCGGGAACTGGATGAGTTCCTCGACTCTCACGGCACCGCGCTCGATGCCGTCGTCGAGCTTGTCGCAGATCCGGACGTTGTCATCGACCGACTGCGCAAACGCGCGCTTGAGCAAGGTCGCGCCGACGATGACGAAGCGGTAGTGCGGCACCGCCTCGACGTGTACAGCCAACAGACCGCGCCGCTCGTTGATGTGTACGACGCGCGCACTCTTCTCGTTGCGGTCGATGCGCTGGGCGAGATCGACGACGTTACGAAGCGAATTGTCGGGGCGCTGTCGTCGCGAGGAATCGCGATTCCGGATTCAGCGACCCGCTGACTTCTCCTTAGCGGGGCCGAGGACGATCCCGTGGTAGCGAAACGCTGCGGGATGACCTAAGCTTGAACTTTGGTGTTCGTGGCCGCTTTTGCACGCCTTCAACATCACAATCCCGCAGACCAGCGAACTCAATCTTTTAGCGACGAAGAGGCTATGGCCAAAAAAGACGGTGTCATCGAGATCGAGGGCGCGGTAGTCGAAGCACTTCCCAACGCGATGTTTCGCGTTGAGTTGAGCAACGGCCACCGAGTGCTCGCTCACATCTCGGGCAAAATGCGACAGAACTACATTCGAATCCTTCCGGAGGACCGTGTTGTTGTCGAGTTGAGCCCGTATGACCTGACCCGGGGCCGCATCACCTATCGCTACAAGTAGAGCCGTTTGACGGCGGCGCGCTCACCCGCGCCAGTTCGCAGGAAAGTAACGTCCCTCGGCACACTGAGGGTACGAAGACAGCGAATCAAGGAAATACAACATGAAGGTCAACCCCAGCGTTAAGCCGATCTGCGACCACTGCCGCGTTATTCGCCGCAATGGAAACGTCATGGTCATCTGCAAGTCCAACCCGCGTCACAAACAGCGCCAGGGCTAGCAGATACCACTCAAAACACGAGCAGCACCAGGATCCTTCGCAAGAGGGGGACACCGAGGGTTGGAGGCCTTCGCACCGGTGCTGTCCATTACCTCCACTCATTTACAGGAGAAGCCACCATGGCACGTCTAGCCGGCGTCGACATCCCGCGCGATAAGCGCGTTGAGGTCGCACTGACTTACATCTACGGTGTTGGCCGCACGAGGGCACTCAAGACCCTCGCCGACACCCAGATCAGCGGGGAGATCCGAGTCAAGGAGCTGACCGACGATCAGCTCATCGCACTTCGCGACTACATCGAGGTGAACTTCAAGGTGGAGGGTGATCTCCGTCGTGAGGTCGCCGCCGACATCCGTCGCAAGGTGGAGATCGGAAGCTACCAGGGCATCCGCCACCGTCGCGGTCTGCCCGTCCACGGACAGCGCACCAAGACCAACGCTCGCACCCGCAAGGGCCCGAAGCGCACAGTTGCCGGCAAGAAGAAGGCAGGACGCAAGTAATGGCCGCACCCAAGGCTGCCGCGCGCAAACCGCGCCGCAAGGAAAAGAAGAACATCGCGTTGGGCCAGGCTCACATCAAGTCGACGTTCAACAACACCATCGTGTCGATCACCGACCCGAGCGGTGCCGTCATCAGTTGGGCATCGTCCGGAGCCGTCGGCTTCAAGGGCTCGCGCAAGTCGACGCCCTTCGCTGCACAGCTCGCCGCGGAATCCGCTGCACGCCAAGCGCAAGAGCACGGGATGAAGAAGGTCGACGTGTTCGTGAAGGGACCGGGTTCCGGTCGGGAGACCGCGATCCGCTCACTTCAGGCCGCAGGCCTCGAGGTCGGCTCGATCAACGACGTCACTCCGCAGGCACACAACGGTTGCCGCCCGCCGAAGCGTCGTCGCGTCTGAATTTATTGGACGGTGACCACGCTTGGCGCTATGCGCCCGACGCGGTCACCCTCTGATGGGCCATTTCATAGCCCGCCGAAGCGTCACCCATCCTCATAACTCAATACGCAATCACGACGGGCCCGCCACTCGTCGCATCCAGGTGTCAAATAGCGGACACCTCGCCGAAAGGAATCACCAGTGCTGATCGCACAACGCCCCACTCTTGCCGAAGAGAACATCTCCGAATTCCGTTCGCGGTTCGTCATTGAGCCGCTTGAACCCGGTTTTGGCTACACCCTCGGAAACTCGCTTCGCCGCACCCTGCTGTCGTCAATTCCTGGGGCGGCAGTTACGAGCATCCGCATTGATGGTGTACTCCACGAGTTCAGTACCGTCGCGGGGGTGAAGGAAGACGTCACCGAGGTGATCCTGAACATCAAGAACCTCGTCGTCTCGAGCGAGCACGATGAGCCCATCACGGCCTACTTGCGCAAGCAAGGTGCCGGCGAGGTCACCGCCGCCGACATCTCGGCGCCGGCGGGTGTCGAGATTCACAACCCCGAGCTCGTCATTGCGACACTCAACGACAAGGCGAAGTTTGAGCTCGAGCTCACGATCGAGCGTGGCCGCGGCTACGTTTCCGCCACGCAGAACCGCAGCGAGTTCAGCGAAGCGGGGCAGATTCCTATTGACTCGATCTACTCGCCCGTGCTCAAGGTGACCTACCGCGTCGAGGCGACTCGTGCGGGTGAGCGCACCGACTTCGACCGCCTGGTCGTGGATGTCGAGACCAAGTCCGCGATCACCCCGCGTGATGCCGTGGCATCTGCCGGTCGCACGCTGACCGAGCTGTTCGGACTCGCGCGCGAGCTCAACAGCGCAGCCGAGGGAATCGAGATCGGTCCGGCCCCGGTTGATGCCGTGCTGTCGAGCGAACTCAGCATGCCGATCGAGGACCTCGACTTGAGCGTCCGCAGCTACAACTGCCTTAAGCGTGAGGGCATCAACACCGTGAGCGAGCTTGTTGCGCTTTCGGAGACGCAGCTCATGAATATCCGCAACTTCGGCCAGAAGTCGGTCGACGAGGTCAAGGACAAGCTCGTCGAGATGGGCCTCTCGCTCAAGGACAGCGTTCCAGGGTTCGATGGCGCGCACTTCTACGGCGGCTACGACGACGATGAGACAAACGTCTAGGCCCCGCGCCTCGACGCACTAATACTGGAGAAACAACAACATGCCCACACCAACTAAGGGACCTCGCCTCGGCGGAGGACCGGCGCACGAGCGGCTCATGCTCGCAAACCTCGCCGCGGCCCTGTTCACTCACAAGAGCATCAAGACCACCGAGACGAAGGCCAAGCGCCTGCGGCCCGTCGCCGAACGGCTCATCACGTTTGCCAAACGGGGAGACCTGCACGCGCGCCGTCGGGTGCTTGCCGTCATCGGCGACAAGACAGTCGTGCACGAACTCTTCACCGAGATCGCGCCCCTGGTCGAGCTGCGTGAGGGCGGATACACCCGCATCACCAAGCTCGGGTTTCGCAAGGGCGACAATGCATCGATGGTCCAGATCGAGCTCGTTCTCGAGCCCGTGAACCCAAAGCCGAAGTCCACCAAGAAGACCGCAGCGGCTTCGGCTCCTGCGAAGGCCTCAGCGCCGGCACCGGCTGAGGTCGAGCCTGCTGCCGAGGTAGAGCCAGAAGCCGAGGAGGCGCCTGAGGCGCTTGTTGCCGCGGTCGAGGAATCAGGCGACACCGCTGCCGTTGAGGCCGACGCCCCAGGGGACACCGCAGCCACCGAAGCTGAGCCCGCTGCCGCGGACGACGCGAAGTAGTTTCTCTTCGTATGGTGGCCCTGTCCTTCGGGACGGGGCCACTTGCGGCTTAACGAGCGTCCTGGTGACCACCACCTTTAGGCTGGCTGCGTGATTGCACTGAACAAACGAGTAGCGGCCCCCGAGACTGTCGTGCTCCCGTCCGGGGATGACGTGCTCACGTGGAGGCCGGCGACCCTCGACGATGCCGAAGCAATCTACGACTGCGAGAGCGAGATCGGTGCGCTCGAGCACCCGCACTATGTCGTGCCACTCGAGGAGATTACCGACGACCTGTCGCACAGCTGGGTCGATCTCGCCCGCGATACCTGCGTTGTGCTCGACGCCAGCGGGACCGTGCTCGCCTGGGGCATAGTCACTCTGCCGCCGGGGCAGGAGACGCTTGTGCGTTCGATTTTCTCCGGCGGCGTTCGTCCATCAGCGCGCGGGCGTGGTATCGGGCGGCTGCTAGTCGCATGGCAGTGCGACCGCGGGATGCAGCAGCTCGCGACATCCAGTCTCGAGCTGCCCGGTTGGCTGCTCGCCTTTGCCCCAGACAGCGCCGTGTCAACGGCCAGGATGTTCGATCGCAGCGGACTGCGCGTTGCTCGGTACTTCATGGAATTGTGCCGAGATCTCGCCGCACCGGTCGAGCCGCTGGCACTCGACCCGCAACTCCGGCTGGAGCAATTCACACCCACAAACTCCGAAGCGACGCGTCTCGCCCGCAATCTCGCGTTTCGCGACCACTGGGGGAGCCAGCCCCTCGACGGGGAGGGGTGGGGTTCGTTTGCATCCCGCTCCATCACGCGCGGCGACCTGTCGTCAATCGCGGTCGACGAGAGCGGTGCGGTCGTTGGCCTCGTCTTGGTGTCGGTGAACGAGGAGGACTGGCCCGGACAGGGGTTCAGCTCGGCATATGTCGACCTCGTGGGTGTCACGCGCGAGTGGCGAAAGCGGGGTGTCGCAGCGGCGCTGCTCGCGAATACGCTCAGCGCTGCGAAGTCAGCCGGACTTGAGCAAGTAGTACTCGACGTGGACTCGGAGAGCCGCACCGGGGCTCAAGGGCTCTACGCCGCTGCCGGCTTCGCTGAGTCCCATCGCTCAATCACCTTCACCCGCGTCTTCTGAACGATGGACGACAGCCCACTCGCCACACCCGAGACCGAGGAGTCGACGACTCGGTATCGGCTCGATCTCGCCTATGACGGCTCTGATTTCATCGGCTGGGCGAAGCAACCCGGACTGAGAACGGTGCAAGGCGAGCTAGAAACCGCACTCGCGACCGTGTTGGCGCGTGGCGGTTATGCACCGACGATCACGGTAGCGGGGCGAACGGATGCTGGGGTTCACGCGACCGGCCAGGTCGCCCACGTGGATCTCACGGCAGCTCAATTGCGCTATCTCGCGGCTCCGCACGGCGGCTCGACGCGTCCCGCCGAGCCGGGAGCCGCTCTCGCGCGCCGACTCAACGGAATTGCCGGCCTCAGGAGCGATGTCTACATCTCGCGGGCCGCTCCCGCGCCCGCTGGCTTCGACGCCCGATTTTCTCCCATCTGGCGACGCTACGACTACCGCGTGGCTGACACGGCCGCAGAACACGATCCGCTGTTGCGCAATCACACGGTGTGGTATCCCGCCGCGCTCGATCTCGACGCCATGAACTCCGCGGCTCGTGAACTGATCGGACTCGCCGACTGGGCGGCGTACTGCCGTCCGCGAGTGGGTGCGACGACCATCCGCGAGCTTCAAGAGTTCCGCTGGGACCGCGACTCAACCGGCGTGCTGACGGCCCGACTTCAAGCTGACGCGTTCTGCCACAGCATGGTCAGAGCACTCGTAGGGGCGACCGTTTCGGTCGGCGCGGGAAAGCTCCCAGGTTCACGACTGACGGAGTTACGGAATGCCGCGCAGCGCACGAGCGAGTTCATTGTCATGCCCCCGCAGGGCCTCACGCTCGTCGAAGTGGGCTACCCAGACGATGTGGCTGCCCGGGCGGCACAGACGCGAGCGCGACGTGAATTGACCGATCGCCCGCAACTGGACTAACCTTGACCCTTGGTGCCAGCGCTCCTGCAGCCTCGCGCCCGATCATGAGCCCTCCACGGGTGTGTTGCGCGTCATCGATTTGCAACCCGCCACCGGAGTGGGATTCACGAACTCCTCACTCGATCAATGAAAGCAGTACTACTGTGACGCGTACCTATTCGCCCAAGCCCGACGACATCCAGCGTGACTGGTTGATTATCGACGCAACCGACATTGTGCTCGGACGCCTGGCAAGCCACGCCGCAACCTTGCTTCGCGGCAAGCACAAGGCCATCTTTGCCAACCACATGGACACCGGCGACTTCGTCATCATCATCAACGCCGAGAAGGTTGCCCTTACGGGTGCGAAGCTAGCCCAGAAGAAGGCGTACAGCCACTCCGGCTACCCGGGCGGCCTCACCGCGACCACATACGCCGAGATGCTTGAGAAGCACCCAACGCGCGCCGTCGAGAAGGCCGTGCGCGGAATGCTGCCGAAGAACTCGATCGGTCGCGCGCAGTTGACCAAGCTCAAGGTCTATGCGGGCGCCGAGCACCCCCACGCTGCCCAGCAGCCTAAGCCGTACACCCTCACCCAGGTCGCCCAGTAGCTCGCGCTGCTGACACGCTGAAGAACATAAGGACTCATAAATTGGCCAAGATCGAAGACTCCGTAGACATCGAGACGGACGAGACGCCCGACAGCTATACAACGTCGTCCCCAGCGGAGGGCTACTCGACCGAGACGCCCGCTGAGGTTGCTCCCAAAGCGGCCCGTGCGGTGCTCAACGTTCCTGGCGCAGCCGTGGGCCGTCGCAAGCAGGCGATCGCTCGCGTGCGCTTGATCCCGGGCGGTGGCACGATCACCGTCAACGGACGCGAGCTCGCCGAGTACTTCCCGAACAAGCTGCACCAGCAGCTCATCAACGACCCGTTCAAGATCCTCGATCTTCTCGGCAGCTACGACGTGATTGCCCGCATCACCGGTGGCGGCCCCTCCGGCCAGGCTGGGGCACTGCGCCTGGGAATCGCGCGTTCGCTCAACCAGATCGACGAAGAGAACAACCGTGCGGCTCTCAAGAAGGCCGGCTTCTTGAGCCGGGATGCTCGCGTCAAGGAACGCAAGAAGGCCGGTCTCAAGAAGGCGCGCAAGGCTCCTCAGTTCTCCAAGCGCTAACTCGGCGCTCGGCGAACTGTGTCGAATCCACGTCTTTTCGGGACCGACGGTGTTCGCGGTCTCGCGAACAGTGCCCTGACGGTCGAGCTAGCGCTGGGGCTGTCGCAAGCCGCAGCGGTTGTGCTCGGCAAGGGGAGAGTTGCGGACGGTCGGCGCGCTTCGGGGCGGAGACCGTCCGCGGTCGTTGCTCGTGACCCTCGAATTTCGGGCGAGTTTCTTGCGGGCGCGGTCATGGCGGGGCTTGCGAGTTCCGGCGTGGATGTATTCGATGCGGGTGTTATTCCCACGCCCGCGCTCGCCTTCCTCGTCGGTGATGCGAAGGCAGACCTCGGGGTCATGATTTCCGCGTCGCATAACCCGGCGCCAGACAACGGCATCAAGTTCTTCGCTGCGGGCGGCACGAAGCTCCCCGACGAGGTGGAGGATCGAATCGAGGCGGCCCTTGCGGCGCCGAAACTGGCACCAACGGGCGGGGATGTTGGCCGCATCCGTCGATTCGCCGATGCCGAAGATCGCTACGTCGTGCACTTGCTCTCGACGCTGCCCAACCGACTCGACGGGGTGCACGTCGTACTGGACTGCGCGAACGGTGCCGCAGCCGGGGTCTCACCGCAGGTCTTCACTGATGCCGGCGCGCGCGTGACCGTCATCGGCGCCGATCCCGACGGGCTCAACATCAACGACGGTGTCGGATCCACGCATCTCGATCTTCTCGCTGCCGCCGTGCTCGAACACGGGGCAGACCTCGGGATTGCGCATGACGGCGATGCCGATCGGTGCCTTGCGGTCGACGCTTCCGGTGCGGTCGTGGACGGGGATCAGATCATGGCGATCCTGGCCGTGGCCATGGCCGACCGCGGAGCTCTAGCGCAGAGAACGCTCGTCGCGACAGTCATGAGTAACCTCGGGCTGCGGCGCGCGATGGCCGCCCACGACATCTCCATGCTCGAAACCAGCGTCGGCGACCGATATGTGCTCGAGGCATTGGCTGAGCGCGAGCTATCGCTTGGCGGAGAACAATCGGGCCACGTCATCATGACGAAGTTCGCGACGACCGGTGACGGCATTCTGACCGGACTTCATCTCGTCGCCGAGATGGCGCGCACCGGCAAGACCCTCGCCGATCTCGCTTCAGTGATGACGGTGTATCCCCAAGTGCTCATCAACGTGCGCGACGTGGATCATCACGCACTCTCGACGGATGCGACGATCGCCGCCGCTGTGGTCGCGGCGGAAGCAGAATTGCACGGCTTGGGGCGCGTCCTCCTCCGGCCCTCGGGTACCGAGCCCATGGTGCGCGTCATGGTCGAGGCGGAGCACCAAGACACGGCGAATCGCCATGCGACAGAGCTAGCCGAGATCGTGCGCGCGCGCTTGTCAGTTCGCTGAGGATTCGCGCTAGATCTTTCGTAGCAGGACGCTCGACACCGCGTGATTCGATCCCTTGCGCAGTACTAGGGATGCCCGGGGACGCGTCGGCAGAATGTTATTGACCAAATTCGGTTCGTTGATTTCGGCCCAGACCTCTCTCGCCCTCAGCCGAGCCTCGGTCTCACTGAGTGATGCGTAGCGATGAAAGTAGGACTTGGGGTTGGCAAAAGCGCCGCGCTGCAGCCGCAGGAAGCGCTCTTCGTACCACTTCGCGATGTCGCTGGTGCGCGCATCCACGTACACCGTGAAGTCGAAGAGGTCACTAACGGCCAGTCTGCGACCCTGAGCTGGCGGTTGGAGAACGTTGAGGCCCTCGACGATGAGTACATCCGGAGCGTTCACGACTATCTCTGCATCTCGAACGATGTCGTAGGCGAGATGAGAGTAGAACGGTGCCCTTACTACCGGTGCGCCACTCTTGATCATGCTCACGAATCGCAGGAGAGCCCGGCGGTCATACGACTCCGGGAAGCCTTTGCGCTGCATGATGCCTCGCCGCTCAAGTTCCTCGTTAGGGAACAGGAAGCCATCGGTGGTGATGAGTTCAACGCGCGGGGTCGACTCCCACCGCGAGAGCAGTTCCCGCAAGAGCCGTGACACCGTCGACTTACCCACCGCGACCGACCCGGCGACCCCAATGACAAACGGCGTTGATTGCGATGGGGCGCCCAGAAACTCGCTCGTGGCCGAATGAAGTTTGCGTGATCCCTCGGCATACAGGCTCAGCAGCCGGCTCAGAGGTAGGTAAACCTCTTGCACCTCGGTCATGTCAAGTTCGTCGCCAAGGCCCCGCAATTCGACGAGCTCGGTCTGGCTCAGAGGAGAGGTCACCGTGGGAGCGAGCGCCGCCCACGCGGCTCGGTCGAGTTCAACGAATGGCGACGCGTGGCCATTCTGCACGTTGGGGTCTGACATCGGCTAAAGCCTACCGGCGCGGGAAAGTCCCGGCCGAGGAACTAAAATCGTTTTTCATGTGCGGAATCGTGGGCTATGTCGGAGACAACAAGAGCATCGAGGTACTCCTCGGGGGCCTCAAACGGCTCGAATATCGCGGGTACGACTCCGCCGGGGTCGCTGTGATCGGCGAGGATGGTCGCCTGGGCACCCGTAAGCGCGCGGGCAAACTACAAGTCCTCGTCGATGATCTCGAGGGGCGACCGCTCGCAAACGGCGCAACCGGCATCGGGCACACACGATGGGCAACCCACGGTGGCCCTACGGATCGCAATGCCCACCCTCACCTCGGCGACGGCGGCAAACTGGCTCTCATCCACAACGGCATCATCGAGAACTTCGCCGAACTTAAGCGGGAGCTGCTCGACGCCGGCGAAACATTCACGAGCGAGACCGACACCGAGGTGGCCGCGGTGCTCGTTGGGCGTGCATTCGCTGCAACCGGAAACCTGACTGAAGCCTTGCGTGTGGTCGTCGCGCGCCTTGATGGCGCGTTCACCTTGCTCGTGATGCACGAGGATCGGCCAGGCGTCGTCGTGGGTGCGCGGCGCAATTCGCCGCTCGTGATTGGACTAGGCGATGGCGAGAATTTCCTCGGGTCCGACGTTGCGGCCTTCGTCGAATTTACCAAGCGTGCTGTTGCGATCGGTCAGGATCAGATCGTCACGATCCGCCCGGATTCGGTCGAGATCATTGACTTCGCTGGCAGCACCGTTGATGCCGACGAGTTCGAGGTTGCGTGGGATGCCTCCGCTTCGGAAAAGGGCGGCTGGTCAAGCTTCATGAAGAAGGAGATCAGCGAAGAACCTGATGCGGTTGCGAATACCCTGCTGGGGCGCATCCACGACGGGCTCGTTCAACTCGACGAACTCGACCCGATCGGCGATGAAGCGCTCGCGACCGTGGATCGCATCGTGATCGTCGCGTGCGGTACCGCGGCGTATGCCGGAATGCTCGGAAAGTATGCGATCGAGGAGTGGTCACGCATTCCGGTCGACGTCGAGTTGGCGCACGAATTCCGCTATCGCAACCCCATCATCACCGAGCGTACCCTCGTCATTTCGATTAGTCAGTCGGGCGAGACGATGGACACCCTTATGGCCGTGCAGCATGCGACGACCGCGGGAGCACTCGTGCTCTCGGTGTGCAACACGCAGGGGGCCACGATCCCCCGAGAGTCGAATGCCGTCATCTACACGCACGCCGGGCCCGAGGTCGCGGTCGCGTCAACAAAGGCTTTTGTTGCTCAAGTCACGGCGCTGTATCTCATCGGCCTCCATCTTGCACGCGTGCGGGGCACGCAGTCTGAGGCCCAGATTCGAGCGAACGTGATCGAGTTGCAGGCGATCCCCGACAAGATCGCCGAAGTGCTTGCCAACTCGCAGGCCGAGATCGGTCAGCTTGCGCACTGGATGACAGACACCCAGTCGGTGCTGTTTCTTGGCCGGAATGTTGGCTTTCCGGTGGCGATGGAGGGTGCTCTCAAACTCAAGGAGCTCGCGTACATTCACGCCGAAGGTTTCGCGGCGGGGGAGCTCAAGCACGGCCCGATTGCCCTGATCGAGCCGGGCCAGGTCGTCATCGTGATTGTCCCGAGTCCGCGCGATCCCAATTCGCTGCACCCCAAGGTGGTGTCGAACATTCAGGAGATTCGGGCGCGTGGCGCTCGCGTGATCGCGATCGCTGAAAAGGGCGATGCGGCAGTACTTCCATTCGCGGATGAGGTCATCCCCATCCCCCTCGCGGGCTCGCTATTCGAGCCGCTACTTGCCGTCGTGCCGTTGCACATATTCAGCATGGAACTCGCGTCGGCAAAGGGCCTGGATGTCGACCAGCCGCGCAACCTCGCGAAGTCCGTCACGGTCGAGTGATTCGCGGTCTGTGGCTGTGATTGTCGGCATTGGAGTTGACGTGGTTGACATCGCTCGATTTGAGCGCGCACTGATGCGGACACCGAAGCTTAAGGATCGTTTGTTCGCTGTCAGCGAACAATTCAAAGACGGTTCAGCCCGACCATTGCGATCACTGGCGGGGCGCTTTGCCGCAAAGGAAGCGCTCATCAAAGCGATCGGTGATTCGGCGGGCGTGGGCTGGCACGACATGCAAGTGGTCACGGATCAGCTCGGCAACCCGTCGTTCGAGCTCGCTGGCGCGACGCGTGTGATCGCCCTCGAACGCAACATTTACCGCATCCACCTCTCGATGAGTCACGATGCGGGAGTCGCGATCGCCTACGTTGTGGCTGAATCGTGACGATGCGCGAGGCACTCGTTGACCTGTCCGCAATCTCAAGGAACGTCGAGACCCTTCGTGCGGTCGTCGATGACGTGGCCACGCTTGTCGTAGTCAAGGCGAATGCGTATGGGCACGGTGCGGTGCCTTGCGCGGGCGCGGCACTCGCTGCCGGAGCCGACTGGCTCGGCGTCGTTGACATCGACGAGGCTCTCGAGCTTCGGGCGGCGGGAATCACGGCGCCGATCTTGGTGTGGATGCACGCCCCAGGAGCAGACCTTGCCGCCGCAGCCGAGGCGCGCGTCGATGTCGGCGTGAACTCAACGGAGCAGCTTGACGAGGCCGCTGGCGTGGGCGGGGTCACGGTGCAACTCAAGGTCGACACCGGACTTGGCCGCAACGGCGCCCCCGCTCACGATTGGGAGCGGTACTTCGCTGTAGCGGCGAGCCACGAGCGCGCGGGGCGAATCATCGTGCGGGGACTCTGGAGCCACTTGGCTAACGCCGGAGACGCGGCTGACTCCGCACAGGTCATGGCGTTCTCCGAGGCCATCGCGGGTGCGCGGTCGGCCGGTCTTGATCCGGAATTCTTGCACTTGGCTGCGACGGGTGGCGCACTTCGCACGCCGGCCGCTCGGTTTGGGATGGTTCGTATCGGCATTGGAGCCTATGGACTGTCGCCGTTCGACGGACCATCTCCCGTGGCGCTGAGCCCGGCAATGCAGTTGTCGGCATCCATCATCGGCGTTAAGCGGGTGCCCGCGGGAACGGGCGTGTCATACGGCCATGACTACGTCACCGAACAAGACACCACTCTTGCGCTGGTCCCGTTGGGCTATGCGGACGGGATTCCGCGGCACGCCTCAGGGCGTGGCCCCGTGTCGATCGGCGGCGCGCGATTTCGGATTGCCGGTCGGGTTGCGATGGACCAGTTCGTTGTGGATGTCGGAGACGCGCACGTTGTTGCGGGGGACCGCGCAATCCTGTTTGGCGATCCTCAGAACGGAGTTCCCTCGGCCACAGAATGGGCCACCGCGGCCGACACAATCAACTACGAAATTGTGACCCGGATCGGAAATCGAGTCGTTCGCCGGTACGTCTCGTGAGGATCAAGACCCCCGAGCACATGGCGCAGCTCGGCGCCCTCATCGCGAGCAGGCTGCAAGCCGGGGATCTTCTGCAGCTCAACGGCGAACTCGGTGCTGGCAAGACGACGCTCACTCGCGGGATTGGCGAGGCGTTAGCAGTTCGAGGCGCCGTCACGAGTCCGACCTTTGTGCTCGCGCGGACTCACCCGCGGGGAACCGACCTTCCGCCGCTCGTTCACGTGGATGCGTATCGCCTTTCCAGCGCCCTTGAGCTCGACGATCTGGACATTGACTATGTGGAATCCATCGTTGTCGTCGAGTGGGGTGCTGGGCTCACCGACGGGCTGACCTCGTCGTGGCTCGAGATTACGATTCAGCGGCCGACGGGTGGCGATCCCGACGCCGATGTCGAGCCCCGCGAGGTCACCGTCACGGGACACGGCGCACGGTGGGTCGAACTGGGGTGGCTCGATGCTGCTGGCCATTGACACCTCAGCGGGCACGAGTGTCGCCATCGTGGACCGTGACCTCGGGATCCTCGCGGAGTTGGGGTCAGACGATACTCGACGGCATGCCGAAGTGATCGGCGAACTCATTTCCGCGTGCTTCGACGTCGCAGGAATTCCGGTATCTCAACTTTCTGGGGTCGTGTCCGGGATGGGCCCTGGCCCGTTCACCGGGCTTCGAGTGGGCATTGCCGCCGCTCGTGCATTCGCCTTCGGGGCGGGTAAGCCGGTCATCTCCGTGGTCAGTCATGACGCGATTGCCTATGGTGAGGCGGGCGCCGTTCTCGTCATCACCGATGCTCGGCGTAACGAGCTCGCTTGGTCTGCCTATTCCGGAGCGGATGCCGCTGGCCTGCCCGTTCGCGACGCCGGCCCCGCGCTCGCCAAGGCCAGCGAGCTCGACCACAGCGTTCCGGATTTCGAGCGTTATCGCATTATCGAGGCGCGGACGGTATCGGCAGGCGCACTCGGGCTGCTCGCCGAGACGCTCTATGCCAATGCCCGCCGGTTCGCGTCGACCGAACCGCTGTATCTGCGCTCTCCGGATGTCACGCTCGCGGCCGCCCCGAAACGAGTCACCGGATGACCTGGCAATTTCGCCGCGCGACCTCTGCCGACCTCGACGCGGTCATGGCGATCGAGACTGCCGTGTTCGGCACCGACGCGTGGTCGCGGGCGACCGTCCACGGCGAGCTCGCCTCGGTCCATGGCTACTATCTCGTCGCATTCCCTCCCGATGAGCCCGCGAGGATCGAAGCGTATGCCGGCCTTCACGCGCCCCACAACGAACCGCAAGCCGACATCCAGACGATTGCCGTTGCCGCCTCGGCTCGGCGCCACGGACTCGGGCGCGCGCTTATGCGTCAGCTCATCGGGGAAGCCCGCGAGCGCGGCGCGAGTGAGCTGTTTCTGGAGGTGCGGGCCGACAATCCGAACGCGAAGGCACTCTACGACGACTTAGGGTTCGAGGCCATTGCCGTGCGATCTCAGTATTACCAACCCGACGGCGTCGACGCGATCGTGATGCGGTTGGCGATTCCCGAACCGGCGACGGAGCTCGCGTGAACCGGGCGCCGCTAGTTCTCGGCATCGAGACGAGCTGTGATGAGACCGGCATTGGTATCGTGCGCGGCACTACTCTGCTCGCGAATGTGATCTCATCGTCGATGGATGAGCACGCGCGCTACGGGGGCGTTGTGCCGGAAGTGGCAGCGCGCGCTCACCTCGAAGCGCTCGTGCCCGCTCTAACCGAAGCGATCGCGCGGGCTCAGATCTCGCTCGAGGAGGTCGATGCGATTGCCGTAACCAGCGGACCCGGGCTCGCGGGTGCTCTCATGGTTGGAGTCGGCGCGGCGAAGGCGCTTGCGATCTCGTTGGGCAAACCTTTGTATGCGGTAAATCATCTGGTCGGCCACGTGGGCGTCGACCTTCTCGATCACGACCCGCTGGAGTATCCGACGATCGCGCTGCTTGTCTCAGGCGGGCACACGTCACTACTTCTCGTTCGTGACCTCGTCTCCGACGTGGAGCTTCTTGGTGAGACGATCGACGACGCCGCGGGTGAGGCGTTCGATAAGGTCGCCCGCTTACTCGGCTTGCCATACCCCGGCGGGCCGCAGATCGATCGCGCCGCCGTCGGTGGTGATCCGACCGCGATCCGGTTCCCGCGGGGCCTGAGCCAGCCCAAAGATCTCGAGAAGCACCACTACGACTTCTCGTTCTCGGGGCTCAAGACGTCCGTCGCGCGCTGGGTCGAGCGGGAGCGAGACGAATCACGGGAGGTTCCGGTGGCAGATGTCGCGGCGAGCTTCCGCGAGGCCGTTGCCGATTCGCTGCTCACGAAGGCTCTCGCTGCCTGCGCTGACTACGGCATCCCGCGCTTGCTCCTTGGGGGCGGAGTCGTTGCCAACGCCAGGGTCCGCGAGCTTGCGGCTGCGAGATGCTCTGCCGCGGGCATCCACCTGCGGATTCCACCCCTGGCCCTGTGCACCGACAACGGCGCGATGATCGCGGCGCTCGGCGCGCAGCTCATCATTGCCGGACACGAACCATCGGGCATGGGGTTCGGAGCGGATTCGACGCTCCCGGTGACGACCGTTCAGGCCTGAATCACATTCAGTAATTTGCTTTCACGGACGTTGACAGGCGTCGAACGGTGCTGAGACTATGGGCTGCGCTGTCCAGCGCTTGATCACTTCCTAAGGAGATGCTCCGCATGACCGATCCCAACCCCACCCCCTACACCGCGCCGACTGCGGCCCCGGCCCGCGCGACAAACGTGCTCTCGATCATCGCGATCATCGGCGCTTTCGTGGTCCCCATCGTGGGAATCATCGTCGGCTTCATCTCGCTGGGTCAGATCAAGAAGACGGGCGAGAACGGACGCGGCCTCGCGCTTGCCGGGGTGATCCTCGGATTCGTCTTCACTGTCCTGTACCTTCTCCTCATCCTGCTCGGTGCGATCCTGCCCGCGATCATCATCGGCACCACGGGAGTCACCAGCTACTGAGCCACCTCGCAGAATGGCCCGCGCCCGACGGTGCGGGCCACTCTTCGTTGTATGGTCGTCATGCCAACACTCTGAGGAGCACACGTGACTAACGCGAACGATTCCGTCCCCCCGATTCCAGCGCCGCCCGCCGCGCCCAAAGCTGCTGCGAAGAAGCCGGCAGCGCAAGCTTCGGCAGCCAAGTCTCCGGCGCCCAAGTCTCCGGCAGCCAAGTCTCCGGCGGCCAAAGCCACCGCAGCGAAGGCCCCTGCCCCTGCCGCACGCGCTTCCGCGTTTACCCAGGCAGTCGCGGTGCCAGAATCGATTGCCCCCGTAGAGCCGGCCCCGGCACCGCCCCAGCCGGCCAGCGTTGCCCCGGCGGCGCCCCCCTACGGCCCGGTACCGGTCGTGAGCACCGCGCCGCAGGGCCTGGCAATCGCCTCGATGGTCACAGGAATCGTCGGACTCCTCTTCAATTTCGTCGCGTTCGGATTCCTTCCCTCGCTCGCCGCGGTAATCACGGGCCACCTCGCTCAGCGCCGGCAACCTGCGGCGCGCGTGTATTGGCTCACCGGGCTCATCACGGGATATCTCGGCATCGGGATTTCGTTGATTATCGGCGTTTTCGTCTTGATCTGGATTATTGCGCTGATTGGCATTACCGCGGGCTACGCGACTAACCCATACAGCAGCTAGCCTCCGGTCAGATTCGCTCAACCAACAGCGCCCGTCGTTTCTGCCCCACGCGAGTAAGGATGAGCGTTCCGCTCTCGTCCCCCTTGGGGTTCAGGGTGGTGCGGAAGGCCGCGGGGTCGACATCCACGCCACGCTTCTTGATCTCGATCGTGCCGATTCCCCGTGAGCTCAACTCACGCTTGAGCGTCTTGTGGTCGAGCGGGAACTCCGCGAGAATTCGAAAACAGGCCGCGAACGGGGTATCCACGGCCGCATCTGCGGTGACGTATGCGATCGATGAGTTGAGCATCCGGCCCCCGATGGTGCGCGCCAAGTCCCCGATCAGGCGAGCCCGAATGACGGCGCCGTCTGGCTCGTATAGGTAGTCGCCGAGGCCGCCCACGGATGCGTCGGTACTGTCCTCCGCGGCGGTGAGCTCCGCGGTTCCGTGGCTGCCAATCACGAGCGCGGAGCGACGGATGCCCGTTCGCGCGAGCGGGCCGAACCAGAGCCCCAGCTCGACAACATCCCTATCGACCGACACCCATTGGGCTTCGGCATCTGCGGGAATCAGATCGCGATCGATTCCCGGACCCAGCTTGATCCCCGTGGGATACCGGGTCGCGAGTTCAAACGCGAAGTCGAGAGACGGTGACCAGTCCGCCGGATTCTTGAGGCGTTTCGCCCCGTCGCGTCTGGCGGGGTCGAGATAGATGCCGTCCACTCCGCTGAGGTCTGCGTTCTCGGCGCTCAGGTTCTCGACTCGCGCGTTCGACCACGGCGCTAGGTTGTACGCCGCGATTGCCGCGGTAACTTCGTCGCGCTCGATTGCCGTCACTTCGAGTTCGAGGGCCGCGAGTGCAAGCGCGTCCGCGCCAATTCCGCAGCCGAGATCCGCGACCCACCTGAGGCCGGCCCGGTGGAAGCGGCCCGCGTGCTGAGCGGCGACATTGAGCCGGGTCGCTTGCTCTAGCCCGACCTCGGTGAAGAGCATTCGGTCTGCAAAAGGGCCGAACTTGGTTCGCGCGCGAGCCCGGAGCCGCGATTGGCTCAGCACGGCTGCCACGACCACACCCGAGTGCCCCGCTTTGCGGAGATCGGCTACGACTCGCACCACGTCCTGGGTGGTCTCGTAGCTCGGGAGCGAGTCGAGCAACCGCATCCCTTCCACGGACAGCAGTTCGCGCAGTTCCACCGGCTCCATGGGACAACGCTAGTCGTGCAGGCCTCGAGTTCAGCCGAGGGATGCTGGCACTCGCATTGATCGAGTGCCAGTCCTGCCTTATAGTTGGTTCTGGCACTCTCGCAGGGAGTGTGCCAACCCCCCAAGTTTCTAGAAAGCAGAGGTCAACCGTGTCGGTGTCCATCAAGCCGCTCGAGGATCGAATTGTTATCAAGCAGGTAGAGGCCGAGCAGACCACCGCGTCTGGACTCGTCATCCCTGACACCGCGAAGGAGAAGCCCCAGGAGGGCGAGGTCGTCGCTGTTGGCCCCGGTCGCATCGATGACAACGGCAACCGTGTTCCCCTTGACATCGCCGTCGGCGACAAGGTGATCTACTCCAAGTACGGCGGAACCGAAGTCAAGTACGGCGGGGAAGACCTTCTCGTACTGTCTGCGCGCGACGTCCTCGCGGTCGTGGTTCGCTAGCAGCTCGAGGTAGTTCACTGTGATCCCGGCTGCGGTGCAGCCGGGATCACGTCGTTAACCCCAGCGCGTAGGCTGGCAAGATGCCACATCCTCCCGCGACCGAAAGGGTCTCGGTCGCAGGGCTGACGTTCGCGGTCGTCTCATATGTGCTGTGGGGATTCCTCCCGCTACTCTTTGTCGCGCTGGCGCCCACCTCCGCGGTCGAGATCGTGTCGTGGCGCATCGTGCTCTCGCTCGTGTTCTGTGCGGTGCTCCTGTTCATTGCGCGCGGGTGGGGACGCCTCTCGGTCATCCTGCGCGACCGAGTATCGATGATCACGCTGACAATCGCGGCCGTCTTCATCCTTGTCAACTGGTCGGTCTTCATTTTTGCGACGCTCAGCAATCGCGTCGTTGAGGCATCCCTCGGGTATTTCGCCAATCCGATTGTCACCGTGCTGTTGGGGGTGCTCTTCCTCCGCGAGAAACTCCGGCCGCTGCAGTGGGTAGCGATCGCCACGAGCGCTCTGGCCGTAATCGCACTCGCCGTCGGGTACGGCTCATTCCCGTGGATCGCCGTGACGCTTGCATTCAGTTTTGGGCTATACGGCCTCACGAAGAAACGCGTCGGACCGCGAGTTGATGCGATTGGCGGGCTCACCGTTGAGACGGCGGTTCTTAGCCCTGCTGCCGTCATTTCACTCGTGGCCCTTGCCGCAGGGCCAGGGCTCACGTTCGGCACAATCAGCGGAGTGCACACGGCGCTGCTCGCGAGTGTGGGAGTGGCGACAGCGACGCCATTGATCTTGTTCGCGGCGGCCGCGCGTCGCATCCCTCTGGTCTACCTGGGACTCGTGCAGTACCTAGCGCCGATCCTGCAATTGATGGTCGGTGTGGTGATATTGCACGAGGACATGCCGCCAGCGCGCTGGATCGGTTTTGGCATCGTCTGGCTCGCGCTCGCAATTCTCACCAGTGACCTCCTCGTGCATAACGCACGCACGAAATCATCGGCTCAGCTTGCAGACGGGCGCGCCGCTACCGACGGTCCAACCCCCGCCGGTAAAGTTCGAGCGTGACCCGAATCGCGCGCCGGTACCGAGCGTTCAGCACGATTGTCGGGGCAATGCTTGGCCTCGCCCTGCTAGCCGGGTGCACAACTTCTGTGGTGGAGGGTCCGACGCCGGAAGTCCGCGCGACTGCTGCGCCGCTGGGTGACGGCGTATTGCGCATCGGCACCCTTATGCCACAAACGGGAGCGTTCGCGTTCCTCGGCGGAGCGCAAACGGCCGCGGTTTCACTGGCGATCGCTGATATCAACGCGGCCGGCGGCGTGAATGGGAAGCCCGTCGAGCTGATTGCGGGCGATTCGGGCGACGCGACCTCGACGACCGCCGAAACATCGTTCGCTGACATCGTCAAGAAGGGCGCCGACGTAGTGATCGGCCCGACGTCGTCAGTGCTGGCATCTCGGCTCATTCAGCCAGCGGTCACCGCAGGCGTGACGATGATCTCGCCGGCGGCGACGTACCCCGACCTCACGACCGCCAAAGACGACGGGCTCTTTTTCCGCACGATCCCGTCTTTCGAGTTGCAAGGCACGGCGCTTGCCCAGGCAGTTTCCGCGAAAGGGACGGTGAAGGCGGCGCTCGTCTACGTCGCCGACGATCTGAGCAAATCACTCGTCGAGCCATTTCGGCGTGAAATGTCTGCATTGGGCAGCACAGTCTCGATTGAACAGCCCATCCCGCCAACCGCGACCGACCTGTCCAAGCAAATCGCGGCCGTCGTCGCCTCGAAACCGGATGTCGTGGTCTTGTCGAGTGCATACAGCACGTTCGACCTGACGAAGGCATTGATCACGCAACTCATCGGGGCGGGTTTTTCGGGTGCGAAACTGTGGCTCACGACTCAAAACACTGGCGACTATTCCCAAGCGTTCCCCAACGGAACCCTCAACGGGGTCAACGGCATCATCGAGGGAGTGCAGCCGGATGATGCCTTCATTGGCCGCCTGAAGGCCGTCGATGGGTCGCTCACGACCTTCCGCTATGCGCCCGAGGCATACGACGCGACCATTCTCGCCGCACTTGCCGCGACCGTTGCTCGCGATGATTCCGGCCGCGCGATCTCGCGAAGTCTGCGGGACGTCTCTCGCGTCGGAATCAAGTGCACGAGCTTTGCGGAGTGCGTTTCGGTCTCTGCCGCCGGTGACGAGCTGGACTATGACGGCTTGTCTGGCGAGATCGACTTCACGAGTCAAGGAGATCCGAACAGATCGCACTACGGGCTGTACACCTTCAATGGAGAGAACAAGTTCGTCTACGCTGGCACGATTGTCACGCGCTGATCCGGCTCCCATCTTGCCCGGCTAAGGTGAAATGGTCGTCTTCTTTTTCTCGATGAATGACTTTTCCCGAACAGAACAGTGGGGCTCCCGCGTGACAAGAACCGCCACTGGCATGCCGCGCTACCGTGCTCTGCGCCTTCTTGCTGTGGCCGCGGCGTCCGCAATTATGCTCACCGCGTGCACGGCGGCCCCGGTTCCGACCGCAACGACAGCTCCCGAAAACCTCGCCCTCAGCATCGGGAGCCTCCTCCCGCTCACGGGAAGTTTGGCGGGCGTCGGTCCTGCGACCACGGCCGCCGCTGCTCTTGCAGTCGACGACATTAACGCCGCCGCAGCCGGAATCTCGATCACGTTGACGCCGAAGGACGCGGGTGACGCGTCATCGGATACGGCTACCGCCTCGGTCAAGGATCTTCTTGCCGCGGGTGTGAGTGTCGTGGTTGGCCCCGTATCGAACGGGGTGTCCAAGATGGTGATCGATCCGATCACCTCCGCCGGCGTCGTGCAGATTTCGCCCGGCAACACCTCGCCGGACTTCACGAACTACGCCGACCACGGTTTGTATTGGCGCACATCACCCTCCTGTGTTCTCGAAGGCTCGGCCCTGGGCGGTTTCATCGCGAAACAAGGCGTCTCCTCGCTTGGGATTATCGATCAGGCGGGCTATTGCGGCGCGGGTTTAGGGGATGCAGTGAAGGTCGCCTTCGAGGCCAGTGGCGGCACCGTCATCTCAAGTGTCACCCTCGATGAATCGGACACCAACATATCGTCCAAAGTCACTACGGTCGTTAGCGGGAAACCCGCGGCATTCGCGGTCATCGGTTCCCAGGCCTCCTCCGTGGTCCCGGTGCTCACGGCCGCGGGGATCACAGGTGCCCAGTTGTACTTTGCAGGGTTGTCGATCGGCGACCACTCGGCGGATTTTGCTGCCGGGAGTTTGACCGGGGCCGTTGCCTCTCACCCGGGGCCAGACCTCAGTGCACTCACAGATTTCACCAAGCGTCTGATGAAGGCGAACCCCGCGATCACAGATATTTCCTATGCCGCAGAAACCTATGATGCCGTGGTCTTGGTTGCACTTGCCGCACTGGCGGCGCGGGGCACCTCGGGTAAGCAGATCGCGGGAAAGCTACAAGAGGTATCGGGTGGTTCGGGAAACGGAACGAAAACGACCGACTTCGCTACTGCCGCCACAGTGATAAGGAGCGGGGGAGTGGCCAACTACGACGGGCTCTCCGGACCCATAACCTTTGATGACAGCGGCGACCCCGCCGGTGCAACGATCGGCTTCTACCGGTTCGGAGCAAACAACGTGTCTTCCCCCGCGCGGCTGTGATCCGCGGATGAGCCAAATGGGGCTCGCGGAGTGCCCGGTTGGGGCGTGAGGGCGGCTCCTTGGCACGCAGCGGGCGGCGATGACGCAAAGTAACGATTGCGCTGTGTTACAGCCCTGTAACACGCACGTATTGTAAAAGACGTCGTCGCCGAATAACTTGGCAAGACGGCATTGCTTTGCAGTGCCTCGTCACATCACATTCCCTATGCAAGGAGAAACATGAGCGTATCCGTGAAGGCAACTGCCTCGCGCTCTCGCACCCTGAAGTCGATCATCGGTGGCACCGCCATCGTTGCGGTCGGCGCCCTGATCCTGAGCGGCTGCGCCGCAACAGGGGGCGCTACCTCGACCACCGGGCCGAGGACCCCACTGACCCTCGAGATCGGCACCATCCTTCCCCAGAGTGGCACTCTGGCATTCCTCGGCCCGCCCGAAGAAGCCGGTGTGAAGCTTGCGGTCAAGGAGATCAACGATGCAAAGGTCGGAATCACGATCAACGCGACGTACCGCGACTCGGGTGACACGACGACGGACACGGCAACGGTTTCCGTTACGGACCTGCTGTCGAAGAAGGTTTCGGCGATCATCGGTGCTGCATCGTCTGCAGTTTCGAAGACGGTCATCGACCAGATCACGGGTGCTGGTGTGATCCAGTTCTCCCCGGCGAACACCTCGATCGCCTTCACGAACTACGCGGACCACGGCCTCTACTGGCGCACCGCTCCCTCGGACGTGCTCCAGGGCGAGGTTCTTGGAAACCTGATTGCCAAGGACGGCATTCAGAACCTCGGTATCCTCGAACTCAACGACTCGTATGGCACTGGCCTGACGAAGAAGATCACCGAGACGTTTACAGCGGCCGGCGGCAAGGTTGTGGCGACCGAGCCGTTCAAGACGGGTGAGACGGTCTTCAATACCCAGCTCGACGCGCTCATCGCTGCAAAGCCTGACGCGATCGCGCTCGTGACCTTCGACGAGGCCAAGGTCGTCGTTCCGGCGCTCAAGGCGAAGGGCTACACCGGTCCGCTGTACTTCGTTGACGGCAACGTTGCGGACTACAGCAAGGTGTTCGACCCGGGAACCCTCAAGGGCGACAAGGGAACCGTACCCGGTCTCGACACCGCCAAGCTCGGGGACTTTACCAAGCGCCTGTTGACAGTTGATCCCAAGCTGACCGACTTCAGCTACGCGGCCGAGTCGTACGACGCTGTCGTGTTGATCGCGCTCGCGGCTCTGGCTGCGAACTCCACCGACGGCAAGGCCATCGCGGGAAAGCTCCAGGAAGTGTCGGGCGGTTCGGGCAAGGGCAAGAAGGCAACCGACTTCCCGTCGGCCGCCAAGATCATCCTTGATGGCGGCGTCGTCGACTATGACGGCAACTCCGGACCGATCACCTTCGACGAGAACGGTGACCCGACCGAAGCCACGATTGGTATCTACCAATTCGGCGAGGACAACAAGACAACCCGAATCAACTAGTTCGTCGTCCGGGTGGGGGTTCGCCCCCCCACCCGGCAGGAACACTGAAAGGGCCCCGGAGCAATCCGGGGCCCTTTCACATGCAGCGTGGAGTCGCGCTTAGTCTTCGCCCAAGGTTCCGAGGTAGAGCGAGATGACCTTGGGGTCGCCAAGCAACTCTCGACCCGTGCCCGTGTAGGCGTCCGTGCCCTGGTCGAGTACGTAACCACGATCGCAAATCTGCAGGCACCGTCGAGCGTTTTGCTCAACCATGATTGTCGTAACGCCGGCCTTGTTGATCTCCTTGACACGCAAGAACGCCTCGTCTTGGCGCACGGGCGACAAGCCCGCGGAGGGCTCATCAAGCAAGAGCACGTGTGGGCCCATCATGAGTGCTCGACTCATCGCCACCATCTGGCGCTCGCCTCCGGACAAAGATCCGGCTCGCTGGGAGAGGCGCTTCTCGAGCTCGGGGAAGATCTCGACAACGAAAGAGAGTCGGTCCTTCAAGCCCTTGGGCTTCTGGAATAGTCCCATTTCGAGGTTTTCACGGATGGTGAGGGTCGGGAAGACATTGTTGGTCTGAGGAACGAATCCCACGCCCTTGGCGACGAGTCGGTTCGCCTTGAGTCCGGTGATGTTCTCGCCCTGAAGCAAAACTTCACCCTCGCGCACGGCAACGAGCCCGAAAATGGCCTTCAAGAGAGTGGATTTCCCGGCCCCGTTGGGACCAATAATCCCGATAAGTTCGCCCTGCCGGGCAATCAGTGAGCAACTGTTAAGAATGTTGACGCCAGAGACATACCCGGCCGTGACGTTCTTCACTTCGATGACCGCGGCCACCTCGGTCACCGCGGCACTCGGCTCAGGACTCGTCGTTGGCATCGAGCAGCTCCCTGATCGCGGTCACGTTTTCTTCTTCCTGTTCCGGGTCTTCGCCGAGATCTTGGTCGTGGTGGCTCCCCAGGTAAGCGTCGATGACGGCCGGGTTGACCATCACGACGTCGGGCGGACCCTCCGCGACGATCCTCCCCTCGGCCATGACGATGACCCAATCGGCGATGTGTCGCACCATCTGCATGTCGTGCTCTACGAACAGTACGGTCATCCCTTGAGTCTTGAGATCGAGGATATGGTCGAGCAACGATTGCGTGAGAGCCGGGTTGACGCCAGCCATCGGCTCATCGAGCATCACGAGGGTTGGTTCGCTCATGAGGGCACGCGCCATCTCGAGAAGCTTTCTTTGGCCCCCTGAGAGGCTCGCGGCGTAGTCCTCGGCTTTGGTGTCGAGTGTGAACTTCTCGAGCAGCACCATGGCACGTGCCTCGACCTCGGCCTCCTGCTTGCGCCAGATCCACGGGAGAAGTGCGGCAAACATGTTCTCGCCCTTTTGTCCCTTTGCGCCGAGCTTCATGTTGTCAAGCACACTGAGCAGGCCAAGGGCCTTTGTCAGCTGGAAGGTGCGCACCTGACCGAGCCGGGCAACCCGAAACGAAGGGATTCCCGCGAGCGACTTGCCGGAGAAGGTCCAGGTGCCCGAGTCCGGCTTATCAAAACCCGTCAGCAGGTTGAAGAATGTTGTCTTTCCCGCTCCGTTGGGTCCGATCAGCGCGGTGATCGCATTGCGCGGGATCTCGACATGGGCGACATCAACCGCCACCAGGCCACCGAAAGAGCGCGTGACGTTATCAGCGACGATGATGGGATTCGCCTTGGCCACCCCGGGCGCGATCTCACCGACATGCAGATCGACGGTCTTGACCGGGCCGGACTTCTTGGGAATCGCGCTACTTGACAAAGGCCAACTCCTTCTTGTTGCCGAAGACGCCCTGAGGTCGGAAGATCACGATCAGCATGAGCACCACACCGACCACAATGAACCGGGTCTGACCGGCTTGAACGCTCGACATGCCGGGGAACCAGCCTGCCTCCTGGGCTCGGGCCACAAACCCCGAGACCGCCGAAAGCGTGACCCAGAAGATTATCGAGCCGATCACGGGACCGAGAATCGTCGCTGCGCCGCCCAAGAGCAGCACCGTGTAGACAAAGAACGTCAGGGTCGTCGCAAAGTTGGACGGCACGATTGCGCGTGGAAGGATGAAGATGATCCCGGCAAGGGAGCCGAAGACGCCACCGAGAATCAACGACTGCATCTTGTAGAAGTACACGTTCTTGCCCAGCGCGCGGACCGCGTCTTCGTCTTCACGAATTCCCTTGACGACTCGACCCCACGGGCTGCGCATGAGCTGCCAGGCGAGAAGGCAGCACAGGATCACGACCGTCCATGCGACTAGCCGCAGGAAAAGGTCGTACTCATTCATCGTGAATGGACCGAAGCCATAGGTGCCCGGGGGGATCGGATTTAGAGCGGCGAATCCCGTTTTGTAGCCACTCAGCCCGTCCGCCGAGCCAGTGATTGGTCCTGCGTTGGGGGTGCTGACGACGAGCCGGAAGATCTCAGCAGCCGCGATGGTAACGATCGCAAGGTAGTCGGCGCGCAATCGCAGGGTCGGCACACCCAGAAGCAGCGCCAGCACGATCGAGGCACCGATGCCCGTGAGCACCGCTGCCCATACGGGGAAATGGAAGGTGAGAGTCGAAATACCGAATCCGTATGCGCCTACAGCCATGAAGCCGGCTTGACCAAAGTTAATGAGCCCCGTGAATCCGAAATGAATTGCTAGTCCGAGCGCCGCAAGAGCGTACGCCGCCGTGGTCGGACTAATGAGTTCGACGGAGGCATTCTGAATGATTTGCCAAAAATCAACCATGGGATGTTCCTAGCCAACTCTCTCTTTGCGGCCCAAGATGCCTTGGGGGCGTACCAACAACACGAGGATGAGGATCACGAGCGCGCCGACGTCCTTCATGTCGGGCGAAATCCACAGCGTCGAGACCTCAATGAACAGGCCGACGACGATCGAGCCGACGAGTGCGCCGAACGCGGTCCCGAGTCCTCCGAGCGTGACCGCCGCGAAGATAAGCAACAAGATCTGGAATCCCATGTCCCACGAGACTCCCGGCCGGTAGAAGGCGAACAGGATCCCGCTGAGCCCGGCGAGCGCGCCACCCATCACCCAGACAATGCGGATGACCCGATCGACGTCGATCCCGCTCGCCGCCGCGAGGCTCGAGTTGTCGCTGACCGCCCGAGTTGCCTTTCCCAGCCGAGTTCGGAGCAAGAAGAAGGCGATCCCGATGACTGCGACGACCGAGATGGTCATGCTCGCGATGTTGAACGGGGAGATTGAGATAAGTCCGAATTGGATGTTCGCGCTCGCGGAGCCGAGTATCTGTCTCGTCGAACCCCCGTAGAGATACTGATACAGGTACCGCAGCGCTAGCGAGAGCCCGATGCTCACAATCATGGCCGGAATGAGGCCAATCCCCTTTCGGCGAAGAGGTGCCCAGATACCAGCATCGAGCACAAAGCCGAAGACCGCGCTCAAGATGATTGCCGCGAGAATCGCAAGCCACAGTGGCCACGCCAGATCCACTGCAAGCGTCAGGGTTGCAAGTGCTCCGAAGGTCACCATCTCGGCATGGGCGAAATTGTTAAGGCCCGTTGTCCCGAAGATCAATGACAGGCCGATCGCGGCGAGTGCGAGTAGCAAACCAAAGCTGAGGCCCGTGACTATTCGGTCAATCAGCTCCTGGCCGAAACTCGTCGTTTGCTTCTCGCCTACGCCAAGGAAGAAGTTCACGGTCTTATCGGTGGTCTTCCCAAACTCCGCGACAATGGGGTTACTGCCCTGCACAACGATGATGCCCTTGGGCAACGTCGACTCGTCGAGAGCGACTGAATATGACCCCTTCGACGGCACGCCGATCTGCCAGCGGCCCTTTTCGTCGGTCTTCACCTCTGCGGAGTAGCCGTTGCCGCTGACACTAATTTTCACACCAGCGAGCGCCTTGCCGTCATTCTTGACGTTGCCGCTGAACTGGAACGGGTACTGTCCACCCACCTCATCGGCGTGCGCCGCGGTGGCGCCCCCGGCAAAGGTGAGAGCGGCCAAGAGTGCGACAAACAACAGGATCACGCCGCGCTGCCATGCCCGGATAGTCGAACCAGTGACTTCCACGGAACCTCCACTCGAGACCAGCCGGAATCTTGCCATCCCGAAGTTCTGGCGCACCGTCGCCCATGACGATACTTACCGATTATGTCTCCCGTGTTTCCGGCAGACACAAAGCGGTGAGCCAATTATGCGCGTGGAATAGCTGCGTGGCGAACCGGTTAAGATTGTCAAGCGTCCTTCCCGCACCACAGTGGCCGCGGATCCAGACGCAGAACTCCTCGCACAGCTCGTTCTTATCCAGGGGAAAACATGGAACAACCCGACCCGTTTGGCTTCATCGGACTTACATACGACGACGTCATGCTGCTTCCGGGTCACACAGATGTGATCCCGAGTGAGGCAGATACGAGTTCTAGGTTGACCCGACGGATCACCGTCGCCTCACCATTGCTCTCCGCGGCGATGGACAGCGTGACCGAGTCGCGGATGGCGATTGCCATGGCGCGAAACGGCGGACTGGGTATCCTGCACCGCAACCTGTCGATAGAAGAGCAGGCCGCATACGTCGACAAGGTCAAGCGGAGCGAGTCCGGCATGATAACCAATCCCGTGACGACGACCCCCGATGCGACGGTGGCCGAGGTCGATGCATTGTGCGGGCAGTTCCGCGTCTCCGGGCTTCCCGTTGTCGAGGGCGATGGTCGACTAGTGGGGATCATCACGAACCGAGACATGAGGTTTGTCTCGCCGTTCGAGAAGGCTACGACGCTCGTGCGGGATGTCATGACGAAGGCGCCGCTGATCACCGCTCCGATGGGGGTTGATCCCGATAGCGCCATCGCGATCTTCGCGCAGCACAAGATCGAGAAGCTGCCGCTCGTCGATTCGGAGGGAAGGCTCACCGGACTCATCACCGTCAAGGACTTCGACAAGAGCGAGCAGTACCCCAACGCGACCAAGGACGACGAGGGTCGCCTTCGCGTCGGCGCTGCCATCGGATTCTTCGGCGACGCGTGGGAGCGCGCCGGCCAACTCCGCGATGCCGGCGTCGACGTGATCGTCGTCGATACCGCGAACGGTGACTCCGCTGGGGTCCTCGAAGTCATCTCGCGGCTCAAGGGTGACGCGGCTTTCGACGGGATCGACGTGATTGGAGGAAACGTCGCGACCCGCTCGGGCGCACAATCGCTCATCGATGCGGGTGCGGATGCGGTCAAGGTCGGGGTGGGCCCAGGCTCGATCTGCACGACGCGGGTCGTCGCCGGCGTGGGTGTTCCACAAGTGACGGCGGTCTACGAGGCGTCTCTCGCGGCCCGTGATACTGATGTTCCCGTTATCGCCGACGGCGGGCTGCAGTATTCCGGGGACATTGCCAAAGCACTCGTCGCCGGAGCGGAGACCGTCATGCTCGGTTCGCTCCTCGCGGGCACGGACGAGAGTCCAGGCGACCTCATCTTCGTCAACGGAAAGCAATTCAAGAGCTACCGGGGGATGGGCTCACTCGGCGCGCTTCAGACCCGCGGCACAAAGACCTCATACTCGCGCGACCGCTATTTTCAGGCGGATGTGCCGAGCGACGAACAGCTCATCGCTGAGGGGATCGAGGGACAGGTCCCCTATCGCGGACCGGTCTCCTCCGTCGTGTATCAACTCCTGGGTGGCCTGCGGCAGTCAATGTTCTACACCGGCGCTCGCACTATCGATGAGTTGCGGGCGAAAGGCAAGTTCGTTCGCATCACTGCCGCCGGGCTCAAAGAGTCGCACCCCCACGACATCCAGATGGTTGTCGAGGCGCCGAACTACCGCAAGTAGATGCGCCAGACGGACGAGCCATGGCCATGGCGCCCGCCGCGCCTAGACTTGACTGGTGAGTGATTTAGAGATCGGACGCGCCAAACGCGCCCGCCGGGCGTATGCCTTCGACGACATCGCTATCGTGCCATCTCGACGCACGCGTGACCCGCAAGATGTCTCCGTCAGCTGGACGATCGATGCGTACACGTTCAGCATCCCGGTGCTAGCGGCGCCCATGGACTCGGTCGTCAGCCCCTCTACCGCGATCGCCATGGGCCGGCTCGGGGGGCTTGGCGTGCTCGACCTCGAGGGCGTCTGGACTCGCTACGATAACCCCGAACCGCTCCTTGAGGAGATCAAGGGGCTGCCGGCGGAGCGGGCGACGGTTCGCATGCAGGAGATCTACGCCGAACCGGTCAAGGCCGAGTTGGTCACCGCACGACTCGCCGAGATTCGGGCTGCGGGCGTCCCGGTGGCCGGGGCACTCAGTCCGCAGCGCACCCAAGAGCTCTACCAGACGGTCGTCGACGCGGGTGTTGACCTCTTCGTCATTCGCGGCACGACCGTTAGCGCTGAGCACGTGTCGAAAACTGTGGAACCGCTCAACCTCAAGAAGTTCATTTATGAACTCGATGTACCCGTGATCGTCGGCGGCGCTGCCACCTATACGGCCGCATTGCACCTTATGCGCACCGGGGCAGCGGGCGTGCTCGTCGGGTTCGGTGGAGGCGCCGCATCCACGACCCGAGCGACGTTAGGCATCCACGCTCCTATGGCGACGGCAGTCGCGGATGTCGCTGGCGCGCGCCGCGACTACATGGACGAGTCGGGCGGTCGTTACGTTCACGTCATCGCTGACGGCGGGCTTGGAACGAGCGGGGATATCGTCAAAGCGATCTCCGTCGGAGCGGATGCCGTGATGCTGGGTAGCACTCTCGCCCGCGCGACGGAAGCTCCGGGCGGGGGCTGGCATTGGGGTGCAGAAGCACACCACTCCGAGCTGCCGCGGGGTCATCGCGTGGCCGTCGGAACGCTCGCACCACTTGAGCAAATCCTCTACGGACCCTCAACCGTGGCCGATGGTACAGTCAACCTGATCGGGGCGTTGCGCAGATCAATGGCGACCACGGGATACTCCGATCTCAAAGAATTCCAGCGCGTCGAAGTGGTCGTCGCGCCCTACTACGCGGGGTAAAGATGCCTAAGCCAGACTCAGTGACCCGATCCGCCAAGCTGGGCCCGGAAGAGCGTTCTGCGGCCCTAGATGTGCTCCGGTCGAAAGAACTCGACATCCTCGTCATCGGCGGAGGCATCGTTGGGACGGGGGCCGCTCTGGATGCCGCGACCCGGGGTCTTCGCGTCGGGATGGTCGAGGCTCGCGACTGGGCGTCCGGCACGTCGAGTCGCTCGTCGAAGCTCGTGCACGGCGGCATTCGCTACCTCGAGCAACTCAATTTCCGGCTCGTTCGCGAAGCTCTCATCGAACGTGGATTGCTGCTCCAGCGCATCGCACCGCACCTCGTCAAGCCGGTTCGATTCCTGTATCCGTTGACCAAGCCAATCGTCGAGCGGATCTACGTCGGCGCCGGCATGTTGCTCTACGACATCTTCAGCTACACCGGCGGTCGCCCGCCCGGGGTGCCCCACCACCGCCACCTCACCAAGAGTCAGATGCTCCGCGCGATGCCGAGCCTTAACCCCGATGCATTCGTCGGAGGGCTCACCTACTATGACGCCCAGGTTGACGACGCGCGCTATGTTTCGACCCTCGCTCGCACGGCGAGCTTCTATGGAGCGCACGTCGCGAGTCGCGTGCGTGTGGAGGGTTTCATCAAGGTGGGCCAGCGTGTGGTGGGGGTTAACGCGCACGACCTTGAAACCGGCGAACACTTCGAGATTCGCGCTCGCCAAGTGGTAAACGCCACCGGTGTGTGGACCGACGACACTCAGGCGATGGTGGGTGAGCGCGGACAGTTCAAGGTGCGCGCGTCAAAGGGAATCCACCTCGTCGTTCCGCGAGACCGAATCCACTCCAAGCTCGGGTTGTTGCTGCGTACCGAGAAGAGCGTTCTCTTCGTCATCCCGTGGGGCCGACACTGGCTTGTCGGCACAACGGACACCGACTGGGACCTCGATAAGGCGCACCCGGCCGCGACGGCGGCTGACATCGACTACCTGCTCGAACACGTCAACACCGTGCTTGCCGTTCCGCTCACGCGAGACGATGTCGAGGGTGTCTACGCGGGACTCCGGCCGCTGTTGGCTGGCGAGTCAGACCAGACCTCGAAGCTGTCTCGCGAACACATCGTCGCCCACACCGTCCCGGGACTCGTCGTGGTTGCGGGCGGAAAGTGGACGACCTACCGGATCATGGCCAAGGACGCGATCGATGAAGCCGTTGCCGCTCTCGACGGGACCATCTCCGAGAGCATCACGGAGGACATTGCCCTGCTCGGCGCCGAGGGCTACCACGCCGCCTGGAACAAGCGTGGCAAGATCGCCCGCGCATTCGGAGTGCACAAGATTCGTATTGAGCACCTTCTCAATCGCTACGGCGTCTTGACTGATGAGCTGCTCGACTTGCTGCGCGAGCGCCCCGAGCTTGAGGAGCCTCTTCCCGGCGCCGATGATTACATTGCGGCGGAGGTCGTGTACGCGGCCACCCACGAGGGTGCTCTCCACCTCGACGACGTACTTGCGCGACGCACTCGAATCTCGATCGAGTCCTGGGACCGAGGAGTCTCGGCAGCGCCGGTTGTGGCCAAGCTCATGGCCGACGAGCTCGGGTGGGATGCCGCACGAATAGCTCGCGAGATTGACACCTACCTTAAGCGAGTTGCCGCGGAGCGTGAGAGCCAAGAGCAGCCAGACGACCTGTCGGCCGACCGTGTTCGACTCAAGGCCCCGGAAATCGTCGCTGGAGTCTAAGGTCGCGAGTTCGGCAGTGCATCTCGGGGTGGTGCGGACGCACCGCGCTCCGAGCGCTGCGTGCGGAGGAATGTGATCAGGCCGGGGGCAAGTTCGCTGGCCCAGCGCGCATACGACTTCGTGTCGTACAGCCGGAGGGGATCGCTGATTGCTCCAACCTGAAAACGCAGGATGTTCACGCGCGGGCGCGACTCGACCATTCGGTCCGTCTCGGCGTTGAGCGCTCGCGCGTGCCGCGCCGCGAAACGGGCGGCCGTGGGTCGGAACAGTGGAGATTGCGACGGATCTGCGATAGCGACGAGGAAGATCCGAGCATCCGGGGCCATCGTCGATTCGAGGTAGTCAAGGGTGGAACTCAGTGATGCCACCCACGACGAACGAGATGTGAAGGTGAGAGCATCGTTGATTCCGATCGAGAGCAGAATGGCGTCGTAGCGACGGACCGCAAGCTGCTCGACGTGCGAGCGCGCCGATCGGGCTAGGAGCCCGGGAAGGGGTGCCGCTTGCACCGTGATTCCGTGACCGGTTGCCGCGGCGACGATTCGCGCTAGGTGGCCCGAGAGCCCGAGGTCGTAGCTCGTGACTCCCATCCCGATGACAACACCCGACCCGGCAAGCAAGACGCGATCGGGGTCTGGCCCTGCGACCGTGATGACCGGCGAGTCCGTGGGGGTGGGTAGCGCCGAGAACAGACTCGATTTGCGGGCGTAGAGACTCGTAAAGAACAAGACCCAGGCACTGCTACTTCCGCGCGCCATCGCATGCCTCCCGTGTGATCATCGTGCCATCGAAGATATACCACGCTCTCCCTTGCGGCGAGTCGAGACCCTGAGGTGCACTTGACTCGGGAATGCCGTGGGATGCCCGCCTTAGACTGGTGAAGGTGCCGGAACCGGTGGAGGGATGCACGCATGATTGACGTTAGGCGAGTCAAGCTTCCCGGAGTCGGGGTGCTTCACACTTTTGTCACGGATGACGGCGGCAAGGTCGGCGTCATCACCCATCGATCGGGCCACAGCGACCTCATCACGTTCTCAGATGCTGAGGGTGGGTCGGATGCGTCCAAAGTCTCGTTGAGGCTAGACGAGGACGAAGCGCATACCCTCGCCGAACTTCTCGGCGGAACCCGAATTACCGAATCATTGTCAAGCCTCGACCAGATCCCCGGGCTGTCGATCGACTGGTTTTCGGTCGACTACGACGATCACATCGCTGGACAAAAACTCGGCAACCTCGCCAGTCGCGGCGTCGTGGGGCTGACGGTCGTTGCCGTCGTGCGCGGCGAGTCGGCAAATCCGGCACCCGCCGACGACTTCACCGTGTTTCCCGGCGACACTCTCGTCGTTGCGGGTTCGCCTGAAAAGGTCGCGCGAGCATTCGCGTTCTATCGCACGGGGGAGATGAAACCCAAGGGAACATCCGTGACCGTGCCAGACGCACGGCCCGGCGGGTAGTTGTGCACGTCGGTGAAGATCTTGTCGTCTTAGGCATCCTGTTTGTCATTGCTTATGTATTCGGCAGACTCGGAAAGCTCGTGGGCTTGCCTGCGATCCCGATCTATATGGTTGTCGGGCTACTCGCTAGCCCGCACACGGCGGTATTCCCGCTCAACTTCGAGTCGGCCGACGTGCAGCTCGTCGCCGTCTTCGGGCTGATTCTGCTGCTCTTCAGCCTCGGGCTCGAGTTCGATCAAGACGAGTTTTATGGCAACCTCGGTCCGCTATTGATCTCGGGTGGCACGCGAATCGTGATCAACATGGCTGTCGGGTTTGCCCTCGGGCTGTGGGTGGGATGGGGCACTCGCGAAGCACTGATCATCGCGGGGATGACCGCGACATCGTCGAGCGCGATTGTGACAAAACTACTCATCGAATTGCGACGCCTCGCCAACCGCGAGACACCGGCGATCCTCGGGATCATGGTGCTCGAGGATGTCTTCATCGCGATCTACCTCGCGATCGTCTCGGTCGTGCTCGGTGGCAAGACCGATGTGTGGGCGATCGTGGTGCAACTGGCGATCTCGTTTGTGTTCTTGGTCGCAATGTTCGCGCTCGCGCGGTGGGGCGGCCGCGTGGTTTCGCGGCTCATCGCGACAAAAGACGATGAACTCTTCACGATTCTGTTTTTCGGACTCGCTGTCGCGTTCGGCGGTATCGGCGAACTGCTCGGGGTATCCGACGCGATCGGTGCTTTTCTCATCGGAATCGTCCTGGGAGCCACGCGTTTCCGGGATCGGATTGAACAGTTTGCTTTGCCGCTGCGCGAAGTCTTCGGCGCGTTCTTCTTCCTCAACTTCGGGCTCGCTCTCGACGTGTCGACGTTTGGCGGGGTCATCTTGCCGGTCGCGATCGCCGTTGTGGTCACCCTCGTCGTCAACACCGCTGGCGGCCAGCTGATCGCGTGGCAAAACAAATTGAGTCCCGCCGAGGGTCTCAACGTGAGCGCCATGTTGCAGAACCGAGGCGAGTTCGCCCTAATCCTCGCGACCCTCGCGGTCGGCGCGGGTCTTGACCCGCGACTCACCCCGTTTGCCGGCCTCTACGTGCTCATCATTGCGATTGCCGGTCCCATCTTCGCGGTCAACTCGGAGCGCATCGGTGCGCGAATCTTCCGCAGCGGGAGGGGCGCGGCGCCCACAACCGAACGCGACCGGATGCGCGCTGAGGGCATCGCCCTGGTCGAGGCGGCGACGGCCAACCAGCCTCCCGCATCGTCGGAGAGCAACGACGGAAGCTCCGATCCGATCGCTGCGCTCGAAGGTTCCGATGACATGCCGGCGGACGTGGCGACCCTTCAGCCCCGAGCGGGCGAGGAACCGATGACGGACCCGCGTAAGGACCAGGCCGCGCAGCAATCGGACGAGCAGTCCGCCCGAACGAGAGACCCGGAATATTGAGCAAGCCGTTGCCTACGCCACCGCACACTTTCTGGACGGTTGCGCGCCGACCACGGTGGATCGGGGCGCTCATCCTGGCCCTGGCGACCGCGTCTGGGTTCGCTGCTCTCGGTCAGTGGCAACTCGCGCGCAGCGTCGAGAGCGCAGTGGCGCCCAGCCAAGAAACCGAAACCCTTATCGCACTCGAGTCAGTTGCCGTTGCTCAACAACCCGTGCTCTCGATAGCGACCGGACAGCGCGTTTCGGTGACCGCAACGTTCGTCGCCTCCGACTACCTCGTTCTCGCCGATCGCGTCAACCTTGCGGCCCCGGGCTACTGGGTCGTCGGCCATGCCGTTACCGCAGGAGGAGACGGCCTCGCGGTCGCGATGGGTTGGGCGGCGAGTGCGGATGCCGCCGCATCCGCGATTCGCTCGCTCCAACGGATGCCGCCCCCCGCCGAAATTGTTGGACGCTATTTGCCGAGTGAGTCGCCCCAGCAATCCGACTTCGAAAACGGCAAACGCAGCGCTCTCGCGGTGAGTGAACTCGTAAACCTGTGGGAGAGCCCGCCGAATGCCGTGTATGGGGGATACCTCGTGCTGCACACCGCTGTCCCTGGCCTCGAGTTCATCGACTCCCCCGCCCCGACGACGGAGGTGTCGTTCAACCTCCTCAACATCTTCTATGCGATCGAGTGGGCGCTCTTCGCTGGCTTCGCCGTCTTCCTGTGGTACCGCCTTGTGAAGGACGCGTGGGAGGCCGAGGTGGCTTCGCTATCGGACAGTGCAGGGGATACCGAAACGTAGAATGAGGGCATGACGATGGGACCCCGGCCAGACGATGTGCCCAAGATTCGCCGAACGATTTCGGTCTACAAGGTCTCGTCAATCGTGACGGGAAGCTTCCTGCTCCTGTTGCTGCTCATGATGGTGTTCCGCTACGGGTTCGGCGTAGATATTGAGCTGGGCGGGCCGTTTGGGCTTCTCGCGCTCACGCCGCGCGAGCTCATCGTCGGCGTGAACTTGTCAACGGTCATCCTGATCGTTCACGGCTGGTTGTACGTCGTGTACCTCGCGTGCGACTTCCTCTTGTGGCGCTATATCCGCTGGTCGTTTGGGCGATTCCTCTTCATCGCGCTCGGCGGGATCATCCCGCTTCTGTCGTTCTTCCTCGAGCGCCGCGTCCCGCGTCAGGCCGAAGAGGCGATCGCTCGGCTGGTCCCGGTCGAGGCGGCGGCGTGAGCCCGGCATCGACCGAAGCGCGTCCAGTACTGGTCGTCGACTTCGGCGCCCAGTACGCCCAACTCATCGCCCGCCGCGTCCGCGAGGCGAATGTGTACAGCGAAATCGTTCCACACACGATCACGGCGGCCGAGGTCGCTGCGAAGAAGCCCGTTGGCATCGTGTTGAGTGGTGGGCCCTCGAGCGTGTACGAGCCGGGCTCGCCCGACCTTGACCCCGGGATTCTCGAGCTAGGGATTCCGGTTCTCGGCATTTGCTACGGATTTCAGGTCATGGCCCGTCAACTCGGAGGCGAGGTCGCGAATACCGGGCTACGCGAGTACGGTGCGACCGAACTGTCAGTGACGGGTGATGGCGGGACGCTGCTGTCGGGCCAACCGCTTGCGCAGACGGTGTGGATGAGCCATGGCGACTCGGTGTCCCACGCACCGGCGGGGTTCGACGTGCTTGCTTCGAGCGCCTCCACTCCGGTCGCAGCGTTCGCGTCGGATGAGCGCCGGCTCTACGGTGTGCAGTGGCATCCCGAGGTCAAGCACTCGGAATTCGGCCAGCGCGTGCTCGAAAACTTCCTGCACAGTGCAGCGGGCATCCCGGCCGACTGGAATTCGGGCAACGTCATTGCCGAGCAGGTCGAGCGTATCCGAGCGCAGGTCGGCACAGCCAAGGTCATCTGCGGACTCTCCGGGGGTGTGGATTCGGCCGTCGCCGCGGCGATCGTCCACAAGGCCGTCGGTGACCAACTGACCTGCATCTTCGTCGATCACGGCCTCTTGCGACAGGATGAGCGGCGCCAAGTCGAGGAGGACTACGTGGCATCGACCGGGGTTCGCCTCGTCACAGTCGATGCCGTCGACCAGTTTCTCGATGCACTCGCCGGCGCTACCGATCCCGAGATGAAGCGGAAGATCATCGGTCGCGAGTTCATCCGCAGCTTCGAGGGTGCTGCCGCGGGTCTCGTGGCCGAAGCCAACTCTGATGGTGAGCCGATCAAGTTTTTGGTCCAAGGCACGCTGTATCCGGATGTCGTCGAATCCGGTGGCGGTACCGGCACCGCCAATATCAAGAGTCACCACAACGTCGGCGGACTTCCCGACGACCTCCAGTTCGCGCTCATTGAGCCGTTGCGCACGCTATTCAAAGACGAGGTCCGCGCGATCGGGCGCGAGCTTGGACTGCCGGAGGTGATCGTGGGCCGTCAGCCGTTCCCCGGTCCCGGCCTCGGCATCCGCATCGTCGGTGAGGTCACGCGTGAACGCCTCGAGTTGTTGCGTGCGGCGGATGCGATCGCTCGCGCCGAATTGACGGCCGCCGGGCTCGATACCGAGATCTGGCAATGCCCGGTCGTGCTCTTGGCCGACGTGCGCAGCGTCGGCGTGCAGGGCGACGGTCGCACCTATGGGCATCCCATCGTCTTGCGGCCCGTGTCTTCCGAGGATGCGATGACCGCAGACTGGACCCGGCTGCCATACGACGTGCTCGCGAAGATTTCCAATCGCATCACGAATGAAGTTCCCGGTGTCAACCGAGTCGTCCTCGATGTCACTTCGAAGCCCCCGGGAACTATTGAGTGGGAATGACCGGCTAGTTGCTCCTGAAGATCGAGAGCAATCGCAGAATCTCGATGTAGAGCCACACGATCGTAAGCACGAGGCCGAATGCGGCCTTCCAACCCCAAATACGGGGGGCGCCCTGCTCAACCCCCTGCTTGACCGACGTAAAGTCGAGTACGAGGGAGTATGCCGCCATGAGGATCACGAGCGGGCCGATGATGAGCCCAAGCGGTACGCCGAAGACGTGTGCGCCATAGAGTCCCCACGGATCGTTGGCGACGCCTGTGAACTGCAGCACTAGGTTAACGAGCGAGAAGAGCGCATATGAGATGCCCGCGATCATGAAGACCTGGGTCGCGCGCTTGGATGCCCGTACCTTGCCGTTAGCAAACAGCACGAGCGTCACGGTGAAGACCACGGCGGTACCGATGAGCGCTTGGAAGATGATCCCGGGGTAGAGGTTTTCAACGACCCGCGATATGCCGCCGAGGAAGACGCCCTCGGCTGCGCCATAGGCAAGGACGAGCGGCGCAGAAGGCATCTTCTTGAAGATGTTGACGAGTGCGAGGCCCAAGCCGATAAACATGAACGGCAAGTACAGGGCAGGAAAGAAGAACCCGACTGTCGCGCCGGCCACCACGAACACGAAGGTTGCGAGCGTCTTGACGATCGTGTCTTCGTAGCTCATTCGGTCAGTTTCGGCGGGACCCGCCGCCGGACGACCATAGAGTTCGTCGAGCTGGGCCGCAGTGGGCGTCGCCGTTTGAGTCATCGCGGCGCTCGCGGCAGCGGCCGGCTGCGCAAAGAACTTCGCAGTGAAAGCGGGGTTCGAACTGGCCATTTTTTATGTCTCTCCTTCGGCCCTCGGGCCCTAGTTTTATATGATTTTAGCGGGCTGAAACCCCGATTTCGCTGGGTGTTGGCAGGGTTCTCGCGAGAGCCCGAGAGATCCATGCTGCGCCGACAAAGACGGTCATTGAGATTGCAAGAGCGGGGAGCATCCCGCTGTACGCGGTGAAGAAGTACGGCAGTACCAATCCGTTGGCGATCGGGAGAACGATGGTCACGTAGCTACGCAAGGGACGATGGCGCACGAGCAACCAACACAGGAAGGGAATGACGAGCATCCATACCGCGAGCGGTCCGATGAGTAGCATGCAGATCTGCAGGATCGCCGGGGGAATCACAACCAGTCGCCGCCATCCGCGCGACGGGATGATCGCCCAGCCGATCGCGTGAGTGGTGACCCCGATCGCGATGAGGGGCAAACTCCACGTGTTCGAACCCTGCACCTCGATGGCGCCTCCAACGATGAGGATGATCGCGGCGACGTAGCGCTCGCCATACGTCCCCCAGTGCAGCGGCAGCAGCGACGTCGGCTCGTGCCACCGCTGATCAGCCACGACCACTCGTCACAATCGAAATCACGACGACAGCTTCGATGCCGAGCCACATGTAGCCGAGGATCGTCGCACCGCGGGCCATCGACATCCCGCGCTCGCCGGTCTGTCGGATCTGCGCCATCGCGATATGCCCGAAGACGAGCGCGAGGGCGCCTCCGACGCTTCCGAGTATTAGAGCAAGAATCGCGAGACGGTTGATCCGCTGCTGTTCTTGGATGAGCGGGCGGATCGCGCCGGGAATCGTTGGCGTGCCGCACAGCACGCAATACTTCCAGTCCGCCTGAAGATCGGCTCCGCAGGAAGCGCACGTGGACATGGTCGACATGCTATCGGGAAGGCTCGGGCCTCCTCGCTGGCCCCGCCGTACTCTTGGCTCGTGACTCAACGTCCCGTGATTATCGGCCACCGCGGTGCGAGTGGCTATCGTCCCGAGCACACGGCGGCCGCCTACGCGCTCGCCCTCGAGTTGGGCGCGGACGCCGTCGAGCCAGACATCGTCGCATCACGCGATGGAGTGCTGGTCGTGCGTCACGAGAACGAGATCTCCTCGACCACGGATGTCGCATCCCGCCGCGAATTCGCCGACCGACGCACGACGAAGGTCATCGATGGGCACGAGCACTCCGGCTGGTTCACCGAGGATTTCACGTGGGACGAGCTCGCGACCCTCCGCGCGCGTGAGCGGATGCCGCTGCTGCGTCCGGAATCCGCAGCTTTCGACGGCGAGTTCGGCATCCTGCGGCTGTCAGACCTCATACTCCTGCTCGATGAGGAATCGGCTCGCCTTGGCCGCGAGGCCATCATGGTCGCCGAAATCAAGCACGCGACCTATTTCGAGGCGATCGGGCTGCCCCTCGATGATCTGTTCGCGGCCGAGCTTGCAGCATGGGCCACGCCCGAGCGCTTGATTGTCGAATCGTTTGAGCAGTCCGCGCTCGACAAGGTTCGTGCCCGCGGAATTGCTGCGCGGTTCGTTATGCTCATCGATGCGCACGGCGCTGCGGCCGACCGCACCGACCTTCCGTACCGCGAGTACGTCTCGGACGCCGGACTCGCGAGGCTCGCCGATGAGCTCGACGGCATCAGCGTGCCCGTGAGCATGCTTGTCGGGCCAGAAGCGCCGCCCGTCGCCGCGCGCCCGCTCGTCGACCGCGCTCACGACCGCGGTCTAGTGGCCTACACCTGGACGCTCCGACCCGAGAACGAATTCCTCGCGGAGCGGTGGCGACGGGGATCCGATCCGGCGCACTGGGGCGACTGGCGTGGCGCGTTCGGCGCGATACTCGCCACGGGTGTCGACGGAGTATTCGCGGATCATCCCGACCTCGCGCTCGAAGCCTGGCGCAACAGTGAGGCCGGGCCACCGGCGCGAGGGGGTTCTAGAATTGGCGCGCGATGACCTTCATCCTTGACCCCGCTGATCACACCGGTACCGAGCGAGCCGATCCTCCCCAGGGCGGTTCGTTTGACGACTCACTTCTGGCCGGTCTCAACCCGCAGCAGCGCGAAGCGGTCGAGTATCGCGGGCAAGCTCTCCTCATCGTTGCGGGGGCGGGATCCGGGAAAACGAGTGTCCTGACGCGGCGCATCGCGGGACTGCTTCAGAGCCGTGAGGCGTGGCCGAGCCAGATTCTCGCGATTACGTTCACAAACAAAGCTGCCGCCGAAATGCGCGAGCGTGTGCGGGCACTCGTCGGGGATCAGGCCGAGGGGATGTGGATCTCGACGTTCCACTCGGCGTGCGTGCGCATCCTTCGACGGCAAGCCGAGGTCATGGGGATGAAGCAGAGCTTCACTATCTACGACACCGCGGATTCGCGCGCCCTCCTCAAGCGCATCATCAAGGAGCTCGACGCCGACACCCTCGGTTTCACCACCGGAGGCACGGCGAGCCGCATCTCCAAGCTCAAGAATGAGTTGTCAGACGCGGAGACCTTCGCGCGTTCGGCCAACACGGATGACCCGAAAGAAGCCGGCTTTCTCGAGATCTTCCGTCGGTACAGCGCAGCGCTACGTCGGGCCAACGCGCTCGATTTTGACGACATCATCGCCGAAACCGTCTACTTGTTCCGCGCGTTTCCCGACGTGGCGGCGCTGTATCAACGTCGCTTCCGGCACGTTTTGGTCGACGAGTATCAGGACACCAATCACGCTCAATACGCGCTCATCCGGGAGCTCGTGCGCCCCGTGCTGCCCCAGCACGTGCCGGCCGACACACGGATGACGCTAGCGCCGGGGGGCGGGATCCCCGCGGCATCCCTCACGGTCGTGGGCGACTCGGACCAGTCGATCTATGCGTTTCGCGGGGCAGACATCCGCAACATCGTCGAGTTCGAGCGCGACTTCCCGAACTCGAAGGTGATCCTCCTCGAACAGAACTACCGCTCGACCCAGAACATCCTCGATGCCGCCAATGCCGTGATCTCAAACAACTTTGACCGCAAAGCGAAGAACCTCTTCACTGTCGTCGGCGCCGGCGAGAAGATCGTCGGCTACACCGGGTATTCCGGTCACGACGAGGCACAGTTCGTCGCCGATGAGATCGACGCACTGCGCACGAGCGGCGCAAGCCTCAACGACATGGCCGTGTTTGTGCGCACCAACTCCCAGACCCGACCGCTCGAAGAGATCTTCATCCGGTCGGCGATCCCGTATCGCATTCCCGGCGGCACCAAGTTTTACGAGCGCGCCGAGATCAAGGATGCCTTCGGCTACCTGATCCAGGTCGCAAACCCCGACGACGACCTTGCCCTGCGTCGCATCATGAACGTGCCGAAGCGCGGTATCGGGCCGGCGACCGGGTCGGCGCTGCAGGCGTACGCCGACCGAGTGGGCGTGCCGTTGCGCGAAGCGCTCGCCGATGCGGGCCAACTCGGGCTCGGCCCCAAGGTCACTGCAGCGATCATCGAGCTTGGCGAGATTCTGGATGCCGGCACCGCGGTCGCAGCGACGGCAGCACCCCACGACATCCTGACTGACTTGCTGAACAAGACCGGCTACCACCGGATCCTCAAAGCGAGCGGTGATGCCCAAGATGAAGCGCGCGCGGAGAACCTCGAGGAACTCGTTTCGCAGACCAAAGAGTTCCGAACGCAGAATCCCGAGGGGACTCTCCTCGACTTCCTCACGGGGGTCGCGCTATTCGCCGCTGCCGACGAAATCGACGACCACGACGGTTCGGTCTCGATCATGACGCTGCACACCGCAAAGGGTCTCGAATACGATTCGGTCTTTCTCACCGGTATCGAGGAGGATCTGCTCCCGCACCGCATGTCTTCTAACGAGCCCGGCGGGCTCGCCGAGGAGCGGCGGCTGTTCTACGTCGGGATCACGCGCGCGAAGAAGCGGCTGTACCTCTCCCTCGCGGCATCCCGGGCGAGTTTCGGAGACGTCAACATTGCGATGCCGAGTCGGTATCTGCAGGAGATCCCCGCGGAGCTCATCGAGTGGCGGCAATCACCCGGGATGGCGAACTCGCGCGGCGGAACGCGGCCCCGGGCTCTGAACGCCCGGCTTCCCGGAAGTCGCTTCAGCTATTCCGATTCGCTCCCGGCCGCGCCACCGCGGGTCAAGACCGAGTGGACGAGCGCCGTGACCGGTGCCGTGCGCGACAACGGTGACCTCACGCTCGGGGCGGGCGAGCGCATCCGGCATACCGACTTCGGCGAGGGCCGGGTGACGGCGGTGACGGGCGAGGGCTCGAAGCGTGTCGCCGAGGTGCAATTCGACCTTGCGGGGCGCAAGCGCCTGTTGATCAAGATCGCTCCGATCGAGAAGATCTCGTGACCGCCGCGGAACCGCGCGTCAGGGTCATCGTCCCGCGCGTGCGCGTCCAGCCGGT
>Ga0209512_1000671_pt1 | contig 52082 bp, 43 predicted proteins | sample frozenSSSSmetaG_FD_184142 | JGI IMG/M metagenome (GOLD analysis project Ga0209512, IMG submission 184142) | Glacier valley bacterial and archeal communities from Borup Fiord, Nunavut, Canada, to study Microbial Dark Matter (Phase II) -... | ecosystem: Environmental > Aquatic > Freshwater > Ice >...
ATCGCATTGGCCAAAACTTGAGAGCCCGCACGCGATTTGAACGTGAATATCCGATCCGTTGCGTCCACGCCCAATGGCTTGTAGTTTCTATAGCTTGAATTGACCGGTGCGTCTGCCAGATCCATCTGAGTGGCGGTGGTGATCGGCTGGGAACCTCCGGTCTGGAGCACCACCTGTTGAAGCGATGCGACTGCGGGACACGGATACACCTCGCCTGAAGCCGATCCCACTATCATGCCATTCGCATTGAAACAGGACCAATAATCCCCAGAGAGCGCATAGTCTGTTAACTGCTCGCTTCCCGTATCAATATTGGTAACTCCCACTTCGGAAACATCGGGTAGTTCAGTATAAATCCCTGCTTTCCAGATTCCTTTACTGAATAGAACTTCCCCTTTGTCATTGATGTCCATCGCCGCGCCAGCATCCGGCGGGGCATCGACTTCGATGAGGACGTAGGAGGATTCCGGGGCGGGTGGCCAGTCGATGAGGGGGTCGTTGGGATCGGCGTCCTGTCCGTCTTTGGCAAGGTCACCGTCGGTGTCGTCCGAGGTGGGATTGGTGCCGTTGGTGACTTCGTCTTTGTCGGAAATGCCGTCGCCGTCGGTGTCTGCATTGTCAGGATCGGTGCCGAGGGTTTGTTCTTCGGAGTTGGTTAGGCCGTCTCCATCGTTGTCGTCCTGGCCGTCGGGGATGCCGTTGCCGTTTTCGTCGGCATTGTTGGGGTTGTAGCCGTTGGCGCGCTCGAAGCCGTCATTCAGGCCGTCTCCGTCGGTGTCGGCGTTCAGAGGATCGGTGGCGTCACTGGCTAACAGCGGTGCGGACGGGATGATTTCGTTTATATTGGAGATGCCGTCTTTGTCGAAGTCGGAGGTGTCGACGGTTTTGCCGGAGTCGAGGGATTGGTCGGTGTGTTTGAGGCGGAAGAAGCCTTTGTCGGCGTTGGCATCGACTTCATAACTGATTTCCTCGTCGTTGCCGCTTTCGATGACGGGTGCCCAGTTCCATTTGCCGAGGTGATTGGTGGCGTCGGAGATTTGGATGAAGTAGCTGCGTCCGGCTTTGCCGTCCCAACGGAAGATGGTCTCGCCGGTGGGGGCGGTGGTGAGCTCGGAGGATTGTTCGATGCCGTTGTTCTGACCTTCGAGCGGGGTGAGGCAGAGGATCGGGATGAGGAATGGATAGAGTTTCATCGTGCTCCTCCCTTTTGTTCGGTTTGATCGCCGGCGAGGTAGCGGCTGCCGCGGTGGGGGCGGAGGATGAAGGTTTCGTTTCGCGGGACGGGCGGATGGGCTTTCTGCCATTCGGCGCTTTCCTGCTGGTATTTCTCCCTGGCGGATTGATAGGCGACCAGCCGTTCTTTTTCGGAGGTGATGACTACCTGAATGACGCGAATGGGGGCGATGGCAGCGGGATCGGCGGCGTTTCCATGGGTGACGAGAATTTGTCCGGCGGAGATTTCGGGAATTGCCAAGTCCTTGTTGGCAATTTTGTTGAATTTTTCCGTATCGACGGAGGAATGCATCAGCATGAACTGATAGGATTCGCCTTTGTGGACGAAGTTGCCGAGTCCGGCGAGCAGGCTAACGTCGAACCCGCACCATGCCTGATAACTTTTTCCGGTTTCCTGATCGGTCCAGTGGATCTGGCTGGTCTTGTGGTCGTAGATGGTGGCTCCGAGATTGAGGGTGTGCTGGCGCTGCCATTTGAGCTCGGCGAGCTCGGCGGCGGTGAGTTCGCGGGGCGGCGGCGATGGGGCGGGTTTTGCGGGCGGCGGTAGGTCTGGAACGATGGAGGGTTCGCCGCGCTGGAGGGTGATGGTGGTATCTGCGTTTTCCGAAGGGACGGTGACGGAGGAGTCGATCCGGATGTGCGGGAGTTCTTTCGGCACCGCCGGTGGGGGTGGGGTGAATTCCGGGACTGCGAGGGTATCCGGGATGTAGGTGCGGGCGGTTTCAACGGGGGCTGCTGTCTTTTCGTTCTGTGAAAAGACGAGCGATGAGCTGACCACCGCGGCCAGAAAAACGAGCGGGATTGGTTTCATGGGGAAGGTTTGGATAAAGAAAGTCCTTCCTGGTGGACGGGGAGTTAACAAGTCGCACAGAGTCGACCGCAACGGCCTTTAGCCGCCCCCGAAGAAACAGCCTGGACATGCGCCGCTGCCTCCCCGGCCGTTTGGTCAGTTTGGCAGCAATGTGGGCGGTCATTGCTAACCGCTCTGTGTTTGGATTGTTAAGTCCTCGTCCACCAAGGTGGACGAGGAAAGTAAGCCGCTGACGCTGATCGACGACAAGAACCAATTCAGAATTTACAAATGAGAAACCACATGACGCATAATCGTTCGAGCAATTGGCGGCTATCCGAGTCCTAATAATCGCCCGGGATCAAGCGGGCGGTCACTCCGCCCCGTCATTTTCCGTCTTCGAGAAGTCGGCGAGTGACTCGTAGCGCTTGCGGCGGGCGATGACGGCGTTCTGGGCGCGCTTGAGGTATTCGGCGGCTTCGTCGGGGTGCGTCTTGGCGACGATCTTGAAGCGGTTCTCCCCCGCGTGATACTCGGCGAGCGTGGTGGACGGGGCTTTGGAATCGAGCTTCAGCCTGCCCATCGAGCGCTTGTCCTCCGCAGGCGTGTAGCGGTAAAGCAGCCAGTGGCCGGAGGTCACCGCGAGCTTCGCCTGATCCAGCGAGCGCACCATGTCCATGCCGTGGGCGACGCAGGGGCTGTAGGCCATGATCAGCGACGGACCCTGATAGGCCTCCGCTTCCTGGAGCACGCGGAGGGTGTGGGTGTCGTTCGCACCGAGCGCTATGGAGGCGACGTAAACATTCTGATAGCTCATCGCCAGCATGCCGAGATCCTTCTTGTAGGTGGTCTTGCCGTTGGTGGCGAATTTCGCGCTGGTGCCGAGCGGAGTGGACTTGGAAGCCTGGCCGCCGGTGTTCGAGTAAACCTCGGTGTCGAGAACGAGGATATTCACGTTTTCCCCGGAGGCGAGGATGTGGTCGAGCCCGCCGAAGCCGATGTCATAGGCCCAGCCGTCGCCACCGACGATCCAGACCGAGCGGCGGACGAGAGTGTCGAGCACGGTGAGTAGGTTCGCGATGATCGGATCCGCCTTCTGATAGGCGAGGATGGATTTCACCATCTCGATGCGTTCGCGCTGTCTGGCGATGTCGCCCTCGGTCGTGTTGAAATAATTTTCCTCGATCGACGCGGTGAGTTCTTTGGGGATTTCGGGCGCGAGTTGTTTCAAAAGCGTAAGTGCATGGCGCGACTGGTGGTCGAGCGCGAGCCTCATGCCGAGGCCGAACTCCGCGTTGTCTTCGAAGAGCGAGTTCGCCCAGGCCGGGCCGCGGCCGTTCTTGTCGGTGCCCCACGGCGTGGTGGGCAGGTTGCCGCCGTAGATGGACGAGCAGCCGGTGGCGTTTGCGATGACGGCGCGGTCGCCGAAGAGCTGGCTCATCAGGCGCAGGTAGCCGGTTTCCCCGCAGCCCGAGCAGGCGCTGGAAAACTCGAACGTGGGCTGGCGCAGCATCGCGTCCTTGATGGTCATCTTCGCGGCGGCTTCGGCGGTTTCGCTGACGACCACGCCGAGGTTGTCCGGCAGATCGGTGAAGTATTTCCAATGCGCGCGGTCGCTTTCCAGCGTGCCGGTGATGTTGCGCATGTTGAGCGATTTGAAATCCTTGTCCGTCCTGCTAACGGCCGGGCAGGCTTCCACACACAGCGTGCAGCCGGTGCAGTCCTCGCTGGAAATCTGGATGGTGAATTTCTGGCCGGGGGCGGATTTGTATTTCGCATCCATGCTGAGGAAACCTTCCGGTGCGGCGGCCACGTCATCGGGTGTTAGGATCTTCGCGCGGATCACCGAATGCGGGCACACGATCACGCACTTGCCGCACTGGATGCAGAGGTCGGGCTCCCATTTCGGCGCGTCCATCGAGATCCGGCGCTTTTCCCAACGCGTGGTCGCGCTCGGCCAGCAGCCGTCGGGCGGCAGGGCGGAAACCGGCAGCTCGTCGCCACGTCCGGCGAGCATCTTCGCAGTGACGTTGCGGAGGAAATCCGGCGCGTCGTCCGGGATGTGGGCGAGCATGCGGTGCGCGGATTCCGCTTCGGCGGGCACCGGGATTTCGTGGAGATTGGCGAGCGAGTCATCCACGGCGGCGCAGTTTTTCGTCACGATGGCCTCGCCGCGCTTGCCGTAGGTTTTTTTGATCGCACCCTTGATCGCGTCGAGCGCTTCGGTGAGCGGCAGGATTCCTGATAGGGCGAAGTGGCAGGTCTGCATCACCGTGTTGATGCGCGGGCCGAGGCCGTTCTCGCGGGCGACCTTGTAGGCGTCGATGGTGTAGAGCTTGATGCCCTTGTCGATGATGGCCTGTTGCACCGGCTGCGGCAGGCTCTCCCAGACGAATTCCGGTGCGAGCGGCGCATTGATGAGGAAAACCGCACCGGGTGCGGCGCGCTCGAGGATGTCGAATTTTTCCAAGAACGGAAACTGCGAGACTCCGACAAACGACGCGTCCTCGACCAGATAGGGCCGGCGGATCTCGTTCGGACCGAAGCGCAGGTGCGAGACGGTGTGGGCCCCGGCCTTTTTCGAATCATAGACGAAATAGCCCTGGCAGTTCAGTTCGGTAAGATCACCGATGATCTTGATCGTGTTCTTGTTGGCGCCGACGGTGCCGTCCGAGCCGAGGCCCCAGAAGATCGCGGCGGAGGTCTGTGGATCGTTGAGCTGGAAGGCGGAATCGTAAACGAGGCTGGTGTGGGTGACGTCGTCGTTGATGCCGATGGTGAAGTGGTTTTTCGGCGCGGGCTTGAGCAGTTCGTCGTAGATCGCTTTGACCATCGCCGGGCTGAACTCCTTGGACGAAAGTCCGTAGCGGCCGCCGATGACTTTCGGAAAACGTTCGATCAGGCCCGCTGCCATGCCTTCGGACAGCGCGGTGACCACATCCTGATAGAGCGGCTCGCCGACCGAGCCGGGTTCCTTCGTGCGGTCGAGCACGGCGATGGATTTCACCGTTTTTGGCAACGCGGCGAGGAACGCTTCCGTGGGAAACGGACGATAGAGGCGGATCTTCACCACGCCGGTCTTGCGGCCGTCCTGTGCATTCAGATGGAGCGCGGTTTCCGCGCAGGTTTCCGCGCCGGAGCCCATGATGATGGTGACTTGTTCGGCATCGGGCGCGCCTTCGTAATCGACGAGTTGATAGGTGCGTCCTGTCAGTTTAGCGAAGCGATCCATCGTTTCCTGCACGATGGCAGGCAGCGCGTTGTAGAACGGATTCACCGCCTCGCGGCCTTGGAAATAGACATCGGGATTCGCGGCGGAACCGTGAAGAACCGGCCGGTCCGGATTCAATGCACGGCCGCGGTGGGCGCGGATGCAGGAGTCATCGATGAGCGAGCGGATCTCCACGTCATCAAGGGTTTCGATTTTCTGGATCTCGTGCGAAGTACGAAAGCCGTCGAAGATGTGCATGAAGGGAATGCGGCTCTTCAAGGTGGCCGCGTGCGAAACAAGTGATAGATCCATCGCCTCCTGCACGGAGTTTGAAAACAACATCACATAGCCCGTCGCCCGCGCGGCCATCACGTCCGAATGATCGCCGAAAATGGAAAGCGACTGCGTGGCCAGGCTCCGCGCCGCGATGTGGAGCACGGTGGGCGTGAGCTCTCCCGCGATTTTGTACATGTTGGGGATCATCAGCAACAGGCCCTGGCTCGCGGTGAAGCTGGTGGTCATGGAACCTGTTAAAAGCGCGCCGTGCAGAGTTCCGGCCGCGCCACCTTCGGATTGCATCTCGATAATCCGCGGTACGTCCCCGAAGATGTTCGGCACTTCCTTGGCCGCCCATTGTTCGGAATACTCGCCCATCGGCGAGGACGGGGTGATCGGGTAGATGGCGATGACTTCCGAACAACGGTAAGCCACGTGCGCGGCCGCTTCGCAGCCATCCATCAATGCGCGGTGTTGTAATTTCTGGATCATGGGAGTTTGCTCTTTGGGTTTGACTCACTCTTGCACCCGCCCGCCCGCAAAGGGAACCATATCAAAAGATGCGCGGTGACTTTGATAATTGAGGCGCTGTGCGGACGTGCAAAACACCCGGTTTTCCAACGGCTGTTCCGAAAACCCGCGCTTGTTCACAACCGATTTTTGGGGCATCTTCGGAAATGCCATCGGATGAAACCACACCGCCCCGCGCAAGCTGGTCACGGGACGGCGACCAGGTGGTTTTGGAGCTGTCCGGCGACTGGTATCGCGACGGGCCGGGCCCGGAAATCGACGGCGAAGCTCCTGATCAAGCTCCTATGCGCTACTCCACGGAGAAACTCGGCGGCTTCGATTCCACCCTGCCCGCCTACATCCTGGCGCACCTGCGCGGAGTGGAGACAAAAGGGGAGTCGCCGGTTTTCGAAGGGCTGCCTCCGAATCTGCTGGGCCTGATGGAACTCGCCCTCTCCGTTCCCGAGGAAAGCGAGGCCCGCAGCAAGCCGTCGGAGTCCTCTGAGATCAGGAAACTCGGCAAACTCTCGATCGCGGTCTGGAAAAACATCCTTTCCATCGCGGAATTCACCGGCCAGGCGTTCCTTTCTCTCAGTCGCTTCCTAACCGGCAGGGCTCGTTTCCGCTGGCGTGATTTCTGGGTGATCGTCCAGGAGTGCGGGGCGCAGGCGCTGCCGATCGTCTCGCTGATCAGCTTTTTGATAGGGCTGATCCTCGCGTTTGTTGGAAACGTGCAGCTCGCGAACTTCGGTGCAAGCCTCTATGTCGCGGATCTGGTAGGGATCGCGATGGTCCGGGAAATGGGCGTGGTCATGACGGCCATCATTATGAGCGGCCGCACCGGTGCCGCCTTCGCCGCGCATATCGGCAGCATGAAGGCGAACGAGGAAATCGACGCGCTGCGCACCTTCGGATTCGATCCCTTTGATTTTCTCGTGCTGCCGCGCATGCTGGCGCTGATCCTGATGATGCCGATCCTCACGCTCTACGCGAACGTCGTAGGCATTCTCGGCGGCATGATCGTCGGTGCGGCGGTGGGCATTCCGCCGGTGCTTTTCTGGAACGAAACGCTCGCCTCCATCAGTCTCACGACCGCATCGCTGGGTGTTTTCAAAAGCTTCTTTTTCGGTGCTATCATCGCCATGAGCGGCTGTTTGCAAGGCATGCACGCCGGAAATTCTTCGGCCGCCGTCGGCGAGGCGACGACCCGCGCGGTGGTTGCCTCCATCACTGCGATCATCATTCTCGATTCCGGATTCGCCGCGATTTTCACCGTCCTCGACATCTGACCCATGCCTGAAAAAGCCAAGATCACCGTGCAGGGCCTGACGATGGCCTACGGCTCCTTCGTGGTCATGCGGGATCTGAATTTCGAGGTCATGGAAAAGGACATCTTCATCATCATGGGTCCCAGCGGCTGCGGGAAAAGCACGCTGCTGCGCCACCTCATCGGCCTCCAGGAACCGGCGCAAGGCATGGTGCTCTACGGTGACGAAAATTTCACCGCCACCGATCCCTCCGAGCGCGGGAAATTCATCCGCCGCTTTGGGGTGATGTATCAATCCGGCGCGTTGTGGTCGTCACTCACCCTGGCTGAGAACATCGCGCTTCCGCTTGAGGAAAATACCAAGCTCCCGGCCAAGACGATCCGCGATCTGGTTTCCTACAAGCTCTCGCTTGTCGGTCTATCAGGCTATGAGAACTACTATCCGGCGCAGATCAGCGGCGGCATGAACAAGCGCGCCGGCATCGCCCGCGCCATGGCGCTCGATCCCGACATTCTGTTTCTCGACGAACCCGGCGCCGGCCTCGATCCACTCAGCTCGCGCCGACTTGATGATCTGATCCTCCGCCTGCGCGACAGCCTCGGCTCCACCGTCGTCATCGTCACCCACGAGCTTGCCAGCATTTTTGCGATAGCGAACAACTCGATCTTCCTCGATACTGCCACACGCACTCAAGGTGCCACTGGAAATCCCACCGAACTCCGCGACCACTCCGACAATCCCGCCGTCCGTCTCTTCCTGCATCGTGGGGAAGAAACGGAAACACCCGCCACTCCACCGTCATGAGCAAAAAAGCCAGCCCCACTGTCATCGGCATTTTCACCCTCATCGGCATCATCCTCGCCGGAGCGGCCATGGTCCTCTTCGGCGCGGGGAAATTTTTCAAACGCACCCACGACATCCTGCTCTATTTCGACAAGAGCGCCTACGGCCTTCAGGTCGGCTCGGACGTACGCTTCGGCGGTGTTAGGATCGGCAGTGTGAAATCCATCAGCGTGCTCGTGGACCGGAAGGAAAACCGCAAGATCATCCCCGTCGTCGTCGAGTTGGTGGAAAAGGACCTCGAACTGATCGGCACCGAGGAAGGCGGGGATATGGATTTCTCGACCTTCGAGGGCGTGAACAAGGCCGTGAGCGAGGGGCTCCGCGGCGGCATGAAACAGCAGAGCCTGGTCACCGGCCAGCTCTACATCGAGTTCGATATCGTCCCCAACACTCCAGGCTTTGTCTATCAGTCAAAAGGCCAGCCGCCCTATCCGGTGGTGCCCACAGTCGGCACCGAGATTGACGAACTCGTTTCCGGCATCGCCGATGGGTTGAAAAAATTCAACGCGCTCGATCTCGACGGCGTAATGGCCGAGCTGCGCAATGTGCTGGTCGGCACGAAGAACCAGATCGCCGCGCTTAACCTCAAGCAAATCAACGACAACGTCATCGACATCACCACGGACGTCCGCAAGATCACCAGCAACGAGAAGCTGTCCAAAGCCGTGGAAAACCTCGACGCCGCGCTGGTGCAGATCGACGAACTCGCCACCAAGGCGAACAAAGGCTTCGATCCGCTCATCGCCGATCTCAATGCCGTCATCGCCAAGACCGACGCCGGACTAACGAAAATTGATGAGGCGGCTAAGGAGATCACCGAACTCTCCAACCCCCGCTCGCCCGTGCTGCTGCGGCTGCAGAACGTGATGCAGGAAACCGAGCGGGCCTCGCGCGCGCTCAAGGAACTTTCCAACGATCTCAAACGCGACCCGAAAGCCCTGATCTCCGGCAAAGCCACACCCGAATGAAAACGCTCCTCTTTCTAACAATCCCGTTCCTGTTTGCCTCCTGCGGCGTGCTCCAGCCCGTCAAGGACACGTCCGTCAACCACCTGCTCGATCCCGCGGTGCCTGCCCGCAGCATCAGCGGAGCGAGTCCGGCCGTCGCCATCACCCGGCCGTCGCTGCCGAGCTACCTCGACCGCCAGCAGCTCGTCAGCCGCAGCGGCAACGGCCAGTTGCAAATGAACAGCTACCACCTCTGGGCCGAGCCGCTCGACGCCGCGATTTCGCGTGTTACCGCGGTGAACCTCGGGCGTCTGACAAACTCGCTCAACATCCAGCCAGTTGAGAATTTCGTGACGTTGGACTACCAGACCTTGTTGGAAATTCGGGTGTCGCGATTCGAGCCGGACGCGTCCAACAACGTGGTGCTCGAATGCACTTGGAAACTTCAGCCGGTCGCCGGTCGTGTGGCGAACACCCGCCCGTTCAGCACCAGCGTGGCGGTCGTTCCGCCCGATACTACTACCGATCTATCTGGTCGCGTGGTGGCGATGAACGAGGCGCTCGCCAGGCTGGCGAGGGAGATCGCGCGCTCGCTCTAGGAAAAGAAAGTAGTTCAGGACTTCAGTCCGTTCTTCCTCTTCCATCCTCGCGCCATGCCGAAGAACGGACTGAAGTCCTGAACTACTTTGAGTCACCCAACCCCGGCGGTGTGCCATATCCAGCGAATTTTGATAGAGAATCCGCTTTCGGCGCGCGGAAATCATAGACGCCGTAGCCGTTCGCCTTCTTCCCTCGATACGACCGGCCGTCGGTGGCGTTGATCATCACCGGGCGGCCGTCCTTTTTCTCGGTTCCGAGATACATCGCCACGTGATGGATTCTCGGGAGCGCCGGTCCTACCGCCAAGGAATCGGTTTTTCTCCAGAACAACAGATCACCCGGTTTCAGATCCGCGAGCGAACGATCCTTTTCACCCACCGCGTCCGCAGCCACTTCGTGCAGGCGGTTGTTTTCTTTCAGCCATTCGAACTGCCCACCCGAGCTGCGCGGCGGATCGAGCCCCGCCTTGCGCATCACGAAATACATCGCGCCCGAGCAATCGAAACCGCCCTCTTCGGGAGACGCACCGCCGTTCAGATAGGGCAGCCACGGCGAGTCGTTCAGAACGGCCAGCGCTCCGGCGATCAGTTTGCGGCGCTCTTCCGGCAGCCCGTCATATTCCACCAGATCCTGCGTGGTGATTCTGGCAGGCGGCGGACTCGGCACCGGAGGAACGGTCTGTCCGAAAACAGAAGAAATAGTTAGAATCGCAGCGAGGAGAAGACGCTTTGCGGTCGGAGGTTTCCGGTGGACTGATGTCAGCGCTTCCGCTGGTGGATGTTCCATCATCAGGCAAACTAGTCACGGATACGGGACAGGGCAACCAAGGGATTTCCCTTCACCATCATCTCATTGTGTGGCGTTTGGAAACCGGACACCCTTCGGAATCCGGCCATGCCGGGATGGCCGTGGAAATTGCCGTCGCGGCGATGATGCTCTTGATAAGGGGGCGGCCGGATTGTAGCCCTTGCAGATGGAGAAATTAGGAACAGCGTCGCAAGAGTCCGATGATCCGTCGGACAATCGGATCGCCGATACTCCTCCACCGCTTCCCCATTTTGGCGAGGCCCTCCGTTTCTGGTGGAAACTCGGCTGGGTCAGCTTCGGCGGACCAGCGGGGCAGATCGCCATCATGCACAAGGAACTCATCGAGCGGCGGCGCTGGATGAGCGAGGAGCATTTCCTCCACGCGCTCAATTTCTGTATGCTGCTGCCCGGCCCGGAAGCCCAACAGCTCGCGACTTACCTCGGCTGGCGCTTGCACGGCGCGCGCGGCGGCATCGCGGCCGGCGTGCTTTTTGTGCTGCCTTCGGTGTTCATCCTGTGGTCGCTGAGCTGGCTCTACATGGCGGGCGGCAGCATCACCTGGGTGGATGGGATTTTCTACGGACTCATCCCGGCAGTGATCGCCATTGTGTTATCGGCGGTGAAACGGATCGGCTCGAAGGCGTTGAAATCATCGAGCCTGTGGTTGGTGGCCGGGCTGGCCTTCGTCGCGATCTTCATTTTCAAGATCAACTTCGTGATCATCATCCTCACGGCGGCGCTGATCGGCTATGTGGGCGGGAAACTCTATCCAAATCAATTTCCCGCAGGAAGAGGTCACGGAAAATCGCATGTCGAAGAACTGCCCTGCGTCGAGCTTCCGCCAGCTCCCCGGGCGAGTGTCGCGCGAACGGTTCTCATCTCCACCATCTGCCTGACCCTGTGGTGGCTGCCCGTGATTGGCATCGGCCTGCTGCTAGGTTGGCAGGGCATTCATTTTCAAGAAGGGCTGTTTTTCAGCAAGGCGGCGCTCGTCACCATCGGCGGTGCCTATGCGGTGCTGCCCTACGTCGCGCAGATGACGGTCGAAAAATTCGGCTGGCTGGCGCAACGGCAGATGATGGCAGGATTGGGCCTGGCGGAAACCACGCCGGGTCCGCTGATCATGGTCCTGCAGTTCGTCGGCTTCGTCGCCGCGTGGCAGCATCCGGGCGATCTATCACCCCTCGCTGCGGGCACGCTCGGTGCGCTGGTCACGACATGGGTGACGTTTCTCCCGTGTTTCCTTTTCGTGTTCCTTGGTGCCCCGCACGTTGAGGGTCTGCGCAAGCGGCCGGGTCTGGCCTCCGCTCTAACTGCCATCACCGCCGCTGTCGTCGGCGTGATCCTCAACCTGGCGATCTGGTTCGCCTGGCACGCGCTCAGGCCGGCCGGTGGAGGGTATGACTGGTTCGTCGCCGTGGTGGCGATCGGTTCCTGGCTCGCGATGGAGCGGTTCAAGATCGGAGTGATTCCGACGTTGGGTGCCTGCGCTGTGCTCGGGATGATTTGGAAACTGGCGTTCTAGGAGATCGCCGCATCCGGCGATGCACTCGTTTTTCAAAAGGGTTTTACCGGCAGGTGGTGTTGAACAGGTAGGAGCACGGAATGCCGGACGCTCCGACCTCAAAACCAAACCAATCAAAATCATGAAAACGACATCGAAGAAAATCCATGTGCTGCTGACCGCCGCCGCTTTTGGCGCGCTCGCCACACTCGCTCAAGCAGGCCCCGGCGTGGGATATTGGAAGCATGTGGGCAAACAATCCCAGTTTGAGCAACTCAAGCCGGGAGCGAAAATCGCTTTCGTTTGCAACGAGTGCAGAACCGTCACGGAAGTCCCCATCACCTCCAAGGAGCAAGCCATGGCCTATTGCAAGGAAGGTGCGACGGTCACCTGCCCCTCCTGCAAGATGGCGACCAAAGTCGTGGTCAAGCGCGAACGCAATGGCGCTCCCACACATACGGAAGTGACTTACGTGAGCGACAAAGGTAAGGAATGTGCGTTCATCGCCGTGAAGGAATGAACTTCCGCGTGCCATCCGGCACCCTGTAACTAACACCACCACCACCCAGGATCATGAAAGATTTCGAATTTGACGACCTGCTCAGGACGACGAGGGACGATGTTCCCTTGTCGCCCCTCTTCCATCAGGAAGTCTGGCAACGCATTGAAAATGCGGAGGCCGACCGCTCGCCGGAGATCGTGGGGTTTCCGCCGGTCATCAACGCCATCGCGCGGCCTTGGAATGCCATCGCCGGGATTGCCGCGATGGTCACCCTCGGCCTGTGGCTGGGAGCGGCGACCGTTCCTGAAGTCAAGGACGCGAAGCTCGCCTATGCGCAATCGATCAGTCCCTTCGCCCATTCCAACGGAAAATGAAAAAGGCAATCTTCATCCTGGCGGCCGCTCTCCTCGCAGGGGTGATTTCGTTCTGCCTCATGCGCTCCCGGATGATCGCTCATTCCCGGGGCAATCTCCTGGATTCCATGCCGGAGCTGGCCTGGGTGCGGACGGATCTGAAACTAACGGACACGCAGTTCGCGAAAGTTTCCGACTTCCATGCCGCCTATCGGCCGAAGTGCGTGGAGATGTGCCACCGGATTTCCGCCGCCCACGAAAAGATGGAGGAACTGACCCGCAAGGACCGGATGGTGACGCCAGAATTGGAAGCCGCCATCCGCGAACATGCGGTGATCCACGCCGAGTGCCAGCAGGCCATGCTGAAACATCTCTACGAAACAGCGGCTGTCCTCGATGAAAAGCAGGCGACCCGCTATCTGGAGACCATGATCCCCTTCGCGCTGGATTTCACCCTCAGCGAATCGGGGAACCTCCACTCCCATTAGAAGCGCCACCCATGGAAGCTTCCGACCCTGAACTGATGTCCCGCCTGGCAGGTGGCGATGACCTCGCGCTGAACCTCCTGATGGACCGCTGGAGCGAGCGTGTCGCCGCGTTCCTCTACAAGATGACCGGCCAGCGCGCCGCAGCCGTGGATCTCGCACAGGAAACCTTCGTGCGTCTCTATCAAGCCCGGGAGCGCTACCGTCCCGTCGGGAATTTCAGCACTTATCTTTTCGCCATCGCCTCGAATCTCGCAAGAAACCACGCCCGCTGGAAGGTCCGTCACCCGACGGTCTCCATGGACGCCGTGCAGGATGACGGAACAGCCGTCTTACCCGAGATCGCGGATCTGAAACAAACGCCGGATGAAGCGGCCAGGTCCGCCGAGAAATTCCGGGCAGTGCATGAGGCGTTCCTCTCCCTGCCTGCGGATCTGCGGGAAGCGATGAGCTTGTTCGCCTACGAAGGATTGGGCTATGCCGAGATCGCCGGTATCGCCCAATGTAGCCCGAAGGCCGTCGAGACGCGGATCTATCGGGCACGCCAGATCCTCAAGGAACGCCTCCGTGAGTTCGTTTCATGAGCGGCCCGCGGTTTTTTCGGGAATTCTGAAAATTCTTCAAGGGTTTCGAATGCCATCGGGGATAAACGTGTCGAAGATGGGAGCATTTCCGCTCGCCCCAAACCAAACTGATACCCAAAATGAAAATCATAAACATCATCGCCGCCGGCCTGTTCGCCACGGTTGCCTCGTTCGCCGCCACCTCCGCCATCGCGGAGGAAGCCAAGCCACCCGCCACTGAAGCGAAGCCGGATGAGAAAAAGGAAGCCGTGAAGCCCTACAAACTCGACACCTGCATCGTCTCCGACGAAAAGCTCGACGCCATGGGCAAACCGGTCGTCAAAATCTATCAAGGCCAGGAAATCAAATTTTGCTGCAAGAAGTGCATCCCGAAATTTGAAAAGGACCAAGCGACCTATCTGAAAAAGCTCGATGGCAAATGATCAGGGACGGACGATTCTAAGAAACGCCCGGGTCGGAAAACGGCCCGGGGCGTTTTTGTTTTCAGCCTGATGGCCAATAGGCCGTCCGAAAATTGGAGCGCGGACTTCAGTCCGCCTGTCAGGATTGGCAGATCTTGGGAAATACGAAGATCCTGCCACCGCGAATCAAGTGGATCTTACGAATTTTTAATTTTTCAGACGGGCTCTGACAGAAAAAATCGCCCGGTGGCAATTCGTCACCGGGCGGCGGCAGGTCAGGTGGTCCGGGTGTGCCCGGCTGACCGAACTCCATCACATCTTGCTGCGCGGGCCGACGTGCTTGAACCAGACATGATCGGTGTGGCACGAGTCGGCCTGATAGTTGGAGGGACTCTTGTATCCGGGGCCCTCGTGGCTGAGCTTGCTGGCGGGTGCCGCCCAGATCGAGGTCGTGAGACCCACGGTGAGGATGGAGGCGATTGTTGCGGCTTTCAGTGTCGTTTTCATGGTTTTCAATGGTTGGTGGTTTCGGGCCGGGTGTCCCGTGTGGGTTGAGCCACTTTGTTGGGGACCTCGATAACCGGCTCTGGGGGTAATACCCCGCGCGGCGTCATAACCCTTTGATTTTTCAGAATTATTTCTCACAGTTCACATTGAAGTTTTTAGCGCTTGTGAAGCCCGAATTATCCCGTCTCTATCGCTACTAGGCTGAAGCCCTCGCGTGATTCCGACCGGTCAGGTTGGGAAATACGGTGCATTTTTCTGCGGGAAACACTCCAGCGAGCGTTTACTTCTGTTTTCGCGAGGCCAGCAACCGCAGCGAATTCAAAATCACCAGCAACGTCGCTCCCGTATCCGCGAGGATGGCCAGCCAGAGGCCGGCGATGCTCATGAAGGCGAGGGTGAGGACCACGGCCTTGATACCGAGGGCGAAGGCGACGTTGAAGCGGATGATGGCGAGCGTGCGGCGGCCTAGCAGGACGGTTTCCGCGACCCGGGTGAGATCATCCTTCATCAGGGCGATGTCCGCCGTTTCGATGGCGGTGTCGCTGCCGATGGCTCCCATGGCGATGCCGACGGTGGCGACGGCGAGGGCTGGCGCGTCGTTCACACCATCGCCGATCATGCCAACGTGGGTGTATTGGCTGACGAGCTTGCGAACATGATCGACCTTATGCTCGGGCATCAGATCGCCGACGGCTTCGTCGATGCCGGCTTGTTTCGCGATGGCGGAGGCGGTGCGCTGGTTGTCGCCGCTGAGCATCACGACTTTCTGTATGCCCGCAGCGTGGATTTGGCGGAGTGCTTCGACGACTTCCGGCCGGAGGGTGTCGGCGATGGCGACGATGCCGAGAATTGCCCCGGCGCACCCGTCGTGCGGCGCGTGGCCGATGACGGCGAGGGACTGGCCTTTTTCCTCGATGGTTGCTAGAACTGCTTCGACCTCCGGGCCGCAGAGGCCGGTGTCGTGGGTCATCTTGTGATTGCCGATGAAATGTGGGTGGCCGTCGATGGACGCAACCGCACCGCGACCGGTGACGGAGGTGTAATCTGTTACGCTTGGAATACTCAGGTTCCGTGCGCGAGCGGCCTCGGTGATGGCGATGGCGAGCGGGTGCTCCGAATGGGAGTTGATGGCGGCGGCGCGGGCGAGGATCTCGTCTTCGGATAGATCCGAGTGGGAAATGACTGAGACAACCTGCGGTTTGCCCGAAGTGATGGTGCCTGTCTTGTCCACTGCGAGGGCGCGGAGTTTTCCAACCGATTCCAGATGCACGCCGCCTTTCACCAGTACGCCCCGGCGGGCAAGGGCGGTGAGTCCGGAAACGATGCTGACCGGCGTGGCGATCACCAGAGCACATGGACACGAGATCACCAGCAGCACCAGCGAACGATAGATCCAGAATTGCCATGGCTGATGGAAAAGCAGCGGCGGGATGAGGGCCACCAGAATGGCGACGACAAAAACGGCGGGCGTGTAGATTGCGGCGAAGCGATCGACGAAGCGCTGGGTGGGCGGTTTGTTTTCCTCCGCCTCGCCGACGAGTTGGATGATGCGGGCGAGGGTGGATTCCGAAGCTGCCTTGGTGACGCGGACGGTGAGCGAGCCTTCGCCGTTGACGGTGCCCGCGTAAACAGGATCGCCGGACTGCTTTTCCACGGGCATCGACTCGCCGGTGATGGGAGCCTGGTTGACGCTGGAGTTTCCCGAGACAACCTGCCCGTCGAGCGGGATGCGGCTGCCGCTTTTCACGAAAATCTCCCGATCCACGGCGACGTCGGCCACGGGCATTTCATGCTCCGTTCCGGTGGCATCTCTAACGATGGCGGTGGGAGGCGAGAGTTTGAGCAGCGAATCCACCGCCTTGCGGGCGCGGCCGGACGCCCACGACTCCAATAGTTCGGATAGGGAGAACAGGAAAACAACGCTGGCGGCTTCGGCTCCCTCGCCGATGAGCCACGCGCCGGTGACGGCCACGGCCATCAGGACATTGATGTCGAGACGGAGTTTCTTCATCGCACCCCACGCGGCTGGGAACACCAGCAGGCCGCCGGCCACGGTGGCGGCGGCGAATGCGGCGGTTGCCAGCCAGCCGGGGCCGAAGTGGAGCCTTTGAAAAACCAGACCGACGCCGGTTAGGATTCCGGCTGCGGTGACCAATGTCCCTTGCTGCAGCGGACTTTCCTCATGGCAGTGCTCACAACTGGAGCACCCGGATTTTTTCGCAGGCTCCGGTGGGTGGTCGTGATCGTGGTGGTCCATGTGTGGCAAGGATAGGACGGGAAACGCCCCGGAGAAAGTGCGGGTTTTGAAATGCCAAATGCGAACGTCGGCGGGTCGCCGGGCCCTCACCGACGTCCACGCTGTCGCCTTAACCAGGCTGAAAGCTCTTTCAAACAGCGGTCGCGGTGACTGAAGAATAGAAAATGGTCGGCGGTTTCATAAGTGCTCATTTCAACTCCGACACCCGAGTTCCGCATGCTCGAGGCGTAGCTGTTCACATATCGAAGCGGCACCCGGTCGTCATCGGCACCGGTGATAACAAGCACGGGCTTATCCCGCCATTGGTCTGCGAATGCATTCGTGGCAATGGCGGTGCCGTCGCAAACGCCAGAGAGGAAAATCAATGAGCGGAAACGTTTCCCAAGATCGGATGCGGCCACGCGGCTCACGCCAAGTCCTCCATTCGACAGGCCCGCAAGATGGATTTGGTTACTGTCCAGCTCCACCGACTTCCCGGCGTCATCGAGCGCCGCCGCCACGGCCTGGATTCCTCCTGGCGACTCCCAGTTTCCCATCCCGTAGCTGGGACAGATCAGAACCATATCGCATTCGTCAGCGACCCGGGAGAGCAGCCATGTATAGGCTTTGAAATTGCCACCGCTGCCGTGCAGGAAGACCAGGGCGGGCGCGGGTGTTTTCCGATCCAACCGACGCGGGACATACAGGAAATAGTGGCCATGATCGAATTTTCGGCCCCACAATTCATCGTAAGCATCGGGCATCACAGAACCGAGGGCGCGGAAATCCGCGTCCGCCTCGAGCTCCGCATAGATCGTGCTTGTCAGGACGGAAAGCGAACGCGCCTGTTTCCCGGTAAATAGCGAATCCACCACCGTGACGAGCTTGAAGCCTAGCATGAATTGGTCAACCTCCGGCAAGAGAGCTCCAAGCGCGTGTCGTTGGTAGGCTTCCGCGCCTCCGATATAACAGTTTCTCACTCGTGCATCACTGCTGGATCGACCATTCGGTGAAACGAAAGCAAGAAAGAGTGCTATCAGCAACCAGCAGCCAAAGCAGATCCAGCCTGTCAGCCGCAACCACGAGTGCCGAGCTCCTGTCAAAACAAACGATGGTGCGATCCCAAGGAGCACTGCCCCAATAGCGAACACCGTCCCGTGAAAGGTGACGCAGGAAACGAGCAGGAGCACGCCGAGCGGACATACCAGCAGCGACCAGGCAAGGCCGAGAGCGCGGAGGAATGAAATTGGCCGGAACATGCTTTGTCACCCGATGGTGGGGCAGACTATCCCCTGTGATCAAGACGTCCTTTTTCTCTCAACGTTGTCGGTTTGAACGACGCTGGATCTCGCCGACCAACTCCACCTTCATGCTGGCGCACGGGAGTATGGTCTCATCGTTCGGATTCAATGATGGTGATCGCAGGAGCAGGCGTATTCGGGGTTGGAGCAGGTCGGGCACTTAGCCATGTTCAAGTTGAACTTATCGGTCACGGCCTTGCTGCCGGGGGTGACTTTGATCTGGAGGACCACGGGAAGTTCCTTGCCATCGGGGACGGGTTTGTCGGAGACGAGTTTGTCGCCATCCTTGGTGAAGGCGAGTTTCGTCGGGGCCGCGCGGTCGCCCATGGTCACAGTGACGACTTGTGCCGCAGGGGCGATCACTTTGCCGGAGGCGTCTAGGAAACGGACTTCCGCCTTTTTGTCGGTGGTCACGACGAACTCGGCGTGTGGTGTGACGCCGTCGATGATGCGGCCACCGTTAGGGGCTTTGATTTTCTCCGCAGCGCTGGCGAAGGTGAGGGAGGCGATGATGAGGGCGATGATTTTGGTTTTCATGATGTTGTTTGGTTTTGGTGGTGGAGATTCAATGAGAGGCGGCGGATTCGCGTTCGATGGATTTCATGGCGGCTTTCCGTCCGAAGGTGTAAAAGACCGTGGGCGTGACCCCGAGTCCTAACAAAGTGCTGGTGATCAGCCCGCCGACGATGACGACGGCGACGGGATGGAGGATTTCCTTGCCCGGCTGATCGGCCGCGAGCACCAGCGGGATGAGTCCGATGCCGGCGGCAAGTGCGGTCATCAGCACCGGAACGAGACGTTCCTTGGTGCCGCGGATGACCATCTTTTTCGTGAAATCCTCGCCCTCGTGCTGCATCAGGTGCAGGTAGTGGGAAATAAGCATGATGCTGTTTCTAGCAGCTATTCCCGCCACCGCGATGAAGCCGACCAGCGTCGCGATGCTGATGTTGTTCAGCATGAACCACGTGAGCACCAGCCCGCCGACCATCGCCAGCGGGATGTCGCACAACACCTGGAAGGCGAAGAACGGCGTGCGGAAATAGCCGTGCAGCAGAAAGCCGATCACGGCGAGCACGACCAGTGTGGAAAGTGCGATCCGCTGGGTCGCGTCCTGCTGCGCCTGGAACTCACCCTCAAACTTGATGAAGTATCCTTCGGGTAATTTCACCTTGGTTTTCACTTCCTCCTTGAGACGCTCGACGAGCGTGGAGACGTCTCTAACTGGCGGCTTGATCGCGAGGGCGAACCGGCGCTGGCTGTCCTCGCGGAAAATCACATTGGGCCCCTTCGCCTCGCGTACATCGGCGACGACGGAGAGTGGAACATGCTTGCCGTTTCCGGTTTCAACCGGGATCTGTGAGATTTTCTCCGGTGAATCCCGCCATTCGAGCGGCAGGCGGGTGACGAGGTTGACCGTGCGCTGGCCATCCCGCAGCTCGGCGATTTCCTTGCCGCCGATCAGCGCGGAAAGTTGTTCGTTCAAATGACCCGGGGCGATGCCGTAAGCACGCGCGCGGTCGCGGTCCGCTTCGATGCGGAGCTGGGGAATCGACGAGGTCTGGTCCAGCTTGCAATCTTCGAAGCCGGGGATGGTTTTGCAAACCGACTGGATCTCGATGCCGATCTTGCGAAGTTCCGCCAGATCAGGCCCGAAGATTTTCACCGCCACCGGTGCGGAAACACCGCTGAGCATGTGGCCGATGCGGTCTGCCAGAGGACCGCCGACGACGGCGAACACACCGGGCACGGTCTTTATCCGCTTGGTAATGTCGTCCAAGATTACGTTGCGGTCGCGGCCCTTTTCACCACTTTCGGCATTGCGGAAATCCACGTCAAACTCGGCGGTGGAAACGGGCACCACGTGGTCGCCGCGTTCGGCGCGGCCGAGGCGGCGTCCGACTTTTCTAACCTCGGGAACTGAGAGGATCTGCTGCTCGATCACATCGGAAATCCGGTTCATTTCCTCCAGCGAAGTTCCAGGCGCGGAGGTCACGGCGACGAGCGCGGTTTCCTCCTTGAACTTCGGCAGGAAGTCCTTGCCCATTTGTGGATAGAGTGAAAACGCGGCGACCACGATCACGGCGGCGATCGCGAGTAGCAGATAGGGCTGGTTGAGTCCGAAGCGCAGCCAGACGTGTTCCAGCACCCATTTCATGGTGCGGGTGACGAGGCCGTCCTTGTGCTCGTAGCCTGGCTTGGGATTGAGCAAAAACGAGCAGAGCACTGGAATCGCGGTTAGGGAAACGATGAACGAGGCGATCATCGAAATGATCGTTGCGATGGCGATGGGTGCGAACAGTTTTCCCTCTACTCCGCTCAACCCTAATAACGGCAGGAACACCAGGATGATGAGGATGGTGGCATAGAGAATGGAATTTCTCACTTCCCCGGAAGCGCGGGCGATCACCACGATCCTCGAATGCGGATGCGGCAGCGCGGCGTTTTCGCGCAGGCGACGGAAAACGTTTTCAACATCGACGATCGCATCGTCCACCACCATGCCGATGGCAACGGCGAGGCCGCCGAGCGTCATCGAGTTCACGCTGATGCCGGACCATTTGAAAATCAGCATGGTGATCCCGAAGGACAGCGGCATGGCCATGAGCGTGATGAAGGTGGTGCGGAAATTCAGCAGGAACAGGAACAGGATGATCGTCACCATGATCGCTCCGTCGCGGATGGCTTCTGTTAAATTGCCGATGGCATGGTCGATGAAGTCCTTCTGTTGGAAAAGTAGGGTGGTCTCGACGCCTTTCGGGAACGACGCCTTGAGCTCGTCGAGGGCCTTGGTGATTTCTCCGGTCAGGGCGCGGGTGTCGAAGCCGGGAGCCTTGGTGATGGACATGATTACGCCGTAGGTCGGCGTTTTTTCAGGGTTCTGGCTGACGGTGGCGTCACCTCGCATCGGCTCGATGCCCCAGACGACTTTTGCGACATCGCCGATGGAGATGGGACGGTCGTTGATCTGTTTGATGACGGTGCTCGCGATGTCGCCGAGTTGCACGGTCATGGCGAGGTTTCGTACCATGATCTCGGTGGTGCCGGTGTTGATGAAGCCGCCGGTAGTGGTGCTGGCGGCCTCGCTGGCGGCTTTTTCGAGTTCATCGAAGCTGACACCGTTGGCCTGCATCCGATAGGGATCCGGCTGGATCTCGATCTGTTTGATGCCGCCGCCCATGTTGAGAATTTCGGCGATGCCGGAAATGCTCTGGAGGCGGCGCTTGATCGTCCAATCCGCGATGGAACGCACTTCGCTGGGTGGCAGATAACCCGGCTCGCCTTCCTTGATGGTGGAACGCACGCCAACTAACAAGATTTCCCCCATCAGCGAGGCGACCGGTGTCATGAACGGCTGCACGCCATCCGGCAACTGTTCGCTCACGCCTTGGAGCCTCTCCTGGACTATCGTTCGCGCTTTGTAGATGTCCGTGTCCCAGCCGAACTCGGCATAGACGAGCGAAAGGGATACGTCGCTGTTAGTCCGCAGGCGGGTGAGTCCGGCCACACCCATCAGCGCGCTCTCGATCGGCTGGGTGACGCGGGTTTCCACTTCCTCGGGCGAGAGTCCGGCGGACTCGGTGAGGATGATGACGGTGGGTTTCGAAAGGTCCGGCAGCACCTCGACGGGAAGCTGCGTGGCCGTCCGCAGGCCCAAGACCATAAGGATCAGCGCGAGGCCGATGATGAGCGCCCGGTTTGCGAGCGACCAATGAATCATTTTGTTGAGCATGGGAAAATTGGGTTGACGATTGATAGCGGTGATAGCACTGTTTCCGTATGGCTCAGTTGCTGGTGAGAAACATTTCGGATGCGCTTGCGAAAACGCTGAAGCAGCAGGCTGCGAAACACGGGGTTTCCGCAGAAGAAGAGCACCGCCGCATTTTGCAGGAGGCACTGGCACCTGCATCGGCAGGGACGGACGAAAAGCGCACTCTTTTCGACCACATCCGGCAGTTGGGTGAAATTGCGCCCGATTTTGAATTCGAGCGTGAACGCCGGATCTGGGCACGACGTGAGGTGGAATTCTGATGCGCTACCTGCTCGATACCAACTTCATTTCCGAGTTGCGGAAGGGCGACCGGGCGAATCGCGGTGTGCAGACATGGGCGATGGCCAACGACTCCGGCCTGTGTGCCTTGAGCGTAGTGACCCTTGCGGAAATCCGGAGAGGCATCGAAGACAAGCGGCGCACCGATACCCGGCAAGCCCACGCCATCGAAAGGTGGTTCAACGAGACTCTGGTGGATTTCGCGGAGAATATCCTGCCCGTGACTGTGGAGATCGCGGACCGCTGGGGACGGCTTTTGTCCACGACTCAACTGCCGGAGCAGGATTTGCTGCTTGCCGCGACCGCTCTGGAGTACGGACTGACAGTGATCACACGAAATGTCGCTGATTTTGAAGGAAGTGGCGCACGTTTTCATAATCCTTGGAAGTGATTCAGGATTCAGAAGAGGTTTGAAATTTCCGTGAAAACAAACTAGCTAACAGCAGCGCGAGTAGTACGCCGCTGATGTATTTCCATACCGGGCTGGTTTCCTCGTGATCATGTTCGTCCGCATGGCCGGCTTTGGCTTTCTCCCCGGGTTTCAACTCGGAGCCGTCCGCCGCGTGTTCGTGGCCGTGGGCGGCGTCGAGCGCTTCCTTCAGCGAGACACTGCCGCCGCCGGCGAAGGAGAGCGAGTAGGCGCCGCGGGTGACGACCTCGTCGGCGGGGAAAAGGCCGCTGACGATTTCGGCGAAGCGGTCGTTTGTCTCACCGACCTGCACCGGTGTCTTGATGAAGGCGTTGGGAAGGTCGAAGTGCTTCACGTAAACGAAGCGCTTGCTGGCGTCGCCCTGCAGCGCGGCGCGCGGGATGCCGATGACGTTGGCGCGCTTGCTGAGTACGATGGAAAACTCGGCCCGCATGTCCGGCCGCATTTTCAGTCCGGGGTTGGCGACCTTGAAAACGGCGTCGATGGTGCCGCTCTCTCTATCAGCCGTGGTGCCGAAGCGGATCATCTCACCTTCCAGCGGCTGGTCGCCCAGCGCGGAAACGCGGATGTGGGCCTTGCTGCCGGGCGCGAGTTTCGCCGCCTGGTTTTCCGGGACGCGGGCGATGGCATAGACCTCGCTCAGGTCGGAAATGTCCAACAGTTCCTTCTCCGGCTCCACCGGCTCGCCGACGCGCACGTGCGAGCTGACCAACAATCCGCCGAGCGGCGCTTTCAGTTCGATCACCGGCGGCGGATTGCCCGGCTGGCGGCTCTCGACTCTAACGAGGATCTGGTCCTTTTCCACGGTGTCGCCCTCATGCGCTTCCAGTCCGATGACGCGGCCGGAAATGCGGCTGCTGACCACGGCGTGTTTTTCCGGAATCTCGGCGATGCGGCCGAGGGCGAAGACGGTTTGTTCGAAGTCGGTTTCCTCCGCCTCGACGGTTTCGATGCGGAGGTTTTTCACGCCGGTCTCGTCGAGCACGATGGTGTCCGCGCTGGTGGCGGCGTGGAGGTTGGAAAAAAGGGATAGCAGAATCAGGAAATGAAGTTTCATGTGGGAAGGTAGTTAGAATTTGCCGAGTGCGGTTTCGTGGCGAACGCGGGCGAGGTGGAATTCGCGCAGCGCATCGAGCCGGGCGGCGGCGAGTTGCAGGCGTTTTTCGCGGGATCGGAGGACGGAGTGGATCTCGCCCTGACCGTTGCGGAAGGTGGTTTCGGCGAAGGCGGATTGTTCCTTGGCCAGCGGGAGCAGGGTGTTGTTGATCTCGCGGATCATCTTCGCCCATTCTTCCATCTCGTTTCTGGCAGACTCCGCTTCGAGGCGGATGTTGCGGCTGAGCGCGGTGGCTTCGAGTTCCTTGCGTTCCTGTTTCGCCTGCGCTTCTTGGATCGCGCCCTCGTTTTTGTTCCACAGCGGCAGCGGGATTTTGAAACGCACGCCGATGATCGCTTCGTTGTCATAGCCGTCCGGCGCGTCTTCCGTGCGTTCGGCGGCGGCGAAGAGTCCGCCTTCCACATCGTCGTAGCGGCGGGCCTGTTCGAGGGCCACGCCTTGGGCGGCGGCGAGTGCGTCCAGCCTCGCGGCTTGGAAATCCGGGCGGCGCGAGGGATCGGCTGCGACTGCGGGCAGCGAGGGCTCCGGCAGGTTTCCGCCGACATCGAGCGCTTCACCGGGACGCATTCCTAACAATGGCTTGAGCTCGCCGGCGAGCGCGGCTTCTGCGGCGTCGAGCTGGCGCATTTCCATCGTGAGGCTCGCGGCTTCGAGTTTCGCCTGTCCGGCATCGAGCGGCGAGCCCTCGCCCTTCGCGGCGATTTCAGATAGAAATTTCGCAAACTCGCCCGAAACATCCGACTGCTCGCGCAGCAACTCGCGACGCTGCCGGTTGGCGAGGATTTTCACCACCGCCTCGCGGGCTTTGCCTGTAAGCTGGCGTTCGACCTCGCGGACCTCTGCGTCGGCGGCTTTCAGTTCGGTGAGTGAAACATCCTTTTCCAACTGCAGCCTGCCGGTGACCGGGAAGCGTTGGGAAAAGCCGACTTCGAATTTCCCCTCGCGGAAGCTCGGGTTGTGTTCGAACGAGGTTTCCAGTTCCGGGTTCGCGTGGCGTCCGGACTGGTTCATGCGGCCGAGCGCCTCCTGGATGCGGAGCCGGGCGGCGGCGAGGTCAGGATTTTGGGCGCGGATGCGGCTGCCGATGCTTGTTAGCGAAACGACGGCGGCGGGTTCCGCGAGGAGCGGGAGGGCAATGGTGGCGAACGCCAGTACGGCCCACAGATAGAATTTGGACATGATGTTTGAGATGGTGGGCCGCGCGGAAAGCGACGGAACCCTTGGAAAAACTCTGATTCAACAACCTGGCCGGCATCAGGGTGCCAATGCAGGGAAGGACGGCAGGCCAATCAGCCAAGCCGGAACGCACTCAACGCTCGCTCAAATCAACGGCGGTTTTTCCGAACTCAAAAACGGTCCGTCCGGCGGAACCTCGCCATCATGACGGAAACCGAGAAACGTCGATGCCGGATCTCTCAGCAACGACTCTGTTTCCTGATCGACGGTCAGCGGCACCACGTGGAAGCAGCACTCGTGGTGGTGATGATGATCCGGCGGGCAATCGCCATCCTCATGATCGTGGCTGCTTGCGGGCAGCGATGATCCGCCCGTTTCACAGCACTGATCCATCTTCTCAGGGCAAACAGCGCGATGATCCCCATCTGCCGAAAAGGCGCGGAGATTGAGTCCGGCCAGAACGCCGAGCACCATCAGCCATGTGAGAAATTGTCTCATCAACGACCGGGACATTTGTTGCGGAAGTTCGTCAACTCAAGGACAAATCCTCCGCAAATCCTGTGACGGAAGAGGTCACCGGGATTCGGAGTTGCATCTGGGCGGGGGTTGAAAAAGGATTCCCAGCGCAAAACCTGTTAACGACAATGAGTTCCGAAAAAACATTTATCGCGGTGGATCTGGGTGCTGGGAGTGGTCGCGTGATTGCGGCGAGGACGGATTTTTTCAAGCTGGAGCTGGAGGAAATCCACCGCTTTGACAACCCGGGGACGGATCTTCCCGGCGGATCGTTCTGGAACCTCATCGGTCTCTATCGGGAAATTCTCGAAGGCCTGCGCCGCGCGGTGGAGCGGCACGGCGAGACGATCGTTTCCATCGGGATCGACACCTGGGGCTGCGACTTCGGCCTCATCGATGGAAACGGCGAGCTGCTCGGGCTGCCCCACCAGTACCGCGATCCGCGGTTTGAGGGGATGGCGGAGGCGATGCACGGAATTTTATCGGAAGCGGAAATCTACGCGCAGACCGGCATCACGACGAATTTTTATAACAGCTCGCTGCACCTGCTGGCCGAGGCGCGCAAGAAGAGCCCCGCGTTGGTGAATGCCGCGCGCCTGCTGTTCACACCGGATTTGTTAGCGTATTGGCTCACTGGCAAACAGGCGGTGGAGCGGACCGTGGCGTCCACCTCGCAGTTGTTGGACCCGCGGACGGGGAACTGGGCGTGGGGCGTGATCGAGGCGCTGGGGCTGCCGAAGAGGATTTTCGGTGAGGTCGTCGCGCCCGGAACGGTGCTGGGCCCGATCCGCGAGGAAGTGGCGGCGTTCATCGGCAAGAGCGGCATCCCGGTGGTGGCCACCGCCTGTCACGACACCGCTGCGGCGGTGGCGGGCATTCCTATGACCGGCAGCGGCAATCTCTGGCTCTCGTCCGGGACGTGGTCGATCATGGGCATCGAGACACCGGACGCGGTGACCACACCAGAGGCTCTGGAATATGGATTCTGCAACGAGTTGGGCATCGCCAACAGCGTGCGCTTCCTAAAAAACATCGCAGGGCTCTGGCTCATCCAGGAGTGCAAACGCCAGTGGGAGCTCGATGGCGAAAAGCTCGGCTACGCCGAAATGGCGACCATGGCCACCGAATCGGACGCCTTTTCCGCCTTCATCGATCCGGACGACGCGTCTTTTTCCAGCCCCGGCGGCATGCCGGACAAGATCCGCGCGTTCTGTGAGAAAACCGGCCAGGCCGTGCCACAAAGCAAGGGCCAGGTGCTGCGCGTGGCCACCGAATCGCTGGCGCTGAAATACCGCGTGGTTTACGACCGCATCCGGGAGCTGAGCGGATTGGAATTCACCAGCCTGCACGCGGGCGGCGGTGGCATTCAGAACGAGCTCCTCAGCCAGGCGACCGCCAACGCGCTGGGCATCACGGTCACCGCCGGTCCGGTGGAGGCGACTTCCTGCGGCAACGTGATCACGCAGATGATCGGCACCGGTTATCTGCCAGACTTCGACGCCGGGCGCGAGTTGATCCGGAAATCCTTCGAATTCCGCACGTTCACCCCGGTGGATTCGGAGGCGTGGGGCGTGGCTTACGGGAAATTCAAAGCGCTGCTGGGTTGAGAAAAATGTTTTGAATGTGCCGCCCGCACCCTCCTCCACGTCGCCGAGTCCCATCCGCAAGCAGCGCTGGAGGCGCTGCACCGGGGATTTTAGATGTCACCCAAATGCCCCGATCCGGTCCGCATACACGCAGACCAGTTTGTTCGCAGGCAGCAGCGATTCGACCTGCGGCCACAACGCCGCGAGGAAACGATGAAACTCCTTGCGCCGCATGTTGCCGAAGCGCAAATGCACGATCCAAGGCGGCGGCGTGCTCACCAGAATGCGATCCGAGAAATCGGCATCCTTGGTGACAATCACCAGATGCCGCGATTTGGCCAGAAGCCACAACTCGCCCCGTCCGTGAGATGATCGCCCAGATCCAGCGCATGAATCTCAGGCAGTGAGGGAGTGAAAACCAGCAGCCCCGGCAGTTCTCGTCCAGCAGGAAGCCTTTCACGCGAGCGCGGCGATTTGGAAATGATTGGCCATCAGGCGCGATGCCCACTCCATGCACGCAAGCACCTGTCCCCGGTTCAGGGTTGGATAGGCTTCCAGAACGTCATCCACAGAATCCCCCGCCGCCAGAAACTCCATCACGGTCTGAACCGTGATGCGCGTTCCCCTCACCACGGGGCGCCCGTTACAGACCGCAGGATCAATGACGATGTGGCTTTCCATAAACGGAACGTGCCGCAATCCGATGCGGATGGCAAACTTGGCTCTGCCGTGAAATTGGATTGGCACCGCCATTGCCATCAGGAGCCGCGACACTCCTGTCGCGTTGCCAATGAAAAGGAAAAGAACCACGCGCGAGGCACCCGCTTTCTCCCTCCAGCAACCCGCGATCACGCGCTCGTCCGTGAGACCCGTTCGACCTTTACTGGCCGCCTCGTTCGATTCAATGTCTGTTATTTGGGACTGACCCCGGAGCCGCTCTGTCTAGCGAAAAAGCTACAATCTAAATCTGGCAGGGATTATGACCCCGCCTGCCAATCGCCCTGCCCCTGGAGAGCGCCTCTGCCGATTTCCCTTGACACGGATCGCCTGGCTATTATTTACCCAGCTGCTTGACACGGACGAAACCCGCTACGGGGATCCGGAACAGACATCAAAAAACCATACAAATGAAAACCCAGAAAGTCTCCCGCTTGCGGGCGCAATGTGTCGGCGCGCTATTTTGCGCGGTAATCCTCGCCCAGGGCGCTGCAGCCCAGGTCACCACCGTCGCGGCTCTCGTCAATGCCGTGAACAACGGCGCCGCGAACTCTACGGTCACCGTCGGTCCCGGAACATTCCTGCTTACAGCCCCCTTGCAACCCAAGGCGGGTATGACCATCACGGGAGCCGGATCCGGGCAGACCATCCTCAGGAACGCTGCCTCCTGGCAGCCGTCCACCGTGAAACTCCCTGAAGGAGGGGTGACAGCCTCGGCCATTGAAACGGGAGCATATCTCTTCAGCGTAGCCTCGAACACCAACGGGATAACCATCTCTAACATGACATTGACCGGCCCCGAGTTGCACGGGGCATACTACGGGTATAGTACCGACAACCTTCATCTGCACGACCTGATCATCAAGGATTTCCGCTGGAGCGGGATCCGCACGTTTGAAATGGACGGCGCCAATATCCACGACTGCGAATTCATTGACGCGGGCGGTCGTTGGGAGAACGGGAGCCCGGGAGTTTCCGGAGGCATCACCGGCGGCGGCATGTATATGACATGGATGAAAACCTCGCAGATCTGGAACAACCGCTTCAGCCGTACGAAAACGGGGAGCCAGTTCAATTTCTACGGCATCAAGGGACGCGAGGGTCGCAATTCCCGCATCCACCACAATACGATAGATGTGAACTTTTCGATCGAATTTCCTTTCGAGAACGACCACACCGTCGAAATTGACCACAACATCTGCAAGGGGGTCATCTCGATCCCGAAAAGCGCGGGGGGCCCGGTTCCCGCCGGAGGTTACACGTTCCACATCCACGACAATTATTTCACCACTTCCTACGCCATCGAATTCGTCCGCAACGGGGTGGAGATCGACCACAACCTTTTTGATTTCACGACCGCCTCGGACGGAGGAAACCTGATCAGCGGGTTCGGTAGCGCCGCCGCCCCTGGCCCTGCCTCCTTCCATAACAACCTGGTGAAAAACCCGGGGCGTGGCGTCTATTGGGTGAACGAGGTGTTCAACAACATCGAATTCCGAAACAACCATGTCATTGCCAATACCACGGCGACCCCGCGTTTGGATGGACTCTTCGGTTTCAACAGTGCCTGCGATTTCAGCACGATCACCATCAAGGACAACATCATCGAATGCATCGGCCAGACCCGCCCGTTGGTGCGGAATACCGCGAGCAACAGCGCCCTCATCAGCAACAATACGCTCATCAACGTGAGCGGAACCGGAAACTATTCAAATCCAAACACCGGTGCGGTGCGCGGCCTGACCGCACCACTGCTTTTCACCTGCGGGGTCAACAGTGAACTCACGGTCAACGGATGGAACTCGTATCCGACCGACGACTGGACCAGCCAGGATATCGGCAGCACCAGCCCGGCCGGAAGCGCCACCTACGGTAGCGGGACCTTTACCCTAAAGGGAGCCGGGGCCGACATCTGGGGGTCTTCCGATGCGTTCCATTTCCTCCATCAGGTCATGACAGGTGATGGAACGATCACTGCCCGGGTCAACTCGGTTCAGAACACCAACGGCTGGGCCAAGGCCGGGGTGATGGTTCGCGAAAGCCTGACCCCGGGGTCGAAGCACGCGACCACCGTGGTTACCCCCCTGAACGGGGTCTCCTTCCAGTGGAGGGTAGCCACCAACGGAACGAGCACGTCGGCGACAACAGGAGGGATCACCGCCCCGCGCTGGGTTCGGATGGTTCGTCAGGGCAATACCTTCACCTCCTACCAGTCGGCAAACGGGACGTCCTGGACGCAGCTCGGGACGCCGCTCACGATGACGATGAACTCCCAGGTTTACGTCGGTCTGGCCGTCACCAGCCATAACAACGGAACGCTCTGCGAAGCCGTGTTCAGCGATGTTTCCCGGACCACTCCGTGAAAATCCAAATGATCCATATCTGATCGGACAGCCGATTCACAGGCCAGCGTTGACGGTAGGTTCACGTCGCGGGCCGTAAGCGGCGGGCCGGTTTCCCTGAAGGGGGAAGCCGGCCTTTTTACGTGGGGGGAAGTGCCTCGCAACCCGATGTATAGGGTCAGTAGTATCAGAGCGAATCAAGGCGTCTCTGGTACCAGTCCCGAATAACAGACATTGGGCATTGGTGGGTGGTGGATGATGCGGGGAGGGGGCCGTCGACAGGTTCAGTTTCAGATTTCCCTCAGCACCTCGTCGAGAGACCGGGTGGGTTCTGCGTGGGCGGTGGCTTTTTCTTCGCGCAGGGTGCGGAGGTCTTCGTAGTTGTCGATTTCCTCCTGCATTTGTAGGAACTCCTCGTAGGGGAGAACCACGAATTCCTTGCATCCGTCTTTTTCGATGATTTGCGGGTGGATGCTTATGGTGTTTTCAACGGTGGGATTCCCTTCGATGGAGGATACGATAAACAATGACCTGACTGCCCGCGACTTCAAAAAGCGCGCGGTAATCCCCAGGGTCCCTACATTAGGGAAAATCACAGATGGTTTAACCACGGATGGCACGGATTTACACGGATGAAGACTCAGAAGCCCGGTTGGATTTGGTTATTTTGAAATTCATCACAGAGAAAATGACTCCAAATGCCTCTATTCTGTCTCTCTTATCCGTGATCATCCGAGTCATCCGTGGTCAAAATCCTCTTCTGTCCGACGCTTTCTCCCTAGTGTAGTGACCCTGCGGTAATCCCCCGCTCGCATCCGGTATTCGGGGAAGTGGTTGCTGAGGCGCTTCACATCGCCACGGAGGTCGAATTCCAACATCGCAGACGCTCGACCACTCGTCCACGAACTATCGGAGAGAGATTTTTGAGGTCTTTCTCGGCTTTCGGTTTGAGTTCGATGCGGTAAGTCACGGACGAGGGCGGTTGTCCTGCGGCGTTTTTCAGTTAGCGACGGGCATAGACCGCCGCTACAGGGTTTTAGAGGCCCATCGAGCGGTTTAGCGGGATGCCGAAGGCTTTGCGGATGGGGCGGTTGGATTCTTCGGAGGCGGGCCAGAGGGCGTCGGCGGCGTGTTGGACGGCGGCGCGGCGGCGGTTGATGGTGTTGAGGAGGGTGTCGCGGTCGATGCGGGAGAGTTCCTTGTCGACGGTGGTGTCGGCCTGGTCGTCCTTGGTGCCGAGGTAGGCGGTGAGGAGTTGCTCGACGGGGGTGATGAGTTCCGGGGTTTTGTAGCCGGGGAGGCTGTCTTCTTTGGCACGGGTGATGAGGGTATCCGCGCATTGGCGGAGGATGGCGCGGCTGGCGTCCATGCGGGTGCCGATGAGGTAGGCATCGGTGGCGAAGTTGGTGGTGGGATCGCCGTCTTCGGCGAGCATCTGGTGTTTTTGCTTGGCGGCGCTCTGGATCTGCTTGAGGGCGGTGACGAGTTTGGCGGCGGCCTTGGTGGCATCTGTGGTGGCTTTTTTCGCCTCCGTGACGTGGACGTAGGTGGCGCTGGAGCGGCGGCGGGCCTCGGCGATGGCGGCGGAGAAGCCTTCCAGCCAGGTGGGGGTGATGTCGCGCAGGGTCATTTGCTCGGGCCGGGCGGAGGCGGCGGCGAAGACGGAATCGGCAAGGTCGATGGCTTCAATCTGGCCGAGGTTGAAGTAATGGTTTGCCGGTGCGTCGTGGGCGGGGGTGACGGGTGGATTGGAGGCGGACGGGGTGTTTGAGGAGTCGCTCATGATGGTGTGCTGTTAATTGAACGATGCTTTGCTAGGGATTTTGCTGCGGAATGCACGGTTTTTCGTGATTAGATTGGGAAAATTTCCGGGAAGGCGGGTGGTTTTGGTCGTTTTTCGACAAAACGGGGCTTCGCGGTGGGAAGTTGAGGCTCTGCGGTGGAAAACGCTGGGGAAACGGTGGGAAAGTGGGGGATCGCGGTGGAAATTGATTTTTACGCGGTGGGGAAATTGGGTTTCGCGGTGGAAGTTGAGGGTTTCGCGGTGGAGATTGATTTGAAAACGGTGGATTTCGAGGGTGGCGCGGTGGAAATCGGGGACTCCGCGGTGGGAAATGGGGTGTCCGCGGTGGAGAAATGAGGCTCTGCGGTGGATTTTCGGGTCGGGGCGGTGGGAAAATGAGGCAGCGCGGTCGGCGGCGGGAGGGCCACGGTGGAATGTGGGGGCGGCGGGCACAAACAGAGAGGAATGTTTGCCTAGCGGCCAGCCGGTGTGCGCCGAGCGTCGTTTTAAGGGCCTGCTATCGCAGGCTCTGGATTGTGTCACGGTTGCGGGTGCTTGTGAAAGAACAGACAGGAATGTCTGTGTCACGGTTGCGGGTGCTTGTGAAAGAACAGACAGGAATGTCTGTGTCACGACGGGCTTTCCGACGATCCAAGAAAGCGCTTTCGTCAAAGCTGGCTGTAAGGCATCGAAAACGTATCGCCGTCCTCGATTCTGCCGCTGTCCAAGCCTTTTTTGAACCACCGCATGCGCTGGGCGGCGGTGCCGTGGGTGAAGGCTTTCGGAGTGACGCGGCCCTGCATTTTCTTCTGGATCATGTCGTCGCCGATGGCATTCGCGGCATGCATGGCTTCCTCGATGTCGCTGTTGTCCAGTTTGAGATCATCCTTCGAGTGGTTTGCCCAGACTCCGGCGTAGTAGTCCGCCTGGAGCTCCAGCCGCACCGAGTATTCGTTGTAGTCCGGGCGGCCCTGCATGGCGGCCACCTTGTCCGATGTGCCTAGCAGTTTTTGCACATGATGGCCCACCTCGTGCGCCACGACGTAGGCTTGGGCGAAGTCGCCGGGTGATTTAAAAGTCTGTGCCAGCTCGTCGTAGAAGCTCAGGTCGATGTAAACCACCTGATCTCCCGGGCAATAAAACGGCCCCATCGCCGCGCTGCCGGCACCACAGGCAGTGCGGACCTGGCCTCGATAGACTTTCATCGCTGGCAGTTCGTATCGTTTTCCGTGGCGGGAAAATTCGGAGGTCCAGACGTCTTCCGTTTCTTTCATCACCACTTTGACGAAATGGAAGCGTTCCTGTTCCTCGGGGCTGACCTCGACCTGGCGCGAGCTGGTTGCGGGAGCACCGCCTAGCAGCATGCCCGGGTCCACGATGCCCAGTTTCCAAAGCACCCCTCCCACCAGCACTGCCGCGAGGATGCCCTTGAGTCCGAAAATCCGGCCGATGGTCATCAGCAGGCCGAGCCCGCCGCCTCCTCCGCCCCCACCCCCGGAACTTTGTCCGCGCGCATCCTGCACATTGTCACTTTCGCCTCTGCCTTTCCATTCCATGATTCTGATTGGTTAAAACTCCCTCAGGACATAGCGGAGGTGTGAGGCGACCGCAAGTAATGATCACGAGGAGGGCGTGGCGGGGACTTCTTTTCCGGCGTCGTTAAGATAGGAATCGAGCGGGGCGGTCGGGATGTTCCGGAGGCCGGAAACGACGGCCTTGGTGTTGAAGAGCGAGCCGGTGGCGTTGGTGTGGGTGCCTTTGTCGGCGAAAAAGCCTTCGATAGCCGGCTGGTCGAGCTTGTCGTAGGCGAGACCGATGCGCTCGGCGAGGTCGAGATAAACGGCGTGCTCGGATTTTGCGACAGCCTCGACGTAACCACGGAATTCCTGCCAACCGTGGACGTTTTTCCCGGCAGCGTCGAATTTCTTGTGAGGAATGGGCGAGCAGAGGATGACCTTGGCTTTTTTCTCGCGGGCGCTGCGGGCCATTTCCCTGAGATACCAGCCGTAGCTATGGACTTGCTCGATGCTGCCGTCCGGTTTGGTGACTTTTTCCGTTTCATCGCCGATGCCTTTGATGGAACCTCGGAATTTCCCTTTCTCGTCAAGCGGGCCGACGTCGTTGTGGCCGAACTGGATGATGACGAAATCGCCGGGCTTGATGCCGTCGAGGATTTCCTTCCAGCGGCCTTCGGTAAAAAACGTGCGCGCCGAGCGGCCACCGATGGCGCGGTTGACGACGTTGATTTTTTTCGGATCGAAGAAGCTGCCGAGGTCCTGGCCCCAGCCACGGAGCGGGGCGTTGGATTTCAGCGTCGAATCGCCAGCGATCCAGAGAGTGGGCAGGTTGTTCTTTGCGACGTTTTCCTTCGGCACGGACTTGTCATCGACGACGGGGCGGTCGTCCTGCCCGCGGGCCGGGATGGCGCAGAGCGCGAAAAGGCCGCAGAGGGCGGTGAGGATTTTCCGGCGCGGGAAAAGTGGTGGGTTTTCTGGGCTCATCAAATGACATTCAACCGCAGGCCGCGCGGCCGGTCCATTCACACGAATGGGTTGCTTTTGAGACACTGAAGAGCGGCGGAACTTGGGGCTTGGAACGTCGAAAGAGGGCCGTAGCATGCGGCGCATGTCTCATCTGGGGTTGGACCTTCTCATCATCGGAATTTATTTCGCCATTATCATCGGCATTGGCGTGCATTTCAGCCGGCGGAACAAGGATGTGTCGGATTTCGCGCTCGGTGGTCGGTCGATCCCGTGGTGGGCGGTGCTGGCGTCGATCCTCGCGTCGGAAATCAGCGCGGGGACGTTTTTCGGGACGCCGGGGGAGGGGTTTCGGCTGAGAAATTACACCTATGCCCAGCTGATGGTGGGCTACCTGCTGGCGCGGTTGGTGGTGAGCGCCGTTTTCATTCCGGCGTTTTACAAATACAACGTGGTGAGCATTTACGAGTTTCTCGAACTCCGCTTCGGCCCGCGCACGCGGCGGATGGCGAGCGTGATTTTCCTGCTGACCCGCTCGCTTGCCAGCGGCTCGCGACTGTGGGTGCCGACGCTGCTGCTGGTGGTAATCTGGAACCACCTGAACCCGGGAAATCCGCTGGGGAGCTGGCAGCAGTTCTGGTTCACGGGCGGCGCGCTGGTGCTGATCACGATCCTGACGGCCGCCTACACCGCAGTCGGCGGGATCAAGGCGGTGATCTGGACCGACGTGCTGCAGATCGCGGTGTTGTTCGGCGCGCTGGGATTTTCCGTCTGGTATCTGCTCGGTCACATCGACGGCGGGTGGGAGGGCGCGAAAAAGTTCCTCACCGGGCCGCACGATCTGAAGTTGTGGGAGTGGAAAGGCGACGTGCCCGCGACGCCGGAGTTCGAGGGGCAATATGGAGCCACCTGGGGATCTATCAAGAGCGTGCTGGAAAGCGAGTTCACCGTCTGGGCGGCGTTGTTCGGCTCGCTGTTCGTGACGCTGGCCACGCACGGCACCGATCAGGATATGGTCCAGCGCATGCTCACCGCGAAGAACAAGCGCCAGAGCGCGGTGGCCACGATCCTATCAGGGCTGGCCGACATCCCGGTGACCTTCGCCGTTCTAACGATCGGCATCCTGCTCTCGGTTTACTACGGTAACGTCGTTAGCGATCCCCATCTGCCGATGGCGGGAATCGCGCCGAACCTGGTGCCCGACAACACGCGCATCTTCCCGTACTTCGTCGTGGACGTGATGCCCGGCGGCCTGCGGGGGCTGGTGATCGCCGGGGTGTTAGCGACGACGATGGGCTCGCTGGGCACCGCGATGAATTCGCTCGCGACAAGCTACTCGCGTGACTTCCATTTCCGCTGGTTCAACACGCCGGAGGACGACCATGCGCGCGTCCGCATCATCAAGCTGAGCACCGTGGCGTTTGCGCTGGTGCTGATTTTTGTCGGACTTGCGACTGCTTTTGTAAAGGCACACAATCCGGCACTGAGCATCATCGGCATCATCCTCGGCAGCTTCGGCTACACCTACGGATCGCTGTTGGGGATCTTTATCGTCGGACTGTTCACGAAATCACGTGGCAGCGAGATGGGCAACGTGATCGCGATGATCGCGGGGATCATCGGCGTCGCCTGGCTGAGCAATTTGCCCAACGACGTTTGGAAGATGATCACGGGATCGGCGCTCTACGCAAATTTTGCATGGCTGCCGGTGATCGAGTTTCCATGGCGGATCATGGCGGGTACTCTGGTCACCGTAGCAGTGGCGCTTTGTTTCAAGAAGCCAGGGGGGGCTGCCGGCACCGCTCGATGAGTCGGAAACCCATACATTCCGTTGATTTCCCGGCTCTAGCTGAATCGGCGGAGGGCGGCTGGCGCGGCGGTCGCGGATGCGTTTTGAAATATAACGGAATTGTCACAATGCGGATGCCTCGTTTACAAGGGAATGCGACGATTCCGTCATTTGGAGCCCGCTGATACTTTGGAGAGGTTAATGAAAACGGGCGTCAAGTTTTTAAAAAATTTACCCGTGGAACCCTTGTGGAATACGGCCCCCGCCAATCAAATGTTAGAACGGTTGAAAAAGGTTTTCCAAGGAGCTGCGGTGCCATTCATCTTCCGCACCTCGCCACGTTGCGCCGCTCACGGGAGTGGGACGATGGAGGGAGAAAAAACCAATTTTCAAAAAGACTGATCAACAATGGAACCCGAGGAAGCGACAATGCAGGAGATGGTGGGAGGCTTCGAGGTTTTGCCGGCGGATGGCCGGGGCTGGGAGGAAATCTGCGAAGCGCTGCGTGTCATGGTTAGTCCTGACGCTTTCCAACGCTGGTTCGGCGCGGCACGCTGGATGGGCGTCGAGGATGACGTGGGGACGATCACCGTGCCGGGTGAGATCCATCAGGTCTGGATCGAGACGAACTACCTGCCGGAGCTCACGATGGCCGTCAGTGGTGTTTTCGACGACGTGCGGGAAGTGCGCGTGACCGTTAGCGAGACCCTCTCTGGCGCGGAGGGTGGTTTCCTCCAGTCCGCCGGCTCCCACTCGCGTCCCACCAAGGCCGCGGTGCTCGAAGGGGAGGCGCTCGACAAGCGCATCAAGCTCGCCGGTCTGAATCCGGCCCACACCTTCGCCAGCTTCGTCGTTGGTGCTAACAGCCAGTTCGCCCACGCCGCCTGCGAAGCGGTCGCCAAGAAATCCGGCATCGGCTACAACCCGCTCTTCATCTACGGCGGTCCCGGCCTCGGCAAGACGCATCTCATGCAGGCGATCGGCCACGAGCTGCTCCGCCGCCAGCCCGGCTCCCGCGTCATTTACCTAACCTGCGAGAAATTCACCAACGAGTTCATCGACGCCGTCCGCCGTGGCGACATCGAGAAGTTCCGCCGCCGCTACCGCAGCTCGGACGTGCTGCTCATCGACGACGTCCAGTTTCTCGCCGGCAAGGAGCGCTCGCAGGAGGAGTTTTTCCACACCTTCAACACCCTGCTCGACGGCCGCAACCAGGTCGTACTCACCTGCGACCGCCCGGCCTGCGAAATCAAGAGCCTGGAGCCCCGCCTGATCTCCCGCTTCGAGTGCGGCCTCACCGTGGAAATGCAGCCGCCGGAGATGGAAACCCGGATGGCCATTCTCAAGAAAAAGTCCCTCGACTGGAAGGTCCGCGTGGACGAGTCCGTGCTCCGGTTCCTCGCTGAAAAAATCCGCACCAACGTCCGCCGCCTCGAAGGTGCCCTCATGCGCGTTGCCACCTACGCCTCACTCGCCGGGGAAAGCGTGACCGTGGAAAAAGTCGAGCACCTGCTGCGCGACCTCATCCGCGAGGAGGCCAGCCGCCAAGTCAGTATCGACTCCATCCAGAAGGCCGTCGCCGAGCATTTCGACGTCCGCCTGGCAGACATGACCAGCCGCCGCCGCCCGGCGAGCATTGCTTTTCCGCGCCAGGTCGCCATGTTCCTGAGTCGCTCGCTGACCAAGGGATCGCTCATGGAAATCGGCGAGGCCTTCGGCGGACGCGATCACGGAACGGTCATCCACGCCTGCAAGAAGGTCACCGAACGCATCGATGACGAGCCCGGATTGAAGGAATCCATCGCCCGCATCGAGTCCCAGCTCCGGCGCTAACCGCCAATCCTTAAGGAAACTTCACAGAAGACTTGCCAAGGGGCAGTGAAAACGGAAACTCCGTGGCAACAGCTATGAAGTTCCGCATCTCCAAGGAAGCATTTCTCGACGGCCTGCAAAAGGTCCAGCACGTGGTCAGCTCGCGCACCACCTTGCCGATTCTATCCAACGTTCTGCTGGTGGCCAAGGACGGCCGCCTCCAGTTCACCACTACGGACCTTGACGTCGGCATCACCGGCTCCGTCGAGGCGCAGATCGAGAAAGAAGGGGCCACCACGCTGCCCGCCAAGCGCCTCGTCAGCATCATCCGCGAGCTGCCCGCCAGCGAGGTGGAGGTCTCCGTCGATGCGAAAAACCACGCGTCCATCCGCTGCGGCCCGTCCTTTTTCAAAATCATCGGTCTCGGTGAGGCCGAGTTTCCGCCGCTCCCCGATTTCGAAGGCGCCAAGGTTTTCAAAATCCCACAGGCCACCCTCCGCGACGGCCTCAAGAAAACCTCCTACGCCATCTCCACCGACGAGACACGCTACGTTCTCAATGGCATTTTCACCTCCTTCCGCGATGGGAAAATGACCCTCGTCGCCACCGACGGCCGCCGCCTCGCGATGGTCGATGCGGATCTCGAATTCCCCGCCTCCCACGAAACCGACGTCATCATCCCCACCAAGGCCGTGCAGGAACTCCAACGCCTTCTCGGCGATGCCGGCGAGGTCATCGTGAAACTCAGCGACAGCCAAATCTCATTCACCGTCGGCGACAGCCTGCTCGCCAGCAAGCTCATCGAGGGGAACTATCCGAACTACCGCCAGGTCATCCCCGGAGACAGCAACGAGCGCGTTGTCATCAGCCGCGAGGCTCTGCTCGAAACCGTTCGCCGTGTTTCACTGCTCTCTTCCGACAAGTCGAACTCCGTCAAGCTCGTCTTCAGCGAGAACCACATCGAAGTCACCGCGAACTCGCCGGACGTCGGTGAGGCGCAGGAATCGATGGATGTGATCTATCAAGGTCCGCCGATGCAGATCGCCTTCAATCCCGAGTTCCTCCAGGCCCCGCTCCGCGCCCTCGACACCGACGATGTCTATCTGGACCTCATCGACGAGATGAGCCCCGGCGTCCTCCGCATCGAAGGCACCTTCCTCTACGTCCTCATGCCCATGCGCGTGACGAACTGAAGTGAAACAGGGATTCCCGCCTGTTCTTCAAGCGTGATACAGACATTCCTGTCTGTTCTTCCTCCTCCCTATCAAAAAGCCTCCGCGCCCCACGGCCCGGAGGCTTTTTTGTTGGCCCGTCCAGCAGGACCGCGGAATTCATTCCGCCCGCCCATGAACCGCCAAGGACCGCCGCCAGGAAAAGAACTTTCTCTCTCGCTCCGGAACATTTCCGAAATAAAAACCCACCTCGCCTCCTCTGATCTCCGTATTCTTCCAGCCGCTGCCATTTCAAAACCTCCCCACTTCCATGAAACCACTCATTGAAAAACTCCTCGGCATCGCCGCCCGGATCAATCCATACGTCCAGTCTGCCGTCCTGCTCTTCCTTCGCATCATGATCGGCTGGACTTTCTATCTGACAGGAAAAGGCAAGCTCGCCAACTTCGACCGCACCACGAATTTTTTCACCAGCCTCCACATCCCCGCGCCCGCCTTCCACGCTGGCCTCGTCGGCGGATTGGAAATGGTCGGCGGCATCCTGATCCTGCTAGGTCTCTGCACCCGCCTGATCTCCGTGCCGCTGATTTTCTCCATGATCGTTGCCTACCTCACCGCCGACCGCGAGGCCTTCGCCAGCATCAGCGACTTCACCGACGCCGCGCCGTTCATCTATCTCTGCGTCACTCTGGTCATCCTCACCTTCGGCCCCGGAAAATTCGCGCTGGATGCCCTCATTGCCAAAAAGTTCGCTTCAAGTTTCCTAGGCGGGAAGTGAAGTGGTCCGCAGAGTCCCCTGTGCGGTCTTCCCGAAAACCAGGAACCGCACAGAGGACTGTGCGGACCACTGGGATCATGTGCGTCAGGATTTCCCCACCACCCATCCAACTTTCGGCTTGCGGGCCGGGCGGAATTTGGGAAATTCACCGTGCGGTTTTTGCCGCAATTTCCAGCGCTCAATGATGTCGGGGCGTGGCGCAGTCTGGTAGCGCGCCTCGTTCGGGACTAGAAAAGGCCGATTTTCCTGAGTTTTCTGTTATTCTCCCAAGTCTTCAGATCACTGGAAATAGGCGAGTTATGATGCGCTTGTGTTATCAAGAGTTATCCTGAATTTGCCTGTTTCTGCACTCCCACCGTATAAGGAAACCGTATCATGGCGCACCTCGTCGCCAACGATACGCGCCTCCATTTTCCTTTCCTTTTCGGTAGAATTCACCTAAATCCACCTGAAGCATTCCCGCCATCCTTGGCGAAGGTGTTCTTTTTACGCAGTCCGGTAACATGCATATGAAACGATTTTTCCTAACGGTAATTATTTCCTTCGGAGTTTTCGCTTGTGAGCATAATAAATCCGACAAAGCTTCCGAAGCCAACAAGACTTCCTTGGAGGAATCAAGGAAGATTGATCCCTCGATCAAAGTTGAAGCGTCACATCGAGATTTCCCTTCATTCGAAGCGTGGTCCAAGATCTCCTCTGGTATGACTGAGGCTCAGGTTATTAAAATTCTCGGTAGGCATAAAAGTGGAGATTATTGAAGAGACATTAAGGCCTTTCCCGAGTCTGATAAGGTAGTATATCAGTGGAGTTACGGAAGCTTATATTCTGAGAGTGAATCGCATCCGTTTAGAAGTGATTTTGACATAACATTTTCCAAGGGATTGGTGGTTGGCGTAGATGGTCCATTCGGCGGAGCAAAGATCATTCCATCAGGGATTCCTACGGCGCCAAGGCTTTTTGTTCCCGAAGATAATACGGTATTTAATCACTTTCCACGAGTGATCGATTTACGATGGTGGTCTTCCTCAGGAACTATGCCAATTACTTTTGAAGTATCAATAGAGGTAAAATATCCAAGTGGCGAATGGGGTATTGAAGGTGACCTCCAGAAGAGTTCGGATTCCCTTCATGTCGCGATGATTTTTCCTGGATCCAACGAAGGCCGATGGAGAGTCCGTGGGCGCAATCAAGAAGGTGCTGGAGAGTGGTCTGAATTTAGGAAATTCAAGTTTACCCGATGAATTGTCATGAAACGTTTACGCTGGCTTGACCGGTGGGTGAAAGGGTTGTCCAGGATTTTCACAACGGAAGAATTTTCATGGCGATAACCCAACCCCATCTCAAGAAGAAGTCGGCTCTCCAGACAACGGTTTCGGGAGCCGTGCATCTGGTGACGAGCAGTGAGGCGCGGCGCGACTGCAAGAACGTGACCGAGCGGGCGTTGGCTGGGGAGAAGATCTCGATTCTGATCGGGACGCGGACTTTGGCTCTCCGACCAGTTGAATTGACGTATGCGGAGGGAGAATATGGAGTGACGGAAACGCAACTGCATGGCAAAGCCCAGGAAATCCTCGGACGGGCGCGAAAAGAACGCGCCAAAGGCAAAACCGGCTCCAGCTCCAATCTCCTGTGAGGTCCAGACCACCACGGCCTTCAAGCGTCTCGCCCAATCCTGTCAGCTGAAGAGTTTTCAACCGCAGATGAACACAGATACACGCAGATGAAGAACACAGATGAAGACGGCGTTTCCATCATCTTTCATCTGCGTTCATCCATCTGCGGTTGAATTCTCTTATTCAATCAAGGCATGCTGACAGTATCTGGCGTCTCGCGGTAGTGTACATTGGCGGCTGACTGGCCCAACGTGGGTCCAAACTTTCGTTGCGGCGGGACGCCACAACCACTTTCGGCTTGCGGGCGGGGCGGAATTTGGGAAATTCACCGCGCAGTTTTTGCCGCAATTTCCAGCGCTCAATGATGTCGGGGCCCGGCGCAGTCTGGTAGCGCGCCTCGTTCGGGACGAGGAGGCCGTGGGTTCGAAGCCCGCCGCCCCGACCAGTTGAGCGGGATTTCCGGGCGGGAATCAATCCAGCGAGAAAAGCTCGGCGTGGACCGGGGCTTTTTTCGGAGCTGGAGGAGTTTCGGAAGGCTCTGTGCCTGCAAGGTTCGTCTCGTGGACTGCAAGGTTTGTCTCGTCGGTTGCAAGGTTTGTCTCGTCGGTTGCAAGGCTCGGCTCGTCGGCTGAAAGGTTTGTCTCGCCAGCTGCAAGGTTTGTCTCGCCGGCTGCAAGGTTCGTCTCGTCGGCTGCAAGGTTTGTCTCGTCAGCTGCAAGGTTTGGCTCGTCGGTCGTAAGGTCCGCATCGACATCCGCGAGGTGGGTCTCTGCGTTCGAAACGTCCGGCTCCGAGAACTCAATGTCCGTCGCTGCGACCACAGCGGCTTGTTTGTTGCTTTCCAGCAGGCGCAGGACTTCGGCTTTTGCAGCGGCGACGCGGTCGGAATCACCGACAGGGCCGACTTTTTTAATAACGACGGTAGCGGCGCGAGGCGAACTGCCGATTTCCGCAAGCTGGGCCTGGGCTTTTTCGAGGGCTTCCACGGCGGCGGCTTCGCGCTTGCGCATTTCTCCGGCGAAGCGGGTGGAAACGGCGACGGACTCGCGCAGGCGCTCGATTTCCGTGTGAAGCTCGGCGGTGTCGTCAGGGCGGGCTTCGAGCTGGGCGAGTTGTTGGCGGGTCTTGGAAAGCTCGTTTTCGAGGGCGAAACTGCGGTCTTTCTGCGCTTTGTCGCCGTCGTTGGCGCGGCTGTTGAGGTTCTTGATCGTGTCCTGCGCCTTCTTCAGATCGGCTTCGAGGGTGGAAGTGCGTTTGCCTTCGCTTTCGAGCGATTTGCGGGCGGCATCCAGTTCAGAGTTGGCTTTTTCCAAAGTGCTGGAGGAAACGGCGGAGGCTTTCAGGGCGTCATGTTCGGACTTGAGGGTTTTGAGCGCGTCCTTGGATTTTTCAAGCGCGGCCTCGAGGTTTTTCGCGCGGTCCTTGGCCTGTGGAGCGGCGGCTGCGGCGGGCTTTGCAGCCGGTGGTTTGCTGAATTTCCCGCGGATGGACCAGCCGATCAGGCCGGAAAGGGCGGAGATGATGGCGATCTGCGGAAGGACGCTGGTGAGGATGGAAATTGAGCTGGTATCGGCGAGCATGGCGGGACGGGTGAGGTTTGAATCAAGGAGTGTGGGCGTCTCGCCCACGGGTTTCAAGGCGATGGTGAGGTGCATTCGGGAGACATGTGGGCGAGACGCCCACTCTCCTTGAGGTTTCAGATGACGTATTCGATGCCGGGCGCGGGCACGATGATTTCAGTGTCCGGCAGGCGGCGGGAGATTTCCCCGCGGAACCAGTCCACCGCACCATCGTCGCCGTGGACGAGGAAGACCTTCGTCGGCGCGACTTCCACGATGTAGTCGGCGATGGCGTCACGCGTGGAGTGGCCGCTGAAGTCGAAAATGCGCATCTCGCAGTTCAATTTCACCGGCGGATAGGCGGGATCGAGCACGATGGAGTCACCCTGTTTGGCGGTGCGGATCTTGCCGCCCGGCGTCTCCGGATCCGCGTAGCCGACGAAAAATAGGCCGTGCTTGGCGTTTTCCAGAACTCCCTGGCGGGCGAAATTGTTGGAAACGGTTTTTTCGGACATCATGCCACTGGAGAGGGCATAGATGCAGCCGGGGTGGAAGGGGATGGGGCCCTTGCGTTTTTTGCTGCCGGCCTCGAGTTCCATGTCCTTGAGGAAACGGAAACCCGCGAGATGGCGGCGGGAGGAATCGGTGAAGCGGTCGTAAACGTTCGTCATTTTCGTGCTCAATCCGCCGATGTAAACCGGCGTCTTCTTCGGGATGAGCCCTTCCTTTTTGAAGCGATGAAGCATGGCGAGGACCTCCTGCGTCTTTCCCATCGCGAAGACGGGGATCAGCACTGAGCCCTTGCGCGCGATCACGCCGGCGATGGCCTCGGCCAACGCGTTTTCCTCGTCGGCGCGGGCGTATCCGGGCGTGCGTTCCTGCTCGCCACGGGTGGTTTCCACGATCAGGGCATCGACGGTTTCGGTCGGAAATAATGCGCCTTTTTGGATCGTCGAGTGCTCGAAATTGACGTCGCCGGTGTAAAAAATCCGTTTTCCTTCCGCCTCAATGGTCACGCCGACCGAGCCGAGGATGTGCCCGGCGTCATGGAAAGTCGCCTTCACCGTGTCCCCGTGATCGAGGAAAAACGGCTTCTCGATGCCGCGCAGTTCGAAGCATTCCTCGATCTGATCCAACTCGCGATGTTCGAAAAGCGGATACTCGGCGATGCCGTGCTCGACGCGCTTCGCCTGCATCACGTTGACCGAATTGTGCAGCATCGCGGTCGCCAGTTCGGATGTCTCCGGCGACATGAAAACCTTTGCCTGTGGCTGATCCTGGAGGAAAACCGGGAGAGTTCCCACGTGGTCGAGGTGGGAGTGGGTGATGATGATCGAGTCTGCGGTTCCGGCTTCGACAAACTCGTAATGGGGGATCGCCTCCAGTCCCTCGTGTTTGGGATGCATCCCGGCATCCAGCACGATTCTAGCGGATTCGGTTTGGAGCAGATAGGAGTTCGCGCCGATTCCGGCGTGGCGACAGAGACTTTTGAAGATCATGATAAAAGCGGCAAGCGGGCGCATCATGGCGGGGTGCGGGGATTGTGTCAACCCGGCCAAATTCCCTACCAACCACCTCGGAGGTGTGCCGGATTGAAAAGGAAGGAACCGCGAATCGGGCGAATCGAGCGAATCCTTTATATAAGCTCCGCCTCTTGCTCTGAAGATTCGCCCGATTCGTTGGATTCGCGGTGCCATCAAACCAGCACGGGATTGACTGAGCCTGACGAGCGGGCAGTCTCGCCGCCTTGATCCCTCACCTCCAACTCGCCATCATCGGCGGCGGCCCGGCCGGCCTTCGTGCGGCGGAAGTGGCTGCCTCGGCGGGCGTGCAGGTCACCCTTTATGATGGGAAACCGTCCGTTGGGCGGAAATTTCTCGTGGCGGGGAAAGGTGGGTTGAACCTGACCCACGGCGAGGCGCGGGAAAAATTCACCACCCGCTACTCCGGCCCGGCCCAGCCACCGGGGATCTGGGACGACCTGCTGGCCGATTTCGACCCCGCCGCGCTGCGCCAGTGGGCGGCGGACCTCGGAGTCGAAACGTTCCAAGCCACCAGTGGCCGGGTTTACCCGAAAGCACTCAAGGCCGCGCCGATGCTCCGCCGCTGGATCGAGCGCCTGCGCGGGCTCGGCGTGCGGTTTGAAATGAACCACCGCTGCGTCAGTCTGGAACCCGGTCCGCCCTATCAACTCAGCTTCGCCAACGGCACCACCGCCACCGCGGATGCCGTCATTTTCGCCCTCGGCGGCGGATCGTGGGCGAAGACCGGCTCGGACGGCGCGTGGCAGGGGATGTTTGAAAAACTCGGCATCACCCAAAACCAGCTCGCCCCGGCCAACTGCGGGTGGGAACACGAATGGCCGCCGGAAGTGCTCGCTGCCGCCGAAGGTAGGCCGCTGAAAAACCTTCACATCCGCGCGGGCGATGTCACCGCCATCGGCGAGCTCATGCTCACCCGTTATGGCCTCGAAGGTGGCGCGATCTATCAACTCGGTGCCGTCCTCCGCGCGATGTCGGAGCCCGCCATCGCCATCGACTTCAAACCGACCTTCACCCACGAGCAGCTCGTCGCGAAGATGCAGTCGGTGAAACGGGATTTTCTCAACGAAGCCCGCGTCCGCTGGAAACTCAGCGATCCCGCGCACGCCATTCTCTCACAGAAAATTTTCAGCGATGCCGATTCCCTCGCTCACGAGACGAAACACTGCGTCATCCCGCTGACGAGACCGCGCCCCATCGACGAAGCCATCTCCTCCGCCGGCGGAATCTGTTGGAGCGAGACGGACCGCACGCTGATGTTGAAGAAGCTTCCGGGCATTTTCATCGCCGGTGAGATGATCGACTGGGAAGCCCCCACCGGCGGCTACCTCATGCAAGGCTGCTTCGCCACCGCCACTCGCGCCGCGAAGTCTGCCGTTGGTTGGTTAGGGCGTCGCTAAAAAAGCGAAGGCGGCGGGTGAAATCCCCGCCGCCTTCTAGGAAACCAGTGGGCCGCCGTCGCCCCGAGCCGCGCAAGACGCGAAGCGGTGGCCGCCCATAAAATAATCACACCAGCAACAGTGGATTAAACGTCTGCCGACCCCGGAATGTTTCGAGAAATTTGATTTTTTTCCTCCGGCTCGCGTAAGTGGTTCTGCCATCGCCGCTTGCCACGTTGTTCACATTTCCGTTTCCTCGGCTCATGAAAATTGTCGTTCTTACCGGTGCGGGCGTTTCAGCGGAATCCGGGTTGAAAACCTTCCGTGACAGCAACGGGTTGTGGGAAGGCCACAAGGTGGAGGACGTCGCCACGCCACAGGCATTCGGACGGAATGCGAAACTCGTTCACGATTTCTATAACCAGCGCCGCCGCCAGCTCGCACAGGTGGAGCCGAACGCCGCGCACACGGCGCTCGCGCGGCTGGAGGAACATTTCGGAAATGATTTCCTGCTCGTCACCCAGAACGTGGACAACCTCCACGAGCGCGCCGGCAGCCGACGCCTGCTCCACCTCCACGGCGAACTTCTCAAAAAACGCTGCGAGTGGTGCGGTGTGGCTTCGGAATGCCATGTGGACCTCCATGTTTCTGATCGCTGCGCCTCCTGCCACCGCCCCGGCGGCATGCGGCCGGACATCGTCTGGTTCGGCGAGATGCCCTATCACCTTGATGAAATCCAGACCGCGCTGGAGGAGGCGGATCTTTTCATCGCCATTGGCACCTCGGCCGTCGTCTATCCGGCTGCCACGTTTTTCATGACCGCCGCACTTCATGGCGCGCGGACGATTGAGGTCAATCTTACCACCACCGACAAATCCCCGCTGTTTCACCAACAGATCGAAGGCCCAGCTTCGATCATGGTTCCGCTGCTGGTGGACCAGCTAACTGATGATGGTCCTGCGGACTGATCAGCTGTTCTTGCTGATGATCGCCTTTCTCAGCTTCAGATATTCCTTCTCGGTGATGATGCCCTGGCGGTAGGCGGTATCAAGATCGGTGAGCTGTTTGCCGACGCTGGCTTCGTTTTTCGAATCCACCTTGGAGCTGCTGAAGCAGGAGGTGAGGGTGAACGGGCTGAGGATCAGAAAGAGAGCTGGGAGAATGGCATTCCGTTTCATTTCGAGGTGAGGGCGTTGGTTTCCGCGAGGGCGGTGAGGAGTTTCTGATGGATGCCGCCGAAGCCGCCGTTGCTGAGCACGGCGATGATGTCGCCAGGCAGGGCGTTTTCGGTGACGGTGGAGATGATGGATTCAAGGTCCGGCAGATACCAGGCCTTGCCGCCGAGGCGGTCGATATCGGCGGAGAGTTTGTCGGGGTTGAGGCGGTCGTTTTCCGGAATCTTGTGGAGGTCGGGAATGGCGGAAACGACGGCGAAGTTGGCGAGGGCGAGGGCTTCCGCAAGTTCGTTCTGGAAAACGGCGCGGCGGGTGGTGTTGGAGCGTGGTTCGAACAAAATCCACAGCCGCGAATCCGGATGGCGCTGGCGCAGGCTCTGGACGGCGAGGCGGATGGCGGTCGGGTGGTGGGCGAAATCGTCGATGACCTTAATACCGTTTACCTCACCCTTGAGCTCCTGGCGGCGGGCGACGCCGTCGAAAGACTCGAGTCCGGAGCGGATCTCATCGGGTGTTAGTCCGGCGAAGGTCGCGGCGGCGGTGGCCATCGCGGCGTTGCGGACGTTGAACTCACCGGTCATCGGCACGGAGTAGGATTCGCCGCCGAGGGTGAACGAGCTGCCTTCGGTGTCGTAGGAAACGTTCTCGATGCGCAGGGTGCAGTTTTCTCCGAATCCGACGGTGGTGACGGGGCAGGGAGCTTTCCCGGCTACGTCTAGGCAGTTTTGCTCGTCGCCATTGACGTAGGCCACTCCGCCGCGCGGGACGATGTTGAGCAGGCGGCGGAAGGTGAGTTTGATCTCGTCGATGTTGTTATAAATGTCCGCGTGGTCGAATTCCACGTTGTTGACGACGACGCACTCGGGCAGGTAGTGGAGGAATTTCGAGCGCTTGTCGAAGAAGGCGGTGTCGTATTCGTCGCCCTCGAGCACGTTGAATTCCGAGTCGGTGAAATGCGCGCCGCAGCCGAGGTTTTTCGGCAGCCCGCCGATCATGTAGCCGGGATCGCGGCCGGCGTTTTTGAAAATCCACGCCAGCATCGAGGACGTGGTGGTTTTCCCATGGGTCCCGGAAACGACGAAATTGCGTTTTCCGCGCAGGAAGAACTCCTTCATCACCTCAGGCAGGGAATGGTAAAGCAGCTTGCGGTCGAGCGCGGCCTCGGCTTCGGGATTTCCGCGTGAAATGGCGTTGCCGATGATGACCACGTCCGTGTCTGCCGGGATGTTTTCCTCGTTGTAGCCTTCCGTCAGCGTGATGCCCTGGCCGCGGAGGAAATCGGACATCGGCGGGTAAACATTCGCGTCGGAACCGGTGACGGTGAACCCGCGTTGTTTCATGGCGGCGGCGACGGCACCCATGGCCGTGCCACAGATCCCGGTGAAGTGAAATTTGTTCTTGGCGGACATCGAAGGGCGCGAGGCTATGCGGCGAATTCCGGCCTGCCAATCAGGAATAGCAAGGACCTCAGGGTTCCCTCATCTTGGAAGTGCCTGTGTCTCAAGGCCGGGTCTCGCGAAAGGGTCTGCCGCCACCGTAAAAGCACTGGAACACCAGCAATTTCAAAATGAAGTAGGCCTGATTTCCGAATCATCGGCTGGCTCTCCAGGTATGTCCGCTTGGCGGGTGATGATAGTGGGATGGGCGAGCTGGCCACCGATGCCGACGAAGGTGACTTGGTCTTGGAAAAGTTCGTTCTGCAGTTGGAGCCTATCAAAGTATTCGAGAAGAAGTCCCGGTTCCAAGGAGGGCAAACCGAATTCAAACGAGACGACGTAACCCGCCATGGAAGGCTCCGTGAATTTCAGCCAGGAGGCGGTGGCTGGATCAAATGTGAGGTCGTGCTCTCGACCGCCTTCTTTCAAGGCTTGGAGACCTTCGTAGAATCGGCCGGTTTCTTCGGCCCATGCGACGAGGCGGCGGAAGCTTTCGTCGTAAATGGACCAATCGTCGATTTCGCCATCCGGTCCAACTGGGCATAGGCGTCTTCCGAAGTCCTTGATGCCTTCGTCGAGCGTGCGGTCGCGATCCGATTGAGGTAGTCGTTTTGCTTCATCCAAGTTGGAGTGGAGGTTTCCTTCACTGAGGTCGGGGTTCCAGTTCGAATTTCTGACGGCGACTGGCGATTCGGGCGGAATGAATGTCCGCGCTCCCGTTGGATAGAGGGGACGAAACGTCCGCGCGCCTTATTGAGGGTTTGGTGGATGGTGAGACCGTCTTCGAAGAGGTGGGTGTGGCGGGCGTTGCGAAAACCATTCTTGAGATCACGCCTAGTTTGGGTAATTTGCTCCCATGAGCACGGTGCAGGAAATTGAAAAAGCCATTCAGCAGCTACCGCGGGAGGAAATTTTTCGTCTTCGCGAGGTGATCCAGCATCGTTTTGATGACGAATGGGACCGGCAGTTCGCAGATGACGCGGAGTCAGGTCTGCTCGATGAAATTGCGGCGGCCGCATTGGCCGAACACCGGGCTGGCAAAAGCACTCCCCTGCCACGGGATGAAAAGTAGGGCGGTCGCCAGTTTCTGGGCGGGCTATGATCGCTTGCCCGGTGAGGTCCGGAAAGTCGCGGACAAGCAATACCGGCAGTGGCTGGAGAGCCCATCCCATCCGTCGATCCAGTTCAAGAAAGTCGGGCGGTATTGGTCAGCCCGGATCACGGACGACTATCGCGCGGTCGGGGTGAAGGATGAGGATACGATTGTCTGGTTCTGGATCGGGACTCATGCCGAATACGACAAGCTGTTGAAGAGGCGGTAGGGCCGCGGGGAGTGAGGAGGGTGGACACTCGTGTCCGCCAGGCCAATGAGGTGAGAAAGCCGGGTGCCTTCGGCTCTTCCTCTTTCGCGTTTCATTGGCACCACGACAAAAGTGTCGTGGCTCCTTAAATCGGGCTGATAGCTTCCAAGTGAAGCACGGGAGTCCTTGCTTCGTTGGATTTCTCGGGGTCGAGGGTGAGGTGGAGGGACCAGTCGTTGAGGTCGTCGGGGTCGATGAGGGTTTGGTGGATCGTCAGGCCGTCTTCGGAGAGGTGCGTGTGGCGGGCGTTGCGGGCTTCGGGATCGAGGCGGATCTGGTGGCGGGCGTCGTGGTAGGTGTTGAGTTGTTGAAGGAGGCGCTCGTTGGACCAGAGTTTGCCATCGGAATCGTGGTGGGCGATGAGGCTGAGGGCGGCTTCGGTGTCGTAGCGGGAGAGCGCGGTGACGAGGGTGAGGACGTGGTTGCGGAGGTGGCGGGTGAAGGCTTGTTTGTCCTTGGTGTAGGGGATCTTGGATTTGAAATTTGAAATTTCAGATTTGAGATTATCGGTCTGAGATTTCAAATTTGAGATTTTAGATTGGCCATTCATGGCCTGCCATTCGTCTAGCAGGCTGGAGTCGGTGTGGCGGACGATGAGTTCGAGGAAGGACTCGGCTTCGTGGAGGTGCTCGGTTTTGGCGTGGTCGGGGACGGTTTGGGCGAGGACTTTGTAAACCTCGCCGAGGTGACGGAGGAGGACGGCTTCGGCGCGCTCGAGTTTGTAGGTTTTGACGTAGTCTTCGAAGGACTGGTAATTCTCGATCATTTCCCTCGCGACGGTCTTGGGTTTGACGTTTTCGCTGCCGAGGTAGGGGTGGCGGAGTTTGAAGGCGTTGAAGGTGGTGTAGATAAATTCGGCACCGGGTTTGGGGTGTTCGACCTGGTCGAGAAGGGCGATGCGGTCGTCGAATTCCATGCCTTCGTCCTTGAGACGGGCCATGAGTTCGGATTTTAACAGATCGACCTGTTTGCGGAGGACGATGTCGGGGTTTTCCAGAATGGACTCGATGAGGGAGATGACGTTGAAGGCGTAGTCTTCGGCTTCCTTGTCGAGCTGCGGGATGGCGTCCAGCAGGTAGAGGCTGAGGGCGTGGTTGATGGAGAAATCTTCGGGGAGGGAAACATCGACGACGACTTTCTGCGGGCCGCTGCGCTTGGCGGGCGGAATGATGTGGAGGATTTTCGCGCCGATGAGGCCGCGGAAAAGTTTGAAGGCGTGCTTTTTGAGGAGCTTCTTTTTGGAGGGCGGCTCGTGGCTGTCGTCGATGATCTTTTTCAACGCGGCGCAGCCGTCTTCGGTGGTGCGAGAGAGGACGTTGAGCAGCGTGTGATGATGGACGGAGAAACTGGAAACGAGCGGCTCGGGCGGGGCGGTTTGGAGTTTGGCGTAGGTTTGTTCGTCCCAGTGGACGTAGCCCTTTTCCGGCGGTTTGCGTTTTTCGAAGGATTTCTTTTTGTTAGCGGTGGCTTTTGCGGCGAGGCGGAGGTTTTCGATGATGTGCTCGGGCGCCTGGGCGACGACGTAGCCAACGGTGTCGAAGCCGCGTCGGCCGGCGCGGCCGGTGATCTGGCGGAAGTCGCGGACGGCGAGGATCTTGGTGCCGCGGCCGTCGTATTTGCAGAGGCCTGTTAGCATGACGGTGCGGATCGGGACGTTGACGCCGACGCCGAGGGTGTCGGTGCCGCAGACGACTTTGAGCAGGCCGCGGGCGGTGAGTTTTTCCACTAACAAGCGGTATTTCGGCAGTAGCCCGGCGTGGTGGATGCCGACTCCGTGGCGGAGGATTTTTGAGAGCTCGCGGCCGTAGGGGGAGCGGAAATCGGCATCGTCGAGCGCGCGGGCGATGGCGGTTTTTTCCTCCTTGGTGCAGAAGTTGGTGGAGAGCAAGTCGCGGGCGGTGTCGGCGCAGGCGC
>Ga0209512_1000672_pt1 | contig 52082 bp, 47 predicted proteins | sample frozenSSSSmetaG_FD_184142 | JGI IMG/M metagenome (GOLD analysis project Ga0209512, IMG submission 184142) | Glacier valley bacterial and archeal communities from Borup Fiord, Nunavut, Canada, to study Microbial Dark Matter (Phase II) -... | ecosystem: Environmental > Aquatic > Freshwater > Ice >...
TCAAAAAAAGAAAAATTGCCGCATTTTTTGATCTGATTTTAAAAAAAATGAAGCCCAGTTTATTGGGGGAGTGAATTTTGATTAAATCTGCGTTTCCTTAATGGAAAATCCTGGTTCAACTACAATACGCGCTTATTTTTTATTATCAGGAACTGACATGGCCGTTAATTCACCGCTTCCCATCCCAACTCAATTATTGCCAGTAAAAGGCATACAGCTTGGTTTTGCCCAGGCAGGAATTCGTAAACCAAACCGTAAAGATTTACTGGTGATGAAGTTAGCACCTACTGCCACGGTAGCCGGTGTATTTACTGCGAATCGATTTTGCGCTGCGCCGGTGCAAGTGTGTAAAACGCATTTATCTGCAACTACTTCCTTAACTGCCACGCATGCTGAATTACCCATTCAGGCTTTAGTTATTAATACTGGCAACGCCAATGCCGGAACAGGCGAAGCAGGGTTGTCCGATGCTAAAGCGACTTGTCACGCGTTAGCTGATTTACTCGGTTGCGCAGCATCGCAAGTGCTGCCATTTTCCACCGGCGTCATTTTAGAACCGTTGCCGGTTGACCGCTTAATTGCCGGCTTACCCGCCGCGATTGAAAATCTGAACGAAAATAATTGGTATAACGCGGCCGAAGCGATTATGACCACGGACACACAACCCAAAGCCGCGTCACGTCAGGTAACAATTGGCGGACACGTTGTCACGATGACGGGTATGAGCAAAGGGGCGGGCATGATTCAACCGAATATGGCGACCATGTTGGGATTCCTCGCGATGGATGTGAACGTTGCGCAATCTGCGCTGAACAAGCTGGCCAAACAAGCGGCCGACCGTTCATTTAACTGTATTTCTATCGACGGTGACACTTCCACTAATGACGCTTTTATGTTGATCGCCACTGGCGCATCAGCGTTCAAAATTACCGACATCAATTCGCCCGAATACAGTGCGCTATTGGAAGCCGTGGTCAGTCTGGCGCAGGAATTAGCGCAGATGATAGTGCGTGATGGCGAGGGCGCTACTAAATTTATGACGGTTACGGTGGAGCAGGGCAAGAACGTGGAAGAGTGTCGTCAAATTGCGTATTCCATTGCCAATTCACCGTTAGTAAAAACCGCCTTCTTTGCATCTGATCCCAATCTGGGGCGTTTATTAATGGCCATCGGTAAAGCTGGCGTGACCGATTTAGATGTGGAGCTGGTTGATTTATATCTGGATGACGTTTGGGTTGTTAAACAAGGCGGACGTCATCCGCAATACCAGGAAAGCGACGGCCAGCGCGTGATGAAACAAAGTGAAATTGAAACGCGTGTTTTATTAAATCGGGGCACGGCCAGCGCAACGGTCTGGACGTGCGATTTGTCGCATGATTACGTTTCGATTAACGCTGACTATAGATCCTAGAAAACTCTCATGGAACAACTGGACCATTTTTTACGTCGCGCAGAAGTTTTAATCAGTCGCGTTGAAGAACTATTACCGCCCAGCGCGCAAGAGCCAGTCTGGGATCAGGCAAATGCGTTTTGTTGGCGCAAACGCAGTGGACGCGGCTATTTGCACGCGGTGCGTTTTATTGCGCCGGTACGTTTGGATGACCTTCATCAAATTCAACAGCAAAAACAGCAGATTGAACAGAATACGCGTCAGTTTATTTCGGGCCGGCCTGCCAATAATGTGTTGCTGACCGGAGCACGCGGCACAGGGAAATCATCTCTGATCAAAGCATGTTTAAACCAATTTGCAGAACAAGGTTTGCGTTTAATTGAAGTGGACAAAGATGATTTGGTGGATTTGGCAGAGATTGTCGAATTACTTGCGCCGCGTCCTGAAAAATTTATTATTTTTTGTGATGACTTATCGTTTGAAGAAGGCGAGCGCGGATATAAAGCACTCAAGGTTGCGTTGGATGGCAGCATTTCAGCACAGTCCGACAATGTATTGATTTACGCGACGTCGAACCGGCGTCATTTAATGCCGGAACGCCAATCCGACAACCTTAGTTATCATCACAGTGACGACGGTGATTTACATCCGGGCGAAACGGTGGAAGAAAAAATATCCTTGTCGGAACGATTCGGCTTGTGGGTGTCTTTTTATCCATTTAAGCAAGATGATTACTTAGAAATTGTCGCGCATTGGTTGGTTAAACTGGGATGTTCGACAGATCAGATTGCAGCAGCACAACCAGAAGCATTACGCTGGGCTTTGCAGCGTGGCTCACGTTCAGGGCGCGTTGCTAATCAGTTTGCGCGTGCTTATGTAGGTGAACATGGAATCTAAATCAATACCCATTGATGTTGCTGTTGGCATCTTAGTCAAACCGACAGGTGAAGTCTTAATGGCGCAACGACCGGAAGGTAAACCGTATTCCGGTTACTGGGAGTTTCCTGGCGGTAAAGTCGAAACGGGTGAGGAAATTTTATCTGCGTTGGTGCGGGAATTTCAGGAAGAATTGGGAATAAAAATTGATCCAAATCACACTCAACCATGGTGCGGATGTGCTCATGTTTATCCTCACGCGCACGTGCGATTACATTTTTATTTATGTCGCGCCTGGCGAGGTGAGCCGCGCGGTTTAGAAGGTCAGCACCTGGCGTGGCAAGGTAATGATATTCAAGTGCAACCTATATTGCCGGCTACAATTCCTCTTCTTGAATGCCTGTTCGAAACTCTGGGCCAGCCGTTCGTCGACTCTAAACTCACCTGATCAGGATAAGGGCTTGATCATTCGCTCGTTGCTCCGGCGAATTGAACCTATGAACCGTAATCTCGTAGGGTGGGCACGTTTTTGTGCCCACGCGGTTGATTGATCAAGCAGATTCTTAATGCAGGTTTCGGTTTTTCATCGACCGCGTGGGCAAAACGACGTGCCCACCCTACGAAAACCAACTATTTTTCCTCATCCTGAAGATCATCCGGTTCCGGCGAAGTACTGGCGATAACATAACTTTCTTCCGCCCAGGCACCTAAATCCATTTGTTTGCAGCGTTCAGAACAGAACGGACGATAAGGATTATTGCGATCCCAAACGACTTTTTTACTGCATTGTGGGCAATCTACGATCATAGTCAAAAATTACAAAGCGTTAATTCAAAAGGTACTTCGCTCTCAACAGCACGTGGTTTCATTGTGCCGTCTTGCGACATAAAACGAATCCATAACATATGTTTGTTAGCAGAGATTTCAGGAATGGCGCCGAGAGATTCGTCAATACGCAAACGTATCATCTGATATATTTTTCCTTGCAGCATTTGCTGGTAACTTCCGGCCCCAGCCAATATTTTTGTGCTATGACCAGATTCACGTAATAAACGTAACGCCATTAAAATTGCTTCAAACAAGGGGAGCAATGGGGCAAACCATTGGCTAATATCAGCGCGGCGTTTTTCAGTGGAACTATTTTGCCAGGCGTAATACGACGGCAGATCAAATTCACACGCGCCGCCAGGAATAATCGTGCGGCCACGTATGCTCATCAGCCATTCATTATCACGAATATGTTGCCCTGATTTTCCTTGCGATTCCATCAGCAAGGCATTGATACGGTTAATGTCGTCAATGAGACCATTCAACATATCTGCCGCGACGTTGGGGTTGGAGCGAAATCCGAGCAAGGTTTGCTTTTGTCTTTCCAGTTCCTGCAAAAGCTCTGACTTTAAATCAGCCCGACCGGCAACTTCCAGCATTTCAAAAATTATGGAGAGTGCAATGTGATGTTGCCAGGCGTGGTCCTGTTGTAAAAAAAAAGTAAATTTTTCATACAAATCTTCCAATCGCAACAACGTGCGAATACGCTCGTTAAAAGGGTATTCGTAAACAATCAAAATAATTTCCTGTAAAAGTTGTTGGGTTCTTGAATTAGGGTCTGTGCGGATATGACGTGACTTCGTACTGTTTTCGTCTAAGCGTGTGATTCTGAACCAAGCCGCAGAAAATTACAAACACTCCGTTTAATTTACTGAAGATAATTGATAGTACAACTGATGCAGGCGATCAATTTCTGGCATTAACGCGTCAACGGTGGTTTGATTCTGAATAATGTCTGTTGCAACAGCCAGACGTTGAGCCCGGGTGGCCTGTTGCGCCATGATAGATTTCACCATCTGCTCAGATAATCCATCACGCTGCATGACCCGTTGTACTTGTAACTCTTCTTCACACTCAACGACCAGAATCCGGTTTAAATTCGTCCGGTTCCAACGACCTGTTTCCACTAACAGCGGTATGACATACACCATGTACAACCCTGTTGCGTTAGTTGTCTGACGCACGACTTCGTTGTATATCATCGGATGCAAAATCGCTTCAAGCCGCGCTTTTTGATTGGCATCTGAAAATATCAGCGCGCGCATTTTTGCACGATCCATGGCGCCTTGTGCGGTAATCATCGTATCGCCAAAAGCCAATCGAATTGTGGCTATTGCTGCGCCGCCGGAGGCTGTTAAGTCACGTGAAATAACATCGGTATCGATAACGCTGGCTCCACGCTCAGCAAAGCCGTTCGCAACGCTGGTTTTACCACTTCCAATTCCTCCGGTTAATCCTATTAAGAGTTTAGAACTCACAACATAATTCCCAGGTATTTTTCGACAATCGTCCGGCCAAAAGGAAGCATGATTAATCCTGCAATGGCGAGATAAGGACCAAATGGTATCGGGACAGCCCGGTCATGTTTGCCGGACCAGATTAAACCAATGCCGATTATCGCTCCGGCCAGAGAAGAAAAAAGAATGATGCCAGGCAGAAGAGTCCAGCCACACCATGCGCCAAGAGCTGCCAGCAATTTAAAATCACCGTAGCCCATGCCTTCTTTACCCGTTACCAGTTTGAATGCCCAATAAACCAGCCAGAGTGCGCCATAACCGATAGCTGCACCTAATACCGCTTCGTTTAGTGAGCAAAATACGCCTTGCGTATTCACTAATAATCCACACCACAATAACGGCAGAGTTAAATTATCGGGTAAGAATTGCGTGTCATAGTCAATCAAAGCGAGCGTAATTAAAAAATAGCCAAATATCAGACTGTAAAGACCTGCCAACCCCAAACCAAAATGCCAGATGAGCCCAAATGAAATGAATGCCGTTAGCAGTTCCACTAACGGATAACGTGGTGAAATGGGTGCTTTACATGCGGCGCATTTTCCGCGAAGGGCGATATAACTGAGTACAGGAATATTTTCGATGGCACTGATTTGATGTTTGCAATGCGGGCACGCTGAACGCGGCAGCATTAGATTGAATATGTCTTGGTGAGGTAACTCTTGCTCGTTGTGTTCTGCAACGTAATTATCCACTTCACGTTGCATCATTTTAGGAACACGGTAAATCACGACATTTAAAAAACTACCGATCAGTAATCCGAAAATGCCAGCGATGGAGCTGACAACCCATGCTGGCAAATTTGCGTATGTGGCGAAATAGAGATTATCCAATATCATCCCGTACTATCCAACGACCGCACCAAGTTTGAAGATCGGCAGATACATGGCAATAACCAGCGCACCGATGATCACGCCCAAAAATACCATGATGATTGGTTCCATTAAGCTGGAAAGAGAGGCGACCGCTTCGTCGACTTCTTCTTCGTAGAAATCGGCGACTTTACCTAACATGGCATCTAACGAGCCGGACTCTTCACCAATAGAAACCATTTGCGTCACCATGTTGGGGAAGACATTCGTGTTTTGCATGGCGATGGTTAAACTGGTGCCCGAACTTACTTCGGTTTGTATCTTAAGCGTGGCGTCTGAATACACAGCATTGCCTGATGCACCTCCCACAGAATCAAGCGATTCAACTAAAGGGACTCCTGCTGCAAACATGGTTGCTAAAGTACGAGACCAACGCGCAACGCTTGCTTTACGCACGATTTCACCAAAGATGGGGACCTTTAGTAGTAATCTGTCCATCGCTCGCTGTACCCGAAGAGATCGTTTCCAGGATTGAAAAAACAGATAGAGCCCACCGAAAACGACCATAAAAATTAAATAAAAATAGTTAACAAAAAAATCAGAAATGGCCATCACAACTAAAGTGGGTGCAGGCAAATCAGCACCAAAACTTTTAAATACATCTTTAAACGCCGGTACCACCCACACCATAATGATGGCAGTGACAACAAAAGCAACCGCAATAATAGATGTCGGGTAAAACAAGGCGCCTTTAATCTTGGCTTTAATGGCGACCGTTTTTTCTTTGTAAATAGCTAACCGGGTCAGCAAATCTTCCAAAATACCGGCCTGTTCGCCCGCACCGACCAGATTACAAAACAGCGGGTCAAAATACAGCGGAAATTTGCGAAAAGCCTGGCTTAAACTGGTTCCCGTTTCAATATCTGCCCGAATATCAAGAATGAGCTTGGAAACAGAAGGGTTGGAGTGACCTTTACCGACAATATCGAAGGATTGAATTAATGGTACGCCGGCCTTCATCATGGTGGCCAGCTGTCTGGTAAATAACGCGATATCTTTTTCAGTCACTTTTTTACCGGACGAGAACGATTTCTTTTTCACTTTGGTGACCAGAATACCTTGTCGGCGCAACGTTGCACTGACTATAGATTCAGCGCCGGCACGTAATTCTCCGCGAACTTGCTTGCCCGCTTTATCTTTGCCTTCCCAACTAAAGATAAAATCTTTAACAGCGATGCCAGAACCTTTGGACGGGTTAGTTGCCATAATTTTTTCCTAAGAGCTGTGTAGGGTGGGCACGTCTTTGTGCCCACTATGGTTGATCACTGAAATTTTTAAAATGCCCCGGCTTTTCAACAGTTGCGTCATGTTGACTTTTTGTGGCATTCCAAAGACGGTGGGCACAAAAATGTGCCCACCCTACAACTGCTTTCTGGCATCTGTTGAACTATTCGTTAGTACAACCTAAAATTTCTTCAAGGCTGGTTAAGCCCTGCCTTACCTTGATTAAACCAGATTCACGTAGTGTATTAACACCTTCGCTACGCGCTTGTTTTTCAATATCAAGCGAGCTTCCGTGCGCCAGAATAATGCGTTCAATTGCCTCTGTAATCGGCATAATTTGATAAATACCAACACGTCCTTTGTAACCTGAACCACTGCAACGTTCACAACCGGCCGGTTGATAAGGGGTCCAATTTCCGTCGAGGGCCGACTCTTCAAATCCTGCTTCTAAAAGTAATTGCTTAGGTATTTCTATCGGCTTTTTGCAGGTGCAAAGACGGCGGGCTAATCGTTGCGCTGTGATCAGAATAACGGAAGAGGCGATATTAAAAGGCGCCACGCCCATATTCATCAAACGAGTGAGAGTTGAAGGCGCATCGTTAGTGTGTAGGGTTGAAAACACCATGTGCCCGGTTTGCGCAGCTTTAATGGCAATATCTGCCGTTTCCAGGTCACGAATTTCGCCAACCATCACAACGTCCGGATCTTGTCGTAAAAATGCCCTTAAGGCGACTGGAAAGGTTAACCCGGCCCGGTCATTAATATTGACCTGATTTACACCAGGTAAATTAATTTCGGCAGGATCCTCTGCGGTTGCGATATTAATGCCGGGTTTGTTAATGACATTCAGGCAGGTGTATAACGACACTGTTTTACCTGATCCGGTCGGGCCAGTTACCAGCACCATGCCATAAGGTCGCTGAATGGCGGTTAAGAGAATTTCTCTCTGATCCGGATCGTAACCAAGAGAATCAATCCCCATTTGCGCTTGTGAACCGTCCAGAATACGCATCACCACTTTTTCACCGAACAAAGTTGGGAGGGTACTCACCCGAAAATCAATGGCGCGCGATTGCGACATCATTAATTTCATCCGCCCGTCCTGTGGAATTCGCTTTTCAGAAATATCCAGCCGCGATAAGACTTTAATCCGTGAAACGAGTTTGTCTTTAATCGCCAATGGCGGTTGAGCAATTTCACGCAGCTCTCCGTCAACTCGAAAGCGTATCCGATAAAATTTTTCAAAAGGTTCAAAATGCAAATCGGAAGCGCCCATATTAATTGCATCGAGCAAAATTTTATTCAGAAACCGGACAACTGGCGCATCGTCTACTTCGGTGGTGGCGGCTTCGGCTGCTGCACCGGTATTGGTATCAATTTCACCAAAATCAATTTCCGTTTCGTCACCAATTAACTCATGCAAATTTTGTTCTGACGTTTTGGCTAACCTGTCGAGTAAGCTCACCAATAAATCATGTTGCACAATAATTGGCTCAACAATAAGTTCGGTTTGAAACTTAATCTGATCTAACGCTTGTAAATTGGTTGGATCTGAAATGGCGACAGAAACTTTATTGCCTCTTTTGGCTAACGCAATAATGCGTTGCGATTGCATTAATTTTTGATCAACAATTTTTTCAGGAAAAGCGCCGGGACTAAACGCCTCGATATCCATGAGGGAATAACCAAATGTTTCTGAACAAAAAACGGCTAAATCCCGTGAGTTGATATGACCGCTGGATAAAAGTGTGTCAATGAAGGGAGTTTTTTCTGACTGCGTTCTTTTAATGATGGAACCCATTTGAGCCGGACTCAAACGATTTGCTTGCAAAAGCGCGCGCGCCAGACCTGACATTGCCGACATTGAATTTTGAGTTGGGTTGGTAATCACTTCAGCCATAATGTGCCAATCCTGAAATAGTTTGGGCTTGTATCAATTTATAAAGTCGCCCCGGCGACATCGCCTGAACGTGGAACTTCTTACACTTAGAGATACTTATGCCTTTTACCCTGGCTGAGGATGATGCATTGTAGAGGCTATTTTGTAAAGACTTGCCCGCTGACCTGGCCTCATTTTGCGCATTTTACTGACTCACTGGGTAAAACTGAGCAGGAACCGGGCTATTTTCGTTGGACTAATTTAACAATTTTAATTGCCTGATTCTGTACCTGAATAATTTCAATGACACAGTTTTTAATTTTCAAACTGACCGGGGCGTCAGGAATATCTTGCAATATTTCGAGCAAAAGTCCGTTTAAGGTTTTAGGTCCGTCAACGGGAAAATTCAGATGCAGTCTTTTATTGATGTCCCGTAACGTGATGGTGCCATCTAACACGCATTGACCGTACTTGTCCCATTGAAATGTATCGGCGCGGGTGCCTCCCGGCATCGAAGTGGTGAACTCACCTATCATTTCTTCGATAATGTCATCGAGTGTGACTAATCCCTGCACTTCGCCATATTCATCAACGATAATGCCAAGTCGCTCACGTTTTTCCTGAAAATACTGTAATTGTGTAAAGACACCGGTATCTTCAGGAACAAAATAGGCCGGGGTTAACAGTTGACGAAAATGTTCTATGGTGAGTTCGTGCTCCTGATTCAACAAAGCAATCGCTTTTCTCACATGCAAAATACCGATGATGCGATTTATTTCACCTTCGTATACCGGCATCTTGTTGTGATAACAGGTGGTCAATTGATGCTTAATTTCTTCCACAGATATCGAAAAATCAAGCGCTTCAATTTGGGAACGGGGGATCATCACGTCTTCAACCGAAATACTTTCCAAATCAAACAAATTAAGCAAAATGCTTTTATGTTTTTGCGGAATAAAATTCCCGCCTTCCAAAATCATCGAGCGCAACTCTTCAGGTGACAAACGAACTTCTTGAACCGAATTTCCTGTTTTTATATGTAACAACTTTAAAAAACTCCCAACAAATAAATTGACGAACCATGTAACAGGCAGGCCTATTTTCATTAAGCTTTTTAAGATAATACTGGTAGGTAAAGCAATTCTTTCGGGATAAGTCGCGCCAATCACTTTAGGAGAAATTTCGGCAAAAACAATCAATACAAAAGCAATAACGGCCGTGGCTATGGTGATGACAGTATCGCTATTGCCAAAAGCTGTAATCGCAATGACGGTAACTAATGCGGTCGTCAACGCATTAAATAAGGTATTGGCGATCAAAATTACGGCAAGTAATTTGTCAACCCGCTCTAATAACCATAACGTGGTGATGGCGCTTTTATTGCCTCGTCTGGCGAGGTGGCGCAGCCGATGCCGGTTGACGGCCATTAACGCCGTTTCGGTCATTGAAAAAAAAGCGGAGCATAAAATCAGCCCGACAAGTATTAAAAGTTGTGCCCAGAGCGGAATAGTATTCACGATTAGAAATTAGTAATTGGGTCTTACGCAAAATCGTTGTGTAAGCCCTAATGATTACGATCAACTGAAAACCGCGCTAATTGAATGAGGGAGTTTTTAAAGTCACTTGCAGGCAGATGCGCTATTGCTTGTATGGCTTGTTCACTTGCCTGTACAGCTTGGTTCCGGCTATAACTGATTGCGCCGGATTCTTCGATGGCATTTAAAATTGCATCGAATTTGCCGCTATCGCCGTTTTCTATACATTGCCGGACCAATTCGCGTTGATATTCAGTTCCATGCTGCATCAGATAAATTAACGGCAAAGTAGGCTTACCTTCACGCAGATCATCACCCACGTTTTTTCCAATGTCGGTTGCGTTACCTGAATAATCTAATACATCGTCGATAAGCTGGAATGCGGTGCCGAGCGAACGACCGTATTCTTCCGCATCGGCAATTTCTTGCGCATTTGCACCGCCGATAAGCGCACCCAAGCCGGTAGCTGCCTCAAAAAGTTTAGCGGTTTTGGAACGTATTACTTGTAAATAGCGCTCTTCAGTCACTTCCGGATCATGCATATTGAGCAATTGCAATACTTCGCCTTCAGCGATGACATTGGTTGCATCAGCCAATATTTCCATAACGCGCATATTTTTTAATTCAACCATCATCTGGAAAGAGCGCGTGTACAAAAAGTCGCCGACCAAAATGGAAGCCGCATTGCCAAAGAGTGCATTAGCTGTCTTTCTGCCACGACGCAAGGAAGATTCATCAACCACATCATCATGCAATAGTGTTGCGGTGTGAATGAATTCAATAATTGCCGCTAAATGATGATGCGCTTTTCCCTGATAACCATGTGCATTGGCAAATAAAACCGCCAGCATGGGGCGGATACGTTTTCCGCCGGCATTAATAATATATTCGCTTACTTGATTAACCAAAGAAACTTCCGATTGCAATTTTGCATGGATCACTGAATTAACAGCAGCCATGTCAGCGGCAATAGTGGAGTTGCTTGAGTTTGGTGTTTGAGAGGTGAGAGTGGCAGACAAAGCGTTACCTGAATAAAGAAGCATGATGGGACGAGATTATACGATGCTTACCTGCGGAAAAATCGATTGGATGAAAATTCTAACAACGATTGGGACATATTTTAGTTATAGAATTAGGGGCCTAAACCGATTTTGACTGTTGTTTGTGGATTGTGTATAATCTGCGGCTCCCTTTCGTTTTGGCAGAGTTTGTCAAGCGGCTGACATTTAAAAAGTTGGAGTTAAGGTTGGAGTTTAAACACACACACACACACACACACACACACACACACACACACACACACACACACACACAAAGATTTTTCATTTTTTGATGAGGTTTCATATGTACGCGGTCATAAAAACCGGTGGCAAACAATATAAAGTTGCTGCTGGCCAAAAACTTAAAATAGAACAGATACCTGCAGACATCGGCTCCGAAATCACCATAGACCAGGTACTCGCAGTGGGTGCCGGAGATACTCTGAAGGTTGGAGCTCCATTGGTTGCCGGTGCTACGGTAGTTGCTACGATAGTTGCGCATGGTCGTCACGACAAGGTAAGAATTTTCAAGATGCGTCGACGTAAGCATTACCAAAAGCATCAGGGCCATCGCCAAAATTATACGGAACTGCATATCGTTTCGATTAATGGTTGAGTAGCGGGTTAATTCTTAATCGTCAGCAATCAACGTCAATTCAGCAAAAATTTCAGTAAGGAGTCATTAAATGGCACACAAAAAAGGCGGCGGCACCACGCGTAATGGTCGCGATTCTGAGTCGAAACGACTTGGCGTAAAAGTATATGGTGGTCAGGCCATTAACGCCGGCGGCATTATTATTCGTCAACGCGGAACGCGCGTTCATCCGGGTGTAAACGTTGGTATGGGTAAAGATCACACCTTGTTTGCGTTAGTACCAGGTAAAGTAAAATTTGTAATCAAAGGTGCTCAACAACATCAATACGTGACGATTATTCCTGCAGAGGTCGTTGCAGCTTAAGGTTAACTGATGTAATACAAAGGCTCTGCCGTTGGCGGAGCTTTTTTTTTGGAATTTTTATAAATCAGCATTGAGCTAAGATTTATAGTGACTGTTCAGTCTTGATAAAAGTGCCTTTGATTGATGAGGTTACACAGCAGCAAGGAAGGTAGTTAGCATGAAATTTATTGATGAAGCACGCATCGACGTAGTTGGCGGCGATGGTGGAAATGGCGTGGCCTCTTTTTGCCGTGAAAAATTCCGGCCATTCGGTGGACCCGATGGTGGGGATGGCGGCAAAGGGGGCAGTATTTTTGCCGTTGCTGATCGCAACATTAATACGCTGGTTGATTTCCGCTTTTCCAAATTACATATGGCAAAACGTGGCGAAAATGGCCGCGGTGCTGATTGTTACGGAAAAGGCGCAGATGATGTGCTCTTACGCATGCCAGTTGGCACGTTAATTTTTGATCGCAACACCGAAGAGTTAATTGCTGATCTGACTGAACACGGTCAGGAAGTGATGTTGGCCAAAGGTGGTGAAGGCGGGTGGGGAAATATCCATTTTAAATCGTCAACCAATCGCGCACCACGTCAGCATGGCAATGGAAAAGAAGGTGAGCATCGGGAATTGCGCCTGGAGCTTAAAGTGCTTGCTGATGTTGGTTTATTGGGTATGCCAAACGCGGGTAAATCTACTTTTATTACCGCTGTTTCTAATGCGCGCCCTAAAATTGCAGATTATCCGTTTACTACCTTGCACCCCAATTTAGGCGTGGTCAGAGTAAGTCATGAAAAAAGTTTTGTCATCGCCGATATTCCTGGCCTGATTGAAGGAGCCGCGGAAGGCGCCGGACTGGGGCATCAATTTTTACGTCATTTACAACGCACTGGTTTACTGTTGCACATCATTGATTTTGCCCCATTCGACGGAGTTGATCCTGTTAAAGAAGCCAAAGCACTTGCTCAGGAATTACGTAAATATGATGAGAGTTTGTACGACAAACCACGTTGGCTGGTATTAAATAAACTCGATATGGTTCCCGAAGATGACCGGAAAAAACGTGTTAAGGATTTTGTAAAAAAATTAGGATGGAAGGGACCGGTCTTTGAAATTTCAGCACTGAACCGGGAAGGCTGCGAGGAAATAGTGATGGCAATTTATTCTCACCTGGCTGAAAACCGTACTCAGGAACACCGCGCTGAAGAAACAAAGATGGAAGAATCCGCTCAGGGAGTTTTATCAATAGAACCGGACGATCCGCGTTTTAAAATCATCGAGTAACTAAATAGTCCCTCAACCTGAATCAGGTATAAGCCTATGTCCACTCATTTTCAAACTAATCTGCAAACCAGTAAACGAATCATCGTCAAAGTAGGTTCCTCTCTGGTCACCAATGAGGGGCGCGGTATAGATCATGCCGCAATTCAAAACTGGGTCGCACAAATTGCCAGTTTGCGCAGTTTGGGTAAGGAAGTGGTGTTGGTTAGTTCCGGTGCGATTGCAGAAGGCATGTTGCGACTTGGTTTTAGTAAACGCCCGGTTGAAATTGATGAGTTACAAGCTTGTGCGGCAGTAGGGCAGATGGGCTTAGCACAAATATATGAGAGCAGTTTTCGCCAGCATAATTTAGGTACTGCCCAGGTATTACTCACACATCCGGATCTGACCGATCGTGAACGCTATCTCAATGCACGTTCAACATTACGTACTTTGCTTCGTTTTGGTGTTATTCCCATCATTAATGAAAATGACACTGTCGTCACCGATGAAATTAAATTGGGTGACAACGATACGCTGGGCGCTTTAGTTGCTAATTTAATTGAAGCGGATGCGTTGATTATTCTCACCGATCAGGCCGGATTATTTAGCGCGGATCCGCGTAAAAATCCGGATGCAGAATTTATTCATCAAGCCATTGCAGGCGACCCGAAATTAGAAGAGATGGCGGGCGGAGTTGGAACAAGCATTGGCCGTGGCGGCATGTTGACCAAAATCCTGGCAGCAAAAAGAGCAGCAAAATCCGGCGCCCATACCGTCATTGCCTGGGGGCGTGAACAAAATGTGTTAACCCGTCTGTTGCAAGGCGAACTAATCGGGACCCATTTAATTGCACAAACCGCTCCAATGGCAGCGCGCAAACAATGGCTACTAGATCATCTGCAAACGAGTGGGCAATTTATTCTGGATGATGGTGCGGTAGATAAATTACGCAATGAAGGAAAATCACTGCTTCCGATTGGGGTAGTAGAAGTACGCGGGGAATTTGGTCGTGGTACAGCAGTGACTTGTCTGAATCAGGCTGGCGTAGCCATTGCGCGTGGGTTAACTAACTACGCCAGCAGCGATGCGCGCCGGATTAAACAACATTCTTCTTCAGAAATTGCATCTATTCTTGGATTTTTTGAAGAGTCCGAGTTGATTCATCGTGATAACCTGGTTTTATTAAATCAATAGCCCTGATCAGGGACGATTATTATTTAATGGCCGGTTGAATTTAATCCGGTTACGAATACTTTCTATCGTGCCTGATAACGCATTACCGGTACAAAAATAATCATTCTCTAACGTCGTATGTTGCAAATTATTCCCAGTCCGGATAATTGCGCTCCATTCTGGTGAGCGCGCCCGATGCCAACTTCCGTCGCTGCGCGCGATTGCATAAATAATTTTTTGACGTTTATCGCAACGTATACCCTCGTAACTTATATTCTCTGCGCCTTGTTTGCTAGTTGCTTTTAATGAGTAACGTATCTCATTTTTTTCAACAGGCTGAATGGCAATGGAATCCGGGTCAATCGCAAAATCAAATTGTGCATTGGAATAAAAATTTTTATAACTGTGCGCCACCGACGGCAAATCAGGCAGTGCTGTCGTTGCTTGAATTTCTTTTTTTTCCTCCTGTGCGATCGCAAAAAGCGATTGGATCAAACCCAGAATTAAAAATGTGACTTTTACAATTTGTGCGCGCTGAATTTTATGCATGCTAATTTTTAGTGGATTCCGTTTTTACCTGAGGTTCTTCTGCCGCGGTGTCAGAACCGATCTCAGAACTATTGTCAGGCATATTTTCTATTTTTTCTGGCTGATCCGTATCTTGATGTGGCCGTCCGATTTTGCTGATATGCCGTTGTTTTGGATATTCGGGACGCGATAAAAAACGGGAAAGTTCCTGAAGCGCTAATTGATAAACGCCGCGCTTAAATTCGATGACCATATCGAGCGGAACCCAATATTCATGCCAGCGCCAGGCGTCAAATTCAGGATGCGTTGATGCGCGTAAATTAACATCGCAATCTCTGCCCACCATACGCAGCAAAAACCAGATTTGTTTTTGCCCGCGATAATGTCCCCGTATTTCACGTTTAATAAAGTGATCTGGCACCTCATAACGCAACCAGTCGCGCGTGCGGCCAATGACTTTGACATGTTGAGGCAATAAACCGGTTTCTTCCTCTAACTCGCGAAACATCGCTTGTTCAGGGGTTTCACCGTATTTAATGCCTCCTTGCGGAAATTGCCAGGAGTGTTCACGCACCCGTTTGCCCCACCATACTTTATTTGTAGGGTTAAGCAAGATGATGCCCACGTTAGGCCGGAAGCCTTCGCGATCAAGCATGATGTCCTCAAAACTTTCTGTGGCATCAGCACAAGCCAATGTTTCAATTTAATTCGTCAAACAGCGGTAGCTTAAATTCGAGTTTGGATCAAAAATCTGTAAACAATGGGTGCATGAGCCAACTAATCCTTTAAAATTGGAACGATTATAACTCTCTCCATTTAAAAAGAATCCATTGATATGCGCGCCACCAAATTTTTTATTTCAACTTTAAAAGAAGCTCCCGCTGATGCCGAAATTATCAGTCATCAATTAATGATGCGGGCCGGCCTCATAAAACGTCTTGGTTCAGGAATTTACAACTACATGCCGATGGGATTGCGTGTTATTCGTAAAGTCGAGGCCATCGTTCGCGAAGAGATGAGTCGCGCTGGCGCAATCGAATTGTTGATGCCCGTCGTACAACCCGCGGAATTGTGGCAAGAATCCGGTCGCTGGCAAAAATACGGTGCGGACCTACTGCGTGTTAAAGATCGTCATGGTCGCGACTTTATTATTCAGCCGACTTCTGAAGAAGTCGTCACCGACATAGCACGCTCTGACATTAAGTCTTACCGTCAGTTGCCTGTTAATTTTTACCATATTCAAACCAAATTCCGGGATGAACGCCGTCCACGATTCGGATTAATGCGAGGCCGGGAATTTACGATGAAAGATGCATATTCTTTTGATCGCGATGTTGTGTCGATGCAAATTTCCTACCAAACCATGTTTGATACCTACGTGCGTATTTTTCAACGTTTTGGATTAGATTTTCGTGCGGTTGCCGCCGATAACGGCGCCATAGGAGGAACCGGCTCACATGAGTTTCATGTGATCGCCGAAACCGGCGAAGACGCCCTCGTCTATTGTCCAACGTCAGACTACGCTGCCAACATGGAAGCAGCAGAAGCGTTGCCATTATTGACTGTGCGGGCCGATGCGCAACAAAAATGCACTAAGGTAGCAACACCAGGCATGGCGAAATGTGAACAAGTTGCCGGACATTTAAGTATTGATTTGCAACAAACGGTGAAGTCCATTGTACTGGCGGTCGATGCCAGTGAAGACGGACAAATTAAAAAACAAGTATGGCTGTTATTACTGCGCGGCGATCATGAAATGAATGAAATCAAAGTCGGCAAAATTGCCGGGTTGGCGAATTCACGCATGGCAACGGAAGCGGAAATCATTGAGTGGTTTGGTTGTGCTCCCGGTTATCTGGGGCCAATAAGAACACAACTACCAGTTACTGTCGTAGCCGATCGCACGGTTGCGATGATGAGCGATTTTGTCTGTGGCGCCAATGAAGCTGACTTTCATCTTACCGGTGTTAATTGGGAACGTGACTTACCTTTACCGAAGCCAGAATATATTGCTGATATCCGCAACGTACGGACAGGTGACCCATCTCCCGATGGCAAAGGTACTTTAGCTATTCAACGTGGCATCGAAATTGGCCATGTTTTCCAGTTAGGCACGACGTATTCAGAAGCGATGAAAGCTACTTATCTGGATGAAAATGGCAAGCCCCAGTTTTTACAAATGGGCTGCTACGGCTTTGGAATCACACGCGTTTTAGGTGCGGCGATTGAACAAAATTATGACGCTAAAGGCATCGTCTGGCCGACGGCATTAGCACCATTTTCTGTGGTGTTATGCCCGATGAGTTATGACCGTAGCGAACAAGTTAAAACCGAAACAGATAACTTATATGCCGCTCTGCAAACTGCAGGCGTAGACGTGATTTTAGATGATCGCGGTGAACGTCCCGGCGTCATGTTCGCCGATTGGGAGTTGATTGGTGTTCCACATCGGATTGTGATCGGTGAACGCGGTTTAAAAGAAGGCAAGCTGGAATATCAAGGTCGTCGGGATGTTGCTGCCACACCGGTTGTAGTTGCTGAAATGGTGAGTTTTATTCAGGCGAAATTATCAGCTTGATTTATTAGCTGACTAACGCCGGTTTTCGTAGGGTGGGCACGCTGTTGTGCCCACCATGGTTGAGATAGTTGTAAAGATCAATAAACTAACATGACTGATAAGCGATGGTGGGCACAAAGCGTGCCCACCCTACAGAGATAAAGCTTATGAATTCTATTCGGCTCCTTTTTGTACCACTCCTGTTTTTTTGTTTGAACAGTGTGCTATTCGCCGGCAATCAAAAAGAAGAAGCCATCGCAGATTCCGTGCGTTTGGCATTGGCAAAAGCGGTAACTGACAACCGCTCGCCCAAACCCATCTTTACCGCCATTGAAGATCGCATCGGTTATTTGCAATGGCTTGGTGAGATGTCTTTCCGTTTAAAGAAAAAAATTCCTGATACCCAAACCCGCCTCGAATTTTTAGAGACCACGTGGTACGAAGCTAAACGTGCCGGGTTGGATCCTTCCATGGTACTGGGTTTAATTCAGGTTGAATCCGCTTTCCGTAAATACGCCGTGTCCGTCGCCGGTGCGCGTGGGCTGATGCAAGTGATGCCGTTTTGGTCGCGCGTGATTGGCGATAATGACCCGCAAAAATTATTTCATATGGCAAGTAATCTGCGTTATGGCTGTTCCATTTTGCGCATGTATATTGATATGGAAGGCGGGAATTTATTCCTAGCGTTGGGGCGGTATAACGGTAGTCGCGGACAAGCAGATTATCCGAATATGGTGTTGGCGGCCTGGAAAAAGTGGGAGTATAAGAAATCAACAATTAGTAATTCAAAAATTTGATCACATAAAATTTGAAGCACCGCCCAGACAAAAACGCCCACACGAATTTATCGATATGGGCGTTTTTGTTTGGGTTACTTATTTGGAATGCTATCCCAGGAACTTATTAAGACAAATGTGCAGAAATATATTTCGTCATTTCAAACATAGAAACTTGTTTTTTACCATCAAACACCGCAACCAATTTTGCATCGCCGTTAATCATGCGTTTGTTTGCTTCGTCTTGCAGTTTATGTTTCTTGATATATTCCCAGATTTTTTTAGTCACTTCAGTACGTGGTATTGGTGCTGAACCGATTACTGCTGCCAACACTGGAGATAATGTCATCGGCTTCATAAATGCCGTGTTTGCTTTTCTGACTGCCGGCGCTTTCGCTACTTTTGCTGGCGCTGCTTTTTTTACTGCTGCTGGTTTTTTTGCCGCTACAGCTGGTTTTTTGGCTGCGGCTGCTGGTTTTTTGGCTGTTGCCATCGTAAGCCTCCTAATTAAAAAGTGAAAAATCTGGTTAAAACTAACCTGAAATACATAGTAAAAAACAAGGTGAAAAATTACCACGCGTCATGCAGCGCTTATAGTGGTGCGGATTGATTTGCTGTGCAAGTGTTTTTTGACATTTTTGTGCGTATTTTTTTGTTGAATCTCGTATTGTATTTATATGCGTGCCATTTTTTATTGGAAAAACGGCTTTTCCTCTTGCACAAACAAGGTTATCTGCCAGGCATCATCCCCTTCATACCACGCATCATTTTCATCATCCCACCGCCTTTGAGCTTTTTCATCATGGATTGCATTTGTTCAAATTGCGCCAGCATGCGATTGACTTCTTGAATTTGAACACCAGCGCCCGTGGCGATGCGACGTTTACGAGAGGCTTTAATCAAATCAGGTTTGGCACGTTCTAATGGCGTCATGGAATTGATAATACCTTCCATACGGCGCACTTGTTTTTCTGCCTGCCCCATATTTGCTCCAGCGGCGGCTTGTTGCATTTGGGCTGGCAGTTTATCGAGCAAGCCGGAAAATCCACCCATTTTTTTCATTTGCGAAATTTGTATCTTGAAATCGTTCAGATCAAACTTCCCTCCGCCCTTCATTTTTTTCGCTAAATCTTCAGCGGCAGAAACGTCCATGCTTTTTTGAGCTTCGGCTACCAACGCCAAAATATCACCCATACCCAGAATGCGATTTGCCATGCGGCTGGCATCAAACGCTTCCAAACCATCCATTTTTTCTGAAACACCCGCAAACTTAATTGGTACACCAGTAATGTGGCGCACAGATAATGCGGCGCCACCGCGCGAATCACCATCTAATTTGGTTAACACAATTCCCGTCAATGGAAGCGCGTCATTAAAAGCGCGAGCACTATTAACAGCGTCCTGCCCGATCATGGCATCAACTACGAACAAGGTTTCAATGGGGTTAACGGCAGCGTGCACAGCGGCGATTTCTTCCATCATGGCGGCGTCAACACCAAGCCGTCCTGCGGTATCAATAATTAATACATCGTGATGATGTTTTTTGGCGAAATCGAGTGCGGCTAAAGCGATCTCGACTGGTTTATCGCTACTTTGCGTTGGAAAAAAATCAGCACCCACCTGTTCGGTCACGCTTTGTAACTGTGCAATTGCAGCCGGACGATAGACGTCGGCAGAAACTGTCAGCACTTTTTTCTTGTGATTTTCGCGTAAAAATTTGGCTAGTTTTCCGACCGTGGTGGTTTTACCGACACCCTGCAAACCGGCCATCAAAATAATGGCGGGTGGTTGCGTTGCAAAATTGAGTTGCGAGGCTTCCGCACCTAAATCAGCGCCCATCAATGCCGCGAGTTCGCGTTGAACCACACCGACTAATGCCTGGCCAGGAGAGAGTGAAGAAAGCACTTCTTCGCCTAAGGCTTTTTCTTTGACTTTAGCGATGAAATCACGGACAGCAGGTAAAGCGACGTCGGCTTCGAGTAAAGCCAACCTGACTTCACGCAACATTTCAGCGGTATTAGCTTCCGTTAAGCGCGCTTCACCGCGCATGGTTTTAACGACTTTGGCAAGTCGTTGAGTAAGATTATCTAGCATGGGAGTTGGACTCTCAGAAAAGGGATGCAAACAGCAAAGCGGCATTTTACCTGAAGAGGAGGCGAATTCCGTAGGGTGGTCACGCTTTTGTGCCCACCATGAAGGATCAAATCAAACCTCAGATAAATTTCGTGATTTATAAATCGTTTTGGTTTATCGACCTCTGTTAACGCCTCAACCATGGTAGACATAAAAGCATGCCCACCTTACGGTAACTGCTAACATGTTATGGTTTCATTTTTCCGCTTCACATTAATCAGCATCTGATTTCATGCAAATATACTTATCCATAATCACCGCCGTGCTTTACGCCAGCTGCTTGTTTTTATCTGCCAAACCACGCTGGCTTATTTCTCTGCTCATCGTCATCGGCTGGTCAATCCACGGCACCATGTTATGGCTGGAGATGAGCTCACCTGACGGTATTCAACTTGGGTTTGCACTGATGTTATCTGGCGCATTATGGATTTCTGTGTTGGCCTACTGGCTGGAAAACTGGAAATTGCCATTAGATAGCATGCGTATTCTGGTATTACCGACTGCGGCCGTTTTCGTGCTATTGCCCTTATTTTTTCCCGGACAGTTAATTTCTATCGCAGGTAAATCGATTTGGTTTCCCAGCCACATTGCTATTGCGTTATTGGCGTACAGCACGCTCACCGTTGCGGCCTTTCATGCGATTTTAATGGCGATGCAGGAAGCGCAATTACGAGGTCGCGGTTCACGTGCTTCCCTATTTTCTGACGGATGGTTAAGCTCAGCATTAAAGCGTCTGCCCGCGCTGTTATTGATGGAGCGCATTTTATTTCGTCTGGTCTTTATCGGTTTTATCTTGCTCAGTCTGACTGTATTAAGCGGTGTGATTTTTTCAGAAGATATTTTTGGTGTAGCCTTTAAATGGGATCACAAAACAATATTTACCTTACTTTCCTGGTTGTTATTCGGGATTTTATTAGCCGGCCGCCGGTTGCGTGGTTGGCGCGGGAAAACCGCACTGAGTTTAACGCTGACCGGTTTTACCACCTTGTTATTAGCTTATGTGGGAAGCCGGTTTGTATTTGAAGTCATTTTGCACAGGAATTTTTTATGAAATTATTGGTCTGGGCTTTATTGGGATTGTTAGTTTATTGGGCACTGCGCAGTCAGGCAAAACGTAATCGTGAGAAGTTCAAGGCGAAATCCGGACAAGACACTATGCGCAGCGGTTCAGCCCAGCCACCGCCTAAATCTGCAACATCAGCTGAAAAACCAATTGAAAACATGGTGGCTTGCAGTTATTGCCAAATTTATCTGCCCGCTTCTGAAGCAATTCATCTGGTCACGGCGGCGTCAGAACATTATTTTTGCAGTGAAGAACATGCCAGATTGCATTCCAACGCAGACGCAAACCCAGATACAAACGTTTCTGCTGAATGAATAATAAAACGAACAATCCGACAAACACTCTCTGGCGTTCATTAAAAACGCTAAACGTTACCCGGGTTTTAATTGCGGGGATCTTGCTGATCTTGCTGGGCTTGAATAACAGTAAATATATCTGGTCGATCGATCTCAATATTTATCGTTACATCTGCGTATTTTATCTGGTGGGCGCGTTGGGATTTGTCGCTCTGCAAATACGGCTGAAGCACTATTTTTTATGGCAGCTGAGTACGCAAGTGACGTTTGACGTTGTAGTGATTTCGGTTTTATTTTTTTTGAGTGGTGGTATCAACAGCAGTTTAGTTATGTTGTATCTATTTCCTTTGGCCAGTTGCGCCATCTTAGCGCCACTGAGCTGGGCGTTACTTCTTTCTTCCATGGTTGCGCTTTACATATTGCTGGTGAGCTCGGTTCAGGTTTTTGGATTAGGAACAGAAGTGGCTATTTCCAACTCCGGCTTATATGGAGCAGCCTTCCTGGCGATGGTGTATGCCGTCAACCGGCTTGCGAATCGCCTGATTAATCAGGAAGAGTTAGCGCTTCATCACGAAAAAAATCTACGTATACAACAAGAAATTAATAACTTGATCGTCGCCGATATGGACGATGGCGTCATTGTTCTCGACCGGGCGAGCCGCGTATATGCATGTAATCCCGCGAGTAAAAAGATGCTTGGAATCACCATGGTCCCGGGGATCACCAAACTGAGCGACATGCCTGGCATGCATCCCATTGCAGATGCTTTTTTTTCTTGGCGTAATCAGGCGTCGGATAAAAATACAATGGCCATTGCAGCCATTTATCTGCATGGTGAAACGTCAAGCAATCCGGTAATGATCAAAGGAGTACGACGTGATGCAGTAACGCATTTAAAACTTCGCTTTGTTACCGTCAATGCTGATTCAGGCGCGAATGAAGACCGTTGCGTCATTTTTTTGCAAGATGCGTTCGAAATTGAAAACCAGGCACAACAATTAAAACTGGCTTCCATGGGACGGCTCACTGCCAGTATTGCGCACGAAGTCAGAAATCCGCTTTCGTCTATTTCTTACGCAGCGGGTCTTTTAGGCGAATCTGACTTCCAGTCAGAGCAAGCGACACGTCTTGTAAAAATTGTGAACGATAATGTGGTGCGCTTAAATCAATTAATTGAAGATATTTTGCGTTTGTCTCGTAAAGCGCAAATTCATGTTGAACCATTTTTACTCAAACCGGCTTTACAAGACATCATGCAAGAGTTCCAGGAAACACATGGATTAACACCGGACGTCTTTCAACTTTCTCTGCCTGACAGGTTGATGATACGTTTTGATCCGCACCACTTGCGCGAAGTGCTGGTCAATTTACTGACCAACGCAATCCGTTATGCCAGCGGCGGCTTTGGCAGCATTCAACTTTTCGCTATTGCTGATCTGAACGATCACTTAGAATTACATGTGCACGACGATGGGCCGGGGATTACAGCCGAAGTACGCGCCCACTTATTTGAACCGTTTTACACCACATCAAGTCGTGGCACAGGTTTAGGTTTATATATGGCTCGCGAATTATGTCTGAACAATGGCGCATTGCTTGATTACGAATACAAGATTACTGAAACGGATACCACCCATGAAAACACGAAAGAAAATGGGCGTTTTGTGATCACCTTTGTTAAGCCCAAATAATATGAATCCAATATGACTCAACTTAAAAGTCCGTCGTCGACACAGTCCACCGGCGTGCCACGCATTCTTGTGGTCGATGATGAAGCGCATATTCGTGAATTGCTCGAAATTACGCTGATCAAAATGGGCATGGATGTCGATAGCGCAGAAAATTTAGCCACAGCCAGAGCGTATTTTGCGCAACACAATTACTCCCTGGTGCTGACCGACATGCGCTTGCCGGATGGACTGGGTTTAGCGCTGCTGGAAGAAGTGTCGAAGTGTAATAAGAACACGCCAGTTGCCGTGATTACCGCTTTCGGAAGTGCGGATAATGCAGTCATTGCGCTCAAAGCGGGCGCATTTGATTATGTTTCTAAGCCGGTCGCTTTAGATCAGCTCCGAAAACTGGTTACTTCCGCTCTTCAGGTCAGCCATATTAAATTACCGCCCAATCAACATATGCAGAACGTTTCACGTCTGCTTGGGCAATCACAGGTAATGCAAGAATTACGCTCACAACTAAATCGCTTAGCGCGCAGTATGGCGCCTGTCTCCATTTGTGGCGAATCGGGTAGCGGCAAAGAATTGGCAGCACGCGAAATTCATGCACAAAGCGCGCGTGCCAGTAAGCCTTTTATTGCCGTTAATTGCGGTGCGATTCCTGAAAGCCTGATGGAAGCGGAATTTTTTGGTTATCGCAAAGGGGCATTTACCGGAGCAAGCGAAGAACGCGATGGTTTTTTTCAGGCGGCCAATGGTGGCACGTTGATGTTAGATGAAGTAGCCGATTTACCGTTGGCAATGCAAGTAAAGTTGCTGCGCGCAATACAAGAACGTGCCGTTCGCAAGATAGGCGCCACATCCGAAGAATCCGTCGACGTGCGCATTATTAGTGCTACACATCAAAATTTGGAAGAATGCGTGGCGAGCAAACAGTTCCGTCAGGATTTGTATTACCGCTTGAATGTGATTGAGCTGCATGTACCTTCATTGCGAAAACGGCGTGATGATATTGCTTTGTTATCGGACTCGATTTTGCACCGGCTCGCTGGCAAACCCATCACCCTCGCACCGGACGCGTTAAACGCGTTACTTAATTACGATTTTCCCGGCAACGTGCGCGAATTAGAAAATATCTTGGAAAGAGCGTTAGCGTTTGCTAATGAAGGTGTGATTGAGCTAGCGGATTTAGCATTAAAATCAACTAAATCGGCCATGTCGTCCGATATGGCTACACCAGTCAGCCTGCCAGTACTGGATGCCGATTTTGTCTTTAAAAAGTTTGAAAATAACGTCGCTGACTCTATGGAGGATGCTTTTCCCCAGATAGCAATTCCAGTCGCACCAGCTAATACGGAAACGGAAATAACGCGTCCGGTTACAGCTCTGGTTGACGTTAATACCGATCTGCCAAAATCACTGCCCGTGTATTTAGCACAGGTGGAGCGCGAGATCATCCTGCGTGCACTGCTCAAAACACGTTATAACAAAACCCAGGCGGCGGAATTATTAGGCGTCAGTTTCCGACAGCTTCGCTATCAAATTCAAAAATTAAAAATCGACGAAGTGGAGTGAACCGAGGTGAACTTTCCTGCCCACGACCATTTTATAAAAGACGGCTGGTTTAAATTAGCCGACCACCAGGCATCCCCCAATTTTGATGCGCGTCCGCCCGGTTGTGTGCCCGGATTATTGGTCATACATGCCATTAGTTTACCGGTAGGTCAGTTTTCTGCTTCCCCATCTTATATTGATGACCTGTTTCTGAATCGTCTTATTCTGTCCGCGCATCCTGACTTTGAGCAACTCAACGGGGTTCGTGTTTCCGCCCATTTTCTTATCCGCCGCGACGGCCGTCTGGTGCAATTCGTTGGAACAGATAACCGTGCCTGGCATGCCGGTGTATCGCAATTTATGGGGCGTGAACGCTGTAATGATTTTTCAATAGGCGTCGAATTGGAAGGAAGTGATTTTGTGCCTTTTGAAGCTACGCAATATGTCAGCCTGGTTAATTTGACAGGCGCATTGTTACAGCGTTATCCGATTCAGCATATTGTCGGGCATCAGGATATTGCGCCGGGTAGAAAAACTGATCCTGGGCCATTTTTTGATTGGTCACGATATCAAAACCTGCTATCCGCCAGCGGTACTACCGGGGCACTATTTGATGCGAGGCAAACGTCGTAGAAAATCCCTTTCTAAAAAAGTAACCGGGGATTAAAAAATTAAGGGGTAAGTGAAGCGGGGGAGAAAGTAGAAGTAAATTTTACGAGCGTTTACTTATTACAAAAAATGATAGCAAGCTTGAAATTAACATGGCGGTCAGCGACGCCCGAAAAAGCTGGATTTGGTCTTACATGTTTGTTAGTCAATACGTACTATCGATAATAGCAATGAAGATCAAAGCCGGGTAAATTCAGGCCACTCGTTACCCCAGCGCTCAAATCAATGCAATCCTTTAAATACTTAATCGAAGAATTCGGTTCCCACCTAAATATTCACGACCTTGCTTCCGACGAAGATGGCTATGTTGGCCTCACCATTGATTCGCAAGACATTCACCTGCAATACGACCACGAGACCGATGACATCGTTGCATTTACCAGGCTTGGTGTGCTCGGGCCAGACAACCTCGCCGGGGTTTGTCTCATGCTTCTCGCCGCCAATCAATTCTGGCAAGGCACGGCAGGGGCAACGTTTAGCGTGGAACCGACTTCAAAAAAAATATTTCTTGCCGATCGAAAAGCCTTAGGCCTGGTTAATGTCCAATCCTTAAATGACTGGCTGGAACGCTTATTAAACATCAGCCTCTATTGGGTTAAACGCTTGCATGCTTCTCAATTAAGCGCTAACCGACAAGCGCAAGCGCCCGATGTTTCCCCGTTTTTAATCTCACACATCAAGTAAAGAAATACCATGGATTTTATTCCCCTTCGCCCTGCCCCCTCTTATTCCCCGCCTGTCGACCTCGCTAAATTCATCAACGCGGAGAAAGGCTATTTAGTAATTAATGAAGATGGCTCCGTATCGGCAGTAAAGCTTTCCCTTAGCAACCGGGCACGATCGATTTCGTCAAAAGGTTCATTAAAAGGTCATCCTCCCGACATTGATCCATACACAAATAAGCAATATAAACAGCAATTTTGGGATGCTTTGTGTAAAGCCGAAGGTCATGCTGCTGCACAGCAGGCTCTTATCGATGTCGGGTTACCAAACTATTTAGGTGACGACAGCATCAAACTTCATTCAAGTCATGTGAAAAAGATCAACGAAGCAGCAAAAGAATGCTGTAGGAAGAATTTATACAGTAAAGAAGAAAAGCCTTCCTCTGAAAAAAGTACAGCGATGAAGAGGAAAAGCCAGCAAATAGTGATTCAACAACCGCAACCTCAATTTAAAAAAGTATTTCCATTTTTGGCTCAGCTTGAAGAGCTACAAAATTTTACGTCTATCGATGACGTAGAAAGGTGCTTTAAAGAGATATCTGAATATCGCGCGGATCCATTCGCCATCAAAAATATGTCCCTTCTTCGGAATGATGACCGGACATTCCTCTGCGGGGTTTTGTCGATCATCACTCAAATAAAAACTGTCCAGATTTTATATGCCCAAATGGCGATCAACCCACAGGGCTGGAATGAAATCATTGCAGTTCTACAGGATAAGATTGATTTCTTTTCAGAGTGTTTTGTCTTATTAAATAAATTTAATCCGCAAACTGATAAGGGAATTCAACTTCGCGAATGCCTGGTTGGTGAGCTAAAGCACCAGATTAAATGGCTTAGAGTAAAAAAAATATCGATTGAACAAGTGCGTGACAGAGACCCTTTTTCAGAAAAACGGGTTGCTCATAGTAATTACATCTGGGCACAAGTAATTGAAAAACTTTTTGATGACGCGCAACAGCTCTGCCAGGAAACTCCGACTAAAGGACAACTCATCAATGGTTTCATCGTCGAACGGTTAAAGATTAAAAATTTCATAAAAGAAAAAAAAGAAAAAGTCGATTTTGCAAATTCGGAAGCACGTGTTGCCATCCCTAAAGTAATTGTGGGCATAGCCACTCACGATGATCACCCCGTTGTTAAAGGAAAGCAGGAAGCCCTGAATTTTCTGTATGAGCTACTCAGAAAAATCGGATTCAGTACAGACGAAGCTGGCCAGTTTATACAAAGCAAAGCGGCTCTGGATGCCTTGCGTAGAGTCTTAAAGGATCAAAATTTACCTCCCGACAAACAAACCGTTGTTGCCAGCTTAAATGGCATCACCGGGTGCTACCAAATGGAAACTACGTATGTGGAAGGATGGGTATCTTCTGCAGAAACGACAGCCGACGGTATTCCCCGCAATTTCAAAGTACATCGGCTCACTAAAAGACGGAATGATGGTAAGGATGAGCTGTTGCTCATCGTCATTGGGCATGGTGTTCTTGATATGTGGGGAATCGAAGATAAGCAAAAACGTGCCGATTCCAATAGTGAAGCGGCGATGAAAGTGGTATGCAAAGCGGCAGAATCAAACTCACGTGTTGTCCGAAAATGCAGTGAGGGAGTCAAACCCAGGCTAACGCATGTCAGCTTTCTGCTGGTCACACCAACCACGCTGACCCAGCTTCCCGTGGTGAAGAAAAAAACGATTAACTTCCACGAAAAAGATTACACAGATGCACAATTTGCTGCCTTTGATAACGTAAACAAGCAAGGCTACGTTTTGGTCAATAAACATCCTGTTGCTGCTGAAGTCATCACCTTTTCATTTGGTATCAACAAATTGTCCACTGGCGAACTCAACAGCAAGGTCACTGGCGGATGGAGTAATGTAGACGAACACAACCGGGTGTCAATGCAACAGCTGATCGGTTATTTAAGCCCGGATCTGGATGCCAGTTCAGCGCGCTTGCAAAACCGGTCTCCGGGTTGTGTGATTGGGCGAGTTATGAAGCAGGTAGAAGCCTCTCGCCATTTAACCCCAGAAAAAAAACAAGCGTTTCTTATTAAACTCCAGCAACAAACGGAGACTGTTCGCGAGATATTTCTGACGGGGGCCTATAAACAGAGTAGCGGTGATCCGGCCAAAATAAATCGAGAAATCATCGTGCTGCTATCCCACGCAGAAAATGCGCTTGCTGCTATTGATGCGGATGAAGCGATAACCACATCGAAAGGATGTAAAAGCGACAAAGACCGTGGAGGAGAAGTCATTACTGAGGTCTGGCATGAATTAATTGTTGAAGATCTGGGAGGGAGCATTACCCCTAATGAAAAACTCGACGGTGAAAAGAAAGCCATCTACCTGAATGTGGCAACCACGCAATTTGGTATTCAAACCGCCAATACGGGACTTCCGGGCAATAAGGCGGTGGGATGGGCTCTCAGCGAGGATGAGCACATCTTTTTAAGAGGTCTGAGCCCCTTTGCTAAGGAATAATTTAGTTCGGGATAAGCGCTCAGTGCGTAAACTTTTCGGGAGCGTTTCCAGTTAGTGCTTGCTAACACTCAGGTTCGCTTTCGCGCTGGCTCAAAAAAGTCAAATCGAAGGACAGGGTTTTGTCCTAAACAGGCAACGTTTTTTAAAAAAAATTTATTAAAATAGTTGTTGCTTCATCGAATCCCGGCCACTACAATTAGGAAAATTTTTTCCCTTAAACACTACATGTAGTGTTTAAGGGCTGTTTCAAAAGACATTAACCCTCAACAAAGAAACCGCTTCGACCTTAGTTTGCTCCTGCACTTACCGCATTCCAAATTCAAGTAAAAATTTCTAATGGCGCATGAACTTATGTGCCTTTTTTCACCCCCCATCATTAACTTTGGAGACTAAATGCATTCTTCACTTGAAACTACAACTGAATCCCAATTGAATCCAACCCAAAATACACCTGTTGGAACTCAATTTTTAAAGTTAACCCAACTCTATGACGAATACCGGATCATCCGCCGCAACGGCTCGGTAGTTCAATTTGAACCATCTAAAATCGCCCTCGCGTTGACCAAAGCATTTTTGGCAGTCAGCGGCGGACAAGGCGCGGCCTCAGCACGCGTGCGTGAATTAGTGGAGCAATTAACTGCCAGCGTCGTCGCCGCCTTAATGCGCCGTCAACCGACTGGCGGCACATTCCACATTGAAGATGTTCAGGATCAGGTCGAATTAGCGTTAATGCGTTCTGGCGAACATGACGTGGCGCGTGCTTATGTGCTGTATCGCTTTAAGCGCATGGAAGAGCGCAAGGTTTTGCAAGAAACCAGTCACACTGATAACCATACAGCGCATCAGTTGTACGTGCTGGTCGATGGCAAAAGCCAACCTTTAGATGTGCAACAGGTTCGCGACTTAATTAATGCGGCGTGCGTCAATTTGAATCAGTTAGTCGATGCGGAAGCGATTCTGACTGAGACAGTGAAAAATCTTTATCACAACGTGCCGGTGGACGAGCTTTATAAATCAGCCATTTTGGCAGCACGCGCCATGATGGAAAAAGAGCCGGCATACAGCCAGGTAACGGCACGTTTGTTATTGCACACAATCCGCCGTGAAGTATTTGGCGCGGAAGTTTCTCAGCAAAGTGCCGCTGCGCGTTATGTCACTTATTTTCCTGAATTCATTCAAAAAGGTATTCAGGCCGAATTGCTGGATGCACGTCTGGCCGAATTCGATCTGGCTAAGCTGAGCAAAGCGTTAGTCGCTGACCGTGATTTGCAATTTGGTTATTTAGGTTTACAAACCCTGTATGACCGCTATTTTTTGCACATTGAAGGCCAACATATTGAAATGCCGCAGGTGTTCTTTATGCGCGTGGCAATGGGACTGGCGTTAAATGAAACTGACCGCACTGGTCGCGCCATTGAGTTCTATAGCTTATTGTCCAGCTTTGACTTTATGAGTTCAACGCCGACCTTATTTAATTCCGGCACACAGCGTTCTCAACTGTCATCCTGTTATTTATCGACAGTGCCGGACAATCTGGAAGGTATTTATGAGGCAATCAAAGAAAATGCGTTGCTCGCCAAATATGCCGGCGGTTTAGGAAATGACTGGACTCCCGTGCGCGCACTTGGTGCACATATCAAAGGCACAAACGGCAAATCACAAGGTGTTGTGCCATTTCTGAAAGTGGTTAATGACACCGCTGTCGCGGTCAATCAGGGCGGCAAACGCAAAGGCGCCGTATGTGCGTACTTAGAAACCTGGCACATGGACGTGGAAGAGTTTCTGGAACTGCGTAAAAACACCGGTGACGATCGGCGCCGTACTCATGACATGAATACCGCTAACTGGATACCTGATCTGTTCATGAAGCGTGTCATGGAAAAAGGAGAATGGACTTTATTTTCTCCCTCTGATGTTCCTGATTTGCATGAGAAATTTGGTCGTGCCTTTGAAACAGCTTATGTAGCTTACGAAGCAAAAGCCGCACGTGGCGAAATTACCGTCTTCAAAAAAGTACAAGCTTTAGATTTGTGGCGCAAGATGTTGTCGATGTTGTTTGAAACTGGTCATCCATGGATTACCTTCAAAGATCCATGCAATATCCGTTCGCCGCAACAACATGTTGGCGTGGTTCATTCTTCTAACTTGTGCACTGAAATTACATTAAATACCAATGAAACAGAAATCGCGGTATGTAATTTAGGTTCCGTCAATTTGCCAGCACATATGAAAGACGGCCAGTTAGATCAGGTTAAATTGCAAAAAACAGTACGCACTGCCATGCGCATGCTGGACAACGTAATCGACATCAACTACTACGCTGTTAAAAAAGCGCGGGATTCCAACGTTAAACATCGTCCGGTTGGAATGGGCATTATGGGTTTCCAAGATTGCTTACACATGATGCGCATTTCCTACGCATCTAAAGAAGCCGTGCAATTTGCCGATAATTCGATGGAAGCAGTTTGTTACTACGCGTATTTAGCTTCTACTGAACTGGCCGAAGAACGCGGTACTTACAGCAGCTATCGTGGTTCTTTGTGGGATCGGGGTATTTTGCCGCAGGACTCATTGAAGCTGTTGGCCGAAGAGCGCGGTGGTTATCTGGAAGTCGATACCAGCGAAGCAATGGACTGGAGTCTGGTGCGCAATCGCATCAAACAATATGGCATGCGTAATTCCAATTGCATTGCTATTGCACCAACAGCGACGATCTCCAACATTATTAATGTCTCTGCTTGTATTGAACCGACTTATCAAAATCTTTACGTTAAATCCAACTTGTCCGGTGAATTTACCGAGATTAACGAATATCTGGTGCGCGACTTAAAAGCACGCGGCATGTGGGACGAAGTGATGATCTCTGATCTGAAGTACTTTGATGGCAGTCTGGCAAAGATAGATCGCATCCCTGCTGACTTGCGTGCGCTGTATGCCACCGCCTTTGAAGTGGACACGATGTGGATTATTGAAGCGGCTTCACGTCGTCAAAAGTGGATCGATCAGGCGCAGTCACTCAACATTTACATGGCGGGTGCATCTGGTAAAAAACTGGATGAGACATATAAGACAGCCTGGTTGCGTGGATTAAAAACCACCTATTACTTACGCACGATAGGCGCAACACACACGGAAAAATCGACATCAAAAACCGGTGCGTTGAATGCGGTGTCTGTGGACGGTTCTCAAGGTTCGATGATGAGTTCAAACTCTACGGCCGACGGACCGGTTTGCATGATGCGTCCAGGCGATGCCGGTTTTGACGAGTGTGAGGCTTGCCAGTAATTATGAGCCGTGCGGTTGTTGCTCCCTCTCCCGTTGCGCGGGAGAGGGAGCTAAATATGGTAGATCTATAGGCAGGTAAGAAATTAAAAAGTACAAACAAAGGAAATAAAAATGCTCACATGGGATGACGAAGTAACTGAGGCAGAAGTGCCAAATCTGGCCCGCACAATCGCAAACACGCTTTCTGCGCCACCTGCGCCAGAACAGATATTTACACCTGCAACGCCTGCTGTAACAGAAGGTCCGGCGGCGGCTGAACAAATTGCGCGCCGGGTCAATGCGGCTGACAAACGAATCATTAACGGCAAGACTGATGTCAATCAGCTGGTGCCATTTAAATACAAATGGGCCTGGGATAAATATCTGGCGGGTTGCGCTAACCATTGGATGCCTCAAGAAATCAATATGCAACGTGATATTGAACTTTGGAAAAATCCAAATGGTTTAACTCCCGATGAACGTCGCCTGGTCATACGCAATCTCGGTTTCTTCGTGACCGCCGATTCTCTGGCTGCCAATAATATTGTGCTTGGCACGTATCGCCATATCACTGCGCCGGAGTGTCGCCAGTATTTATTGCGCCAGGCGTTTGAAGAAGCAATTCATACCCACGCCTACCAATATATTGTCGAATCCTTAGGGTTAGATGAGGCTGAAGTATTTAACGCGTATCACGAAGTAGCGTCGATTCGGGACAAAGATGAATTTTTGATTCCATTTATTGATGCGCTTACTAATCCTGAGTTTAAAACTGGTACACCTGAAAATGACCAGACTTTACTCAAATCATTAATTGTTTTTGCCTGCCTGATGGAAGGATTATTTTTCTATGTGGGCTTTACGCAAATCTTGGCATTAGGTCGTCAAAATAAAATGATGGGCGCGGCGGAGCAATACCAATACATTTTGCGCGACGAATCTATGCACTGCAATTTTGGAATCGATTTAATCAATACCATCAAGATGGAGAACCCGCATTTATGGACAGCTGAGTTTCGCGAAGAAATTAAAGCATTGTTTTTACAAGCAGTTGAATTGGAATACCGTTACGCGGAAGACACCATGCCACGCGGTGTGCTCGGGCTGAATGCGCCGATGTTTAAAGGCTACTTACGCTTCATCGCCAATCGTCGCGCTCAACAAATTGGGATCGATGCGCTATTTCCAAATGAAGAAAATCCGTTTCCCTGGATGAGCGAAATGATCGATCTGAAAAAGGAACGTAATTTTTTTGAGACACGTGTTATTGAATATCAAACCGGAGGTGCTTTAAATTGGGAATAGATGCGCAGGAATAAATTAGCAGAAAAAATTCGTGGAAAAAAATACGTTAGAGTAAAAAATTCCAACAGTTTTTAAACTAATTAATTACTTTCTTTAAAAAAAGTTTTACTATTCGGGAATTGCAGCGTATTTTGATATTACAAGAAACTGATTTTTAAATACGCTGCGCACGAATTTTGAAATGCAGTACCAGATTTTAGAAAAAAAACTCCAAAAATAAGTTGGATCTGTAGATTAAAAAAACAGTCAAAATAAAAAAGAAGAAAACACTGTACAAGTCAACGGCCACCATAAACAACAATGAACAAACAATTAGTAATCTTAAATTTTGCCGGGTCAGTTAATGTAGGTAAGTAGACGGCTTTTCGATTTCCTTATTTGTTTAGTTCCAGCTTTGTTAAAAAATACTTTCCTACAAAAGTCCATTAGACCGATGTAGAACGATTCTGCAAAAGGCGTTCTAAGTTAAGCAAACCCACATGGCAAATGTGTTTATTCACATGGTCACACCGGAGATGCGGCTTAAAGCAACAATTTACGCAGAAAAGTTGAAGTGCCAAACTGAAAAACAATAAAAATGCTGCAGTTTGACAGGTGCCCAATTCATTAGCGCTAACTACTTAGCAAAACAGCGCGAGTTTGCGTCGATGAATAATCCGCTTTAATCATTGCACTAAGTGATGGCTAAAACGGGTTTTAAACTTGTATGTGATTCTTTCCAACTTTAAGTGGAGGACAATAATGTCTACAGCATCTAAACCCGCAAAGAAAGCAGCGGCGGCCCCTAAAAAGGCTACTGCAGCTAAACCGGCAGCGAAAAAAGTAGCGGCCAAAAAGCCAGCAGTTAAAAAAGTAGTTGCTAAAAAACCGGCAGCGAAAAAGGTAGCGGCCAAAAAGCCAGCAGCCAAAAAGCCAGCAGCTAAAAAAGTAGTTGCTAAAAAACCGGCAGCGAAAAAGGTAGCAGCTAAAAAGCCAGTAGCTAAAAAAGTAGCAGCCAAAAAACCGGCAGCTAAAAAAGTAGTTGCTAAAAAACCGGCAGCGAAAAAGGTAGCAGCTAAAAAGCCAGTAGCTAAAAAAGTAGCCGCCAAAAAACCGGCAGCGAAAAAGGTAGCAGCTAAAAAGCCAGTAGCTAAAAAAGTAGCCGCCAAAAAACCGGCAGCGAAAAAGGTAGCAGCTAAAAAGCCAGTAGCTAAAAAAGTAGCAGCCAAAAAGCCAGCGGCTAAAAAAGCAGTAGCTAAAAAGCCAGTAGCAAAAAAAGCGGCGGCTAAGCCAGCCGCTAAAATGGTCACTAAGCCGGCTACTGCCAGAGAAGCCAATAGTGTGATTGCCCCAACAGCAGCATGGCCTTTCCCGACAGCGACTCCGCGCCCTCAGTAAGCGGAGTTTCATCGGGATAGTTTAGGTCAGTTACTATCTCAGGCAATTAAACCTGTTATGCGGTTATGCTGCATAGCAGGTTTTTTTTGGGTCCGTTAATCGTATCGTCAATTTTTCAGGTTTTTCTGATTTTTGAAGTAGAGTGTTGAGCTGGAAAAATGTTAGCCCAACCTATGGCTTAACCGGTACACAAGTCGCAACACGATGTAATAAAAATGGGAGTTTATCTTGCTATATAACTTGTTCAATTTGGTAGTGGATTTGGTAGGCGGTTTATTTGCCGGCGTATTGTTATTGCGATTTTGGATGCAAATAGTACGCGTGCGCCCACCTCAACAAATTGCGCAATTTACTTTTCAATTGACGGACTGGCTGGTCAAGCCTTTGCGGCGCGTGATTCCTGGTGTCGGTGGAATTGATTGGGCAAGTATATTGGCTGCCTATGCCATTGCACTGATTTGTAGCTTACTAAAGGTATGGATGCTGCTGCGTTTATTCTCAAGTTTGATTTTCTTATTGGCTCTTTTTAGTCTGCTGCAATGGATTATTTATGGTTGGACTGCAATTCTCATCCTGGAGGTCATCTTTAGCTGGGTAAATCCCCACGCACCGCTCGCTCCTTTTGTTCAGGCTTTAAATGCACCAATGTTAAAACCAATACGTCGGGTTATACCTTTATTAGGCGGGCTGGATCTTTCACCGATGGTGTTATTTTTATTGTTGCAAGTAGCAAGCAGGACGCTTGCCTATGCTTCTATGATGCTGACTGGAATTTAAATTAAACGATAAGCGGTTTTTTTAACCAGTTACCACCTAACGTGTTCTTGATTAGTTGGATACAAGCTTCATTATCAACCTGCATACAGACACGGGTGAGCGGTTTTTCTGGCTCCCATCCTGGTTGCGGATAAAATAATTTCCCGTGTCTGTCCATCATCGTCTGACCGTTAGCAACACCCTCGGTTGCCACGCGTACCCGGCCTTCCTGGACTTTGAATAATTCCGGCGCGACTAAATAAACAAACGCCAACACATCATGACCAAAGCAGGCGTCACATAATTCCGGACGTATCGCCCCATAAAAATTACAGTAAAAGCGCACCGCATGTTGCAACGTCGTTGTGGCGAGATGATTTTGTTTTTCAGCTAATTCGTCAAAAAAATGGGCAGGCAAGACAACGCGATGCGTCACATCCAACCCGACCATCGTTAAATTCCAACCGGCCGTAAACACCAGATCAGCGGCGTAAGGATCATTCCACACATTAGCTTCAGCAACCGGAGAAACATTACCCGGCTCAATCACCGTACCCGCCATAAGCACAACTTCTTTTAACAGCTTAGGTAAATCAGGTTCGATTTTTAATGCCAACCCTAAATTGGTTTGTGGTGCGACAGCGACCAGGGTAATTTCACCAGGATGCGCGCGCGCCATGTTCACGATGTATTCGGCGGCACTGCATTTTTCTGCCTGCGCTTTTATTGCGTTGCGCTTGAGCAGGTTACCAAGACCATCATCGCCATGAATAAATCCGGGCGGTATGCCAGGCGCTTTTACCAGCGGAACCAGAGCACCTCGCGCGACGGGAATTTCAACGCCGGCGATTCTGGTCAGATAAAGCGCGTTCTCTGTCGCTTGTTGCGTGGTGACGTTACCGAAAATAGTGGTGATGCCCAACACGTTAATGTCGGGATGTGCGAGCGCGAAGTAAAGCGCCATGGCATCGTCTACACCGGGATCAGTATCGAAGATGACGTTGTGTTTGGTGGTCATTGGATTTTCCTTTGGTTGAATAAATACGTAGTTCCGGCAATAGCCACACTTTGTCTTTATCTTTGAAACTTGCCGTTCACGATGTTGGGTCTGTGTTGTAAAACGTAAGTTGCCTGATTTTAATTGAACAAAAAGTGAAAAATAAAAACTGGAGTTGTACTGTGCTTTAATAAGCTGCCATAAATCGCACCATTTCTTCCCGATACGGAATCGAACTTTGCGCTCCGAGTCGGGTGACGGCTAACGCTGCGCTAAATTGCGCCTGGTTAGTCGCATCAAGAATAGATAATCCGCATCCAATTCCAACAGCAAACGCGCCGACGAAAGTATCTCCCGCCGCCGTGGTATCAATGACATTCACCTTAGCTGCAGGCAGGTGATGGCTCTTATTTTTTTCCGACACACAAACCCCATGTTCGCCCATAGTGAGGAGTACGCAAGCCGCACCGCGTGCAAGCAATCTGGCCGAAGCAATTTGTGCGCTGGCAATGTCGGTGACGTTGATGCCGCTTAGCTGCGTGGCTTCGGTTTCATTCACAATTAAATAGCTGATTTTGGCCAGCAAATCATCGGGCAAAGAAATCGCCGGAGCCGGATTAAACACCACGTTAACATTATGTTCAAAGGCGAGTTGAATTGCCGCAGTCACCGTGGCTAACGGTGTTTCGCATTGGCAGATGAGCAGGCTGGCGTTACAAATCACCTCTTTAGCAGCGTCGATGTGCGCCGGAGTTAATTGCGCATTGGCGCCGGGCGCGATGACGATACTGTTATCGCCCTGATCATCAACAAAAATTCCTGCTACGCCGGTGGCGACATTATTTACGATGCTAATAAAATTGGTGGCGATGCCATCCGTTTGTAATGCGCTTACTGATTGTTGGCCGTAAGAGTCCTTTCCCACGCAGGCAATTAATGTGGTTACGGCATCCTGACGCGCCGCAGCGACGGCTTGATTAGCGCCTTTTCCACCGGCAGTCTGGGCAAATTCATGACCGGAAATTGTTTCGCCAACTCCTGGCATGCGGGGAGTGCGGAATACCAGGTCCATATTGATACTGCCGACTACGACGATGTTGGGGTGCATGGTTTCCTTATTTACTCCGTCTCACACAATGTTCCGTAGGGTGGGCACGCTTTTGTGCCCACCATGGTTGATCAATACTATCTCCCAATAAATTCCATAACTTTTCGATCATTACGCCACCTTAATCTGCCCGGAATTTGCAACGATGGTGGGCACAAAGGCGTGCCCACCCTACAACTTCGTTTGTAAACGCTTTATCAGCCCAACCTGCGAATTCGGACGCCGCAGGAATGGCGAAAAATTCGATCACGGATAAAAAATCGCCACAGCATAATCTGACGCCGTCACCTGGTCCACTTCAAAATACAAATTCACCGCCTGCTCCTGATGCGCCGGAAAACCATTGGTGATATTGCCAGGATCAGATAAGTATTCAGCAGGAGTAAAAACGCGTCTTAACACCGGTTGTTTTTGCGCATTTTGTAACGTTAATTCGATATGCGGCCAAGCCTGCGTCATTGCGCTGTGATTGCGCATTAACAAACTGAATTCAAACGTATTTTCACGCGGGAGACTATGCAATTCGACCGCCTCATAACTCAGCGCATTGATTTTTGCGAGAAGTTGAATTTGGCAGTGCACGTACTTACACAAGGTAACTAAGGTTTTTTTGGCAGGCGGAAAAGTGGCAGCCAGGTAATTACGAAACAAATAAGTTATTTGCCCGGCAAGTAGCAGCAATAAAATAATTACGCCGATAAAAAATATCCGGGAGGCGCGTTTTTTGGTATTGGCCTGACGTATAAAAGAAAGTTGCTCAAGCTCATCCGCGTCGTTTGCGTCAGGTTTATTGGCGTCGGATTTTTCCTCGCTATGTAATGCAATTTCCCCATGCGGTTCAACATTGTCGCTCGCATGTTGCGCATGCAAATGAGTTTGATCAGAGTGAGTTGTGTGCCCGGGCGATATTTCGCTATCAAACGCATCGTCATCTAAGCCCGATTTTAAAATGATGACTTCTTCGGCCTCCTCAATATCGGTAAAAGAAAGCATTGGCGGTGGTTGATCCTGCTGCTCTTCCTTATGCGGTAATTCTGGATTGCTGATCTCACTATGTTGTGTGGAAGGAGGCTGAACGGACTCTGTACGTAACTGGCTGTTTAGCTGACTGTCAGCCTCAACCAAATGATCAATACCATTAAAAATTTGCTGGCAAACTCCGCAGCGAACCAAACCTGTTTGCAATTTAAGTTGATCGTTAGCGACCTTAAATGTGGTGTGACAATGAGGACATTTAGTGGCTAACGACATGGCGGTTTAGTTTGAAATGTGAGGTAGTCGAAAGAAAATTAGGAAGCGCGATGGCCATCGCATTGACCATATAAGGCAACCCAACCATCCCGCTCCTGCCAGACAGTCAATGTAATAAACGGCGCATAAACCGCCGCAACTTCTTCAGCCTGACGCGCTAACACGCCAGACAATACCAATGCGCCCCCCGCAGCGACTTTGCCAGACAACATGGGCGCCATTAATTTCAGGGGATTCGACAAAATATTAGCAACAACCACATCGTAAGTAGTGGAGGTGATTTTATTGGGCAACGAAAATTCGATCTCACAGTTATTTCGTACTGCGTTAAATTCAGCAGAATGAATGGCCTGCACGTCGATATCAATACCTTCGACTTTTGCTGCGCCGAGTTTTTTGGCGACGATGGCCAGAATTCCTGAACCACAACCGTAATCCAGTACCGTTTTATTGACGGGCGGATTTTCTTCCAGCCATTCCATGCATAAACGCGTGGTGGGATGACTGCCGGTACCAAAAGCCAGACCTGGATCCAGTTCTAAAACAAGCGCCGTCGGATCCGGCGCTGTGTGCCAACTGGGCACAACCCAAATTCCTTTGCCGATTAACATTGGCTCAAACTGCGATTGCGTTAAGCGCACCCAATCCTGATCCGTGACAAACCGTAAATAATGCGCTGGTGTCGGCATGTGGCAATGCACGGCGGCCAGCTCGACTAATTCCGCATGATTGAAGTCTGTCGGTGTAAGCGCGATCACACGGCTATGTTCCCAGGCGGTTTCTTCGGGTTCCATGCCGGGTTCGCCAAACAACGGTTGTTCAGCATCGGTGCCTTCGTCAGCATCTTCGATAGAAACGGACAATAGACCGAACGTCACGCCGCATGCCAATAAGGCATCCGAATAATCTTCTGCATGCTCTTTCGCTACTTCAACGACGATTTCAGTCCAGCTCATTGTTGTCTCTCCTGATTTAGATTTCTTCGGTGTGTTGATTCGTCAAATCTGGTGCGGCTTTTCGTAGGGTGGGCACGCTTTTGTGCCCACGCGGTCGTTGATAAACCGGGACACCCATTACGAATTTAATTGAGCAACCATCCGCGTGGGCACAAAAGCGTGCCCACCCTACGTGAGACGAGAAGAGCTAAAGTTATTATTTTTTACCAGATTTTGGCTTGGTCTTTGGCAGATCCGGCTTCTCATCCAACTTATGTTCCAGATAATGAATATTGGTACCGCCTTCAATAAAACGCGCATCAACCATAAGTTCGCGATGCAATGGAATGTTAGTTTGAATTCCTTCCACCACCATTTCAGACAACGCAATTTGCATCCGGCGTATTGCCTGTTCACGGGTCGCACCATAAGCAATGACTTTACCGATCATCGAATCATAATGCGGCGGCACAAAGTAACCGTCATACGCATGCGAATCAACCCGGATTCCGGGACCGCCAGGCACGTGCCAGGACGTAATTTTACCGGGAGATGGCGTAAATTTAAACGGATCTTCCGCGTTGATACGGCATTCGATCGCATGGCCTCTGAAAATAATGTCACGCTGCTTGATACGTAACGGTTCACCCGCGGCAATACGAATTTGTTCCTGAACGATATCAATGCCGGTAATCATTTCGGTGACCGGATGTTCAACCTGAACGCGGGTATTCATTTCGATGAAATAGAACTCGCCTTTTTCGTACAAAAATTCAAAGGTACCGGCGCCCAGATAACCCATTTTTCGACAAGCATCCGCGCAACGTGTGCCGACTTTTTCGATGGTTCTGCGCAGAATATCTGGCGCAGGCGCTTCCTCTAATACTTTTTGATGGCGGCGCTGCATGGAGCAGTCACGTTCACCCAACCAGAGAGCGCTCCCAAAACTATCGGCCAAAATCTGAATTTCCACGTGGCGCGGATTTTCCAGAAATTTTTCCATATACACTTCAGGATTACCAAACGCCGCACCCGCTTCCGTTTTGGTCATAGTGACTGCATTTAATAATGCGGCTTCGGTATGCACAACACGCATACCGCGTCCGCCACCACCACCGGCGGCCTTAATGATGACCGGGTAACCAACTTTGCGGGCAATCTGGATAATTTCTTTGGGGTCTTCCGGCAACGCACCTTCCGAGCCCGGCACGCAAGGCACGCCCGCTTTAATCATGGCGCGTTTGGCAGATACTTTGTCGCCCATTAAGCGGATCGTTTCCGAACGCGGGCCAATAAAAACAAAGCCAGATTGTTTAACGCGTTCGGCAAAGTCGGCATTCTCAGATAAAAAACCATAACCGGGATGAATCGCTTCGGAATCGGTTACTTCTGCCGCACTGATAATGGCCGGCATACTTAAGTAGCTTAATGTGGAAGACGCAGGGCCAATACATACCGACTCGTCGGCAAGCTTGACATACTTTGCTTCGCGATCAGCCTCGGAATGGACGACCACCGTTTTAATACCCATTTCGCGGCAAGCACGCTGGATGCGTAAAGCAATTTCGCCGCGATTGGCGATGAGGATTTTTTCAAACATGGTTTTGAGATTTCGGACTGAGTTGAACAATGAAGCGACAATGTTTTATTGTCGTGGCAAGCAGGCAAATGAGAACAACAGCAACGCTGTTCAACATCTAAGCAATCACAAACAAGGGTTGGCCAAACTCAACTGGCTGGCCATTTTCAACCAATATTTGTTGCACGATGCCAGAGAAGTCGGATTCGATTTCATTGAGTAATTTCATCGCTTCAATAATACAAAGCGTCTCGCCTTCTTTTACGACGGCGCCAACTTCAACAAAAGCGGCTGTGCCAGGTGCGGAAGAACGGTAGAACGTACCAACCATGGGTGATTTGACGATATGACCAGCAGGCACTTCGGCAACAGGGGGCGCGTCCACCGGTGCAGCTCCGGGTGCCGCCGCTGGTGCGTAATAGTTTTGCTGAGGGTACTGCTGCGGCATATGTTGCATTTGCTGCTGAGGCACGTAAATCACTTGTGGCTGCTGTGCGGTGGCCTTAACGATACGCACTTTACCTTCACCTTCGGTGACTTCAAGTTCGGAAATATCCGAATCGGCGACTAAATCTATTAACGTTTTTAGCTTACGTAAATCCATGTTAAATCCTCTTGTTGTTCCTGGAAGTCTTAACCCAAGCTCGATTTCGATGAAAAGCCCAGGTTGAATCGGCGCAATTATAAGGTAATTAACTACAAATGGAAGAAGTTAATGGTTTCCCAGTAGAAAGTCTATCGCTAACCGATAACCATCAACGCCCAGGCCGCAGATGACGCCCTGCGCTATTTCCGACAAAAACGAGTGATGACGAAACGCTTCCCGTTGATACACATTTGAAATATGCACTTCAATAAAAGGAATACCAACCCCGGCCAGTGCATCCCGCAAGGCAATGCTGGTGTGAGTAAAAGCGCCCGGATTAATGACGATGGCATCCACCTCTTGCTGCCTGGCGGCGTGAATGCGGTCAATCAGTACTCCTTCGTGATTGCTTTGCATAAAAGCCAGTTGCGCCCCGGACGCTTTTGCTTGTGCCATAGCAGCCTGTTCAATATCGTGCAAAGTGGTTGTGCCATAAACTTGCGGTTCACGGGTGCCAAGTAAATTTAAGTTTGGGCCGTTCAACAATAAGATGTTTTTTGCCATGTGATTTTAAAAAATAAGGGATTGAGCAATCGAAAACTGGGATGCAATCCTGGCTCGCGAAGAATGTAAAAGCGTGAATATGAGATTACTTTACCGACAGAAGTGGCACTTTGCCATTTCAGCACATGCTTAGCAAGACAAACTCCCAACGAATCCATTTTTCCAAAAAATATTGATGACTCGTGAATAACGGAATAGTTCTCAAAAATTAAAAGCTGACAGATTTTAATCCTGTCGGCTTTTTACTAATTTCCCGGCCTCTTAAATTTATCATAAAAATAGCATCAATAGTATGATAATATCATACTATTGATGCTATTTTAGAAGGAGAGCTCATGAAAACCATACGTAAGACTATTACTTTGACCGACCAGCAAGATGACTGGATCAAAACCCAGATTAATGCTGGTCACTATACCAATGACAGTGAATATATTCGTGATTTATTGCGCCGTGAACAGGAGCGCAGTGCAGAGATTGAGAGTATCCGGGCGGCGCTGATTGAAGGTGAAACAAGTGGCGCACCACAGTCTTTTAACTCTGACGATTTCAAGAAAAAAATGTTAAGTAAATATGGCTGAATTTCATCTGACACCGGCAGCCGGGCAAGATCTTGAAGGCATCTGGACTTTCACTTGCCAGAAATGGAATAAAGAACAAGCCAATCGCTACATTGATCGTTTGACAGACGTATTTGCCGATCTGGCGCACTCGCCCAAAATGGCTCCGGCATGTGAGCATATCCGGCCAGGATACCGTCGTTGGAATATTGAGCGACATATTATTTACTTTCTTATTACAGATAACGGCATTTTAATTGTTCGCGTTTTACATGAACGTATGGATGCCCTACGGTATTTGCTATAAAAATGGTTTGATCCGTTTCAGCTATCACCCGCCAATGAAAAAATTAGCCCGACTCTTTTTACTGTATCTGATGATGCTCGCCATTCCCGTTCAGAGCGTCGCGGCATTTGCACTGCCTTATTGCGGTGCTCAAACTTATCAGGCTATGGAGAGCGATCAAAGTCTGGCTCATCATTTTTCTGATGAACAATCGTATGCTACACAGGGCGATAACTCTTCAAATACAGACAGCTGTTCTTCCTGCGCTGATTGTTGTGTCGGCTGTGCGCTGACGATGACGTCTTCCGGCCTCCCTGTTTCCAGTCCATCTTCAGAAAAAATTAACTTCATTTTTTCTTCTCAGGCAGGCCATATCAGTGATGGCCCTGAACGTCCTCCCCGGCCTTAAGTTTTCTAAAAATTCGCAGGCTGAACTAACACTTCATTCGTCCACTGCTTAGCATCAGGCAGGTGAAGCGTTGGCCCAACCTGTAATGCTTACTTTTCACACGTACCCATTTAACTAACCATACAGTGAGGATTTTATGAATACATTTTTGCCTCTTTTCACGAAGCGACTACCATTTATCCTGCCATTCATCCTGGCAGGTTGCACCACTTTTAGTTCCGACGGCGGTTTCTCTGCTGTTGAGCAAACAGCCGGACAACACCTCAACAAAGACCTCATCTGGCAACGTTCCAACTCAGACAAAGTGAGCGCCGCACAGCGCGTGGGTGAACTGCTCGGTTCACCCCTTTCGGCAGATGACGCCGTTCAAATTGCCTTACTAAATAATCGCGGACTACAAGCCACCTTCTTTAAGCTCGGCATCGCTGAATCCGATGTGGTTCAGGCAGGTCGCTTGCCTAATCCCGGCTTTTCTTTCAGTCGTACGCATCAAGGAGGCGAGGTTGAAATTAGCCGCAGCATCGTCGTCAATATCGCGCGGTTAATCATGATGCCGGCCACCATCCAGATCGAGCGACGCCGCTTCCAGCAAACTCAGCGCGAAGTGACGATACAGATGTTGTTATTGGCGGCCGAGGCACGTAAAGCGTATTACACGGCGGTCGCCGCAGACCAGACCGTGCTTTACATGCAGCAGGTCAAACAAGCAGCAGATGCGGGGGCTGAACTGGCCAGGCGTATGCTGCAAGCCGGTAATTTCAACAAATTGCAGCAAGCCCGTGAGCAAAGTTTTTATGCCGAAGCAACGCTGAATTTAGTCCGCGCTGAACAAATGAAAACACGGAGTCGGGAAAAATTAACGCGCTTAATGGGGCTTTCCGATACAACATATGCCTTGCCATCCAGGCTACCCGACTTACCCAAAACACCAGACGAACAAATCAACATGGAACAGCTGGCCATGTCCCAACGGTTGGATATTGAGGAAGCCATATTGAACACGGAACAAGTAGCAAAAAATCTGGGATTAACCAAAGCAACGCGTTTCATCAACGTGTTAAACGTGGGTGCAATCCATAATTCCTTTAACGATAAATCGAATGAAAATGGCGTCGAAGTTTCGCTGGAATTGCCCTTGTTTGACTGGGGTGACGCCAAAGTGACCAAAGCAGAATCGATTTATATGCAAGCGGTTAATCGTGCGGAAGAAGTGGCGGTTAATGCACGTTCTCAAGTCAGAGAAGCGTACGCGGTTTATCGCGCTAATTTCGACATCGCTAAACATTATCAGGATGAAATTGTTCCGCTGAATACACGTGTATCCAAAGAAAATCTGCTGCGCTACAACGGCATGTTAATCGGAGTGTTTGATTTGTTGGCCGATGCGCGTTCGCAAATTAACAGTGTCAACGGAGCGATTGAAGCTTATCGGGATTTTTGGATGGCGAAAACGGATTTGGAGTTGAGTCTGATTGGTCAGCCGGGCATGACTTCAATGGGCAATAAAAATACATCATCCGGTGAAGAATAGTTGTTTACTCGTCCCACGAAAATTAATAGCAAGAAGAGTTCCGAAGATCTTTTTTAACATCGTTCCCGCGTAGGCGCACTGCTGTCCGGAATAATTTTGATAGAGGTAGCACAAAGCGTTACAGGTTGCGATATAGATCGACAAGGCTTGATTAGCCGACGTAAAAAAGTGTTGGCAGAATAGTGATCTGTGAACGACAACCATTTTTTGCACCGTCATTCCTGCGTAGGCGGGAACGACGAGTTTGGTCAATTCGCTCAAGCAGCGGACAACATAGAAATAAAGAAAAGGAAAAGCAATGAACACAAGAAGAAATTTTTTAAGCGGACTTGGCGCGGGTTTAGGCTCGATTGCAGCAGCCGTCACCGCCACATCGGTCAGCAAAGTAGCGATGGCCGCCTTACCAGAACCGGTGACGCAAACCACACCAGACACCATGTCGCCATTAATACCCAACACAGGTCGTCCATATAACCCGGTCGTCACATTAAACGGATGGACTTTACCGTGGCGCATGAATAAAGGCGTGAAAGAATTCCACCTGGTAGCTGAACCGGTAGTACGCGAAATGGCGCCCGGATTTAAAGCGCACTTATGGGGTTACAACGGCCAGTCTCCCGGCCCGACGATCGAAGTGGTGGAGGGCGATCGCGTGCGCATTTTCGTCACCAACAAACTGCCGGAACAAACCAGCGTGCATTGGCATGGTCAGCGATTACCGAATGGAATGGATGGCGTTACCGGTTTAACGCAGCCCGGCATTCCGCCAGGCAAAACGTTTGTGTATGAATTTGTGGCGCGTCGCCCCGGTACATTTATGTATCACCCACATGCCGATGAAATGACGCAAATGGCGATGGGCATGATGGGATTCTGGGTTACCCATCCGAAAGGCAAACATCCACACATTGCCGATGTCGATCGTGATTTTGTCTTTCTGCTCAACGCATATGACATTGATCCGGGCGCTTACACACCCAAAATTTCCACCATGCTGGATTTCAATTTATGGAGCTGGAACAGCCGCGTTTTTCCTGGCATCGATCCTCTGGTGGTGCGTAAAAATGACAAGGTCAGAATACGCATCGGCAACCTGACGATGACGAATCACCCCATCCATATTCACGGCCATGAATTTGAAGTGACCGGTACCGATGGCGGCCCGGTATCACCCTCAGCGCGCTGGCCGGAAGTCACCACCGATATTGCGGTTGGCCAGATGCGCCAGATTGAATTTTTAGCGGATGAAGAAGGCGACTGGGCTTTTCATTGCCACAAATCGCATCACACCATGAACGCGATGGGACATGACACGCCGACATTAATCGGGGTTGATCAAAGTGGTCTTGCGGAGAAAATGGCGAATCTGATCCCTGATTACATGGCCATGGGCAGTAATGGCATGAGTGACATGGGAGAAATGACCATGCCCTTACCCGAAAACACGTTACCGATGATGACGGGTCAGGGTCCGTTTGGTGGCGTTGAAATGGGCGGTATGTTTAGCGTGGTCAAGGTGCGTAAAAATCAAAAACCGGGTGATTATAAAGATCATGGCTGGTATAAACATCCGCCAGGCACTGTCGCACGGGAATGGACAGGTAAGCTAGCTTCTGCACCACGCTCAACGACTGCGGGAGCGGAAAAAGAAAATAAGTCGATGCCGATGAAACATCAGCATCAGGCAGACGTCGAAGTCCAGGTGAAGAAACCCCTGGGCAATATGAAGCATTAATTTATCCGGTGGGCGCGCACAGAGTAGTGAACTAGTTTTACCTTTGTGCCGACAGCGTGGAAATCAAACTACTTCATAACACCCGACTCCATCTATAAAACTCCTTATCCGCGAGTAAGTGTCAGGGTCGAGCTGGCTTTCTAAATGATCGATTTTCATCTCATCATTAAGATTCTGTAATGTTTCAGCAGGCAAAAGCACAGGGCTGTCCCATCAAAATCAACCTGTACCTCCGGCTCGTCATCCTCGCGAAGGCGGGGATCCAGTAGGGTAAACCTATGGCGATAGCCATCATTTTTAAGTGGTTGACCTTCGAATAAAGCAAATAATGATGGCTACGCCATAAATGTACAACACTGGATCCCCGCCTTCGCGAGGATGACGAGCCGGAGGTACGGGTTGATTTTGATGGGACAGCCCTGGGCAAAAGCACATTCAGCATTTTAATTTTACTGACCCCATGGTAGAGATGCTCCCGAGCCAGCTGTGGAAGAGCAATGACAGCCGACACCGTGACAGGTCCAGATTCCAGCCGATCTGCTAACTTGGATAACTCGGGGGAGAAACACCCATCGTGTACATATACCGTTTGCTTGTGGATGTCTGGTTTTTCTTCACCATTCACTTTTATATAGTGAATGTTAACAGGGCAAACTTTACCTTCGCCGGGATCGCCTTTGTTACTGTAATTTGGAAAAATCATATTGTGCAGATTAATACATGGGTTACCGAGATCATTACTTGGCTTGTGTTGGACTGAAATTATTTTTAATGTTGAGTCAATATCCTGAATGATATGTACTAATTTTGTACCGGGGTATGGGATGTGATATGTTCCTAACGCTGGAACGGGTGTCGTTTTACATTGAGCTAATTTTGCGGCAAACGACGCGCTTACATTGGTAACGTGAACCTTGGGTAACCTTGTATTGATGGAAGAAATTGTTTCCGTTACAGGAGGCGTACCGGCTACATTCGATTCTTTTTTGTGAGCCGTTAACTCCATCGTTTCATCGAATTCTCCACTTGATGAGCAGCAAAAAATTCTGCGTAGACAATCCATAAATTCCTCTTTGCGTAAAAAATAGTGAACTACGCAATATAAGTAATTTTTTTCGTGATACCTATTGGGGGTTTCACCTAAGCGGAGGAGAAGTGGACTCTGTTGTAGCCTGAATAAGAACGGCAAACCGTAATCTGTAGGGCGTAATAGCGCAGCGTATTACGCCGTATGTTTAACCACCATAGCCTGATTCCCATTTAAGAAACTGAAGCCGACCGCTTACAAAAATATGTTTTGTCTGAAACCCAGGACCCGCTAATAATTAGTAAACGCCGTCCTTCTTTTTGAACTACATGCCGCGTAATACACTGCGCTATTACGCCCTACCGGGTGCTGGAACAAGCATCCAGCCTGGGTTCTTATTTACAACCACCGCTCTCCACCTGACCGCGTGTCTTAATTCCCAGCTTCGCCAGCAACGCCAGATCTTCCGGTGCTTCGGAATTAGGTGTCGTCAACAATTTATCGCCGGGAAATATCGAATTCGCTCCGGCTAACAAACACAATGCCTGAACGGGTGCGCACAAATTCAAATGGGTCGATCACTTCAGTGCCATATAGCGACGTTCCTTTTACCTGCACCAGATTATGGGTAGTTTCTGTTTGATTTCCCATTATGTTTTCCATTTTTACCGATGATTTTATTTTTCTCCCGATTCATGAACCCGTGAGATTCAAGCCCCCTCTCCCGCTCTGCCGGCACAGGTATCTACAAAAATCGTGCCATGCTCTTTGAACCGTCGTCCCCGAGTATTTTTGTCGGGGATCCAGTGACGTTCGTTGTTTAGCGACGTGTTAATTTAATTGAGGCTGGTCAAAAACTGAATTTTAAAATATGAATCCAAAGCTACCTTAACCTGAGTGCATTGATTAAGTGCGGGGGAAACGATGAGGTACGTGAGAGGGAGAAAATTTCACTCAATTCTGCGCAGGGGTCGGTTTCTACTTAAGCATTATCCCCACTATGTCACCTTTCCCCCTTCCGGGATAATGGCAGCTGACACCGCGAAAGACAACTTTTTACCCGGCCTGTGTGTCAACAAGCCGGGCTAACGATACAGAACCCTGACTGATTTTCTCTGGAGATTACCTTATGCAACTCTTTAATTCACGCCTCGTTTATACGCCCTCTTTTCCGGACAAACCAACCAATACCGATGCTCTCCGGCAGGCGAAAAAGCTGGAGTATAAAGATGACAAGGAAGCGTACAGGCAATACGAGTCACTTGCTAACAAGGGTGATCCGGAGGCCCAGTATCGCTGTGGCCTGATGCTATTGGAAGGGCGGGGCACGAAACGTCATATAGCGCACGCGGTCGACTTTCTTCAACTTGCCAAGCAAGCGGGGCATGAAGACGCCGCTCTCACTCTCATCGCACCGGGCAACCGGTTGACGGGGCTGATGCAAACTGCTTTCCCGTTCGGTGAAAGCTGGAAGCCGGCTCACCCCAATACCACGCTGGAGCTCCCCCTAGACTTACAAAAAGTAGCAGTGGCGATGATCCTGGCTGACAAAAAAGGTACCGGTCCGGAAAAGTGGATCATTACCCAGCATGACCTCATGACCCTGCGGGATGACCTGATCAGTTGTATGGAAGTCCTGCACTATCACCCTGTGGAAAAACTGTTAACCGCCCTGCGCACAGATGACCTTCTTTCCTTATTGAAAGAAGGGGTACAGGCATACAACGAAGAAAACGCGACTTCTGTGGCAATCGTGACGCAGGAAATCACTTTGCCGCCCGAGCTTTGGCAGCAGGTTGGCCTTTTCTTATCCCGGCGTGATTACAATCAGCTGCGTGCCACTTCGACATCGCAGACGTCCCTCCCTTTTCCTAAGGAAATACAAGAATGCCGGGTTATTCGCTTAAATACCATACCCAGCGTCGAGCAAAAGGCCTTTTGCCAGTATTTCCAAAATTTGAAGGTGCCCAACCTGAACATCCGCCTGACATGGGGGAAAGAAACAGCAGAGAAAGTTGGGCTGCTCCTTGACCTCTGCAACCATATTAAAAAGAATCCCCACATAAAAACACTGCAACTGGATGTATCAGGAGTACGTTTGAATAAGGAGGAGATAATCGGTATAGGCGCGCTCAAGTCGCTGACGTCATTGAACATAGCGGAAACTGGTATATCTCCAGAAGGACTGGGGACACTGCTACCCAATCTCCTGTGCCTCAGGAAACTGGACATTTCGGGCAATTGTTTAAGAGACAAAGGAGTGCCGGCCTTGGCCCCGTTGACGCAGCTTGTGACGCTGAAAATGTCAGCTACGGAGTTAACCGGGGAGGGGCTGGCGACACTGCTACCCCATCTCCTGCACCTCAGGGGACTGGACATTTCGTTCAATGAGTTAAACGACGAAGGAGTGCAGGCCGTGGCCAAGTTGCCGCAGCTTGAGACGCTGAACATGTCATCTACGAAGATAACCGGGGTGGGGCTGGCGACACTGCTACCCCATATCCTGTGCCTCAGGAAACTGGACATTTCGAACAATTGTTTAAAAGACGCAGGAGTGCAGGCCTTGGCCCCGTTGACGCAGCTTGTGACGCTGAAAATGTCAGCTACGGCTTTAACCGGGGAGGGGCTGGCGACACTGCTACCCCATATCCTGCACCTCAGGGGACTGGACATTTCGTTCAATTATTTAAACGACGAAGGAATGCAGGCCGTGGCCAAGTTGACGCAGCTTGTGACGCTGAACATGTCAGCTACGAAGTTAACCGGGGAGCGGTCGGCGACACTGCTACCCCATCTCCTGCACCTCAGGGAACTGAATATTTCGGACAATCGTTTAAACGACGAAGGAGTGCAGGCCGTGGCCAAGTTGCCGCAGCTTGTGACGCTGAAAATGTCATATACGGAGTTAACCGGGGTGGGGCTGGCGACACTGCTACCCCATCTCCTGCACCTCAGGGGACTGGACATTTCGGACAATTGTTTAAAAGACGAAGGAGTGCAGGCCGTGGCCAAGTTGCCGCAGCTTGAGACGCTGAACATGTCATCTACGAAGATAACCGGGGTGGGGCTGGCGACACTGCTACCCCATATCCGGCACCTCAGGGAACTGGACATTTCGAAGAATTTTTTAAAAGACGCAGGAGTGCAGACCGTGGCCAAGTTGCCGCTGCTTGTGACGCTGAAAATGTCATATACGGAGTTAACCGGGGTGGGGCTGGCGACACTGCTACCCCATCTCCTGCACCTCAGGGGACTGGACATTTCGTTCAATTATTTAAAAGACGAAGGAGTGCAGACCGTGGCCGCGTTGACGAAGCTTGAGACGCTGAACATGTCAAATACGACTTTAACTTGGGTGGGGCTGGCGACACTGCTACCCAAGCTCCTGCACCTCAGGGAACTGGATATTTCGATCAATGGGTTAAGAAGAGACTATGGAGTGCAGGCCTTGCCCGTGTTGAAACAGCTTCGGAAACTGAACATATAAATTTACAGATGGGGAGGAGAAGGCAAACACTGGCAGACAAACTGCCACGCCTCCATTTACTGTTGATTAGTTGATAGGGTTAAGCCTTCTTCAACGACCAGGGAAAACTATTTTTTTGCAGAAACAGCTGACCCTGTCGACTCCGGCAAAACCCGGTCCCCACTTAAAACCGTGGGGATGAGGGATTTTAAAAACCCGGTTGCGATAAACGAGAGCCTGTAAACTAGATTGTGTAAATACCTAAATTAACCCTACCATTCAATTGGTAAATAACAATAGGTATACACATGGACAGGAACAGATTAAAAGCGGTAGCGAAGGAGCTGGCAAAAGATCTCA